>JFBN01306884.1_pt1 | contig 16618 bp, 18 predicted proteins | sample 768741 | NCBI WGS metagenome assembly JFBN01 (sample SAMN01983846, study PRJNA193217) | chicken gut metagenome | biome: terrestrial biome; isolation source: ceca of Broiler chicken | host: Gallus gallus | place: United Kingdom: England | collected 2010-09-07
GTCTTTTATCACGGAGGATATTGTGATTCCATATCTGAAAGAGAATGGTCTGATTGAACTTAGACTGCCTCCGGTTGATCCTGAAGATGATGATCTGGACGAGGATGATGACAACGATGAGGACGCTTAATCGAAAAGTGCTGACAGATCTACTTGAAGTCAGTAATGAGCTCGGTAAACTTCAATTTCCATATGTGGAATGGTTTGATCACAATAGAACAACGCGGTATAAGGCTATTAAGAATGCATATGAATATTGCAGAACTCTAGCCACTGAGCCATGTCGTATTTCTACCGATGATGTACTCAGCGATGCAATGGACGCTGTTCGAGAAACATTTCCAGATGCTAAGTATGGATCGCTGAGTTTGCGAGGGGTCGGTATTGACCGTATAGAAATGGGTAAAACACTCAGCCAATACGAATTTAACCGAGACGTTGGTTCATTCACACCATCTCGGTATTTTACATTGGGTATTGACTACCCCAAAGTCTATGGCTTTGTCTATGATCCACAACAAGACAAAGATATTTTATACGGTATCGTTAGTCCAGTAGCCGAGATCATTATAAACGCCGATGAGTTTTGTATGTTCATAAATGGCCCACTTTTTCCGATACAATTGGTAGATGAAGTTGAGGGTGTTAAAGAAAATGAAGAAGACTGAGATAATTATCAAAGAACTTTCAATTCATGACAACGAGCAATTTAAAGTCGACTTGTTATTTAATTCTGCCAGCTCACAAGCATTTGACAAGGCGACAAAATTCGCTAGTATGATCGACTCTCTGACATCAGTTGATTACAACGAGGATAAGCTTGTCTTTCAATTAAAGTCAGACCCAGAGCAACCGCTCAAGATCGGCGAATTCATTCAAGCCAATATTTTCGGTGGCTTTAGCTTTATCGTATTGAATAAACACACTAATCGACCGACGTTATTTATATGGACCTGTCAGAATGGCACTCTGGAGCATGGAAGTTATTTGCCAGATCAACATGCTCCAATTTTACATTGCTATTGTCAGGTATATAATTTCCCATTGCCCTATATTGAAATTACGGAGGTACAAGAGCATGAGTAATCTGACAAATCTGGTCAATGACTTAGCAGAGCAGGAAAAGAATATGCAGGAAGCTGCACAGAACAACTTCAATGATAATATGGAGTTGACTCCGGAAGAGGAAGCTCGTCTGACCCAGATGAAAGAAGAGAGAACTGTTTCTGTTGCTGAGACTGATGAGATGGGACGAGTAGTCAATACTCCCGTTTCGGAATATGCAGCGAATCTGGATAATCGGGTGAAAGAGATCAACGAACTTGGGGATAGCATCAAGACGATGAACTCTGGAGATATCACCGCTTCCATGGATGACCTGAAAAAGGACGCCAGAGATCGAGCATTAAAAGCCTTCCGAGAGATGTCCGTTGACAAGGGAAATATTACAGATGACGACTACATTGCCATCAATAACTCTGCTATTGAGGCACTTATGGAGCGGTTTAAGCTCGACAAGCTTGATTTTGATGCCATTCTCAAAAAGCTTGCTCATAAGCCTCTTCGTGAGATCTGTTCTATTCTCCCGGAAAAGTTCGTCAATATCTATGTGACACCCAAGGAGTTGGCGGCGAATAATATCCGCGCCAAAGAGCGTCTGTTGTCCACCATTGGATACCTGGCTGTTACTGGTCCTGAGATGGACTATCTGAATGACTACATCGAAGAAGAGAATAAGCTTGCAGTGGTATCCAAGCGACTGCTACAATGTCAAATTGATTTCGCAAATATGCTTCAGGACAAAGACAAATTGTCTGACATCCTGAAGAAGAGTTATGAGATCGTTCCCCTGGATACAAGCTTCTGGGCAAAATACATCAAGCAGCCTAACAAGGTGCACAATGAATTTGCCCAGCGAGTCGTTATCAATCAGATGTATCGAGAGGCATATGAAAAGCTCCTCGCCGATTACGCAGAGATTGATCTGACTCCGTATCTGGATAATCCGGAGCGTATGGCAGAGATGGCCAAGGAAGCGGCTTTTCGTCAGAAGGCTCGCAAAGTCATTCAGGATGAAATTGAGGAGTGCAGCAATAAGATCCAGGCATACAGCAAGGTCTGTGATATGGAGTTGCTCCATGAGCTCTGGGCAACATTAACTGAGCGCTATACTGGAGACAAACGTGTCAATGAGAAGTATCTTTTCATGCAGGCTACCGATGCAATCGACCGCATTCGGAAATCCAAGCAGAATGTACCATTCCCCTCCTACGATGGAAGTTCCAAGCGTGCTGACATGATTCTGAAGACGTTCATGATTAGTTGGAATCGGATGGTCAAGCACTACAACAATACCATTACCGACATCCGGAAAAAGAACGAGGAAGCAGAGCAGAAGGAAGATCTGTCCGGCATTGATCTGATTCATATGGATCAGTATCCGGATGATCATGTCATCAACTGCATGGGACTGCTCCTGGTTATTCTGATGGGTCGAGTAATGAAGGCTCTGTCCAAAAATGATCGTACCAAATACGATGCGATCATGTTAGATTCGTATTTCCAGCTCTTCTGCCAGATGGGAACCGACATTTATATAATGTCCGAAATCTGGAATATGATGAAAGATTTTGTTCTGTATGCTCTCGGACACTATTACTATAAAAAGTAAAGTGAGTGAGTGCGAATGGTTTTGATCATGGGTACCCTTGTCATTATGGAATGTGTGGCTCTGCTTGCCATCTTCGTTCTTGTAGCATTGAGCGAAATCAAGCGCAATGCTCCAAAGGATGAATATGGTAAGCCGAAGTATCAGCTAACTCCAGAATGTAATAAAACCATGATTCTATTGTGTGTGTTTGGAATTGGAATTGAACTGACCAAGATGTTCTATACCATTCAATATATACTAACACACTGAGGAGTACCATATGAACTATCTGAAAGAATCTGGTTCTCAGATCTTTGTTGACTGCTATGGCATGGAAGTCTATCTTCCATATGATTATAATGGGAAATCCTATCGAGGAGCGGATTATTACTCCGTGATCGGAAATAAGGTACGGTTCTTCGGTGTTGGAAACATGAGATTTTTTGCTTCTCAGAAGGAGATGGATTCTCCATCCTCCGTCAAGACCTATACCCTTGGATATCCCATGATGATCACTTCAATTCCAACCGAGATCGATACTCGTGATGTACAGTTTGTCAAGAATGGTGTTGTTCGAAAATGCATTGTGTTGACGTTCTATCGTAATGATGTATTTATGGACAATGTCAATTCCATCAGCTCGACTGATAATGTTATGATCTACTTGGCCCGTATGGAAGGCGGTAAGCTGGATCATATCAACCCGGATGAGGCGATGAATATTCTCCGTGATGTACAGTCCTACAATGGATTGTCCCTTCGTATTCCAGAAGAAACAGAAGAAATTTTTGTCACAGAGCGATATCGAGATCCCAACAATCATTCCAGGAAAATCAGATTTGCTGATCAGGACAAGACGAACTTTGATCGAGAAGTGTCGTTAAATCTGAGACAGGAAGCAATGAAAACTTCCAGCTATCAGGCGTTGACTCACGAGGATATCAACACATCACTGATCACTTCAATCAATCGATATCAAGATGGTGAAGTAGATGAACCTCTGGCAATGGAACGGGTTGTCCGTGGACTGAATATGGATGATCTTAAAGCCGAGCGTGATGCTCGTATTGCAGCACAACAGAAATCTGACAAGAAGGATGAGTGAGGGCAATCCCTCACTCATCTTTTTCTTTCCTCCTGGTAGATCAAATGTCAACATGTATATACAGGGTATTTTTGTAAACACAGGTAAATCCAACTTTTGATCAAAAGGAGGTATGCAAATATGCTGGTATTAGACCAAGCTAACTCCTATCCGTTTGCGAATATGGTAGTTACGATCACGGACAATACCGTGATCACGGATGATACCGCAAGTGCCAGAGAAGTTCCTCCGTTCAATGTTCTGATCCCGGTGAAAGTGCCAGTGGGTCCGACCAATGTCCTGGAGCTGTTCTACCCTGGCGAGAAGAATGCCTACATCAATCGTCACGGCAAGCCCAATGCGATCAAGTATGGGTTCGGCCCTGACTTCATTACTGGCATTCTGGACAAGTCTACCGCTAATGTTGGTGTGTATACCATCAATGTGCGCGGTGAGTCTGCGACTATGGCCAATGTTGTCTGCGTGATGAAATATCGCGTAGAGAAGGACGTTCCGTACACTAGCGTGGATGGTGAGCAATACTATCTGGACGAGAACGGCCAGATCACTACTTCTCCCACCGATGCTGAGCCCATCATTCGTGATGTGCTGCATGTACGGTTCGAGCTGGCGCATGTGGAGTCCTGCAAAAAGTGGATGGATATGCAGCTGGCGATGGAGGGTCTTGTCTCTGATGTCGATGATGACGAGGGTTACAAGACTCTGCCTCTGTTTGGTGTCATGTATCGTGGCGCTTCCGATTTCGGTAACAATGTCTACTTCAACATGACCCCGAAGACTGCTGAGTATGACGGCAATATGTACTATGCGATTTCCGCCTTCGATGGCGTGAATACCATTTCTACCGATGCCGTCATGTCCCTGGATCTGGATGCTGGTGCGAAGTACAATACTTCCTACTTCATCGAGACCCTGTTCAATCAGCAGTACACCAACCTGCGGTTCCTGGCTGCCAATGCGATCTCCGATGTGCATGATCTGTTCAACCGGTATCTGTACACCCTCGATGATTACATCAATGGCACCATGGATACTCCGTCCAAGGACTTTGCTCAGATTGATGTCTTCAGCGTCAACGAGTTTGGCGTTGTTCTGGACCAGGACAGTATCAATACTCAGATCACCAATGCGTTCACGCTGACTGGTGGTAATGATGGTACGGATACTGCGGATGCTCTGTTTGAGGCTTTCTTCAAGGGTGAGATTCTGACTGACATCCGCTCCGTCCTGCGTTATAAGATGCATTATATTCCCGATACCGGGTACAATGATGCCACCAAGAAGGCGATCATCGAGCTGATCAACAATCGGACTCGTATGACCACTGCCACTATCATGGTGGGCGATACTTCTACGTTCTCGTCTGCTATGATTGATCACCAGGCGAACTACTATGAGACCATGCCTTGTATCCGTCAGTTGCCCAAGGTGCAGTCCGCGATGCGGTATGACTCCGAGTTCACTCGCCGGACCCTCACTTATCCTGCCAGCTACTATGATACCATGGCTCTGATGGATCACTTTGCTAAGTATACCAACTACTATCAGCCCTTCGCCGGTGCAAACTGCCGTTGGACTGGGTATATTGAGGACACCATGGTGTATCCCACTGAGACGCCTGAGTTCATGCTGGCGCTGAACAATGCCCGGATCAACTGCGCCATGAAGGATGATCGTGAGGGCGCTTATCTGTCCGACCAGATGATGAACACACAGTTCACCTCCGATCAGACCGAGTTCAACAATGCGTTCCTGATCTCCAAGATGCTGTATGATCTGCTGGATCTGGTCCATCGGAATCACTTCAAGTTCAATGAGGCTGAGGAAGTGAAGCAGTTCCAGACTGCGGTCAATGACTGCATCAACGCTAAGTACGTTCAGCACTCTGCTTCTATCTCTGTCGAGGTGTATCGTAAGGGTACCATCGGTAGAGCGAAGTCGGCGAATGTCATCAAGGTTACCATCGACATGAAGGACATCAACAAGTTCACCGATGTCGAGCTGGTCCTGACTGATAACTAAGAAGGAGGTGTGACATATGCCGCTCGGAAATAACCCTAACCCTCTGTTTGCGATTGAAAATGATCGCCTCGTCCACGGTGGCCGTATCGATACGCTGTCCACCTCTTACGACGTTGAGTCTCAGCTGATTCGTGGTACCATGTCCTTCTCCAAGGACAAGCTGAGAGAGCTCGATCCCTCTTACACTGGTTACACCCACGTGTTCGTTCTGCGGATGCCTCCGTTCATGACTGCCATCGCGAATGGCAATGTTCTGGATGATTACGCTCCCAATGCGGTCACTGTGGCTCAGAACCACTGCAAGAACCTGAAGGCTCTGCTGGAGCTGGGTTCCACCAGCTACTCCGGTACTCCGGATCTGACCATGAACACCTCTGAGGTCAACACTGGCTTCAGCGAGCGTTCCTATCCTGCTCCTACCTTCTCTCAGTACGATGGTAAGCAGTTTACCATCCGCTGCCTGGAGACTCGTGGCGAGCCTCTGCGTCGGGCTCTGGAATACTACATCAATGGTATTACCGATGCCAACGTGAAGGCCACCATGATGCACGGTGCTCTGAATCCGGATGGCACCATCATGGAGCCCACTCTGCCGAACTATACGTTCGCGCTGATGATCGTCCAGACCGACCAGACTCTGCGCAACATTCAGGATATCTCTCTGTGGAACTCCTGTATTGTCACCAACGTGGCTCGTTCTCAGCTCGACTGGGAGAACGGTACGATCGATATCGTACAGCCTCAGGATGTCCAGTTTACTGGTGTCTACATGCCTGATGCTCACAACGATTATATCGATAATATCGCTCTGGAGCTTCTGGCTAGTCGGATGCGTTTGTATAGGGAATATAGAGCGATGGACCAAGAATGGCTTGGCACAGATGCTTGGACCTCGATCAACAACGCATATTAAACGCAATTTAGGTTGTATAGGTTCATTCATATCGATACCCGTTAAATGGAATATCCCCTCTCCGATATGGAGAGGGGATTTCCTTTGTCATTCATGCTATCTCCTACATTTTGGCAGACTTCACACAAACAATAAACGACCCTATATTGGTAGTTCAGACGAAACGCCGAAGGGCATTGTCATGCTAACAGACGCTCCGTTGAGTTATGAGGAGACCGACGAAACATTAATTCCGCCAGAAGTAACGAAAAAGATTCTCTTTAAAGATATGTCAACCGGAGAGAAACTCAGACCATTGATTGATCAAACGGATCTTCCGGATGAAGTCGCAGTATTCACAGAGTATGACGGAACCGAGCCTCCTTTCACTTTAGAGATGGGAAAAGGTATCATCACCACGGATAATAAAGTCTATCTCGGAGGTGTGGGAAATGTGCCGGTAGAACTTACTGGGAGCTCTTTAGATCTCTCTGAGTATATGGAAGCGGTGGTGGGAACGCCATGAGTGCTGCATTGAATGATTACCTGGTTCTGCTGGAATCACTTCGAGATGATTTGGCCAGCAACCTGAGAAAACGTGGTGTTGAAGCGCTGGATACGGAAACGCTTCAAATTTTGGTACCAAAAGTATTACAGATTCCTCAAGGGAATCCTTATCTGGGCTATTTTGAAGGAACGCTTGCTAAGACCCATATCACAAATGGAGATGCGGAATATGGAGTATTCCTGTATGGGGAAACCGTTCCGTTTACCGATGTGTTTAATATCACTGGCTATTTTAAAATGGCTTCTGCAGTTGTTACTTTAACCGGTACTGGAATCACTGCAATGTCAATCAATGCCCCAGATGGATGGGTTGTCAACAAAATCTCTGATGAATCTGCTACCTTAACTCTCAATACTGAAGAAATTCAGTCTGCTCCCTGGATGATGGAATTCCTGAATGGAATTACGTTTTCGTCTGAATCTGAAGCACATGTTAGTGCATCGTTCAAGGCGATTGAAGTAGATACCGGAACCGAGTATCCGATCGAGGGCAGCTGTTCTTGGGATATTCAGTTGAATAGCTGGGAGCATGTGGAAGACACCTACCCCACTATGGCTGATTTGGATGTCCACACTTGGGATCAAGTGGAGCATTTGGAAACTTAACAGGAGGAACAGTCATGACATCAGAAGCAAAGGAGTGTTATGTACAATTAGAAAAATTGCGTAATCGAATTTCCGAGTACAATGAAGAGCTGAAAACCTGCACTGACTCAAAACGTAAATCTGAGCTCAAGCTGAAGATCAACTCATTGCGAGGCTCAATCAATGATCTGAAAGAGCAAATCCGGTACTTTGACCCAGAGTCATCCCTCAATGTATCGCGTGGGTCAAATACGGTTACGTCATCCGATAAATTCGGATTCAACTTCTTCGAACGTACTACTGTTACATGGAGTGACATTGAAGGTCACACCTGGAATCAATTGGAAGCGGGCGATTTCGTAGAGGTAAGCCGTGGAGAGTATGATGATACGATGACAGCAATTAGCGACGATGCGAAATTGCTGCAGGCTTGGATGACAGAAAGTGCAGCGATGCTGACAGACAAACAGCGTGTGTACATGGACATGTACTACAATGATGGGTTATCACTTGCTATGATTGCGGATCAGTTTGGTGTCGATTCAAGTACGGTATCCAGGACAATTCGAAGAGGATTATCCAATATGCAAAAATGGGTCGATTCAAAACGGTTGGTGCAGTCGTGTGATGAGAGAGGGTTAAAATTTGATTGGGTAACATTTTTGCATGAGGTGCCAATGCTGACAGATCGTCAACGTGAGGTCATGCTTATCATTTTATCCAGAGCACCAAAGAGTCAGGATGATTTAGCCATCAAGCTTGATATTCATAATACCACGGTAACCAGAACCGTCCAGTATGCAATTCATAAGCTTAAAAAGCTTAACGTATTCGGAAGAGAACCATCTCGTAATTTCAATATCATAAACTGGAATGATTCAGACAAATATTCGCTATGTCTGGAAACTGGAATGTCAATTAGTTTCTACTATAAGTTCTGCTTTCGTGATCAGCGGTTCAATGGTATTACTCGCTATATGTATGAAATTTTCCGACGATATGAAGCTGGATATACGTATCAGGAGATTGCAGATGAACTTGGTATCAAAAAGACCTCAGTTCGAAACAATATCCGATTGATCAAAAAGAAAATCAATACAGTCAGCAATTGCGTAGTACCAAACAGTGATACGATTGCAGCGAAGCTTGATCCAGAGACCTATATTAAACTTCAAAAGTTGGTGACATCCCATGCTGGTGCATAAAAAGACTTTTGGAGTGTTGCAGTGGATCTGGACTGGCGACTATATGTATGACAATCATGGTGCATATCGTAAAGAGATACCGATTGAGCATGAAGCAACCTTGGATGATATTCCAGAAGAAGAGCGGGATGAGTATTTTGTAATCGATGCAAAAAGTAGCCTCGGGAAGAAGCTGACGTTATACTATCCAGATGTCATTCCAATTTATGACGATGATGGCAATCTGGTTGATGTAAAGTCAACTATTGCCGAGCAAAAACGTGCAGAAAAAGACGCGCGAAATGACTTATTAATCGAAGAAGCAGAGAAGAGAGGATATAAGAACCGAGGGCGAGTGCGTCCAAAGAATCTTATGTCTTTCTTAAAATAATAAAGGAGTGTTCAAAATGAGTTTGTATCCAACTAATATCAAGATCGATGATGTCGTCTGTGGCGTACAGATGAGAGGTGCAAATGGTTATTACATTTGTATCTTTGAGAAAGAGTTTGCTTCTCTGGATGATCTGGAAGGTATCAACTGGGATAATCCTACGATCACTGGCGGAGATACGGTACTGCCGGTCGGATATGGTTATGAGGTTGTGGATATCTCGTATAAGTACAGCACTCAGAGCTACCATGTGACGATCAAGGTTAAGACTCAGTACCTTGGGGATGTGACTGCGTATGTCGCTCAGGTTGACGATCTGCAGTCTCAAGTCACTGAGAAGAACAGCCAAATTCAGCAGCTGACTGCTGAGAATGATACACTTACTGCCCAGCTCGCAGAGAAGACCTCTGAGTTGGAGAATGTAAATAACCAGCTCAGTGAGGTCACTAATACACTGCATATCATGCAGGCTACTGCAGATCAGGTTATGACAACTGAGGAACCTACAAAGTAAATGATTATCCCCTCCCAAAACGGGAGGGGATAATTTAATTTATATAAAAGGTTGATCTGACGCTTTTATCCAATGGCGTACCGCCTTTCACTCAGAATAGAGTTCCCACGCCTGAACGTATTCCTCCGGGCTGAATTTTGGGGTTTGGATACGCTCCGGATTCGCTCAGTGTTGGGCCGATGTATAATTTCATGGTGCGTTCTTCTTTCTTAGCCAAGAGCGGCATAAACATAATTTACCCCGCTGACATTTAATTGATTGGATGCCCCATTGCTGTACCAGGAAAGGCCATTTTCATTTACAGTAAATGTTGTAGGGCCATGGCTGGTTATAGTGTCTTGTCCAAATAACCACACAAACCCAACAAATGCGCCGCCTGTACCTAAAAAGGAATCTTTTCTTGTAACAAACACCACCTTCGGTTTAAACGGAAGCGTCAGTGTATTGGGATTACTCTGCCCGTACGTCCCCGTCCCAGTATAGCTCCCTGTCTCCAGTTTGATAGCCGGAATGGCGTTGCCCCAAACGTCCAGCCAGTCGCCCGCCTCGGTGTACTCCTGGGATTCGTGGATGGTGCCATTCTGGCCGACAAGATAGGGCCCGGCGGTAAAGTCATCCGGGAGAGTAAAGCAGGGGCGGGAGCCTTGTTTTGTCTTGCATTCATCCGTATAAGTAGAGCTGCTGTTTTCAAAACACGCCCGATTTGTTCCCCCTTTATAGGGCGACCGCGTCCAGTATGGGGTAGATACGCCGTTCAAAAATGCCGGTCTAAGTGATTCGTAATTTGGTAATGTGCTGCCTTCCTGGTTAAATGCTGGTGAGTAATTTCCTAATTCTTGCATGGAAAGTGAGAACACAGCACGTTCCAACGTGTCCTTTTCGTCGTTTCCGTTGCCCGGCGTATAATAAAACTTCGTGGTCCCCATGGCCGTCTGAATTTCCGACGGGAACAGCGCTTTATAGGTGCTGTTCATCCATGCGTCAATGTCGCTGGTGGCGTAGGCGTTTACGTTCCCCGCATCCCACGCTCTCTTATCGTAGCACTCCACCGGAACCAGTAACCGCCTCCCGGCCCCATTTAGACCGCTCTCGTATTCCAGCTTGCCCACGTAGTGCGGCACCATGACCCCGCCCCGAGGGATGTTGACGATCTGCCCCTCGGTGACGTTGGCCATGCTCACCGTGACCTCGCTGTATTTAGGCTGCTGCGTCCGGTTAAACAATGTCGCGTTTTTGAGGAGGTTCAGCGCCGTGCTTAGATTCCCACCCCAGGGGGTCATAGAGGTCCGCACAGCTTCGGTCAGGGTCTCTGGATATACTACTTTATTATCCTGAGTTAAAGTAGTCACGGAGCCACTATTGGGGAACATCTGCGCCGTCTTGCTGTATGTCCAGGTCCGGGTTACGGTCACTGGACTGTCACTAACCTCCGCGCTGGCAGTGATAACAATGGAGCCTGTTCCCGTGGGCAGGTCCAATACGCTAACTTTGTAAGTCTGCCCACTGGTCGCCTGGAAGCTGGCATACTCCCCACCATTAACCTCCACCGTTACATCGATGGTAGGACTGGTCTGGTCGGAGGAGATGGAGTAAGGCACGTCGCTGGTCAGGGTGCCCAAATCCCCGTCCTGACCAGAAATTACCAGCGATGATGCACTTACAATCTGGATGGGGTCCGAGGTCGCCCAGCCGCCCGGGGTGCCGTCAAACACCGCCTGCACCCGGTACTGGAGGCTCGTCCATGTGCCCACCGTCTCCGTGTAGCTCAGATCCGCCCCGCTGTATACCTGCGTCCAGTCCGCATCCGCCGAGGATTTGCGCTGGAGCGTGTAACTGTCCGCCCCCTCGACGGCACTCCAGCTGACGGTGGCCTGCTGGCCCTGCATGACCATCTGCGGGATGGTCAGGGTGGGGGCTAAATAAACACTTACCCACGGGCCAAATTCAGATACAGTGACATTGCCGTTGCTATCTCTAGCGCCAACCCAGAACCGAATAGATGTGGCATCAGAAGGAATTTGAACCTCTGCGCTAGTGTTTGGATTATTTTGAGGGTAAACTATGTTTGTTGTGCTTTCATCTCCGTTTTTTCCGTAATACAGGTTATAGCCTGTTACCGGATAATCCGTATTACTCGTCGCCGCCTGCCAGCTCACCGTCACCGTCGGCGTGGTGATGGGGTTGGGATAGGTCAGCCCCGTTGGTGCCGTCGGGCTGGTCACCGTCGTCCGCTGGTCGTAGTAGTAGCCGTCCTGCACTCCGCCGTTTGGGTAGGCGCTGGAGGAGATGGAGTAGACGTAGCCGATGAAAGTACCTGCGCTTTTGATTAGTCGACTTTCTGTGGCGACCGTAAACCGTATTTGACCGTCGCCATCATTCCAGACATCTGCTGAACCTGACCCTTGATATACATAAAAATCTGCCTGCTTTTCAAAAGCAAAATTATAGTTAAAACGATGGATGTAATCTCCCTCGGACGGCAAGTTTATTTTAGTTGCGTCAGAAAAATCATAATAACCATTAACGATAGGAACATCCGGCCCGGCAGGAGTACCATAAATATAGTTTTGAGATATTCCTGTATAGGTTTTAGTACCTTGATCGCTCGTTTCTTCTTTAACCACCAGTTCGCTTTTCCGCCATCTATAGTACGTAGCCATTATCCCTCACCTCCATTGTAGGTTACTTGGATCACAGCATCCAGTTTACTGGATACCATAGTAGTAACCTGACTTACTGCTTGATTTACAATCTCATTTGCAGTCTGACCCTGCAATGTATCGGCATCGATTGTATCAGACTCCTGTCCAGTGACAGGAGCTAAATACTCCCCAGTAATGGGGTCTTTCAGCTTTACTCGCTTCCATACTTTTGTCATAGATAATCACCTCTTATTCAAATGCTGCAAATACAGAATAAACTATTATTCTATAGTCGTCATACATTGGAGATTCTGCATTATACGCAAATCGAGTATATTGAAATACCGCATCAGATTTGCGATAATACAAGCCGCCTTCATGTTTATCAAGTCTAGCATGTTCATCAGTAATTGCATCATACATGTATTCAGTCGGGCTATCACTACAATATGCGGCGCAGCTGCCTGAAGTCCATCCAACGCCGCGCAAATATTGACATAATATGATAAACGATAATGATTTTAATATTTTCCCTTTAAATTTATCAGAAAAACGTATAGTCATTACTTTTTCGCCTGCATCAGCTAATCCTGATAAATCGTCTTCATATTGAACTGATATTATACCGTCTGCAGTAGTGATATCCTTATATGCTACCAATGAACCAGTCTCGATCTTTCTGATATTCGCTGCCATAGTATCAAAAGGCGCAGTCGCGCTAGTGCTAACCCCCTTGTCAGTAATCGCACTTGCGACTGCGCTCTTTCCATTACTGACAGAGGATTTTAAACTAGCAATATCGCTATCATAACCGGACAATTTGGTATCAAGACCAGTGATTTGAGATGTAGTATGTGTATGCGATGCTGCTGCATACTTTGTATCAGCAGTAGCAGTTTTCAAATACTCAGACAAATCCACTGGAGTATATTCAGACTTCAGTAGAAAGTCAGAAGCAGGATGCCCCTGTAGGGTATCCGCATTCGTATCGTACGGAGGAGTAACTTCTCCATCCTCTACGACTTCATATTCAAGTGCTCCATAGACTCTAGGAGACAAATACTCTCCAGTAACAGGATCTTTTAATGTCACTTGTTTAAACGAAGCCATAACAATTCACCTCGCATTAATTATTCAGGTTGTAACACGTACCAATATCCATCGGAATGACGACCATTCTCTGGATAAGTACCAGGATCAGCTTCTACATCAGAGATATAAGAACCTTGTGAATATTCGGTATCGGTATGATCGAATACGTAGTGATAGTTTCCAGAATCCCCATCAGCTGGATATTCGGATTCATTTGAAGATGAGACTGTCCCTGCGTCAACCTCTTTGATCGTCGCAGTGTATTTTCGATATGCACCATTTGCATATATACCAGATTGGGCCGCAGAACTGGTTCTAAACCAGAGATACGTGATTTCTCCGTCACCAACTGATTTATATACTACTTTCGGTAAACCAGAACTGGCTGCAACATAGTCGCCTATACTGATTCCTTTTGTATATTCATGCTGACTGAATCCACCAAAGTATGGAGTGCGTCCAGTGTTATATACAGATAACGACGTTGCAGTATCGGTATAGCAATGCTCGCTTGTCATAGTCCCAGTCGCTTTACATAGGAAAGTATTGACATCAGTTTGAAGTTCTTCATATTCATACGAAGCTGTTATTTTATATCGCTTCCAGATATGAGTTAAAGTCTCGTTCGTTGTATACTTCTTCCATATTTTACCGCTACTATAGAACAGCTGAGCTTTTCCGTTCACGCCGATGTATCCCTTCTTCACTTTTCGTGAAGAACCATTTATACCAAGATATACTTTCTTTACTTTACGGGAGGTACCCCCCCCCAATAGATTCCTTTTGCCATAGTTAGTACCTCCCGTTATGCTTCACCTTGATAGACATACCAGTAACCATCGGAATGTCTACCGTTATCAGGATAACTATTACGTTGCTCTGACTCTACATCTCCAATATATTCGCCTTTATTGTAGTGTGTACTAAATTGCAGCTGATGGATCGCATATCTCCAGTATGGAGAAGATGAACCGTTGTGGTCTATTGTCAGCATATATACTTGACCTGAACCATTGCTTGATCCATTAATATATCGAGTATTTGATTCTGAATCTGAATCGATCGAAGCAAATTCAGCAAGTGTGCGTGGTGTAGTTGTAAATTTGGATACAACAATAGCCTGGTATGCATCTCCGCGACTTCCTTCGCATTCTGCATATCCACTATCAAACCATTCACTTCCAGACTGATATCTGAGCGTACCGGATGAGTCAATATATACATCTTTCAGATATGTCGAGACATCAACGAAACTCTGAATATATTTCCTACCCAAACCAGTCGTTTTAGAAACGGATACATATACGGCACCCTGACCACTTGTATACCCAAGTGATTTAATTGTGGTCTTACTGGAATATTCACCATTTCCCGTAATAACTCTATACTTTTGCCATCTAAACCCAGAAGAATAGAACAATTTGGCTATGCCGTCTACTCCCACATAACCCTTCTTTACTTTGTGGGAATTGTTATCTCCGAGATAGATCTTCTTCACTTTCTTCGCGCTGTTATTGCCAATATACAACCCCTTGGCCATCTATCTCACCCCTCATTCATAGACGAGATAAATGTCTCCGGTAGAAAGGCTGGCACCAGCACCGATGTCGCTGGTACCTGCATAGATGTTTCGTACCATCTTGGTACCAACAGCTCCTCCAGATTTAGCTACTACATCCCCAGCAAAGGTACCAGCAGTAACCTGGCTGGCACTGTGAGTATGACTGGAATCGGCCTTACCCGCCAGAGCGGTATCCAATCCAGTAACCTGGCTAATCTCGTGAGTGTGAGTTGCATCTGCCTTACCGGCAAGCGCTTCCGTCAACTCACTGTCTAACACAAAATCTTCAGCTGGGTGTCCGCCGAGACTGTCTGCATCCGATCCATCGTCATACGGAGGAAGTTCACCGTTCTCCTCATAACACAGAGGCTTATCTGATTGAATGACAATACCTTCTACAGTACCATTCACTCCTACATATGGACGCTTATTGGTAGTTTTTACCTTACCGGCACTTAGGAAATGGGGTATAGAAAAACATCAATATAAACGGTTTATTATGATAAGGAGCTGTTATATATGGCATATGATATTCAAGTATATCCACATGGAACCTTTCGCCTAGATGATGGTTCCTTTGAACGACTCTATCCTGTACCGAAGCATGAGGATGAGTATCCAACGATTCGGTATGATAAGCAGATTCAGAAAACCTCCTATATTCAGTCTAACATTGTAGCATGTTTTAATGAGTGGTTTCAATCGTTCTTTGAGCCCAACTATTTCAAATTTGTTCGAATTCGCACCCAGTCGTCCTATCAGGATTTTAAGTCCTTCATGAAGCAGATCTATAAAAAGGAGAAACCATTTCTCGTAATTGATCCCAGATCAGTTGAATTGGACGAGAACTCTATTTTTGCACAAAACATGATCAATCGATACAACTTGATTGATCCTGGATCGGATGCATTTGGAGCAAAGCTTCTCTACTCCATTGAGATCATGAAATCGGATATGTTTGAGATGGTATATCGACGCAATCGATTTCGGTTTGAGTTTGACATCATGATCATGGAGCAAACCCTAGATCGACAGATTAACACTTACAATATGATGCTGATGAACATTCGGCATAATTCCAAGTTTTTGCTCACTCGGACGATTCCACATCTGCTTCCAATTAAACACATTCGAAACATCGCCAGATTCCATGGTTATAACTGGAAGAGTGAAGAGTTTTTGAGTTTTCTGAACTCAATTTCCAAATATCCTATTATTCGGAGAATTACACCGAATGGGGTGTACATGTTTTTCATGGAGCAAGAACTGAATATCCAAGTGGAAGTAAATGGAATTCCGAGCAAAGATACGGTTGAGAATTCTGAGGCAATTGAATGGGGAGCTCGTATTGTGGACAGCTTCACGATGATTGCTGATCTTCCGACGGAGTTTCTGTTCTTAACACCAGAGGAA
>JFBN01315941.1_pt1 | contig 16600 bp, 18 predicted proteins | sample 768741 | NCBI WGS metagenome assembly JFBN01 (sample SAMN01983846, study PRJNA193217) | chicken gut metagenome | biome: terrestrial biome; isolation source: ceca of Broiler chicken | host: Gallus gallus | place: United Kingdom: England | collected 2010-09-07
CGGGCGAGGCGTCGCCGCTGAGCCGCTTGACGACTGCCTCGCGCATTCCGCCGCGCAAGTTTCCGATTTTATGCCGTATCCTTTCTGTCGAGTTTATGTTCCCGTCCGCTTATTTGCACCGTCTCCACGACGGTATGCCTATAAAAATCCCCGGCTGCCGCCACGGATTTATCTGCTTCACTGTTTCAGAATTATCCAATGTCCGGTTTTTTTTGAACCGACCCGCTCTATATTTCCGTTATCCCGTAATATACGCAGATTCTTTTTTATTCCGCTCTCGCTCATCATCATATACGCCATCATATCAGAAGTAGTCGCATCCGGATTCATTTCTATATAACTCAGCAATTTTTTCTGTGTTGCATTGAATTTATCGGTTACTTTATTCGTCACTTTATCGGTTACTTTATCCGCTACTTCTTCATAATTCAGATTATACAGAGTGACAAAAAATGAGCTTGCGGTAGAATAAAACTTCGGCGTTTTTTCTTCCGTATAGTTTACCGACGCCGCGTAATCCCTCTTGATCTTCTTAAACCCGCTGCCGCGGCGTTCCATATAATTCATGCGGTTGAATATATCCGCTATAACAGGATTACGGCGTTTGGAGGGAACATTATCTATATCCAGATCCTGCACGACAGACCCGTCCGGCATTCCGCCCGGCGAGTATATCTCCAATCGGTCGTCGTATATATCTATATGCACTTCGCTCCCGACATCGGAATAGTCGCGGTGTATAAGCGCGTTTACGAGGCACTCAAGCACTGCTCTTTCGGGATAGTCCGGAAGTTCCGTTCTTCCATCCGCCGTTTTCAGCCAGCTCTTTTTCGTGTTATTCTTTATAAACTCTTCCCCGTTTTGAAGCAACGAAATAAGACAACCGCCGTATTCCTTATCGTCGCTTGCCTCCATAATTCCGGACGCCTTGTCCAATCCGTTCCAATGCGTACAAAACAACCGCGACTGACGCATCGGGGAATCGTCCGCCAATAATACGCCCGCATTCGTAAGTATTCCGCTCGCTTCCATCAGACCGAAAGATATAAAATCCGAATCCGACAAATCCGTTCCCGTCCTCATCTTATATACAGAACGGAGTTTGGCAAAACTCAGTTCCGAAAACATATACCTGGACGGCAAACTGTCATACGTTTTTCCACTTCCTTTCAGAACAAGCTGTCTCAATCTGTTTGCGTCTGCGGGAACGCTTTCGTTCCCGATCCGGACAAACGCTATCCTGTTTCCGTCTGCCACATAATAATACGGCGTTTCCTGCCCTGCCGACACTTTCAGCAAAATAAAATCTTTTCCGTCTTCATGGCGAATCTCCAACACTGTTTGCGGAACGGGGTCGAGCCTTTGCTTGATTTGCTCGCTGATGACTTCGGATACGCGCTTGACGTCCGAAAGCCCGAACAACTCATCGTTATCGGATACGCCGAAAATAAGAACTCCGCCTATGCAATTCGCAAAAGCACTGACACTTTTTAACCAACTTTTCGGCCTCTTTTCCTCAAGTGCAACTTTTTTGTCATATTCCGTCGTTTCACCGATTAAATCCGAGATTTTCATATCGTCCTCCGAGAATTTACCGTTTCAGTCCTTTTATTATACCATTAACCCGTCTTTTTTTCAACCAATAATACGATAATTCCCATCTTCCTACCGAAACGGGCAGATACCGCACTCGTCCATTACGTCAAAAATGGAATCCTCAATCTTTCTCTGCTTTCATATCTGCAATCACAAAACCCCGACTGTTTTTCTGCGATTTTTCACATTATTTCCGATACATAGCACATCAAACAATAAAACGCAAGATAATTTTCTCCGAAAACCTGACAATACGCAAGATAATACAAGATCCGCCCTGTTCCGACAACACAATCCGCCTTCTCTAATTCACCTTCGGCATCTGCGCGATGACCTCCCGGCTCACCTTGCCCATATAGCAGCCCTCGTCCCAACATCCGAAATCATCGTGCAGCAAAAGTTTCTTATCTTCCAGCCCGAACGGGCAAACGATGTCCTCGTCCATTACGTCGGAAACGAAGAACTGCGGCAAACCTTTGGAATAGACGATCTTCTCGCCCGTCTTTTCCAGGTACTTCATGATATACGCCAATGCCCAGCCCAGCGACGCCGTATCCTCCAACGGCTCGAAATCGCAGCGACCGAACCGCTCGTTGAAATATGTGTTCTGTATTGTGACCTGCCTGCGGTGCGTCCTGAAGCTGTAATCCTCTTTCGGGTAAAGCATCCCCGGCATGGTGCCGTCCGGCACGATAAACAATCCGTGGAAATGCAGCCTGTGCTTTTCCGGCGAGCGTTCCCACACCCCTATATGCCGCCAATTTTTCCGCTCGCATAAATGCCGCAGGCAGGTCTTGAGCTGCTTTTTGAACGTTTCCTCCGTATGCAGCTTATCCGAGTACGTAAAAGTCACGAAATAATTGAAATCATGCAAATGCAGGGCCGCTTTCCGCGACAGCCGTACCCTACGGCTGATCATGTTCCGTACCTTTCGCATCATATTGACCGTCACATACTGTGCCGCGCTCTCCCTGTCCTTGAAATACGGCAGCATCTTGCCCGTAATGAACCGGCTGCGGGATTTTTTCGGCAGTTGCTGGCTTTCGCGGTACAGTTCTTCGAACAACTCTTTTTTCGTCATCTGATGCTCGGAAACTTTCGGCGGCGCGGCGGGCGCCTCCGGCGTTCCGGGCTGCTCCGCAACCTCTGCAACGCTTTCGTCCGTATCTTCCGCAGCCGGCATATCTGCGTCATCAGCAGCGGGAGAAGCGCTTTGTTTCTCCTCTTTCCCCTCTTCCTCCGCTCCTTCCGTCACTGTAATGATTTCCTCTTTCGGCTTTCTGCGCGGTCTGTACGGCCGCGTAGTGTGCGGGATTGCGATATAATGCGAGCGGTCATAATAGATCTTACACTTCGGATATGGCATATCCACCTCCCTGTGTCGTACAGGGAGCGCCGACAACGTAACCCTTTATCCCTCCGCAGAACTATCGTCGGCGTTCCCGTACAAAGCATTGATGAAATAACTGTTCTGCGCTCTCAGCTCCGACACGTTCGCCTTCTCCGTCACATACTCCGCATATTCGTTCAATCCGGCGCCGCTCCTTTTTGCCATATCGTTAAAGTAATCCGAAAAACAGTCCGTCGCAAACCTCCGTGCATAGATCTTTCCGTTCATGATAAAATACTTCTTATTCTCCGCCTTGCCGTCCATCGTGCCGCGTTCTTTCTCGATTTTGAGTATCGAATAGCCGAAACGGTTATAGATGCGCAAGTTTCGCCGCCACAGCCAAGCCGTTACACTTTTGAGGATATGTACCAGAAGCGTGTTGTCGCCGCGCCTGAAACGGAAGTCCTCATAGAGTCGCATAAAGCGGTTGAACGCCCATTCCGAAATCATCTCCTCAATGGTATAGAGCGGCAGCGCCAGCCTTTGCTCGCCGGAAGAAACGATATGTATGACGTCGCACAGATCTCTCGCATCCGCGCCCCAGCTTTCGGGACGCTGCTCGTCCGTAAAAACTTTGATGAACGGGAAGTTATCTACCGTGGCGGAGTGCCGGCACATTTTCAGCCACGAATTGAAAAGGTCGTTCTTCTGGTTTGCCTCGTCAGTGCCTTTCTTGACTTCTTTGAGTTCCAGATTGTTGCCGCGCTCTTTGCCAATCTCCGTGATAGCGACCACGCCGAACTCAAAGCTCCCGGCTTTGGGGTTGTTCTCCAAAACCTTTTTGCCGAGGCGCAGCACGTCAAAGTCAAGAATATGCGCGTGGCGGTTGCACTCGCGGCGATGCTTCGGAAAGAAGTCCGTCAGCCAAAGCGGGAAGTTGCCGCAATCTATGAGCGCGTTGTCCGTCCGTATCGAATAGTTCGCCAAGATGAGGCTGCTCTGCATTATGTAAATGAAGTACGCCTGCGCATAGATTTCCAGCACGTCAAACAGTCGGCTGATTTTGAGCGCGTCGTCAAAAACGTTACCGTATCTGCGGTAGTCATAGCCGTAGAGCTGCCATTCGGCGTTTCGGTGCCTGATGAACCTTGACCGTTTTAGTGCCACCCATGTCTTGACCGAGGCGAGGTTATACACGGTGCCGTGTTCCATACAAGCCCGCAATTCGTCCTCGAACTTTATCCACGGGAAGTACGGGAATTTCATATCGTTCTGCTGCAATATGGCGAGTGCCTTTTGCCTGAACATGACCTCTTGCGACAGTACCATGTCCGTGATGAGCGTGGTTTTGCGCTTGCCCATAGAGCCGCAGGACATACTCACAATAGGCAGTTCGTTTATGAACCCGCAGTTTCTTGCCTCGAAGTGCCGCAGCCTGTTCAAAGCAATATTTTTCCGCCAGCGCGCGAACAGCAGATATGCGCCCATCGCGATGCTCCACCACGGGAAGTGTTTTAAGATCACTTGCAGATCGATCAGCAGCTTATTGACCTGCGTAATCACGGTGATAAATTCGTAGGATACCGAAAACCAAAAATAATATGCGAAAAACTCCGTCAAAATTGTGACCAGGTTAAGATGAAAGGCCCACACGACGAACCACAGCACGACGAGCTGCTTATTCTCCCTCAAAAACGCCCTATACGATAGCACGAAACGCTTTATCGGCTGATACGTCGCTTTTGCTATTCCCTTAAAGACTTTGAGAGGCACGGTATCGCGGTTATGTTTCGTGTTCCCGCTCCTGTACAGCCTGCGGATCAGCATTCCCAGGATGAGCACGCACGGCAGGGCGATCATAAGCACCTTTGCCGCAGTTCCCAAAAATCCTGCGACGGCGTTCACCCACCTCGCAAAATTTTCTGCGTCGAACAACAGCGACAAATAGTCCACCGCTTGCTCGCTAACCGCGCCGAAATCTTCCGGCAATACCGTTTTCCACGTCAATACCTCCGAATACCCGTTTACCGTCGGCGCGATGCTGCTCTCTATCCCGAAAACACGGCAAAAATAATACGCGAGCGACAACGCCAGATCGCGTATGCTTTCGCCGAAACGGAGATAAGACGCACCGAACACGAATACGCCGAGCAACACCATGCCCGACGCCAAAAGCAGAGATACCGCTATGTTGACCGCCCTACGCATTCATCTGCCCTCCCGTATATATGAGATAACTCACCGCCAACACCGCTATGATAATGACCGCGACGGCTATGATCCGCCTGATTCGCTTTTTCATAAAACCTCCTTCTGAAAATTGCGGCGCCGAAAAAATTTCTTCCTTCGGCGCCGTTTTCACTTCGATTTACCAATCCGGATAATCGTCGTCTCCTCCGTACATGATCTGCTCGATCAGTTTCTTTTCTTCCATCCACTCATCGTCATGCTCCAGCGCATACCGCTCCGTATCCGTCAGTCTGAATTCTTCCTTCCTGCCCGACCATATATCCTGTTTCAGCTTTTCCACATCTACTTTCTTATAATCCCGCTCCATCCGTTTCCGTTTTTTCGCCGTTTCCTTATGGAACTTGTCAAACTCTTTATCCATCTTTGCCTTCGCGCGCTCTTCTTTCCGACGCCTGCGCTTCTCTTCCCCGGACTTCCACAGCGAGCTTATCCCCTTGAACGGCAGGCTCACCAGCCAGAACACGAAGGTAATCAGCTTCGGCAAAAGCCAGATGAGCAGCGGCAGAAGGAGCAGCAGCGCGAGCACGCCCAGAATGATCGCCAATACGTTCGGCCCGTCTCCCCAATTCCCCAGATCGGGAGTGTCCGGATTATTGTCCGGGTCTTTTTCCAGATCGGGCGTCACCATACTGTCCACCACGCCGAGGTTATAGACCGTGCCTTCCGTTTCGAACTTCAACCGCAATATGGATACGTCGTATATCTCCGTTCCGCTCCTGCTGTACGTTACCGCCTCCGACTGCCCGTCCCGGATATATTCCGTCGAGGCAAAACTCAATACCCACTGCTTGTCCGAAAGCGTCTGTATCGTTTCTTCCGTCAGATCATTCGTCGATATAAACGTTTCCACGCTCTCTATCTCGCGCCATTCGTGCTGTACGCCCCATATGCCCGTCAGTTCGTTCTCCACGATCCGGTCTTGACTCAATGTGACGACATGATTCGTAACCGCTTCGCCGTATTCCGTTTCGGATTGCGAACCCCACCATGTATAAGTGGTCTTGTATGTACGGTAGGAATACATGACGTCTGCTTCGTACAGATCCCCTATCTCGAAATCGCTGTCAAAGGCGATATACCACCGGTCGTTGTCGTAACCCGTTACCCACCAGAAGCCAGGCTGGTACCCGTCCAGATAGCGGACATACCCCACATACTTCTGTTCGGGACGGATGGTCACGACGGTGGTATCCGTGCAGGTGTAACTGACTTCGCCGTTTACCGTACAAGCCGTAAAGAGTTTTGCGACCTCTATCGCATACCCGCCTATCGTGCCCGTATCGCCTTCGGCCAACCCGTCGTCTATATCGCCGTAGTAATTGCGGTAGATCGCGCTGATGTCGTAGTACCGCAGCGCGTCCGCCTTCACCTCGAAACCCTCCACGAGGTATTTATGGAATACCCCCGAAGAATTCAGGAGCATCAGCCCGTAATTCACATAGTACAGGTTGTCGTTGATGCCCGTCGAGATATTGACGGAAGCCGCGGTCAGGTCGTAATCCGTACCCGTATAGGGCTGATACACATACAGGAACAGTTCCCCGTCCGTGCTCTCCGCCACCTGCTCGACGTATAAGTTGTAATCGCCGTCGTCCGCGGGGTATTGACTTATATCAAACGTTTCGTCTTTCTGCAAATCGTCCAGTACGTTTGAATATTCCGCTCCTTCGGCGTATGCGACGGGAGCGATAAAGCCCCCGCCGAATACTATTGCCGCCGCAAGCACTACTGTCAGGACAATCGCCCATACCGCCCGCAATACCGTTCTTTTGTCTGCGTACATCATAAGATCACCCCGTCCGGTTCCAGCGTGATCGCAACGACGCCCGACTGGACGCGGAACGGGAGCGACAGCGTTTCCTTCCCGTCCGGCGATACGATGTTCAGCCTGAAATACGGATAATCGTTCAGCCAAAACGCATCCTCAAAGGACACGTTCCCCTCTCCGTACACGCTTTCCAGCACTTCCGTCATGGTATGACACTCCGTTTCCAGCACGAACACGCCCTCTTCCGTAACAGGGAGCCCCTTGCCCGCGTACTCTTCACAGAACGCCGCCGTGAGATCGGGTTCGGCAGAGTATGTCTTTGTTTCGCCCGCTGCCGTGAACCCGAAATCATGCGCTTCGTCCGTGTTCGGCAGCACTTTCACGATGCAGTCCTGCGCCGAATACGAACCCCAGCCGTCCGCCATATTCACCGTGAACGCCGTCTCTTCGCCCGATTTCAGCATGAGATCCGTCTTGTCCGTGATCCGCTCCTCGCCGCGCGTCAGGTACAATCCCGTCGGGCGGCTCAAAAGATATGCCAGCCCGCCTACAAGTCCCGCAATGAGCAAGACCGCCACGATGACCGTCAATACCTTCGTCAGCATACTGTAACCGCTTGCTTTGTTTCCGCCCATCTTTCACCTCCGTCAGAAAATAATTCCGTTTTCGTCCAGCGTCAGCTCCGTGATAACCGAATTGTTCATCAGCCCGCCGACCGTGATCGAAGTATAATAGATATAATCCGAATATTCACCGCTCACCGTTACCGTCAGATCTATCGTAAAATAGTTCCCGGGATCGCTCTGCGCGGCGATCGGGCTTAAAAAGATATTCGTGAACCCAGACTGCCAGCCGTTTGCGCTTATCGTCATGCCGATGTCCGCCGTGATGTAATCGTAGAAGAACGAACAGTCGAAATAGATGTTCTCTCCGTTTTCAATGTCCGTCGCCAAAGCGTCCGATACGGTAAAGCCCGTAAACTCTGATCCCGACGGCTGCACATAGGTGTTGTCCACGTGGTATTCCACCGTATATTCGTCCGCAACGGTATAGACGTCATCCGTCATATATTTGAACTCCGCTTTGCCGCCGTTGCCCTGCACGTTTGTTGCCACTTCCCAAGTCACCGGCGTTTCGCCCTGATACACCGTGTCGATGCCCCCGAACGACAGCGACGCTCCGATAAGCCTCTGCGCATAGTCCACCGTGCAGGTCGCTGACACTTCAGGATTTTCCCGGCTCGTGACCGTTACGACCGCCTGCTCGCCGAACGCCTGCAGATTCGTCACCGTTGCGGTAAGCGCGCCGTCCTCCGTCGGCGTCACCGTCACATAGTCCGTCACCGTCTTACCGTTCGCCCATGCCGACGTCGGGTTTGCGAACGCTATGCTCCAATCCACCGACTTGTCCATCGCCTCGATCGGCTCCACGGTTGCTGTTAAAATCTGCGCACTCTCCGCCATAGGCGACACCCCGTACGCTGCATAATCCTCTTTTGCAAGTTTCGCGCTCATCAGCTTTACCCCGCTGCCTTCGCTTTCCCCGATCATCATGCCTCCGCCCGGCTGTTCCAGCATCATGCCCGTTTCCGGCGCCCTGCCCCATTTCGTAAAGCCGTCCGTCAGGATGCCCAGAACCGCAACGGCTCCCGTCAGGAGCGCCAAGACCACCGCTATGACCGCATTGCGGAGCTTCTTTCCCGTTTTCATGTTGTTGTTCATATCGTCACCTCCGAATTAAAATTTGAGTTCGCCGCCCGACGTGATGTTCACGCTCTCCGCGGCTACGTATAAATAGTCCTTGTCCGGCGTTACGTAATACACGGCCGTGTATGTATCGCCCGTGTTCGCCGATACCGCCTCGATATCCACCTGCATGAACGGCGTGTCCGAAACCGTCACCACCGCGATGATGTCGTCCAGCCAGCCGAGCATGCCGAAACTCATCACGAGATCGTCGATCTCTTCCTCCGTTTCGTACAACTCGTAACAGCACAGATACTTCATGACGTCGTTGTAGCCCATGGACATGACCGTCGAAACGTCCATCGTCCCGTCCAAAGCCGTCGCGGGAATGCCGTGACCGTAGTCGCTCGCCTCCGCCAGGATCTCTTCCTTGATCCCGTCCGTCAGCCGCACCGTCGCAGTCACGTCATACGAATCGTCTTCCACCGTTCCCGTTTCCCACGAGGATACCTTGTACGCCGTCGCAAAGTCAAGATCCATAAAGGTATCTATCGTGCTGCCCGTCGTTTCAAAGTATTCGTTTGAACGGAAATGGCAAGGCAACTCTGCCGTAGCGCCCGGCATACAGGTGAACGTCGTATTCCCCGAATTGTCCGAAGTCTTGCCCGTAAACTCCGCACGGAACGACGCCGCGCGTTTATAGTAATCCACCGTCGTGTCCGCCGCTGCGTCCGGGTTGTCCCGGCTCGTCACCGTGAGCCTGATCTGCGCGCCGAACGCCTGCAAACATCTCACCGTCGCCGTCGTGCTTCCGTCCGACGAAGGCGTGACCGTCACATAGTCCGTCACTGTCTTTCCGCTCGCCCACGATGAAGAGGGACTCACCCACGACAGCGACCAGTCCACCTCGCGGTTCGTCGCGTCCTGCGGCAGCACGGTCGCCTGTACCGTCACGCCGTTATCCGCGAGCACACTTTCCCTCGTTACGCCCGTAAACGCCATGCGAGCGGGCAGAGGATAGACCTTGCCCGATTCCAGCACTTCCCCGCTCTCCGTCGCCACCCCGCCGCTCCTCTCCGCTTCGGGATAGGACTCTACGGCCGTCTGCGGCACGCCGGCAAAATAAATGCCCGCGAACACGGCACAGACTATGACCGCCGCTGCCAGAAGCAGCGCAAGTATGACGTTCAGGCGCTTGCTTGTCTTGTTTGTCATCTTTCACCTCCGTTTTTTTGTCTTGTCAGAACCATAAGCTGTCCTGTTCCAGCTCGACGCCCGTCACCTTCCCCGGCACGGAGAAGTACAGCGTCACGCTCGCCTCGCCGTTATACGACGTTACGACGAGCGCATACATGTCCTCGTAACTCTTCCCGTCGCAGCCTTCTACCGTACTGCCGGGATGCACCGCTTCCAACACCGCGCGCAGGTCGCCTTTCGGCGTCAGCGTGAACATGCCTCCGCTCACGGCTATCTCAAAGCCCGCCGTCAGATCTGGCTCCGCTTGATAAGAACACACTTCGCCGTCCAGCGTATACTCGAAATCCTTGCCCTGCGCGTTCGGAACGACCTTGACCGAATAGCTCTCTTCGCCGCTTTTGCCCGAACCGAAGATATACTTCACTTCCACGGTCAGCGGCTCCTCCCGCGTTGCGCTGTATCCGCCCGCGCTCGTCATCACGTCCTTGCCTTCGACCGTCAGGTAAAACGTCTTAAAATCGGTCGTAAAACCGTTCGTGAAATGAACGATGACGCCGACGATTCCGGCAACGAGAAGGACGATGAGAACGTATGCTATGACCTTCGCCGCGGTCTTGCCCGCCTGTCCGGTTTCGTTCATAGGCGCTTCCCTCAGAACGAAAGCTCGCTTTCGCTGAAACGTACTCCCGATACCGAACTCACCAGCCACAGCCGCAGCGTTTCCGACAGTCCGCTCACGCTGTCCGTTACCGTCACCGTAAAATAACACGACGGCAGCGTCGCGGTGTTTTCCGCCGCTTTTTCTTCGTAGTTGTCCGACGTCGTGTCGCCTACCGTAAGCCCGTATTCGTCTTCATACACATACCGGTCATAACAATACGAGCCTATCATATACTCATCGTTCTCTATGGACGAGTAGTAGTTCTCCACGACCTTGCTCCCCGTCGTGATCGTCAGCGTCGTGCCCGTCAGAATCGCGGACGATATGAACCTGTCCACCATCTCCGACATCGGACGCTTTTCCATATCCTGAAACCGCGCAATGCCCGACATTGAATCCGAATACGTCGTGCCGAAATACAGCGAGCCCGACCCGCCGACCGTCACCGAAAGGTTTTTCGTACCCACTTCGTGGAAGGCGTTGTCAAGATTGATCTGGAACGTATATGTCCTGTTCGTTCCGAGCTGGTAATGCGCGCCTCTCGCGCCGTCCGGCGTGATCGTCAGTTCGCTGCTCGTCAAGCTCATCGTGCTTGCCACGCCCACAAACGATACTGTGCAGGTGTCCGTATATCCGCCGTCCCGCGTCGTCACCGTTATGATGATCTTATCCGTCCCGAACGGCTGCTTGCAGGTCACGGTCGCCGCAGTGCTGCCGTCCGATTCGGGCGTTACCGTCACATAGTCCGTGACCGCTTCGCTCCCGTGCGTAGGCGCGCTGCCCCATGCCACCGAATAGTCCACCGCGCGGTTGGCCGCGTCCACGGGATATACGTTCGCCGTGATCTTCACGCTCACGCCTTCCCCTTCCGCCAGCGCCGCCGCCAATGCCGTCGACGTAAACGACATCGCTTTCGGCATCGGATAGGTCTTGCCGCTATCCATTGCGTTGCCGTCACCGTCTATGACTGCCGCCTGCCCCGGTTCCGCCGGAACTGCCGTATCTTCCTCTTTCAGAAGCATCACCCATGCCCCGACCATACCCGCCAACAAAACGAGGATCAACGCGAACGCCACGATCCATTTCACCGTGTCCGCGCGCTTATGTGAATAAAATTCATTGTTGCTCATGTTTTACCTCCGGATTGATTTGTTTTCTCAGGGAAATACGCGGCTTGCGGTTTTCCCCGCAGGCCGCGACTCCCCGTCCTTCCGCCCGTTATGCCGTCTGATTCAACAGCATGCCGAGCAGCGTCTTATCCGACGTGCGCGAAGGCTTCACGGGACATTCGTAAACTTCCCCGTTTTCGTCCACCGTGCGCACCAGATAACTGTTGCCCTTCACCACCTTGCCCGTCTTCTCGTCTTTGATCTCATACGGGACAAGTACCAGCTCCGCCTTGTCCGCCTCGCCGAACACCAGATCCAGCACGGTGTACCCGCCCTTATCCGTTTCCTTGTTGGGCGGCGCGATCCCGATCTTCACTTCCCTGCCGCGTACCACGCCTTTGATGTAGTAACCGTAATACTCCTTGCCGTTATACTCGAACGTTTCCTTCTCTACATAGATCTTTTTGTCAGACATTATGCTGCGTCGCCTCCTTTACCTTTTCTTTTTTCTTCGATCTTGCCCTTGATCTGTTTCCAGGGCTTTCTGGACATTTCGCCCGCCTCCTGCTTCGAAAATCCCGCATCGCGCGCCTGCGAATACTTGTACGATCCCGCATGGTCGGTCTGGCATTGCAGATACCCCGAGCGCATGCCCGCTTCGTAGTCCGTGAGTTGCTTGCCCTCCTTGTCGCCCCACTTGTGGACTTTCGCTTTCCGCTCCTCCGCGTAGCCTTTCGCTCGCTTCGCCGGAACCGTCCAGCGCCCGTCGCGGTACTTGTTGGACTTTTCGTCCGCCGTTGCCTTATTCGGCATAGTTTTTGTTACCTCCGTAATTTTTTGTTTTTTTGCGGCTTGTCGCCGCCCGCCCGTCTTGCCGCTGGCCCAGCTATGAAATTGTTTCGCAACAACGTCGGCTCTTTCTTCGGAACTTTCCGTCCCATGCGATCCTTTTGCGGTTGAGCGGCCGCTCTTACACTTGCAAGTTACCGCACGGTCATCGGGTTTCTTTTCGTCCGCGCCGTTGTTACGCTTCGATTATACGGCTTTTCCGCGGCGTTTACCAGGGAGTCTACCCACGGCATTTCCCAACTTTCCCTTCCCAATTTTGCTGATTTTCGGTACTTTCCTCAGACTTTTCCCGTACTCCTCCAGGCATAGAAAAAAGCCCCGATTATCGGGGCTTCCCTCTCATTCGATATATCTGCGCGTATACATCGTCGCAGGCACGCGCTTCCCGTCCAACCGCTTGCGGCTGCAAAACAACATCTCGTATTCCGCGTCCCGGCGTTTCGTGCGGCGGTAATATGTATCACGGCTCATCACTTCCGTCGGTTCCGGATACCCGCAGAGCAGTTCCACGCATTGCTTGACGATATATTCTTTCGTCCGATATACGTTCGTTGCGCCGCGCGCAAATTCAGGCAGTTTCGTTTTCACGGTTCTTCTCCTCCTTTCATTCCTCGATCCGCGTCTGCAAAAACTTTACCAGCCTCACGTTCAGCATCTGGATATACTCTACGGAAAAATTCAGTTCCGCCGCCAGCGCTTCCTGCGTGAAACCGCGGACATACAAACTCGCATACACGTCGTACAACCGCGGCGGCGCGTCCAGCACCGCTTTGTTATACTTCCGCACCGTGTCTACGACCGTGTTCGTTCCCGTCTCCCCGAACGCCGCTTCCAATACCTCCCTGCGCGTGTAGTAGTACCGGATCTTCTTCAGATCCTCCCTAATTTTTGACATTGACAACATCTTTCTTTTACCTCCGTAGGCTTTATTTTTGAAGAGCGTTGCCAGGCCCTTCACTCTTAAGCCACGGTTTTTTCATTTGGTAAGCCCCTTTTCCAGAACTTTTTTTAATTTTATGTAGATTTTTTTGAGACGGATGCTGACCGCCGCTTTGCTTACTCCGTATTCTTTCGCAAGCTCCGTCACCGTTTTCCCTTCGTAATATACCTGTTTTATGACTTCTCTCTGCTGCGGCAAAAGTTTTGTCATCGCCGCGTATAGTAACGCATCCCGTTCCCGGCGCTCCGCTATGCTCTCCGTATCCGCCCGTCCGTCCGCTATATCCCAGCCATGCTCCATACACTTGTCCAGCGAAACGTGCCGCCGCGTTTCTTTTCGCTCTGCGTTCCGCGCCTTATATTCCTCGATTATATATGCCCGCGTCAGTTCCGGATCGCCCGCCTCTTTCAGCAAACGCGACGTTTCGTCGTCCAGCCGCACTTTGATCTCGCGGCTCCCGCCCTTACCGTCCGCTATGGTCAGCGTATATCTCTTCATTTCCCCTCCGGCGCGATCTTTTTCGCCGCCGGAAAGGTTCTCGCCATCCTTTCTTCCTATGAAAAAGCCCCGACAGCGCGTTAAGCGTCCGTCGGGGCCGTAAACTTACAATAAAAAAATTTGCGCTTGCAGTTTAAGCCCGCTTTCATGGCTTAACTTGCCGCGCAAACTCTTTTCCATTCTTTGGATTTCAGTTATCTGTTGCAGCCGATTTATTGACTTTTCGTATACCTGTGCATTCCTCTCGCGTAACGCGCCGTCGCCTTATCCGTCTCCGGCTTATGCGGGCGCCTTATATGCACATTATACAAAATTTATTCGCCTGCAATCTGTCTGCTTTTGTCAGTTTTTATATGTTTCTGTCGGTTCCGCCGGATTTTCTCCGGCATTCGGAGCCGCGATCTCCTGCGGGATCACCACTACGCGGCCGTTCTTGATCTCTACCACCATCAGCCGCTTACAGCCGAGACATTTGATTACCGCCCCGTCTACGTTCTTTGCCTTGATCAACGTCGTTCCGCATACCGGACAATTCGCATAAAACTGTTCCGGCAGCGGCTTCTTCTTCCGCACTTCCGTCTCCGTGTGCATTTTCTACTCCTTATTCCCGGCAAGATACCTCTTTACCGCTTCGAGTGTTTCGTCCGAGACGATATGCTCGATCCGGCACGCATCTTCCTCCGCAGTTTCCCACGATACGCCCAGGCTCCGCAACAACTGCGTAAGCAGCTTGTGTTTCCCGTACACACTCTCCGCTATCTCGCGGCCGAGTGAGGTTAGGTAAATGTTGTGCGTGTCGTGCCGTGCAAAGCCGAGATCGCACAATTTCTGGCGCGCTTTGATAATGGCAGGTTTTGATACCTTCATCACCCGCGCTACGTTCGTGAGGTCTGTAGCTTGTCCTCTCTCTTCCAACCGCAATATCGTTTCCAGATACATCTCCACCGATTCGTTCGTATTCGGCAGAGTTTTCTCTTTATGTTCCTGCACCTGCGGCGTATGTAACGCAATCAGGCCGCACATCTCTTCCGAAATGCAATGTTCGATTTTACAGGCGGCGTTTTCCGCGACGTCCGCGTCCGCTCCGATCGTCTCGAAAAAAGATTTCAGAACTTCGTATTTATGACGCACCTGCTCCGCACGCCTGCGACCGGATGCCGTAAGCGAGATCCCGTTCGTTTCGTTCACGGTTATCAGGCCTTTGCCGCGCAATAGTTTTACCGCGCGCGATACGCACGATTTTACATAACCGAGTTCTTCCGAAATCTCGACCGGCTGCACTGTGTCTTTCCTGCGCGTGAGCCGCTCGATCGTTTTCAGATACATCTCCTCCGATTCGTGTGTACGTTCTCTCATTTTTCCCTTATCCTTTTGTACTCAGCCGGCAGGTTCGCCGTTTTGAGTCTTCTTCTTTTTGCGCTTCTTCACGAGCACAATGGGAACTGTGATAGCCGCCGCGACCACAAGCACGCACGCAACGAGGATCACGGCATACCCCCACATCGGCATGACAAACGCCACGCCGGGGATACAGACGATGAACGTACCCGTTTCTGACGTATCGAACCGCACATACCGCCCGTAACCGTCGGCGGCGATCTCCGTAAGAGTGCCGTCCTCCGCCATGTGATAGACAACGACTTCGTTGCGGTCATAGGTCATATCCGCCTGCAAATACAGCGTAATGTTTCCGCTCGGCGTCGCCGCCGTGCCGTCCGCCGATACGTACGAGATGCCGAACACCTCGAAGTTGTCCGCTATGCTCGCCATCTTGTCTGCCGCCGTCGTATATACGCTGCTTCCCGCCGTGATGCGGCTGGCAAGCAGAGAAGTTCCCTCCGTAAGCACGCCGTTTGCGTCCTCGAACTTTGCAAGTGTGCTGCCGCCCGCAACAGAGGTTATCGTCACATCGTATTCCGTATAGGTCGGATTACCGAGATTTGTGAGGTATGTACTGCTCTCCGCACGGTACACGACATGGTACTCCCCTACGTTTTCCAGCGTAATGGAATTATTCGTGACGGATACTTCCGTCTGCTCGCCGCCCTGCACATAATACGCCGAAATGCTCACGTCAAGATCTTCATCGCCCAGCGTTGCCGTTGCGGAAGGAATAGGAAATACCGAGCCGCGCGATGCTTCGTAACTGTTCCCCGCCGTCGTTTGGATGACGGGAACGTACTCAGCGGGGCGTTCGCCGACGTCAACGTAATCTCCCGTGCGCGTGCCGTTTGCGAGGTTCAGCATAATGGTAAAGCTGACATCTCTGCTCATGGCGTTGATATACGCCGAAAAGGAAAGGCTGCTCTGCAAACGCTCGGCGGACATGGTATAGGTGTAATACGTCCAACCGCCATCCGCGCGCACGGTGTAACCGGTCTGCATGTTCCCGCTTTCCAAAGCCATGTCCGATATGGACGAACTGTGCCCGAAGGTCATATAATAATTTTCGCCGCTCTTTTCAACGGTTGCGGTCGACGAAAAATTATCCGCACCCATCGCAAGTCCGCTCAGATCTACAGATACGGAATACACGCCGTCTGAACCTTGAACGGGACTTTCCGCATATGCCGTAAGCCCGCCGCCCATAAGAGCGGCAAGCGTTATAAGGCATATAAGCATTGCGGCGAAAAGCGCGATGAGTTTATTCCTCTTCTTTACCATACTTCATTTCCCTCCGCATCCTCGAACACGGCGACGAGCTGCAACATCTTATA
>JFBN01305907.1_pt1 | contig 16517 bp, 14 predicted proteins | sample 768741 | NCBI WGS metagenome assembly JFBN01 (sample SAMN01983846, study PRJNA193217) | chicken gut metagenome | biome: terrestrial biome; isolation source: ceca of Broiler chicken | host: Gallus gallus | place: United Kingdom: England | collected 2010-09-07
TGCACTATCAAGAGGATGACGGTTGGGGATATAATGTTTGGACACAAGATGACCGTACAATCAAGGCGTTAAATGACTTGCGGGAAGTGAGGAATAATGTGGTTCATGCCGATTCTCGAAAAAGAGATCTTACTTTAGATGAGTTGAAATATTGTATCGAATACATTTGCAAAATGGGGTAATGTTATGGATAAATATCAAAAATATATTCTTTTAGGGGAGTACCCTACGTACTGGGTAGTTGAAAAGAAAAAGGGAAGACGTGAGTGCAAACAGATTGATTTGGATAAAGATCTTATTACTATAAAGCAAGATGTGGATATTACTTTAACGGAGTATATAATCCAATTGCCGTGTGTAAAAGGAATCAGCAGGTGTTGGTATCGTAAAAACGGGAAATGGATATTATCGTCCACTGTAAAAGATAAGCAGAAGAAAGATTTTTTTGTGTGTGAAGTGGATTTTTTAAATCGTACAGATGAGATTAAAATTACATTTGTCGATAATATTGCTGATGATTACATAATTCATGTCGAATATGTGGAATCAGACAAAGAGGCATATTATGTAGCAAAGAAAAAGGAGCAGTATGAACAGCTTTTATCCGAGGCAAAAATCAGCCAATCTGTTGGAACTGACCTAGTAAATATATTTTTTCAACCATGCAGTAAAGATTATTCCCGCACAGAGATTGAATTATTCAAAGATAATAATCGGTTGGCAACCTATCAAGTGGAAAAGAATAATTTTTTCTTGTCTATTACTGGACTTGCTCCGGGTAAATTTTCCTATGTAATGAAACAAATTGGAACGGACGGTGTTGTTTTGTTGGAAACTGATAAGATTAATTTTGAAATTGCTCCGCCTAATTTATTTCGTAGATGAGGAGGAGCGGAACGCATCATGGCTATCGACATAATGAAATTTTTGTATTGACTCAATTCTGTAAATTATCATGATAATGAATTGGAAGAAATGAATGGAGCGGCGCGCCTGGGGATACGAACAAGATCATAAATTGTTTTCGTGCTTGCCGAAAATGTGAAAATCCCGCTTAAAATAAGTTGCCAAAGGCGGGCGGATATGCTATAATGACCAATGCGCAAAAGCGCAATCCGCACCCGCAGGGCGCCGCCCTCCGTGTCCGTAAATTCTTTTCATGCGGATAACGGGCGGAAAAAACGCACCTACGGGGAGGTAAACGGAGGAATTATGGCAGTTATCACCATGAAGCAGCTTCTCGAAGCGGGCGTCCACTTCGGACACCAGACGAGAAAGTGGAACCCCAAGATGAAGAAGTACATCTTCGCCGCACGTCACGATATCCACATCATCGACCTTGAAATGACGGCGAAGCTCATCGAGGAAGCGTATGCGTTTGTCGTCAACGCAGTCAAAGAGGGCAAGTCCGTCCTCTTCGTCGGCACCAAGCGCCAGGCGCAGGACGCGATCAAGGAAGAGGCGGAGCGCTGCGGGCAGTACTACGTCAACTCCCGTTGGCTGGGCGGCACGCTCACCAACTTCAAGACCATCCGTTCCCGCATCGACTATCTGGAAAAGCTCGAGAGGATGGAGGCTTCCGGCGAGTTCGATCTCCTTCCCAAAAAGGAAGTTCTCGGTCTCAAAAAGGAGATGGAAAAGCTCCAGGCGAACCTCGGCGGCATCAAGACGATGCGCGGCATGCCCGGCGTGATGTTCGTCGTCGACCCTCATAACGAGGATATCGCCGTCGCCGAAGCGCGCAAGCTCCACATCCCGATCGTTGCGATCACCGATACCAACTGCGATCCCGACCTCATCGACTACGTCATCCCCGGCAACGACGACGCGATCCGCGCCATCAAGCTTATCTCGTCCGTCATCGCCAACGCGGTCATCGAGGCGAACCAGGGCGAAACGCCCGTGATGGAGCAGGCTGTCGCGACCGCGGAAGAGCCCAAAGACATCGAGGAAGTCGTCGCCGCCGAAGGCGCCGCAGAATAAGCTGCAAGGAGAAAAATAGTATGGCAGAGTTTACCGCAAAAGACGTTATGAAGCTCCGCGAACAGACGGGCGCGGGCATGATGGACTGCAAGCGTGCGCTTGTGGACGCAGACGGCGATATGGATCGTGCGGCGGATCTTCTCCGCGAGCGCGGCATTGCAAAGGCGGCAAAGCGCGCCTCCAAGATCGCGGCGGAGGGCATCGTCTATGCGCTCGTCGAGGGCAAGACGGGCGTGCTCGTCGAAGTCAACTGCGAGTCCGACTTCGTTGCAAAGGGCGAGAAGTTCCGCGAGCTCGTTGACGCGGTCGCAAAGCAGATCGCGGCGGTCAAGCCCGCAGACGTCGAGGCGCTCCTCGCTTCCGATATGGGCGGCAAGACGGTAGAAACGTATATCCAGGAGCAGGTCGCAGTCATCGGCGAGAAGATCTCCGTGCGCCGTTTCATGGTGTACGAAGCAAACGGTTTCGTCGAGACGTATATCCACATGGGCGGCACGATGGGCGTTATGCTCGCGTTTGACGGCGAGCCCACCGAGGCGGCAAAGGCCGTCGCGCACGACGTTGCGCTGCACGTCGCGTTTGCAAAGCCCCGTTATATGACGGAGGCTGAGGTCTCCGCCGAGACGCTCGAGAAGGAGAAGGCGATCCTTCTGCAGGAAGTCATCAACGAGGGCAAGCCTCAGAACATCGCAGAAAAGATCGTGCTCGGCAAGATCAAGAAGTTCTACGAGGAAAACTGCCTCATGGATCAGAAGTTCGTCAAGGACGACAAGGTCACCGTCGCGCAGGTGCTTGCAAAAGCGGGCGCGGGCGTCAGCCTGAAGCAGTTCTGCTTCTTCGTCCGCGGCGAGGGTCTCGAAAAGAAGAGCGAGGACCTTTCCGAGGAAGTTGCCAAGCAGGTCGAGGCAATGAAAAAATAAAATATCCGAACGGGATACAAAGCCCCCGCTGCATTCGCAGCGGGGGCTTTTTCGTTTGTCTGACTCCTCCCGTCCGCGCGGTTAATCCACGCGGATACCTCCCTCGGGGAGGGAGGCGAGGGGGAGGCGCGGGTCGGAAAAGCGCGCCTCTGCGCCGAAGGGAAGCGGAGAACGCGGAAAAGATGCGGCTGCGAATATCCTTGCGGGTATGCGTTTTACAGTTCCGCGGGGCGCGGGAAAGACGGTGCGGGAACGCGCCGCCGCGCCCGCCCGTGGCTCCCGGACGGACGCGGAAAATTTCACGCGGGAAAATTGCGGAGCCGCCGCCGTTCCGCTTGACAGAACACGGGCGCGATACTATACTGTTGCAGGTTTTTACAGGGACAAATCGTTATGCTGCATCATCACACAGTCAGAAGAATGGACGCGTCGCTCTTCGGCACGCTCCCCGTATGGAAGATTCTTTTGCGCGTGGCACCGCCCGTCATGCTCGCCCAGCTCATCCAGGCGCTCTACAACGTGGTAGACAGTTTCTTTGTGGGCAGATATTCGGGCGACGGGCTTACGGCGCTCTCCGTCATCTATCCCATCCAGCTCGTTATCACGGCGCTTGCGGTGGGGACGGGCGTGGGCGTGAACACGCAGATGTCCCGTCTGTACGCAAAGGGGCGCACGGAGGCGGCGAACAAGACGGGCGGCGCGGGTATTCTGCTCGCGCTCGTCATGTGGGCGCTCTTTACCGCGGTCATACTTCCCGTTCTGCGCCCGTTTTCCGCGGCGTCGGCGGAATCCGCCGCGGCGGTGGAGGACGCGGTCGTATACGGCACCATCTGCTGCGCGGGGAGCGTCGGCGTCTTTCTGGAGGGCATCTTTTCCAAGATCCACCAGGCGCGCGGGAACATGGTGCTCCCGATGGTCGCGCAGATCGCGGGCGCGCTCGTCAATATCGTGCTCGATCCCGTGTTCATCTTCGGCTGGGGCGCTCTTCCCGAGATGGGCGTTGCGGGCGCGGCGTGGGCGACCGTCCTCGGGCAGGTCACGACGGCGGTGATCACGGGCGTACGCGGGTTCCGCAAGCCGCCCGCGCTCCGCAGGATATGGCGGTACGTCAAGCGCATCCTGCTGTTGGGCTATCCGTCCATTCTCATGCAGGCGATGTACACGGTGTATATCGTCGCGCTCAACTTTATCCTTGTCGGCTTTTCCGACGCGGCGGTCACGGTCCTGGGATTGTACTACAAGATCCAGTCCTTCTTTTTTATCCCGCTGTTCGGGCTGCAGACGTGCATCGTTCCCGTGCTCAGCTATAACTATGCGCGCGCCGACTACGCGCGCGTGCGGGGCGTGATGCGCGACTCGGTCATCGTCTCCGCCGCCTTCATGCTCGTCGGCGTGCTGTGCTTTGAGTTCATCCCGCGCGGGCTGCTCTCTATCTTTTCGCGCGACGAGGCGGTATACGCGATCGGGGGAACGGCGTTCCGCATCATCGGGGCAAGTTTTTTCCCGGCGGTGCTCTCGCTCATGCTGCCCGTATTCTTTCAGGCGATCGGCAAGGCGCTGCCCAGCGTCATGCTCTCGCTCACGCGGCAGCTCTTCTGCCTCATCCCGCTCTTCTGGGGGTTCTCGCTCATCGGGCTGGATTATGCCTGGATCGCCTTCCCCGCGGCGGAGCTCATCACGGGCGCGGTGGGGGTTTTCCTCTACTTCCGCCAGACGGCGCAGTGGAGGCGCTCGCTCGGTGCGGGCGCGCCCGGGTGCGGCGCGCAGGGCGCGGCGGGCGCATAACGATATTCCGGACGGGCGCGCGGCGCCCGTCCCGTTTTATCTTCCGCAGCGCGACAAGATATGCCTCCAAACTTTTCCATTTCGCCTTGATTTTTTTCCCGGGGTATGGTATACTATCTGAAAAAGGCATCGTGCGCGCCTGCGCCGTGCCCAATATGTGAGACAGGGAGGGCGGCGACAGTTATGACGCCAAAGTACAAACGTATTCTTCTCAAACTCTCCGGCGAGGCGCTCGCGGGAGATCAGCGGTTCGGGCTCAATGAAAACGTCGTCTCCGAGGTCGTCGATCAGCTCGTCGAAGTACACAAGATGGGCGTGCAGATCGGTCTCGTCATCGGCGGCGGGAACTTCTGGCGGGGCAGGCAGGGCACCAACATGGATCGCACCACTGCCGATCACATGGGCATGCTCGCCACGGTCATGAACTCGCTCGCCATGATGGACGCCATCGAAAAGAAGGGCATCCCCACGCGCGTGCAGACGGCGCTCATCATGACGTCGGTCGCGGAGCCCTATATTCTGAGAAAGGCGATCCACCACTTCGAAAAGGGGCGCATCGTCATCATGGCGTGCGGCACGGGCAACCCGTACTGCTCCACGGATACGGCGGCTGCGCAGCGCGCCTGCGAGATCGACGCCGACGTCCTTTTAATGGCGAAGAACGTGGACGGCATTTACGACAGCGACCCCGCCACCAATCCGAATGCAAAAAAATACGATCATCTCACCTTCGGCGATATCATCAACAAGGGACTCAAAGCCATGGATACGACGGCGGCGACGATGTGTATGGAAAACGACGTGCCCGTGCTCGCGTTCGGGCTGGGAGAGAAGGACTCCATCATCCGCGCCGTCTGCGGCGAGAAGATCGGAACGCTCATCTCCAAGGAATAAAAAATTCATGCAAGGAGCATAAAAGGTATGATCGAAAACGAAGAAGTTGAGGAGATCTTCCTCATTCTTGAAGACAAGCTGGAAAAGACGGTCTCCGTCATGCAGGAAGAATTCACGACCATCCGCGCGGGACGCGCGAATCCGCACGTGCTGGATAAGATCCAGGTAGAGGCGTACGGCGGCATGAGCGCACTCAACACGCTGGGCAACATCTCCGCGCTCGACGCGCGCTGCCTCGTGGTCAGCCCGTGGGATAAATCTCTCTTGAAGTCGATCGAAAAGGCGATCCTTGCCTCCAACATCGGCATCACGCCCACCAACGACGGCAACGTCATCCGTCTCGTGTTCCCCGAACTCACCGAGGAGCGCAGAAAAGACCTCGTCAAGCAGATCAAGCGCATGGGCGAGGAGTCCAAGGTCGCCGCGCGCAACGTGCGCCGCGAGGCGATGGACGCCATCAAGAAGATGAAGAACGCCAAAACGCTCTCCGAGGACGAGGTCAAGGCGTGCGAGCAGGACGTGGAGAAGAAGATCGCCGCCTGCATCGAGGATATCGATAAGGCTGTCTCCGCAAAAGAAAAGGAGCTGATGACCGTCTGATGGCAGATAAGAAGGGAGAAAAGATCCCCCGCCATATCGCCATCATCATGGACGGCAACGGGCGCTGGGCGAAAAAGCGGCTCCTTCCGCGGGGCGCGGGTCACCGCGCGGGCATGAACCGCATGATCGGGCTTGCCGAGCATGTGTTCGACTGCGGCGTGAGCTACTGTACGCTGTTTGCGCTCTCCACCGAAAACCTGTCCCGCCCCCAGGAGGAGCTCGAGGGGCTGTTTTCGCTGTTCCGCGAATATTTTCCTGCCAATACCGAGCGCCTGAAAACGAAGTCGATCCGTCTCCGCGTCATCGGCGACCGCGCGCTTCTCCCGCCCGATATCGTCGGGCTCATTGCGGAGGGCGAGGCGTATACGGCGGACGGCACGCGCGGGACGCTCGCGCTCGCCATCGGCTACGGCGGACGGCAGGATATCCTCGCCGCCGTCAACGAGGCGGTGCGCCGCGGCAGGGAAGTGACGATGGAGGAGTTCTCCGCTCTCCTCGCCACGGGGGATATGCCTGAGCCCGATCTTCTGATCCGCACGGGAAAGGAGCTCCGCATCTCCAATTTCCTTCTGTGGCAGGCGGCGTACAGCGAACTGTATTTTACCGACGTTTTGTTCCCCGATTTCTCGGATAAGGAACTGGATAAGGCGATAGAAGCCTTCGGCAGGCGGGAACGCCGCTACGGGAAACTCTGAAACGGGGATTTTATGGAAAAGATGGAAGAAATCAAAGAACGGCAATACCCGGGCGCGCCGACGCCGCCCGAGGGGGAACCGCAAAAGCCGCATCACTCCAATGCGCAGCTCCGCACCTATTCGGGTCTGGTGTACGTCGCCATACTTCTGCTTTTTTTTGCGCTCAAACTCTTCGTACACAAGCTCTTCTTCGATATCCTCATCCTGTTGTTTGCGGTCATCGGCACGTTTGAGATGCTCCGCGCCTTCGGCGACAGGATGCACCGCTCGCAGAAGATCGTCGCCATGACGTTCGCGCTGCTGGTCGTGATCATGTATATCGTTGCGGATATCCTGTTTACCGATATTCTGGGCGTGGAATTCCCCAACGGCGATCCGCTCACCGCCATAGGGCGTAACTATGCGCCGCACGTCACGCTCGTCGTGTTCATCGCCGGCATCGCCGTCATCTTCGGCATGCTCGTGTTTGCGCCCACCAAGGTCAGCCTCGAATCGGTCGGCTGCACGCTCATCTCGTATATGTATCCCTCGGTGTTCCTCGTCGTCATGACGGTGTGCAACCACCTCGAATACTATTCGGATGTTGCGATCTGCTTTGTGTTCATCATCAGCCCGTTTGCCGATATATTCGCCTATGCCGTCGGCAAAACGCTGGGGAAGAAGTATCCCTGGAAGATGGCGCCGCACGTCAGCCCGAACAAGACGGTCGTGGGCGGCATCGGAGGGCTCGTGGGCGGCGCGCTCGGCGGCGTCGCCGTGTTCTTCGTCTATTACGGGCTCTGCAAGTGCGTCCATCTCACGGGGTTTGCTGAGTTCACGCTCACCCGTCCCGTGCTCGAATGGCACGATTTCATCTTCTTCATCGGGATCGGCGTTCTCACCTCGGCGTTCGCGCAGTTCGGCGACCTGGTGGAGAGCAGTTTCAAGCGCAAGCTGGGCATCAAGGATATGGGCAATATCCTGCCCGGGCATGGAGGCATCCTCGACCGCATCGATTCCTCGCTGTATGCAAGCCTCATCGTGGCGTTTATCTTCGTCATCCGAATCATGACGAAAGGGATCGCCGCATAAGTATAAGTATCGCTGCGCCCGCCGCAAGGCGGGCATTTTTTGCAGAACGCGCCGATGCGCGCAATTTTACGGAGCACATAAATGATCAGGATCGCACTCATCGGCTGTACGGGCAGCATCGGCAGGCAGACGGCGGATATCGTTCGCCGCTATCCCGAAAAATTCTCTTTTTCCGCGCTCGCCTGCGGGCGGGACGGCGCGGCGCTCGAGGCGCTGTGCGCGGAATTCATGCCCGCAGCAGCCCTGTGCGGGGAGGGTTCGTTCACGCCGCCCGCGGGGGTGACGAAGCTCGCAAAAGGGGAGGAGGCGCGCCTGTTTGAGGACTGCGACGTTGCGTTCATTGCAGCGGGCGGGTTCGCGGGGCTTCGGTATACCCTCCTCGCAGCGGAAGCGGGCAAAAAGATTGCCCTTGCCAACAAGGAGTCGCTCGTGTGCGGCGGCGAGCTCGTCATGCGCGCCGTGCGTGAAAGGGGGATCGACCTCGTCCCCGTGGACAGCGAGCATTCCGCGCTCTTTCAGTGCCTCGCTTTCCGCCGCGACGCGGCGTTTTCCAGGCTCGTTCTCACGGCGAGCGGGGGACCCTTTTATCGGTTCACGCAGGCGGAGCTCGCCCGCGTGACGGCGGCGGACGCGCTCCGCCATCCCACCTGGAACATGGGCGCGAAGATCACGATCGACAGCGCCACGCTGCTCAACAAGGGGTACGAGGTCATCGAGGCGAAGTGGCTCTACGAAACGGAGTTCGATAAGATCGAGGCGGTCGTGCATCCGGAGAGCATCGTGCATTCCCTCGTGTATTTCGAGGACGGCGCGGCGCTCGCCCAGCTCGGCTATCCCGATATGCGCGTACCCATCCAGCTCGCGCTCACCTATCCCGAACGCCTTCCCTGCGAAAAGCCGCTCGATCTTCCCGCGCTCGGCAAACTTACCTTTCTGCCCTTCCCCGCGGAACGCTTTCCCTGCTTTTCGCTCGCCGTTGAGGCGGGCAGGGCGGGCGGAACGCTCCCCACGGTGCTCAACGCGGCGGCGGAGGAGGCGGTGCACGCCTTTCTGGGCGGGCGCATAACCTTTCCCATGATCGCGGAAACTATCGGGTGTGCGCTCGGCGCGTTCCCGCGGGCGGAGGCGGAGAGCTATCCGCAGCTTGCCGAAACGGACGCCGCCGCGCGCCGGTTCGCCGCACAGTATATCAGTTCGCATGGTAAATAATCTTTTAAGCGCATGGAGCACCGTCGGCTCCGTCCTCCTCGCCATCCTCATTTTGCTCGTGATGATCACCGTCCACGAGTTCGGGCATTACATCGCGGGGAAGATCTTAAAGTTCAAGATCGACGAATTTTCCATCGGGTTCGGCCCCGCGCTCTTCAAACGCAGGAGCAAACGGACGGGCGAACTCTTTGCCGTACGGCTCATTCCGCTGGGCGGCTACTGCGCCTTCGCGGGCGAGGACGGGCTGGAAGAGGCGCCGCCTCCGCCCGAGCCGTTTGCGGAGACCGCCGCAGAGGAACCGCCCGCCATGTCCGGGGAGGAGCCCTCCGCGGCGTCCGCACAGCCCGCGGCGCACACGCCCTCCGAGGAGAAAAAGTCGCACTGGTTCGTCAACCGCAGGCCGTGGCAGCGCATCATCGTCCTGCTCGCGGGCGCGCTGATGAACTATCTGCTCGCCGTTCTCCTCATCATCGTCTGTTTCTTTGCGTACGGACAGACGATGGTCGCCGTCTACGAGGCGGAACCGACGGAGGAGATCGCCGCGGAATACTGTTTGCAGGACAGGGACATCCTGCTCCGGGCGGAGGGGAAGAACCTGTATCTCACGACGGACGTCGCCAGGGCGCTGAACGGCAGGAAGACGGGGGAGAGGGTGACCTTTCTCGTCTCCCGTCTCTTCATGGACGAGAGCGGCGAGAGCCGCCGCGAGGAGATCGAGGTGGAAGTGCAGCTCCGCGCCGACGTCACGGTGGAAAACAGCGCCGATTTCTCCTCGGTGTGGCGGGCGCTCGGCATCCGCTATGAGGAGACGGAGGAGGGCGGCGGCTATCTTCTTGCGAGCGCGCTGTACCGCTTCGGGTTCTGGGAGACGCTCGGGCGCTCCTTCATGTATTCCTTCAAGATCGCGGGCTCCATCTTCCAGATCCTCGGCGAACTCCTCACGGGGCGGCTCGGGCTCTCGGTGCTGGGCGGGCCCGTGAGCACCATCGCCATCACGTCGCAGGTGGCGGGCAGCAGTTTCCGCGGTTTTCTGGAGATCGCGGGCTATATCGGCGTCAATCTTGCCGTGTTCAATCTCCTGCCCATCCCCGCGCTCGACGGCAGCAAGATCGTGTTCACCGTCATCGAATGGATCCGCGGCAAGCCCGTCAACCGCAAGGTGGAGGCGATCATCCACTTCGCGGGGCTGATCTTCCTGCTCGGCTTCGCCGTGCTCGTCGATATTCTGCAGTTCGTATAGCATTGCGCTCCATAGAAAAAGATCCCGCTTCCGCGAGCGGGATCTTTGTTGTTTTCGGGAAAGAACGCCGTTATTTCACCGTTTCGATCTTGCCGATGCCGTAGGTGATCTGCATGAGCCGTCTGTTCATGGGGGTGGGCGCGAGCTGGATGAGATATTCGCCGTTTTGGATCGTCGTCATGCCCATGCTCCACCCCGCCTGAAGGGTATCGGTGTTGTAGGTGATGAGCATGGGAACGCGCTCCCACGGGCCTTCGCCGTAATTGTAGTTGACGTGGTAATATCCGGGGTCGCGCATGCCGATGTGTTCGCCTTCCCGTTTCGCCGTCACGATGACGGTGCCTTTTTCGCCGCCCTGCGGCACCCATATCACATAGGGCATGCTGCCGAGGAACAGCCCGTCCTCGGTCTCCACGCGCGTGCCTTTGAGGAGGGGGTCTCCCCAGTCGACGCCGTCGTCCGAAAGTTTATAGTAAATGTCGCAGCAGGGATAGCCCACGATCTCGTACACCATAATGTATTTCCCGTTGCCCATGCGCGTCACCACGGGCATGCCGGGGCGCAGCGTGCGGTCGGGCACGGTCACGGTGTATTTCACCTCGCTCCAGGTCTTGCCGCCGTCCTCCGACCGGGTGAGTGCGAGCGTCTGGTTAAAGCGCGGGTCGGTGTGCGGGCGCTCGTCAGTAAAGGCGACCACGAGGCTGCCGTATGCGTCGATGTAGATGTTCGGTTCCCAAACGGGGCCGAGCGCGTCGAAGTTCTGTTCCACGGGCGGGCCGCCCTGTACCACGGAGGAGCGGAATTCCCACGTCTTGCCGTGGTCGCGGCTGATGTAGAAGGAGAGCTCCGTCGAGGCGAAACTCAGGGGTACGGAATTTCCGCACATCACGATGACGCCTGCCTCCAAATCGCCGCATTGCTGCGGAAGTTCATAGATGTGCGGCTGAAAACGGATGCCGAATCCGTTCTGCGTGTCCTCGATCTGGGAGTATTTCTCCCACGTCACGCCGCCGTCCTTCGAGCACATCACGGGCACCACGGGCGGTTCTTTGATCGTGGAATGATCGAAGGTCGCCAGCAGCATCCCGTTGAGTTCGCCCGCATGGTGCAGTTCGATAACGCGCGGATACAGCACGCCCGAGGTGTTGGAGTAAACCTCTTCGTCGCGCGGGGTGAACACCACGCCCATGTTCTCTCTCGTGATCCTGATCGCCATATTTTCCTTATCCCCCTGTATTCGATCGGCGGCGCTGCCGCCCTGCGCCTTATGCGGCGCATATTTGTCTTATTGTATCATACTTACGGGACGATTTCAATATCTTTGGAAAAAATTCCCCGCACGAACGCAAAAAAAGAGGCTCCCTTGCGGGGAGCCTCTCCTGCGTTTTGCGGTCATTCCTTTTTGTCTGCGAGGGGTGCGGCGTTCTCGTCCGCGGCGGCTTTCCCTGCGGGGAGGGGTTCCTCGGGCAGGGGCTGCGCAGCAAGCGCTTCCGCCTGCGCCTCGGGCGCGGCTACGGGCGCCTTCTTGGGCGCGGCGTATCTGCGCACCTGTCTGACGAAGGAAGGCGAGCTGAACACGATGATGCCCGCGGCGATCGCAATGGCGATGTCGGGGAACACATAGGAGGCATTATAGCCGAGCGAATAGATCCACGCGTCGACGTCGGGCGCGAATTCGGAGAAGGCGAACACGCCCGAGAACAGATGCGCCGCAAAGCGGAACGCGCTGCCCACGACCGCGCCGAGCGCAAGCTGGAGCTGCGGGAGCTTTTCCAGCTTTTTCACATGCGCGAACATGCCCGAGAGCCCGATGCCCGCAAAGGCGACGGGGTAGTCCAGAAGGAGCTGTGCGGGATGGATGATCCACGGATCCTGTATGATCTGCAGGAGCCCGTACACGGCGCCTGCGAGCGCGCCCTTTTTCGTGCCGAACATATAGGAATAGATCATGAGGGGCAGCAGGGAGGCGATGGTCAGCGACCCGCCCTGCGGCATGTGGATGGGAGCGATGTACGAGAGCGCGAAGCTCATCGCAATGCAGATCGCGGCGTAGGAGATGGATTTGGAATCGAATCCCTTCTTGCCCTTGTCGAAGAGGAATGCGCAGGCAACGATGGCGGCGATGAGCGCGGCGGCGCAGCAGTAGAGCGCCACGTTCTCCGAAGTCGTGATCTCAACGCCGTTGTTGCCGACCGCCTCGCCCGTGCCGAAGTATACGCACAGGCACACGAAGAGCGCAATGAATGCCGCGCCCATCAGGCTCCCGCATACGATCGAAGTGGTTTTGAAGGTCTTTTTGGAGAAGAGGGAGGCGATGTAGATCGCCGCGATGCCCAATACGACGACGGCAACGCATACGACGGAGGGCCACAGCACGAGGTCGAACACATAGCCGTTTTCGTACATATCGGCGAATTCCAGCGTCAGCATGGTCGCGATCACGGCAACGGCGAAACCGCATGCGATGCCCAGCGCCGTGCGCACATAGCTCTTCACCGATTCGGGCTTTTTGCGGCTTACAAAGAACCCGACGGCGAGCAGGATGACGACGAGCGCGATCGCCGCATACAAAAACATGTTCATGAGCACGTCTTTGGCGAACGACGTCCACACATCGGGGTAATCGTAGTGCGGGATCTTGTCGTCGCCTTCGCCCGTCTCAAAGTAGTCCTGATAGAAGGACAGCAGGGAAAGGGTCATCTTACACTCCTTTTATCCGTCTTTGGTTTCGGGAAAACCAAACAAAAAACGCCCATGCAAAATGCGTGGAGCGTCCTGAAAAAATCCTGTCTTTCGTCCAAGCATTACCTTGCCCGATTCAAGTGGTATCATCTCAGCCTGTTACAGCACCCACGACGGATATTTGATTTTTGTAATCAAAGTATACCGCGAAAAACTGCAAAAGTCAATTGAATTTTTGCGGAAATTGTAGTATAATTTATACTGTAACGGAAATCATCTGAATTTCAGCAGGGGTCGCAGTATGGAAAAATTTTACGCCTATCTCGACAGGATGAAGTTTATCAAGCGCTGGCAGCTCATGCGCTCCACGCGCGAGGAAAACATCATGGAGCACTCCCATCAGGTCGCCTTTTTAACGCACGCGCTCTGTCTCATCGAAACGGAAGTGTTCGGCGGCAGCGTCGATACGTCGTCCGCCATCCTGTACGCGCTCTATCACGAGGTGAGCGAGGTCATGACGGGCGATATGCCCACGCCCATCAAATACTTCAACGGTCAGCTCCACGGCGAATACGAAAAGGTGGAGCGCCTCGCCGTCGACAGGATCGCCGCGAACCTTCCCGAGCCCCTCAAGGGCGCGCTCTATCCCTATTTGCAGGCGGATAAGAGCACCAAGGAGTACGCGTTCGTCAAGGCGGCGGACAAGCTCTCGGCGTATCTCAAATGTCTCGAAGAGCTGCGCTCGGGCAATACCGAGTTCACGCAGGCGGAAAAGACGACGAAAGCCGCGCTCCTCGGGAAGAATATGCGCGCCGTCGATTACTTTTTCGAGCACTTTATCCCCGCGTTTTCGCTCACGCTCGACGAACTCGAAACGCTGTAATGCCGTAATGTAACGCTGCCGCGGCGCGTCTCGTATGCGCATCTGCAGATATCGCCATATCAACAGGAGGAAAGGGAAAATGGATCTTATGAAGCTGATGAAGGAGCGGTATTCCTGCCGCAGGTTTGAAGAAAAGCCCGTCCCGCGCGAGGTCATCCGCACCATTCTCGAGGCGGGGCGCGTCGCGCCGACGGCGCACAACGAACAGCCGCAGCGCATCCTCGTCATCGACGAAAAAGAGATGCTCGAAAAGCTCGACCGCTGCACAAAGTGCCGTTTCGGGGCGCCCGCGGCACTCCTCGTCTGTTACGACAAGACGGCTTGCTGGCACCGTACCAGGTACGATAACGCGCCAAGCGGCGAGGTGGACGTCGGGATCGTCACCACGCACATGATGCTCATGGCATATTCGCTCGGGATCGGCACTACGTGGGTGATGCACTTCGATCCCGCCGCCGTGCGCAGCGAGTTCGCCCTGCCCGATAATTACGAACCGACCGCCATCCTCGTCATGGGTTATCCCGCGGCGGACGCGTCTCCCGCGCCCGCGCATGCGGAAAACAAGCCGATGGAGCAGCTTGTATGCTATAATAAGTTCTGAGAAAAAAACGGCGCGCGTGCATAGATGTGCACGCGCGCATTGTTTTTGTAAAGAACACAGACATGGTGTCTTCGTTTTTCGGCGACGGCGGGCATGGTCACGGCTTTTTCATGCTCAGGTACACCATGAGAACGGAGATATCGGCGGGGGAAACGCCCGAGATGCGCTCCGCCTGCCCTAAGTTGAGGGGACGGATGCGCGCGAGCTTTTCGCGCGCCTCCAGCCTGAGCCCCGCGATCGCACCGTAGTCGAGATCGGGCGGCAGAGGGGAGTCCTCCATTTTTTTCGCCTTCGCCATCTGTTCGGCACTGCGCTTTAAGTAGCCCTCGTAGCGCACGTCCGTCTCGCAGGAGAGGCGCACGTCGGCGGGAACGTCTTTGAGGATGCTGAACGTATCCATGAGCTCCGGCAGGGTGACGCCGCGGCGGATGAGATCGGCGTACGTCACGCCTGCGGAGAGGGGCGGCTGCCCGTGCTTCTGCACGAGCGCGTCAGCCGTCTTCTGGTCGGCGCGCATGTTCAGAAGTTCCGCCGCCCGTCTGCGCTGTTCCCGCCGCGCAAGGTATTTTTTGTAGCGTTCCTCGCTCACCAGCCCGCAGCGGTAACCCGTCTCCGTCAGCCGCACGTCCGCATTGTCCTGCCGCAGGGTAAGGCGGTACTCCGCGCGCGAGGTCATCATGCGGTAGGGCTCGTCGGTGCCCTTCGTCACAAGGTCGTCGATGAGCACGCCGATATACGCCTCATCGCGCCGCAGAACGAGGGGCGGGAGCCCGCGGAGCTTGAGCGAGGCGTTGAGCCCCGCCATCAGTCCCTGCGCCGCCGCCTCCTCGTACCCGCTCGTGCCGTTGATCTGCCCCGCGGTGTACAAGCCCTCCACCTTCTTGAATTCGAGGGTGGGGAGCACGTCCAGCGTATCGATGCAATCGTATTCGATGGCGTAGGCATAGCGGACGATCTCACACCGCTCCAATCCCTTTACCGTGCGGTACATCTGTTTTTGCAGGTCGTGGGGGAGGGAGGTGGAGAGCCCCTGCACATACACTTCGGTGGTGTCCGCGCCCTCGGGCTCCAGAAAGAGCTGGTGGCGTTCCTTATCGGCAAACCGCACCACCTTCGTCTCGATGGAGGGGCAGTATCTGGGTCCCGTCGAGGAGATCGTGCCGTTATAGAGGGGGGCGCGGTCAAGGTTCTGCAGAATGACCTTGTGCGTCTCTTCGTTGGTGTAGGTGAGGTAGCACGCCCTCTGCAGTCCGGGGTCGGGTACGCCGTCGTTCAAAAAGGAGAAGGGGTATACCGCCTCGCCCGGCTGAACGGGGAGGGCGGAGGTATCCACGGTGCGCCCGTCGAGGCGGGCGGGGGTACCCGTCTTGAAGCGCCGTACGCTGTATCCCAGCCGCATGAGGCATTCGGTGAGCATGGTCGCCCACGCGAATCCGTTGGGTCCGCTCTCGGCGATCACGTCGCCCGTGATGGTGCGCGCGTTCAGGTATACGCCCGTCGCCACCACCGCGGCGCGGCAGGAAAATACGCCCCCGTACGAGGTGACGACGCCCGTCACATGCCCGTTTTCTGTGAGGATGTCCGCTGCCTCGCCCTGCACGATGCGCAGGTTTTCGGTATGCTCCAGAACCCGTTTCATCTCGGTGTGGTAGCGGTTCTTGTCCGTCTGCGCGCGGAGCGACTGCACCGCCGCGCCCTTGCCCTCGTTGAGCATGCGGTATTGCAGGACGGTGCGGTCGGCGTTGAGCCCCATCTCGCCGCCGAGCGCGTCGATCTCGCGCACCAGATGCCCCTTCGCGGTGCCGCCGACGGAGGGGTTGCAGGGCATAAAGCCGATGCTGTCTAAATTGAGGGTGAGCATCACCGTCTTCAATCCCGTGCGTGCGAGCGCGAGGGCGGCTTCGCACCCCGCGTGACCCGCGCCGATGACGACGGCGTCGTACGTTCCTTCGGA
>JFBN01310540.1_pt1 | contig 16488 bp, 13 predicted proteins | sample 768741 | NCBI WGS metagenome assembly JFBN01 (sample SAMN01983846, study PRJNA193217) | chicken gut metagenome | biome: terrestrial biome; isolation source: ceca of Broiler chicken | host: Gallus gallus | place: United Kingdom: England | collected 2010-09-07
GATGAGGTCAGGCTGTACAGCCGTGCGGTGACCGAGAGCGAGATCGCGGCTCTGTTCGCGGAGCACAGTTCGGTCGTGCTTAAACAGCTGATCAGTGAAGCTCAGGAAGTTTATGATCAGCATCTCCTGGAAAACAACGAGCCGGAAGCGGAAGCTCTGGAGGCGGCGTTAAGCCAGGCGAAAGAAGCGGCAGCGTCCTCTGACGCCGAGGCGGTAAAGGAAGCCATGAGTGTGCTGAAGGAAGCGGTCAAAACATACATAAGCGCATCGATGATCCTGACGGTCGACACAGAGAATGTCTCACGGACGGTCGGCGACGGGATTTTTGGAATCAATCACAGATATGCCTTTAACGGATATGGAAGCTTTGATCCCGAGACGATGCAGATGAAGGAAGAGTTCGCAGAGCTTTATCATGAGGCGGGATTCGGTTCCCTGCGCTATCCGGGAGGAACGATTTCCAACCTGTTTAACTGGAAAGATACGATCGGGCCGAAAGAAGACAGGGTGGATCAGATCCATGGCTATTATAATAATTCCGGACAGCATGGCATCGAGCCCAATTTCGGCCTTGATGAGGCAGCAGAATTTGTCGCGGAACAGGATTCAGAACTGGTCTACGTCTATGCGCTCGCCCGCGGCGACGCGGATGACGCGGCGGATCTGATCGAATATCTCAATGCAGAGGTGGGATCCAACCCGAACGGAGGAACCGCGTGGGCTGAGGTCCGTGCGGCAAATGGCCACGAGGAGCCGTATAATGTCAGATATTTTGAGATCGGCAATGAGATGAACCTGGGCGGCACAGACGGGACGACCAGCCAGATGTACTGGATCGATGATGTGCCGGGCGGAGCTCTGGAAGGATATATCAACGGCGGAACTGCAAGCTTTACAAATCAGTATGTAGTTGCAGAAGATGACTGGAATGAGACAACGTCCTATTCTGACGGAACTGCAGATCAGGTATTCTATCTGCGCTATGCGCGTGTTGAGCGGGATCAGAAAGCGGATGACTACGACTCGTTTACAGCGGTAAATAAAGGCGTGACCATCACAGTGGGCGGCACTGCCTGGACAGAGGTGGAGGATCTGAAAACTGCGGGACCGGATGACAAGGTATTCCAGGTTGATTATAAGACCGGCGCGATCCATTTCGGAGACGGAGTGAACGGAGCGGTTCCGGGATCCGGGCAGCAGATCAGAGCTGGATACAGCGTAGAACGAGACGGATTTGCCGCTGTTTCTCAGGCGATGAGGAGCACCATGGATCAGATCAATGAATACAACAGTGCAAACGGGCTGGAAGAGAAGGAACTCTATGTATATTCCAGCTATGAGACGGTGAATTTTGTCAATACGATGCATGAGGACGGATATGACGCTCTGTACGACGGCCTGACCATTCATCCGTATTCCGGGACACCGGCCGGCGGAAGCAGTACAGAGGAGTCAAAAGAGACATTCTATTATAACGCCATGCTCAAAGGTGATAATCAGGCTGCGGAAGTGGCAGACTATGTGAAACTGATGCAGAAGTATGACCCGACGAAAGTTCCGGTGATTTCGGAATACGGCATTTATTATTCCACAGATACAATGGTGAGATCACAGACGCATGCACTGTATATTGCGCGCCAGATCATGGAATATGTTCGCCTGGGAAGCCCTTATATCCAGAAACACTGTCTTGTGGACTGGTATTCTAACGGGGCGGATTCTCTCGGACCTACTCAGCAGGCTGTCATCCAGGCAGTCAGCGTCGGAGGCTCTACGGCTGACGGGACAGGCGAATTCAGATTCTTCTCCACGCCGAGCGCCCGGGTATTTGAGATGCTGAACAGCGCGTTCGGAGATCAGATCATCGCCGGTTCCTTCAACTATGAACAGAAGCTTGACAATGGAGTGGATCAATATTCTGTTATGACAAGCAAGGACGATGAGGGAAATGTATATATTGCTGTTGTGAATCTGAATCTGGAAGGCGAGAACCGGATCAGGATTCAGGTCGATGATCTGGATCTTACAGGAAAGACGATGGAGATCCAGCAGCTCTCAGGAGAAACTTTCTATGCTGAGAACAGCCTGGATGATCCTGACAATGTAGATGTGGAAAGAAGTACGGCGGCGATCGAGAGCGGGAACGCTTCTGTCACGCTGGCTCCGCATTCCTTTACGATCATAAAGATTGTGGACGCACTGACAGCGGAAGAGCCTGAAGAACCGGAAGAGCCGGAGACAACGCTTCGGACAGATATATTAAAGTTTGCGCTGGAACTCGCAGGCTCAAAGTCCACAGAAGGTGTGATCCCGTCTGTTGCGGAGGCTTTTGAGCAGGCGAAAGCGGACGCACAGTCGATCCTTGACGCAGTGGCAGCGGGGGATGATTCCGTTACACAGGATCAGATCGACGAATGCTGGCACACGCTGGTCAAGAGTATGCAGTATCTGTCGTTCCGGCAGGGAGACAAGACAGATCTTGAGAAAGTGATCGCATTTGCGGCTGAATCTGAAGCAAAGCTGGATTCCTATGCAGAGACCGGAAAGGCTGAGTTTACAGAGGCGCTGGCAGAGGCGAGAAAGGTTTATGACGACAAAGACGCAATGCAGGAAGAAGTAGATTCCGCATGGATGAATCTTCTTGAAAAAACAGCCGATCTGCGTCTGAAGGCGGACAAGTCGGCGCTGGAAGAGCTGATCGGAAAAGCGGAGGCGATGGACCTTTCAGCATATACAGAAGAGAGTGTTCAGGTATTCCAGGCAGCGCTGGCGAATGCGCGGAGCGTTCTTGAGGACGATGCGCTCACCGAGGATGAGCAGGACACTGTCGATGAAGCGGCGGCTCAGATCGTGGCTGCGGAGAAAGCTCTCGAGACAAAAGGCGAGACAGAGAAGCCGTCCGGGGAGGCAGATCCTTCAGGGACTGAGGATCAGGCTGGAGCAGAAAAAACAGATGGCCCGGACAGACTGGCCGATGCCGGAACAACGTCAGGATCTGCAGATGCGCAGAAGTCCGCGACAGGAAATATTCAAAACGGCGGCAGGGATCAGACAGCTTCCTCAGCCGGCAAGAGCGTTCCGGGCACTGGTGACGGAAGTGTGTGGCCGGTGTTCCTGGTTCTGTGCATGATCTCCGGCGCCGGAGCAGCCTATGTGATCCGACGCAGAGAGGAGAGCAATTAAAAACAAAAAATGTATAAAATCCGCCATGAGCTGAGATACTATCTGTGTACTAAAAAACAGGAGGGATACTCATGGCAAAGAATTACAGCAACACAAACAATTCAAACAAAAATGCAAACAACGGTTCATCCTATGCGAATGAGCAGAGCAGAAACAAGAATTCCAACAAGAACAGCAGCAATTCCAACTCTTCCAAGAGCAAAAACTGCGGAAGAAATGCGATGGACGCATATGATGAATCAGACCGCTATTAAGGGGCGCACGAACTGAGATCAGGCGCTTGCGGTCCGGACAGTCTAAGAACTGAGAATGATTCAAATCGAGCAGAGGCAGGGTAAAGGTAAGCTTTACCCTGCCTTTGCTGTACCGGAATCAGAGGAAGATCCGGATAAAATCATATTTACTGGCCCGGCGAATGTGTAAATAGCAGTTATTCGATGCGGGTAACTGTTGAATCGGAGCGAGAATTAAGATATGATAGATAGCAGAAACAAAAATGGATTTTAAGTACTTATGCGGAAAGGAAGAGCTTGATATGAAATTTAGTAATGCAAAAAAATTCAGATGCTCCATGGAGACAGGCTGGAAAGCCCTTCACAGTCCCGCCAGCCTGGATGTCGCTCCGGGGAGCAGGGTGACGGTGGTCTCAGATGTAGAATGGAAGGCGGAAACGGCGGGCTCTGACGGCCGGACGGCAGCGGTGACGAATTATACTGCTTCTTTTGACGAGGAGAAGAAAGTGGTGACGATCGAGGGAATCAGCGACCAGAAGAGCAGCCATGATTTTATCTATCTGACATTGAGAGAAGTAAGTCCGGAAGAAGTTGAACTGGAGATCAGTGTGGAGATCAACACAGGAATGCATTTGATCGCGAAAGCGCTTGGCGCATTGTTCTCAAAACCGATGGAACAGATCATGTGCCGGCATATTTATCAGAATTTTGAGGCGCTCTGCGAGGGAAAAGAGACAAAACGGATGAGCCAGGAAGAGCTGAATGACCGGGCGAAAAATATATTTTCAAAATAGTTTATGGACAAAAGGACGGAAAAGTGTATGGATAAATTGGAGTGGATCGCACCCTGTCATTTCGGGCTGGAAGCAGTTCTGAAAAGAGAGATTCAGGAACTGGGGTATGAGATATCACAGGTAGAAGACGGAAGAGTGACTTTTTACGGCGGGATCGAAGCGGTGTGCCGGGCGAATATATTTCTGAGGACTGCAGAGAGGATCCTGCTGAAGGTGGGAAGCTTCAAGGCGGTTTCCTTCGACGAACTGTTTGACAGGACGAAAGCACTTCCCTGGGAGGATTATATCCCGGCGGATGGGAAGTTCTGGGTCACGAAGGCTTCTTCTGTAAAGAGCAGGCTGTTCAGCCCCTCGGACATACAGTCCATTATGAAAAAAGCCATGGTGGAACGGCTGAAATCCCACTATCACATTCAGTGGTTTGCGGAGAACGGGGCATCCTATCCGGTCCGTGTTTTCTTGATGAAGGATATCGTAACGATCGGGATCGATACTTCCGGACAGTCTCTCCATAAAAGAGGGTATCGTCCGGCAGCCGGAAAGGCCCCAATCTCTGAAACGCTGGCAGCCGCGCTGATCATGCTTACGCCGTGGAGAGGAGATCGGATCCTGGTAGATCCTTTCTGCGGAAGCGGCACATTTCCCATAGAGGCGGCCATGATGGCGGCGAATATCGCACCGGGGATGAACCGGTCGTTCACGGCGGAAACCTGGACGAATCTGATCGACAGAAAATACTGGTACCGGGCGGTCGATGAGGCGGAGGCCGGAATAGATGACAGCATAGAGACGGACATTCAGGGATATGATGCTGACGCTGATGTCGTAAGGACCGCCAGGAAGAATGCAGAAAATGCAGGAGTTGCCCACATGATCCACTTCCAGCAGAGGGAGGTCAAAGATCTGAGCCATCCGAAGAAATATGGTTTTATCATCACTAATCCGCCGTACGGCGAACGACTGGAGGAGAAGGAGAAGCTTCCGGAGCTTTACAGGGAATTCGGTGAAAGCTTTAAGCGTCTGGACAGCTGGTCAGCATATATGATCACAAGTTATGAGGACGCGGAGCGGTATTTTGGCAGGAAAGCAGATAAGAACAGAAAGATCTACAATGGGATGCTCAAAACATATTTTTATCAGTTCTTGGGGCCGAAGCCGCCGAGACAGAACAGATAGAGGGAACAGAAGATGAAGAGAAGAATTGTATTTGCGACAGGGAATAAAGACAAAATGAAAGAGATCCGCCAGATCCTTGCCGATCTGGGAATGGAGATCGTCTCTATGAAAGAGGCGGGCGTGGATATTGAGATCGTGGAGGATGGCATGTCTTTTGAAGAGAATGCGGAGATCAAGGCAAGGGCCGTATCGCGCGTGCTGACCAGCGACATCGTTCTGGCAGATGATTCCGGGCTGGAGATTGACTATCTTGACAAGGCTCCGGGGATCTATTCTGCAAGATTTGCCGGGGAAGATACCTCCTATGATATAAAGAACCGGATTTTCCTTGACCGGCTGGAAGGCGTTCCGGATGAGGAGCGGACCGCACGCTTTGTATGTGCGGTGGCAGCAGTCTTTCCGGACGGGACTTCCGAGACAGTGCGCGAGACGATCGAGGGAAGGATCGCGCATGAGCCTGCGGGGGAGAATGGCTTCGGATATGATCCGATCTTTTATGTTCCGGAGTATGAGTGTACGACAGCGGAGATGTCCGCGGAGCTGAAGAACGAACTGAGCCATCGGGGAAAGGCCCTTCGTTCGATGAGAAGAATCCTGGAGGAAAAACTCAGAGAGGGAGAGTTATGAGAGTATTGATCGTGAGTGATACCCACGGACGGCATTCGGCGCTGGACCGTGCCCTGGAAGCAGCGGGGGAGATCGATCTGTTTATCCATCTCGGTGATGTTGAGGGCGGAGAAGAATATATCAATGCAGTGGTTGACTGTGAAAAGCATATGGTGCGGGGGAATAATGACTTTTTTTCGGATCTTCCGAGGGAGGATGAATTCTATATAGGACCGTTAAAAGTGTTTATCACACACGGGCACGCCTACTATGTTTCGCTGGACACGGAATATATCGTAGAAGAGGCGAAAGCAAGACGGGCGGATGTTGTCATGTTCGGCCATACGCACAAGCCTTATTTCCATGAGACTGACGGGATCACAGTGCTCAATCCAGGCAGTCTGTCTTTCCCGAGGCAGGAGGGGAGAAAAGGCAGCTATATGATCATGGAGACGGACGAAAAAGGCACTGCCCATTACGAGCAGAAATATCTTGATTGAGCATGTTCGGGGGCGCTGAAAAAAACTCTTTTACAAAGATTGAAAAAAAGTTGAAAAAAATGTTGACAATATGGAATCTATGTAATATAATCATTTATGCGTTGCGGGCAGGACAGGAAACCTAATGAAGCAGACGCCGGGGTGTGGCTCAGCTTGGCTAGAGCGCCTGGTTTGGGACCAGGAGGTCGCAGGTTCGAATCCTGTCACCCCGATATGCGCGGGTGTAGTTCAATGGTAGAACACCAGCCTTCCAAGCTGGATACGTGAGTTCGATTCTCATCACCCGCTTCTCACAGAAATGTGAGGGCATTGCAGATAAATATTTGCATAAGAGTCTGTAGCTCAGCTGGATAGAGCAACGGCCTTCTAAGCCGTAGGTCGTGGGTTCGAATCCCCCCAGGCTCGTTATGGTGGGTATGGTGCAGTTGGTTAGCGCGCCAGATTGTGGTTCTGGATATCGTGGGTTCGAGTCCCACTACCCACCTTTTTCTTTTATATTCGCACTGGCAGGCAGTGTCAGCTTAAGTCTTTAATGGGCTATCGCCAAGCGGTAAGGCACAGGACTTTGACTCCTGCATTCGCTGGTTCGAATCCAGCTAGCCCAGTTTACCTGGGTAAGCCGGGAAGAAATCATTGAATACGGGCGTGTAGCTCAGGTGGTAGAGCACTTGACTTTTAATCAAGTTGTCCGGGGTTCGAATCCCCGCACGCTCATGCGGAACAAGCAGTTTTGCTTGTTCTATTTTTTTCGGAAGCGATCTCCGAGAATATCTGCGGATATGGCGGAATTGGCAGACGCGCCAGATTTAGGATCTGGTGTCTACGACGTGCAGGTTCAAGTCCTGTTATCCGCATTGAACTGTATCCCGGAAACCGTTGAAAACAGCGGATTCCCGGGATTTTTTTCTTTATGTCTTTATAAAATGGGGCACAAAAGGGGCAGTCCCCTGCTCAGGCCGGAAGAGACACTTCCGGAAAGATTGTTAAAAAATTAATTTTTTGCTTGCCCATTTCACACAATTATTATATACTACGATAGTGTGTGAAACAGGAGGATCAGAAAAATGATTGAAAAAAAGATAAAATTTATGACATCCGGCCAGCTTATGAGTTTCTGCAACGTCTGTCAGAAGATGAAGTCTGACATCGATGTGACGGATATCACGAACAGAAATTTCCGCATTGACGGAAAATCACTTCTGGGACTCATGTCCATCAAATTAGGACTTCCGATGCGGCTGGTAGTTACCGGCGAGGATGAAGAGCTGGCACATCAGTATTTTGAAAATTATGAGATGGAATAAAATCAGAGCTATAAAATGAAAAAGGGATCGTGAACAGAGATGTTCACGGTCCCTTTCCTTTTACCGCCAGCGGGCTCCCTGGAGGCTGTACCTGCAGACGGCTGAGAGTCACCCAGGATCAGAGCAGAGATCAGATGGGGAAAACTCGCCTTTCTGATAATGCTTCAGCAGAAAGAACGCAACAACGGAAGCGCACAGCTCTCCGGCGGGAAAGGAGATCCATACGCCGGCGGCTCCCCAGATCCGGGAGAGGATGAAGCTGAGGGGGATTGTGATCACAAACTGCCGGAGCAGTGAGATGATCAGAGAATTCCTGCCGTTCCCCAGCGCCTCGAAGGTTCCGGAGTAGATCACTCCGATGGTGGAGACGAGAAAGCCCAGACATATAATGCGCAGGGCGGTGACCCCGGCTTCCATCAGTTCTGCGTCCGCCTTGAACAGCGAGAGGATCGGTCCCGGCACAGCGAGTGAGAGGACTGTTCCCAGGAGCATGAGCGCTGCAGCGCATGCCAGGCTGTAACGGATCGTTGTCCGCACCCGTTCTGCCTCCCCTGCTCCGTAGTTGTAGCCGATGATCGGACGCATGCCCTGAACGATTCCGTTAGCAGGCATATAGATGAAAGTCTGCAGTTTGTAGTACACGCCCAGGACGGCCACATAGACATCGGACATGGCGGCAAGGATTCCGTTTAGTATGCTGATCAGCACCGAGGGAAGCAGCATCATGATGCTTGACGGGATCCCCACGCTGTAGATCTGTCCGATGATCTTCCAGTCTGCTCTCAGATATTTCAGACGGATGTGAACCGCGTAAGACTTTCTCAGGTAGACTGCCACGTACAGCAGAAAAGCGCTGATCTGCCCAATGACTGTGGCGATCGCCGCGCCGGCGACTCCGAGCCGGGGAAATCCGAGAAGTCCGAAGATGAGGATCGGATCCAGGATGATATTGATCACACATCCGACACTCAGCAGGTACATCGTGATCTTCATTTCGCCGATTCCCTGGAAGATCTTTTCAAAAGTGATCTGCAGCAGAGCGCCGAAGGAAAAGCAGAGAACGATGTATGTATAGTCGCAGGCATCCTTCAATATGGAAGGATTGTCGGTGAACAGGGACAGGAAGGGGCGGGTGACGAAGATGCCCGCCAGGATGAATAGGATACAGTGGAACACCGTCAGTGCGACGCCGAGCGTGGCAGAACGGTCCGCTTTTTCCTGATCGCCGGATCCGAGATGGATTGATATGGCGGAGCTGATCCCCACTCCGACGCCTACGGCGACAGAGACGATGGCGTTCTGGAGCGGATAGGCGAGAGAGACCGCTGTCAGCGCATCTGTTCCCAGCTGTGATACATAGATGCTGTCCACGATATTGTAAAGCGACTGGATCAGCATGGAGAGCATCATCGGCACGGACATGGAGACCAGAAGAGAGAATACGGGTTTTGTCTTCATAAACGTGTTTTTCGTTTCCATAATAGAATCCTTTCTGTAATATGAACTTTTCTGCGCCAGCGTCCGGATGAGAATGGCCCCGGATGTTTCTTTACAACAAAAAAAGCCATATGCCTGTTTGAATTCTGAAACAGGAAAACCATATGACTTTTAAGACCATGTCTGCTCTGCGCGGACACTGACCTGCTCTATTCTTCTGCGGTGATAATGATAGCACAGGCGGCAGGGGAAGTCAATCGCATTTTGCGCAGGGACGTATTGCGCCGGGGCACCGGAACCTTTCCCTGTGCATACAATGAAGAAAAAAGGAAAAGACAGATTGAGAGCAGATTCTTATAAGATCGCTGTGATCGGAGGAGACCGGCGGCAGGTGTATCTGGCGGAGATCCTTGCGGAAAGAGGATGCGATGTCTCTGCCTGCGGGCTTTGCGGAAGCACACAGAGGGAGCGGATACGGGAGACGGCAGCATTGAAAGAAGCGCTGGAAGGAGCAGATGCTGTGGCGGCTCCCGTCCCGTTTTTGAGGGACGGGAAGATCGCAGGGAAGTATGAGGTGCCGGACATGGATATGGAAACCCTCCTGGACCAGATGCCTGAGACCGCGTTCCTGTTTGCCGGCGGTATTCCGGAAGCTGTGGAGAAATCGGCTGAGAAGCGGGGAATCAAAGTATATGACATGATGCGGGATGAGTTCACGGCTGTGAAGAATGCTGCCGCGGCGGCGGAGGGGGCAGCCGCGGAGGCGATTGTGAGAAGTCCGGTCAGTCTGACCAAGAGCAGATGTCTTATCCTCGGATACGGGAGATGCGGCCGGGCGCTGACCTGCCTGCTGAGGGCCTTCTCCTGCAGAGTCTTTGTCTGTGAAAAGGACTGCGGAAGGGCAGGGGAAGCGTGTGCCCTGGCAGATGGGACTGTGTCAGAGGAGGAGCTTGCGGATGCGGCAGGCAGGTTTGATTTCATTTTTAACACTGTGCCGGAACTGATTCTTACGAGGGAGAGGCTTCGGTGTGTGGGAGAGAGGACCTGGATCCTCGACCTGGCATCGGCGCCCGGAGGAGTGGATTACAGGGCGGCGCAGGAGCTGGCGGTGAATGCAGTCCTGCTCCCGGGACTTCCCGGCAGATACGCTCCGTATTCTTCGGCAGAGATCCTTGCGGACTATCTGCTGAGCCGGATCGGGCTGCGCTGAATCTGTCCGGGATAGAAGAGGTGGATGCTGTTATGAAACTGAAAGGAAAAAAGGTCGGCGTGGCGTTTACAGGTTCCTTCTGCACTTATGAGAAAGCGTTTGAACAGCTCAGGAGACTGAAGGAAGAAGGGGCGGAGATCGTGACGGTCTTCTCCGGAGCTTCCCAGACTACGGACAGCCGATTTGGCAGGGCAGAAGATTTTGTGAAAGAGGCGGAGGAGATCACAGGTTCCCGCCCGCTGCTGACGATCAGCCAGGCGGAGCCCATCGGGCCGAAAAACCTTCTGGACCTGCTGATCCTGCTTCCCTGCACCGGAAATACTGCGGCAAAGCTGGCGAACGGCATTACGGACTCGCCTGCACTTATGGCGGCAAAAGCGCATCTTCGCAATGAAAAGCCTCTGCTGATCTCTATATCCACGAATGATGCATTGGGGATGAATATGAAAAACATAGGTCTTCTGCTCAATGCAAAGCATATTTACTTTGTTCCCTTCGGGCAGGACGATCCGGAGAAAAAGCCGAATTCCATGACTGCAAGGACGGAGCTCCTGATCCCGGCGGCGGAAGCGGCGCTTGACGGCAGGCAGTACCAGCCTGTGATCCGGTAACTGCGGGAATGGCGGAAAGGAGCCGGGTGAGGGTCCTGAAACCGGTCGCGGGACAGAAGCGGGAATTCCGATGGATGGAAAGGTCCGGCAGGTCCGGAGAGCATGTAAAAGAAGGAGAGGAAGATATGTGCGGAATTGCGGGATTTTACAGCAGCAGACACAGCTATACACAGGAGCCGGGACGGTGGAGAAAGATCCTGGATGAGATGAACCGTGCGCAGAAGCGGAGGGGACCTGACGAAGAGGGGATCTGTCTTGACGATCACTGCGGGCTTGCCCATGTGCGGCTGTCGATCATTGATCTGAACAGAGGAAGGCAGCCGATGACGAGAACAGTGCAGGGCAGGACCTGCACGGTCTCATTTAACGGGGAGATCTATAACATGCCGCAGCTGCGCAGGGAACTGGAACGGGAAGGCGCGGTGTTTGAATCGGACAGCGACACTGAGGTGATCCTTCAGGGGTATCTTCTGCACGGGGAGGAATATGTGAAGGAGTTAAATGGAATTTTTGCCATTGCTCTCTGGGATGCTCTGGAACAGACCCTGTATCTGTTCCGGGACAGAGTGGGAGTGAAGCCCCTGTTCTACACCCGCCGGGGAGATACCCTGGTCTTTGCCTCTGAACTGAAAGGGATCTTCGCTTTCCCCGGCGTGCAGCCGGTGATCGACCGGGACGGACTCTGCGAGATCTTTGCTCTCGGGCCGGCGAAAACATATGGAAAAGGAGTCTTCCGTGGAATAAACGAGGTGCTTCCCGGACACTGCCTTGTGTGCCGGGAAGACTCTGTGCGGGACATCTGTTACTGGAAGCTGGAGAGCCGTCCACATGAAGATTCTTTTGAAAAAACGGTGGAGAAGACGGCCTGGCTTGTAGAAGACGCCGTAAAGAAGCAGATGCTCTCGGATATCCCGATCAGTACCTTTCTGTCCGGCGGGGTGGACAGCAGCCTTGTGACGGCGGTCTGCGCCGCAGAATTGAAGAAGCAGGGGAAGATACTCAATACATTTTCCTTTGATTTTGAGGAGAATCAGAAGTATTTCCGCGCAAACTCTTTTCAGCCCAGCCAGGACCGGCCGTGGGTGGAAAAAATGGCGGAATACTGTGGTACGAACCACCGATATCTGGAATGCGGGAACACGGATCTGATCGAATATCTCTTTAGGGCGGTGGATGCAAGGGATCTTCCCTGTATGGCGGATGTGGAATCGTCGATGCTTTATTTCTGCTCCAAAGTGGTCAGATATAATAAGGTCACTCTGACGGGAGAATGTGCGGATGAGATCTTCGGGGGATATCCGTGGTTCCACAGAAAGGAAGCGTTTGAGACAGCGGCATTCCCCTGGTCCTGCGATATGGAGGCGCGGCAGGCCCTGCTGAAAGGGGAACTCATCCGGGAGCTGCCGATGGAGGAATATGCGGCGGCAGCATATGAGAAAACAGTGCGTGAGACTCCGGTGTACGGCGGGGATACACCGGAAGAGAAACGGAGAAGGGAGATCTCTTATCTGAACCTGAAGTGGTTCATGGCAACTCTGCTGGACCGGATGGACCGCACGAGCATGTATTCAGGTCTGGAGGCCAGGGTGCCTCTGGCAGATCACCGCATTGTTGAATATTTGTGGAATGTCCCGTGGGAGATGAAGTGTCCGGGCGGTCTGGTGAAAGGCCTTCTGCGATTTGCGGGAAAGGGAAAGCTCCCGGATGAAGTGCTCTTCCGGAGAAAAAGTCCTTATCCGAAGACGTATCATCCGGAATATGAGAAGCGTCTCGGAGAAATGCTGCTCGAGGTGATGGAGGATTCCGCCGCTCCGATCCGGTCCCTGATCGACAGGGAGAAGCTGGACCGTTTTCTGAATACCCCGTCCGATTACGGCCGCCCGTGGTACGGGCAGCTCATGGCGGGGCCGCAGATGCTGGCCTACATGCTGCAGGTCAACTACTGGCTGGCGAAATATCGGATCAGGATCCTGCTCTGAAGATCAGTGAGAGTATCTCTTACAGGATGCCCAGGTGTTCCAGCAGGATCTTGAGGCCCAGGAGGATGAGGATGATCCCGCCGGCAAGCTCTGCCTTGGATTTGTATTTTGTACCGAAAATATTTCCGATCCTGACGCCGAAAGCGGAGATCACGAAGGTCGTCACTCCGATGAACAGGACGGCGGCGATGATGTGTACGTTCAGGAATGCGAATGTGATGCCCACTGCCAGTGCGTCGATACTTGTGGCCACTGCCAGCAGAAACATGGTGCGGACATCCAGAGAGCCGCTCTCATCGTCGCAGTCACCGGACAGCGCTTCCTTGATCATGTTCGCACCGATGACGCCGAGCAGGATGAAGGCGATCCAGTGGTCGACCGCCGTGATCTTGTCGCGGAACTGAACGCCGAGCAGATAACCGACCGCAGGCATCAGCGCCTGGAATCCGCCGAACCACGCGCCCACGATGACGGTCCTGCGGAAGGTGATCTTCGGCATTGCAAGCCCCTTACAGACAGAGACGGCGAACGCGTCCATTGACAGTCCTACAGCTAAGATAAAAAGTTCCAGTAATCCCATAGTTTTTCTCCTCTGTATAAAAATGTAAAAATAAAAAGCAGATGCTCTGCTGCATCTGCCGGAAAAGACATGTACAGCAAAGCGGCAGCCCCGCAGCGCGGAGCTGTAAAATACTGTACATGAGTCTCATTATTTAAGATAAGCCAGACCCCTCGGGATCAGTATGTTGACTTACCACGCAGGAATACGCCAATTACTCCCTCACGAACTGAGAATATATTATCATTAAGGATAGGATTTGGCAAGGAAAGAATTGCTTTTTATCCGGCTTTTTCACAGTATTGACATATTTCCCTGTTAAGATATAAGGTAATGCAGAGATGCCGTCCGGAGAAGGGCGGTATGGATCAGATGTACTGCATGGCCGGGACTTGCCGTGCATGAGAGGAGAAGCAGAGATGGAGAATATTAAGATACTGGTCGTGGACGATGAGAGCAGAATGAGGAAACTGGTGAAGGACTTTCTGGTCCGGGAAGGATATACAGTGCTGGAGGCCGGAGACGGCATGGAGGCTATGGATGTATTTTATGAGGACAAGGATATCGCGCTCATCATTCTGGACGTCATGATGCCCAAGATGGACGGCTGGCAGGTGTGCCGTGAGATCAGAGAATCATCAAAGGTCCCGATCATCATGCTCACCGCCCGTTCGGAAGAGCGGGATGAGCTTCAGGGATTCGAACTTGGAGTAGACGAGTATATTTCCAAGCCCTTCAGCCCGAAGATCCTTGTGGCGCGGGTGAACGCGATCCTGCGCAGAACGCTGGGAACAGACGGAGGCGACGTCATCGGCGCGGGCGGTATTACGATCGACAAGGCGGCGCATATCGTGAAGATTGACGGAAAACCTGTGGAGCTGAGCTTTAAGGAGTTTGAGCTCCTGGCTTATTTTGTAGAGAATCAGGGAATCGCCCTCTCCAGGGAGAAGATACTGAATAATGTTTGGAACTATGATTATTTTGGAGATGCCCGCACGATCGATACTCATGTGAAGAAGCTGAGGAGCAAGCTGGGGGAAAAAGGTGAGTACATTAAGACCATCTGGGGCATGGGATACAAATTCGAGGTGGAATAACAGATGAAGTATTCATTGCGCAGACAGATGACTGCTGTCTTTATCGGACTGCTCGTGTTCATTCTGGGAGCGGTATTCATTGTCAATTCCGGCTTTCTGCAGCAGTACTATGTGTCTCATAAGGCGCAGGACCTGGTGGAGACTTACCAGGTGATCGACCGGGCGCTGCAGAATGAGAGCCTGACAACCCAGTCAGTACAGGAGATCGCGTACCAGGCGGAAAAAACAAATATTGATATGACAGTGATCGATGACGAGGGACACACGGTTCTTGCCACCGTAACAGACGGCAATCCTCTGTTTCAGCAGATGTTCCGATATGTTTTCAACAAAAATGATAATTCGGGATCAATCCTGAAAAGGAACAGTAATTATGTGATCTGCAAGACAACGGACCCGGAAAATGACACGGATTATCTGGAGATGTGGGGGAGCTTTACGGACGGGTATTTTTTTACTATGCGAAGTCCGCTGGCCAGTATCAGGGAGAGCGCGGCTCTTGCAAATCAGTTTTTGATCTACCTTGGCGTGACGGGAGCTGTCTTGGGCGGCATCCTGGTCTGGTTCTTTGCCAGAAGGATCACCCGGCCGATCATGGAGCTGGCAAAGCTGTCGGAGTCAATGGCAGATCTGAATTTTGATGAAAAGTATACAAGCGGCGGAAGCAATGAGATCGGAATCCTTGGGGAAAATTTCAACAAGATGTCGAGACAGCTTGAAATGACGATCTCGGAGCTGAAACGGGCCAATAACCAGCTTCAGCAGGATATCGAGCAGAAAGAGAAGATGGAGGACATGAGGAATGAATTTCTGGGCAATGTCTCCCACGAGCTTAAGACTCCGCTGGCGCTCATCCAGGGATATGCAGAAGGACTGAAGGAAGGCGTCAACGATGATCCTGAGAGCCGGGAATTCTACTGCGACGTCATCATGGATGAGGCGGGCAAGATGAACCGGATGGTAAAGAACCTGCTGACGCTGAATCAGCTGGAGTTCGGAGCGGACGAAGTGGAATTTACCCGTTTCGATATTGTAAGCCTTGTGAAAGGAGTGATCGCCAGCTGTGATATCCTGATCCAGCAGGCGGGCGCAGAAGTTGATTTTATCGCTGATGAGACAGCCTATGTGTGGGCGGATGAGTTCAAGACGGAACAGGTCGTGAGAAATTACCTGACCAATGCCATCCACCATGTGGAAAATGAGAAGCGGATCGAGGTGCGCGTGATCAAGACGGGAGACAAGGTAAGAGTGACAGTGTTTAACAGCGGAAAGCCCATCCCGGAGGAGGATGTGCCGAAGCTGTGGGATAAGTTTTATAAAGTGGACAAGGCTCACACGAGAGAGTACGGCGGGAACGGAATCGGGCTGTCGATCGTCAAGGCGATCATGGATTCCTTCCATCAGAAGTACGGCGTCAATAATTTTGACAATGGCGTGGAGTTCTGGTTTGAGCTGGATGCAAAAGATAATATGGAAGTGGAAACAACGGCTTAGTACAGTCCCGGACAGAAAAATGTCCGGGATTTTTTTTGCGCGGAAACCTGTTCTGCTTTCTCATTTGTGAAAAAGCCCGGATATGGATAAAATAGCGAAAACAATACGAAACAAACCGGGGATAATTGCACATTTGTTCATAAAATTTGCACGTTTGAATAATTTGTGATGAAAATGTGGACAAAATGTGATGAAAAAGTTAAATTTATTTAAACAAATGTATTAAAAATGAGAAGGAGGAAAGTGAATGAAAAGAAAATGTGTGAAGCTGATGAAGTCAGTTCTGGCTGCTGCACTGGCAGCGG
>JFBN01011397.1_pt1 | contig 16469 bp, 12 predicted proteins | sample 768741 | NCBI WGS metagenome assembly JFBN01 (sample SAMN01983846, study PRJNA193217) | chicken gut metagenome | biome: terrestrial biome; isolation source: ceca of Broiler chicken | host: Gallus gallus | place: United Kingdom: England | collected 2010-09-07
ACAAAATAAAACAAGCCATCCGGACACGCTTCCGAATGGCTTGTTTTCACTATGTTTGGGGATTCGTTCCCTCTTCATCGCTTCCAGAGAAAGCGCTGTTCCCCTAGAAACCGTTTGACTTTTCCGTGGGCAAGATTGTAGACAAGGCGATAGCCACAGGCAAACGGCATCAGCCGGGGATGCCGCAAAAAGAACGGCGCATCGTGACGGCACCACATCTCCATGAAGGTCCGGTCCGGGAAAAGCCGCCGCAGGCTGTACTGAAGTTTGGTCATTGCCGTAACGGGCTGCGCGTCACCGGCCATCTTGACCAGTTCGTTCCGGGCACGCTGGCTGACCGTACCGTAGGTGCCCGATGTGAGATAATAGGCAAGCTTTTGGGCGTCTGCCGGACACAGGGGGGCGTCGCTGTCAAACACCTGTTTTGCCAGGGCACAGGTCTCCCGGTCAAAATCGGTGAGGCCCAGCTGTTCCAGTCCCTGCTGCAGGGCGTTCTGATCCAGTTGTTTCTCATGGGCACGGCGGAACAGAAAGATGTCCAGCAGCGAACGGATTCCCGTGCCGCTGATCTCGAAATGCTTGTACATGTGCGCCAACGTATACAGGTAAAAGTCTTCCGGCGTAAAGCTGCGCCCCAGCGGGTACCTTCTTTCGTCAGCGTCCTGGTTTTCAGGGCTTTTTCAAAATAGGCCGACCACTCCGGGTAAGGTAGTTGGCCATACGGACACAGGCGTTGGGGTTGGAAGTGTTTGCCGTGGTCGCGGTCAGCGCCGTACGCAGGGCTGCATTTTCGTATGCAGTCAGCGAGGAGATCTCAGCCGTGCCGCTCAGGTGGGGTTTGATGAGTTTTTCCAGCACATCGTACATGGGCAGCGGGTAGTAAGCCAGTGCTTTGGAGATGCGCCCCGCCAGGGCAAGGTAATCCGCCGAGGTCTTGTCCTGACTTTCGTACATGCGGACCATGTCCACCCAGGTATCAAAGTGGTAACTCTGGGCCGAGAGGGCTGCCTCATAGATGGCAGCCTGGACATCCCAGCTTCCCTCATTGCTGAAGGAATCTGCCAGAAGGTTGAGACGCTGTGCCGTAAAATAATGCACCTCGTCGTTCAGGGCATCCTGCGCCATATTGATGTAGCTGACGCGGTTGGGGCTGCCCCAGTTCTGAGTGCCCCAGCCGCAGGGCAGGCGCTCGCCGCGGGCGGATTCCGGCCAGCCGAAGATATCGTTGTAGATATCATAGCGGGCGATGCCATTTTTCTCATCCGTGTAGACATAGCGCAGATAGGCTGCGTGTCCGGGCTGACCGACCACCCCGGCCGGAATGCCGTACACACCCAGCAGGTTGGTACCGGTCTTGGAAATACCGCCGCAGACGGCGCCTTCCTCAAAGACGGCCCACAGTTTGGGATGGCCGGACTGATAAGCGACATTGATATTCTTGTAAATGTCCAGCTGATCTTCCGGCTGCATGGAGGCATAGGTCAGGCCGTACTTTTTCTGCCAGTCTGCCCGATTGCTCTCCTCAAAGTACTTGGCACGGTTGTAGTTGTAGCCGAAGGTATAGCGGATATAGGTATAGGGGCCGCCCTTCATGTTGTTGGGGGTGATCTCGACCTTGGTCGGGTCCACGGTCCCGTAGCTCACCTTGCGGTTGTACCAGTTCAGCCACTCGATCTCGTTGTTGTCGATGATGTTGTTCATGACCATGCGCATCTCTTCGACGTTCAGGGTCTCGAACGCCTTGACGAGCAGGCCGTTGCCATGCATGCGCTTGTAGATGTCGTAGCGCTCCACCACATTGGCGGCATTGGACACCTGGGAGGGATCCACCCAGAAGGCAATATCATTGGAGTGGGTCAGCGCCAGAGCCATCATCATGCGCAGGTAGAGCTGGCTGTTCACATTGGCTGCGGCCAGATCCCCGCCGCGCTGGGTATACAGGTTGGCCAGGGCCTGAATGGCACGGCCGTAAGCGCCGTCGGGCGCGCCGCCGCCCACAAACAGTTCCAGGGCGTTCTCATCGTTGAAAAGCCATTCCAGTGTCTTGGCGGTATCCTCAGTCTGCATCAGGGCATCCAGCAGGGAGTATCCGGCGTCATTCACCAGCGCACTCTGATAGACCAGCTTGCGCAGTTCCTGATCCTCGTTCAGCATCTCCTCGTAGCCCATGCCTTTATGGGAGGCAACCAGTTCCTGAATGCGAAGGTCGTACTCCTCCACCGGCAGGAACACCTGCTGGTCACTTTCTGCCTCCTTGTAGTCGGCAGTCACCAGCTTGAAGTCCGCCATGTCGGTATAAACATAGGCGCTTTTGCCGCTGAGCTGGGTCATGATCCGGATGTTCAGTATATTTTCCGGCAGCATGACGTCCACCGCCACCGATTCGCTGGTCTTGCGCAGGACCGGTGTCTGCTGCAGTGTGGTCCACTGCAGGAAACCGTCGGATCCCCTCGTTGCTGCAGCGACCGTAAAGATGGCACCGTCGGTGTTGCCGTCGTAATCCTGCACAGCGTCAACACCCACACGGGCGATGAAACGATCCAGGTGATAGTACTTGACGTAGTTCATCACGTTGTACACGATGCTGGAACTGGACAGTCCGCCGAAGCCTTTGAGGTAGTATTTGATCTGACCGTCCACCCGCAGCGCCAGGTTGCCGCCGGCGTAGTTCTTGTCCACACGCATGGGACGGCCGTCGCCGCCGTTGGTGATCAGGCAGTAGCTGTCGCTCAGATCGGAGACGTAGAGCACATCCCCCTCAAAATTGACCAGGTCATCCGGGAAGGTCCCCTTGGCATAGACAAGCCATGCCTCGCTGGTCAGGGTCTGGCCGCCTGTGGTGATCTGGACGCGGATATACTTGTTCAGGTCATCGCCGGTCAGCGTGTACTTGCTGTCCGTGGCGCCGTCGATATTGGTAAAGCTGCTGCTCGCGGAAGCACCGCGCTGCCACTGACAGGTGAAGTTCTCATCCGAGGAACCCAGCAGGCCGGCACGGAGAGTCACATCCACCGCAGGCGGGCCGTACATCAGGGCGGTAACCCCAATGCTGACCGGCTCGGAAGCCACCGTGGCAGTGACGCCCTCGGCGGGTTCCACGCTGACCTGAACGCGGAGATACCGGTTGGTTGCCTCAGCCGGAATGACCAGGGTGGGCTGGATTTCGCCGGAAAGATCGGTGAATTCGCCGTCCGCCGTATCCCCCACCTGCCACTGATACCGCAGGGTGAGGTCCTGACCGGAAGCGTACTGCAGCACCGCATTGGCAATGCCGCCCACGCGGGTCTCCCCTTCCACGGCCACTTCAAACAGGCCGCGGTAAACATCGGACAGCAGCGTGCCGATGTATTTGCCGGAGGCATCGCGGGCAACGGCCCGCAGATAAAGGTCCCTGTCCCCTTCCTGCACGGTGTAGGTCGCATCGGTGGCGCCCTCGATATCCGTGAAGTTCTTGCCGTCGGTGCTGGGCTGCCACTGATAGGCCCAGTTTTCCACCGTCTGGTCCTCGCCGGATGTGGCGGTAGCGGTCAGAGTGGCCCCGGGAACGGCAATTCCGCTGATTTCTGCCTTGCCGGCGAGAACCGTGTCCTCGTCGCGCAGCAGCACCAGTTCGGCGGCGCTGGCCCAGTTGGGGAGGTCGCTGTACTGGGATTCGGTAAATTCAAAGCGCAGCGCCGTCAGCGTGACGCTTTCGGGCCGCGTGAAAAGAACGTAACCGGTCTTGAGGCTGGAAACCGCGACGACGATCTCACGGAATTCCGCTTCCCCCTCATAGATGCCGTAGACGGTCAGCCGGGTGGGATAGCCCTTTCTCTGCTGGGTGCGGCGGGTCGCGTAGAGAATGCGGTCCAGGGTGACAGCCTTGCTGAAGGTCACCTCGATGGCGTTGTCCGCGGCGGCTTTGCTGGTCTCCCAGAAGGTATCCCAGTTGCCGTCGAAGGCCTTGTCCACTGTGCTGGACGCCGACCACTGACCGTGGCGGCTGGTGGCCTCAGTGACGTACCCGTATTCGCTCTCAGTCATGTCCACACGGTGGTTGCGCCAGTAATCCTCGCTCAGCAGAGCGCTGCTCTCCGACACATCCGAGACGGTGATGCGGTTATGTACCACAACATGGGCACGGGGGGCTGGCCGTTATGCCCAGCTGGCGGCCTTCGATCTCGTTGATGACGAGGGCATAATAATACCCGTCTTCCGCCTGGGCGGTATGGAAGCAGTACTCCGGGCTGGTGGCTCCCTGGATGGGAGTGCCGGTCTCTTCCTCATTGTCGGCGCGATACCACTGATAGGTCATGGTACCGCCGTCCAGCACGGAGGCTTCCACAGAGAGGGCTACGTCATCCCCCACAAACAGATTGGCGCTCTGCGGTGCCTTGGTGATCTGGGGGTTCATGGCGTGGCTGTTCGAAAGAAGCTTCACCGAAATGACTTCGGTCTTCACGTCCACTGCGCCGTCGCCGGTGACCAGGCAGTAATAATAGTGCATGCCCATGGCGTGAGGTTCGGTGGGCCGCGCCAGCGTGTCGGCGTTGCCGTCCTCCACCGGGCGGGGGTTGGTGCCGTTTTCATCATCACACACATACCACTGATACGCAATATTTTCTGCGCCTTCCGCCGTCAGGGACAGCGTTGGGGAGTCCTCAATGAGGTAGATGCCGCTCTGGGACACATTGCTCAGCAGGATGGCTGCCGTCGCGCTGTTTTGCCAGTGGGCATAGAGGGTGATATCGGCACGGAAGGTCATGGGCATTTCCGCCCGGACCGCTTCCCCGCCCTCTGCCTGGGTGAACCAGCCGAGGAAGGTATATCCGTTGCGGGCGGGACCGGCAGGAAGCTTGTCCCCGAAGGTCTCCAGGAAATGCAGGGCAACCGCGTCCGGGCTGGCCGCGCCGTTGCCGTCAAACCGCACGGTGAAGCTGTGCCCGAAGGAGCAGCTGCCCATGTACTGCGGATCAATGGTGGTGCCCAGGGTGACGGTGTCGGTCACGACCACGTCAAAATCCTTGGCGTTGCCGATGATGGAGCCGCCGGTCACCTCGATGGAGCCGGAGGTCTGCTGGGTGTTTTTGTAGACACCGCCGCCGGTCTGGGCGGTGTTGCCGGTGATGACGCCGCCGGCGATGGTCAGCTTGCCGCCGAAGGAGGCGATGCCGCCGCCCGTGGTGCCGGTGGAGTTGCCTTCGATCCGGGCGTTCCCGCTCAGGGTGAAATTGCCGTTGTTGTGGACAATGCCGCCGCCGTTGCCATTGGCGCCGTCAGCGCGGTTATTGATGATCCGGCCGCCCGTCATGGTGAAGGTACCGTTGATGAACAGACCGCCCGCACGGCCGCGGGTATAGTTGTTGCGGATGGTACCGCCCTCGATGGTCAGCTTGGCGCCGCTGTCCACACAGAGACCGCCGGAAGAGCTGTTGGCCTGGTTGCCCCGGACCTCGCCGTCCTTGATGAGGATGGTGCTGCCGGAACCGGTGGCATACAGCGCACCGCCGTGGCTGCCGCCATAGCAGTTCAGCAGGCTGCCGCCGTCCAGGGTCAGAGTACCGCTGGTCATATTGATGGCGCCTGCACCGGAGGGGTTGGAGTTGTTCTGCAGGGCGGAACCGGTTTTCAGCGTGACCTTGCCCCCCGTCAGGTTGAGAATCTGAGTGGAGACGTCATTCTGGGTCGAGGTTCCGCGCTCCAGATAGGTGTTGGCATTGCCGCTCCAGGCCGCGCCGCCGTCGAACTTCACATTTTCAACGGTCAGTTCGCCGCCGGTCACCCTCAGCATGGGGCTCGCCTTGAAACCGGCCGCTCGGGTCACCGTGACCGCGCTGCCATCTGCAGAGATGGTCAGCGTGCCGGAGGACAGGGTGATGGTCTTGGAGAGGGTATCGTCCCCTGCCAGGACCAGCGTCTTTTCAGCAGCGGAGGAGGCGTTCAGCGCAGTGACCGCATCGTCCAGCGTTGCGTAGGCGGTGCCGTTGAAATAGGCATTTGCCGCAAGGACCTTCACATGAACGGTGTTGGTCTGTGCCGTGGCGGTGGAAGGGTTCTTGTCCGCCTCGGTGTTGGTCACAACACAGTAGTACCAGCGATCCGACGGCTCCTCGGTGGAAAGGGTAAGCGTGGCGGAAGTGCCGTTCTCTACCTCGGTAAAGTTTCCGTTCTGGGAAGTGGCAACGTACCACTGATAGCTCAGCTCACTGCTGGCGCTGCCGCCGTCAGCCTTGGCCTCCACCGTCAGGGATGCCGCCTTGCCAAGGCCCCACTCGCCGCTCTGGGGCTGTGTGGTGATGAGCACCGGAGCTGCGGCGTTCTGATCCTGGACCTTGACGGCAACAATGTTCGTCCACGTCTCCGCGTAACCGTTGGCCGACAGGGTACAATAATAGGTACGGCCGACCTTGTCCGTCGGTGCGTTGTAGCGGGACGAGGTCGCATCGGCAATGGCCTGCGCGCCCGAGCCGCTTTCGTCGGAACAGGCGTACCACTGGTAGCGCACGCCTTCCACTGCGGTCTCCACCGACAGGGTGGCCGTGGTGTTCAGTCCGATATTGTCAAACGCCTGGGGCTGTGCGGTGATCTCGATCTCCGGCAGTTTCTGGAGCTTGGCCGCGCCGGACTCGAATTTCAGGCCGAAAGCCGTGCTGTGGAGAACCAGGTGATCGACGTCGCTCTGGTTCAGCGTGTATCCGCTGCCCCGGGCAATCTCCCGGCCGTCGGAAAGGCTGCCGCCGGCCGTCACTTTCACGGTGCCGGACAGCGCCCCTGCAACCGCCAGGTACTTACCCGAACCGATGTATGCATCGTCAAATGCAGCCGCCCCGGAGACCGTGGTCCAACCGTAATTGGAGTTGGAATCGTCGGGAACGAGCACCGCGTCGGCGCCCGTCCGGGCCGCATTGCCGGTGAACGTACCGCCGCGGATCTGGATGGCGCGGCTCTCATAGCTGACCGCAGCGTAGAGGGCACCGTCCTTGTCCGCACGGTTGTCCGTGAAGGTACCGTCCTCAATGAGGGATTTGCCGTCCAGCCAGAGCGCACCACCGTTGCCGCCTGCGGCATTGTGGGTGAACTCGCCCCGGATGCTGTTGGCAATACCGCCGCCGTACAGATAAACGGCGCCGCCGTTGCCCGCCGCATAGTTGCCGGTGAGCCGGGCCGTTTCATACACAGTAATGTAGCTGTTGCCGCTGTACACACCGCCGTTGCCGTCGATGGCGTTGCGGGTCATCTCACCGTAGAGATGGATCTTGGCGTTGCCGCCCGCCGTGGTGGCGATGGCGCCGCCGTCGGCACTGCTGTGGTTGTTCTGCAGCACGGCGGTTTCCTGCACATACAGGTCGCCTTTGGTGACCGTGATGAGGGCGGCTGCGGACGCGGCGTTTCCGTCGTAGGCATCCGGGACCGCGGGGCTCTCCGCCGCAACGGTTTCCATCTGCTCCTCGCCCTGCTCGTCCAGCACGGCGCGGCCCTCATCGTCCGTCACGACCCGATCCACCAGCCAGTTTGCACCGCCGTCCAGCACCAGCGTACCGGCACTGTCCGTTTTGCCCTCGCCTAGCCTGAGCGTACCGTTGGTCTGTACAAACAGCGCCCCGGTGTAACCCTCCCCGCGGGAGATGGTGACAACGGCCCCGCTCCGGGCAACGATCGTCAGGTTCTTGCTGATGGTGACGGCCGCGCTCAGCTGCACGTCCTTCAGCAGGGTGATCGTCTGTCCCGTCGCGGCTGCCGAAACGGCCTCCGGCAGGCTGGCGTAGTGGGTCTCGCCGATCTGTGCGACACCCTCCTCCGCCTGAGCCTGTACAGAGTCAGCTGCCGCATCCGCCGACGGTGCAGTGGTTTCCGCAGGGGGGCTGTTCCCCGTCGGTCTCCCCTGCCCCATCCTTGGGCGAAGAATCCGCCTGAGCAGTATCTTCCGCCCCTTCCTCCCCGGGAAGGGATGCAGTGTCCTCATTATGGGAAGCCCCTTCCAGAACAGTGGCTTCCTCCTGTACATTCGTAGAAGCGCCCTGCTCCTGGACAATGACGCCGGAATCCACAGGTTCCTCAACGCCCTCCGCCAAAGCGGTGAACGGTGTAGCCATGGACAGCGTTATCGCACCCGTCAGAAGCAGGGAAAGAATACGTTTCCGCAAATTGTTCATGCCTTATGATTCTCCTTGAGATTAGTTACTGTTGCTCCCGAGATTATATCATTGCGCCGTGGAAACGTCAATTCACACTTTTTCAGTATGTTTATTCTTTTTCTGTCAATAATTTGGTAGTTTTGCTCACAAAAAAACTCTTTCCCTTTACTACCAAATAGGTTATGATAATACCTGCCTTTTTCGGCCGTTTTTCCGCGTTTCAACGCCTGCTGAAAGCGCATCCCAAAAAAGCCGTGCCGATGGATAAACTTTTATCAAGGAGAAGGAATGTGCAGAAAAGTGAAGTAATCTTCGAGAAAATCGGTTGGAAATTTTCACCACGTGCGGAAAAGGCGAATTTCCTCATGGAGATCCGTTACCGGGACTGTTCCGCCCGTCCTCCCGACCATGTTTTTTCCCTCCGGCATTTTCTGCCGGGATTGTTACGATACATATTATTATAGAGAACTTATTATAGAGAACGCAAAGGAGCAACTACATGTATAAGAACTCATTGCTGCCCCGGCGCACAGCGTTCCTGGCGGCCTTGCTGGCACTGTTTGCCCTGCCGTCGTCTGCGGCGGAACTCAGCGGGGACGGTTCCGCACAATCCCCCTACCTCATCGCCACTGAGGCAGACCTGATTGCCTTCCGCAGCAAGGTCAACGGCGGTGAAGCCAGCGCCCACGCCAGGCTGACATAGGATATCACCCTCGCTGGCTACTGGACAGCCATCGGCACGCAGGACGCCCCCTTTACCGGCACGTTCGATGGTGACGGGCATTCCATCGGCAATTTTATGACCGCCTACTACGATCCCCTCGCAGCGCTGTTCGGTTACAACAGCGGTACCATTCAGAATCTTACTGTGGATACCGGCTACAACTATCTTTTCGGCGGGGATTATACGGCAGCCATCTGTGCAGTCAACCGCGGCACCATCCACAACTGCACCAGCAAAGGCTACATTTACGGCTACGTTGACCGTACCTTTGTGGGCGGGATCACAGCGGTCAACTTTGGCACAATCACCAACTGCACCAACACCGCCATTGTGGGCGGCGGCGCCGATGCCTGCGGCGGCGGTATCGCCGGCGTCTCCGCTGCGGGAACGATCTCGGATTGCACCAACATCGGCAGCGTCAGTGTTGCCGATGCCCCGAAACAGCAGACCGAGCTCTGCGCCGGCGGTATTGTGGGATTGAACTACCAGTCTTCCATCGACCGCTGCACCAACACCGGCGTCATCTACTCCGACAGCCCCAAAGGATACACCGGCGGTGTGGCAGGGCTGAACAACGGCATCCTCAGCAACAGCCTGGACACCGCAAGTATTACCAGTACCGGTCTGTCCGGCGGTGTGGCCGGTTATGTATTCACCAACACCGATACCGGCATGACGGCGCAGGTGCGCAGCACGCTGGACACCAGCGGCAATGTGGTATATGGAAAAAACACCGGCGGCTTCCTCAGCGGCAATTACTATAAAGCCAGCGCCGGCGGCAATTCCGGCACGGACCAGACTGCCGTGACCGACGCCCAGCTGAAAAGCGGTGAAGTGACTTACCGCCTGAACGGCAACAACACCACCGATCCTGTCTGGGGGCAGAATCTTGCCTCGGATGCAGCTCCTGTGATCGGCGGCAGTGACGTGGTTTACGCCCGGTATCAGAGCGGCTCGATCATCGGCTACACCAACGACCCGAGTCAGTCCCACACCCATGATTTTGACGAGAGCGGAAAATGCACCGTTGACGGCTGCGGCTATGAGTCGGTGCGGCTGGACGGCTGGACTCTCACCCTGGACGGTGCCCTGGGCGTCACCTTCTATTACGAGATCGATCCTGCTTACCTTACGGAAGACTGTGACGTCTTTGTCACCTTCACCATGGACAACAAGGATACCAGCATATCCCTGGACGAAAATTACAGCTATCGGACCGACGGCAAGACCGTCTACGGGTTCCGCTTCTATGTAGATTCCGACAAGGCCACCCACGAGATCACGCCGGTTCTGACCGTCCGCAAAGGCGACGAGGCAGTTGTCACCCTGTCCCAGCAGGAGCCGTACCGGATTTACGACTACCTGAAAACCATCATCAACGCCGAGGACGGAACCTACCCGGCAGAGCTGGTGGAGCTTGCCCGGACCCTGGCAACCTACGATTACTACGCCAATGAGTATTTCAAGTACAGTCCGTCGTATACGGCCGAACTTGAGCTGCTGCCCCTGAACGGCGTCACAGCCGAGGTTCTGGCCCCCTACGCGCAGACCCTGGATTCTGCTGACGATGAGGTGTATCCGGTGCTCTATTACGGTTTCAACCTGTATCTGCAGGATTCCGTATTCCCCCGCTATTACGCCACTCTGGCAGATCCTGTTGCGAATCCCGTGGATACCAGCAATCTGTATATGGGCTACCGCACTACCGGTTCCGGCGATCTGTACACCTACGTGAAAGCTGTAAAATCCGGCAACTATTATGTCGGCAGCATGGCCAAGCGCCCCGCCTCCGACCTGGGTGTCACCTATGACATGGCATTCTTTGTCAAGGAAGACGATACCTACCGGCAGGTCAGCCAGGTCCGGCACCTGAGCATCTATTCTTACATCTACACTGCCGTGACCAACAGCGCTGCGAAAGAATCGCTCCAGAACGCCATGAAAGCACTCTATCTCTATGGCGAGGCCGCAAAGACTTACTTTGACAGCGTGAACTGAGGGAGATTGCCATGAAAAAACAGTTTTGGTTCCTAATCGCCATCGTCCTGGTGGTATTGCTCCTCGGCGGCTTCGCCTGGATGCGCCTTTCCAAGGACACTTCCGACGCGGCATCCTCTCCCAACGGCGAGACCGAGATCATCCCTGATGACCCCAACGAGCCCTGGCCGGACCTCACGGCGGATGCTTCCCCGGATGCTTCTGACGGGACGCATTCCTCCGCTTCAGATTCCTCCAACCCCGGCCAACGCCGGGAACGCCTGCCCCCGGCAGTCCGGCTCTCCCGGGAGACACGGCAAATTCCGATTCTTCTTCTGACTCCTCCGGCAGCGCGTCTTCTTCCGGTGGATCTGCTTCTGCCGGCGGCCCGGTTTCCGGGAACGGTTCCTCTTCCTCCGGCAGCCCGGATATTCCTGACAACACTCCCGGCGGCGGGGTCCCGTCCGAGCCGGATTCCGACGCAGGGGACGACGATTCTGTGGTCTCGCAAGCAGAGCTCCATGAATACGAGCTTCCCTATATTCCCCTGTCGTAACCGTTCACCATTCTGATCTACTTTTGAAAAGAGCGCGCTTCAGATGCTGTCTGCAGCGCGCTCCTTTTATGATATAGACAGGAAGGACGCAGGATCACTCCGCACAAAAAGGATGATATACTGAAAACCGCGCCGGGTTACCATAAAACAATTTTTCCGTTCCCTTTTGCACTGCCGCGGAAACCGATTCTCCAGACTCCTGAAACGAACTGCATCCGGGCAAAAATCAAAGGGCCTGCCATCTGCTTTTCACAGACGGCAAGCCCTTTGAATTCATCTTATGAACAATTTACCAAGGGGTACTCCCCTACCGACTTTCTGCAGGTCCTCGGAATATCTTACTTCTTGCCTGCGGTAGTGGTCTTCTTCTTGCGAGTCACAACAACAACCGCTGCGATGACGACCACAACAACCACGACAATGGCGTAGATCCAAAGATTGCTGCTGCTTGCAGCTTCTGCGGTATCCTCCGAAGGAGCCGGAGTTGCTTCCACAGTTGCATCATCGGTGGTGGCAGGCGCCTGCTCAGCCGGCTCAGTCACTGCGACCTCAGTTTCTGCACGGGTCAGAATCATAACCGGGGAGAAAGAGGTCATGGTCAGGGTGACCATGCCGTCACCTGCAACGCAGGGCAGGACCTCAACGGTCATATCGTCAATCACGGCGTCGGCATTATTTTTCAGTTCTTCCGTCAGGGCCTCCGCATCTGCAACGTCACCCATAAAGTGCAGTGCCAGAACATCGCTGTCTGCCGTGATGCCGTCCACCTTGACAGGGACTTCCACGCTGCCGCCATCGGCCAGCATCTGCTCCATATCACCGCTGACACTCACATCAAACAGGGCTGCAGGTTCGTAATTGTCCATGCTGTCATAATCCGCTGCCTCTGTTGCGCTGATCTGGGCATCCACCTGCGCCAGCTCCTGCTCTGCCGCGGAGATTTCATCCGCACTGGCACCGTCAGCTTTCAGCTGGTCGACCTTGGCGGAGAGCTCGTCACGCTGTGCATTCAGGCGTTCTACCTTGGCGGTCTTGTTTGCCGCGATCTGGGTCTCAATTGCAGTGGTCACTTCCGCGGTGTTCGAGAACTTGCCCATCAGTTCGCTGGTAGATTTGGTGGCAGTTGCAGCAGCGTAAACCAGATTCATTTTGGCATTGCTGGCTGCATCCAGAGAGCTGGTGCCGTCCAGCGTGTTGGCAACGTTTGTCACAATGATGTTGCCGTTATCCGCTGCGACAGTCGTCTTTTCTCCTGCGGCACTGGTCACGGTCACCTGATTGTTTGCCAGCGTTGCACCGGTCTGTGCCCGGCTGGGATGCCATTCCGCCGCCAGAGCACTCGTTGCCAGCGCCATCGTCACGGCAAAGGCTGTAAGTACAGAAACTGCTTTTTTCATTGAAAATCCCTCCATCACTTTGTTTTGGTAGAATGCTGGCCATAACCATATCCTTTGCTGTTATAGTAATAGCCGGAGCGATAATACCGATGATAATATACATTCGATTTGCCGCTGATGTCCGCACGGTTGAGAACGATCCCCAGAAGGGGCGTCTCGGTACGTTTGAGCAGCTGAACCGAATTATCAACCATTTTGCGCGGAGTCGATCCGCTCCGCACGACCAATACAGTGCCGTCGCAGTGTGTCGCGATGTTCAGTGCATCTGCCACACTTCCGATCGGCGGTGTGTCGATCAGGATATAACCAAACATCTTTCGGCAGGTTCCAATCATTTTGGCAAAGCGAGGTCCCTCAAGAAGAATTGTCGGGTTCGCAATGGCAGAAGCCACCGGCAGAATGTAGCCATTGGGGATGTTGGTCTGATAAAGAACCTCTTCCAGCTCCGCCCGGCCGGCCAGATAATGGGCACTGCCCATCAGTTTTTCCGTACTGCTGATGCCATACTTGCTGCGGAGCTCTGAATTGCGCAAATCGCAGTCGATCAGCAGCGTGGGTGTTCCCACCTCCGCGATCTGTTTCCAGAGCTGCATGGCCACAAAGCTTTTGCCTTCGTTGGGAACGCTGCTGGTCACCATGACCGTCTTGACCTGGTCTCCGCAGAAACCAAGATTCACGCGGAGTTGATTGAGCGCTTCCGACATATCAAAGGGGAGTTCAGGCATATTGCGGATCTGTAATTCTTTCATTTGGCATCCCCCTTTTTACGTTTGCTTTTTTTCTTTTCCCGTTTCCGCCCGGCGCTGTTAAAACCTCCCAGATCTCCTTCGGGAATGGTAGCCAGCGGCTGGACGCCAAAGTACTTGGCGATATCATCCGGCGTAACGAAGGTGTCATTCATCAGGAAGCGTACCAGCAGAACCGCGCAGCAAAGGACTGCACCGGCCAGACCTCCCAGCATGGTATTTTTCGAGTAGCTGGGGCTGGACTTGCTTGCAGGTGCGACCGCACTCTCGACAAGGTTCGGTGCGTCTGTTTCCATAATGTTCGGAAGATAAATGCCTGCCTGATTCACCAGCTCATTGGCAATATCGGCGGATTCCTGAGGATCCGGGCTGGTCACCAGGATTTTCAGGATACGGGTATCCGTGGTATTCGTAATGCTGATCATGCTCTCCAGAGTATTATAATCCATGTTCAGGGAGAGGTTATTGATCACATCCTGCAAAAGCGGGCGGCTGAGCAGCAGTTCCTGATAGTCGGCGGTCAGTGATGCACCGATCTGCAGGTCGGACAGGTTCACCACCGAATCATTGGAGGCTGACACGATATAAATTTTTGCCGTTGCCTGGTAGAGCGGCGTCACCAGGAAATAGGTATACGAAAATGCCACCGCCGCGCCCAGGATCAGGCACAGGATGATCTGCCAGAGGTGCCCCCAGAAGAGGTAAAACACTTCCACCAGATCAATGGTGTCTTCCGCCTCCTGCCGCATCGCAGCCACCTGCGGCTCGACCGGGTATTCGTTTAACGTCTCTCGCTGCATATTTTTGCTTCTCCTATCAGCTATCGCTTGTCTCGTAAAACAACGTCAGCATTGTCTGCTGCAAACTGTCCTCATCCAGATAATAGGCAATATAGCCATCCTCCACCTTACTTTCCCCATCAATGGTCAAAAGGTCCAGCTCGGTATATTTCTTCATGTATTGTCCGATCTCGGTGACGGTTTTGCTTCCCATATCCGTCACCATATAATCGAACACCGCATCGTAGGCGCGCACCGCGAAATCTGCATCCTGCTTTTCCATCTGTTTTTGGAGCGCTGCCAGATACTGACGCTGACGTGCCATGCGGGAAAGGTTTGTCTGATCATCCACATCCTTGCGGGTACGGACGAACGTCAATGCCTGATCCCCCTGCAGAGTCACAACCGTTCCTTCCTGAAGGGAAGGATCCACGGCGGAAAAATCAGAGGTAATTTCAACCGGAACACCGCCGACCATATCATTGAGGATTGCCACGGCATCCATATTGAGTGCCATATATCCGTCAATTTTCTGGCCGTCAAAGAGGTTGGAAACGGTCGTCACAGTGTTCTGGCAGCTTTTCTTTTTGCCGTCACCATAGGAATGGGCCAGCGTAAGCTGCTCAAGCTCTGTTCCGATGACCTTGCCGGTAACGCCAAGAACGGGGACCTCCACCATGCTGTCGCGGTTCAATTGCAAGATCTGCCAGGTTTTGTTGATGTGATCGATCACAAGCAGCATCTGCAGATCGGCCTGACCGCCGCCGATGTAGCTTTCCGTGCCGACTGCTTCACCGCTCTCGTCGATGCCCATCAAAAGCCAGGTCTGGAGACCTTCGCGCTGGACATAATCAACGCCGTTGTATGTAACGTGCTTGCGCTGCTGTGCAGCGGTCTCCAAGGTTGCTTCTGCGCTGACCGGGATATCGTATTGCTGATGTTCCCAGCTCTTGATCCCCAGAAACCCAGCCGCAACGGCTGCGAGAAGAAGAACCCCGGCCACGGCCGCCCGGATCGCGTCCTTGCACCGGATCTGTCGATGTGAATAATTTGTATGCTTCATACCGATTCAAAACGCGGCTGCAACAGCATCTGGGCATTCTGGTCCATATCGGAAAGAAACTCGCGTCCCAGCTTGCGTTCCACCACGCTTCTCCCCTCCCAAAGGTTCGGTGCACGGCTTTTCAGATTGTGGCAATCGCTCCCCAGCAAAGGCTTTGCTGTATTCTGGAGGATTTCCAGGGCGCCGCGTCGTGTTCTCCACTGCCGAAGTGCTCCTGCATTCACCTGCATCGGCAACGAATACAGCATGTGGAGATATCTCTTGTTGTTTGCTCCCATCGTCAGCCGCTCCGGGTGCACGAGGACTACGTCAAATCCGCAATCCCACGCCAATGACATGACCTCATCAATTTGAAAAGAGTTCCAGTCGCTGTAGGGCATTTCCAGCAGAAGGGTATTGGTTCCTTCCAGACAGAGCTGGTGCAGATTCTTTTCTTCGCTGATGCCGGAATAATAAGTAACTTCCGCGCCAAGGACCAGGGGAACAGGCAAGGGCTGCACCTGTTGCAGTCTCTGCCATGCTGCATCGCGCCGGGAGAGAAAGGTTTCCACGTCCGTTCTGTCCCGGTAGAAATGAGGCGTGGCACACACAACATCGACGCCATGCTGTGCCATCCGGTGGAGCATCCCGGCCGAGGTTTCAACGCTGTCACTTCCGTCATCAATTTTAGGCAGGACGTGAGTATGTAAATCAATAACCGTTTGCGCTCCCCCCAATCCGGCTCCACTGCCCATTCTGTGACAATTTTTGATGGTCGCACAAGAGCCTCGCAATTGTACACCTGTACATTGTTACTCCTGAATATGTTACCATGTTAGCGGCCAAAAATCAACGCCAAAACATTTTATGGAAAATATTTTGACATCATTCTATATATTAAACAAAAAGTTTGTCGATTCTCAGACACGGTTCGTCAAATGGATTATGATACTTACAACTAGTAACAGTTATCAACGAAAGATCGTCCAAAATTCTGCCATAACTTTTTTACATTTCCTTTTCATTTTCTGCGTTTCCATGTGTTTTTGGCATCCATTTGCCAGTTCATTGCCAGATCTGCGCACTTTTTTTGCGCCAGTTGCCTTCATCTGCTGCATTCTTCCTGTTCGATCA
>JFBN01307014.1_pt1 | contig 16409 bp, 10 predicted proteins | sample 768741 | NCBI WGS metagenome assembly JFBN01 (sample SAMN01983846, study PRJNA193217) | chicken gut metagenome | biome: terrestrial biome; isolation source: ceca of Broiler chicken | host: Gallus gallus | place: United Kingdom: England | collected 2010-09-07
GCGGGCTTTTTGGCGGCAGGCTTTTTCGCTGCAGGCTTCTTGGCGGGCTCAGCCTTTTTGGCAGGCTCCGCAGCCTTGGCGGCAGGTTCAGCCTTCTTGACGGGCTCCGCTTTCTTGGCGGGCTCGGCCTTTTTGGCAGCGGGCTTCTTGGCGGCAGGCTTCTTGACGGTCTCCACGGCCTTGACCGCGGTATCGGCCACATCGGTGACAGCCTTCTTGGCAGCATCGGCCACATCGGTCAGAACGTCGGCAGCAGCCTTGGCAGCCTCACCGATATTGCCGGCGGCAGCTTCCAGGTCGGCCTTGGCCTTGGCAGCCTTGGCTTTGGCACTGGCCTTGGGCTTGCGGGTGACTTCGGTGATGGTCCAGTACTGGTTCTCACCGTTGACATCGCTCCAGATCTGCAGGGCGGCACCGTTCTCGGTGCTCATGGCCACAACATCCAGGCACTTGCCGGCCAGGTTGGACTTGATCTTGGCGCGGCCGTCGTTGGCAGGCTCAACCACCCACAGCTGGCTGCTGGCGCTGGCGCCTTCCCACTGATGAACGCGGGTTCCGTCGGTGACGCCGCTGCAATCCAGATCCATCATCTTGCCGGTGAAACGGTTCTTGATACGGTAAACGCCCTCGCCCGCGCGGACAAAGCCCCACTGCTGCCATTCGGCATTGGCATTGTCCCACAGCTGGATCTTGGCGCCATTGTCGGTATTGTAATCAGCAACTTCCACCACTTTGCCGTTGGCGGCACTGATGGTGTAGAACTTGTCTTCCGCGATCACGGTCTGAGCCACTTTCTTTGCGGTTTTCTTTACAGCCATTGCTGTTCCCCTCCTAAAAGGTGTTCATGTATCCCGTGCGCCGTCAGCCTTTCTTGAGGCGGTCCCTCCGGCACACAGGTCGGCAACGATTTGCCGCTCGTACGACAATATTATATCCAATATTTTCTTGTCAGTCAAGATTTACACGTTTTAGCGGCATTTTGCACAAAAAATCCCGGACTGTTAAAAACAGTCCGGGCAACATTCAGGTATTTTCTGCAAAAATATGAATTTTTACTCATCCCATGCGGGGTTGCAGGGATCCGTGGGAACCGGTCTCATTCCGGTGCCTTCATGCTTTCAACCATGGAGATTTTTTTGAGTTTCCGTCCCATGTACAGGTTTACTGCCAGGCTGAACAGAATGGTCAGTCCCAGGGCATAGACAAAACTGGAGAAGTCGATGGTCCGGCCGAACATGACCGCATCCACCTCCACCGTGTAAATGACGAAGCGGTGCAGGGCGATGCCGCCCACCAGGCCGAACAGCGCGCCGATGATGGTGAGGGCAATGCTCTCACGCATGACGTAGGCGCTGACTTCCCGGTCATAGAAGCCCAGGACCTTGATGGTGGCGATCTCCTTGACACGCTCGGCAATATTGATGTTGGTCAGGTTGTACAGCACTACCAGCGCCAGCACCGCCGCGCAGATGACGATCATGACCACCACTGCATTGATGGAGTTGAGCATGTTCAGAACCGAGGTGGTGGTGTCCACCGTGAAAGTCACGCTGGCCACGTCCTCCATGCCAAGCAGCACTGCCGACACGGCATCCCGGGACGCCTGGGAGGTATCCGTCATCCGGCTGAGAATAACATTCCACTGCGGTTCTTCCCCGAACGCCTGGGTGTAGGTATCGGCGCTGAGGTAAACGTAGTTGGAGACATAGTTCTCGCAGATGCCGCTGATGGTGAACGTTGCTTCTTCCCCGTCGGCGTTGACGAGGGTCACGGTATCCCCGGTCTTGGCATCCATGAGTTCGGCCAGCTTTTCGGTCATGACGATGCCGGTCTCCCCCAGCGGAGTCGCCTTGCGGGAGACCCGTTCATGCAGGTCATAGAACTGGGAGAATTCTTCCACGTTCTGGGGGACCATCATGTAAACTTCCGCCGAAGAGCCGTCCGGCAGTTCCTGAGTGGTTTTCTCGGTCAGGGTGGCCAGCGATGCCGGGAAAGCCTCGTCGCCAAAGAGGTAGTCGTGAATCTCTCCCTGCTGGGTATCCTCAGCATCGGTCACAGCGGTCATAAGATCGTAATGATCCACATCCCGGTACTGCTTGACGATGATGCCGTTGATGGAATCCGAGATCCCGAAACCGGTCACCAGCAGGGCGGTGCAGCCCGCCACACCGATGACAGTCATCCAGAACCGCTTTTTATATCGGAACAGATTGCGGCAGGTAACCTTTTGCGTGAAGGACAGATGCTTCCACAGCGGGCGGATATATTCCAGGAAAATTCGCTTGCCTGCCTGGGGTGCCCGTGGGCGCATGAGGTCCGCAGGTGTTTCCTTGAGGGAATTGCGGCAGGCAGTCCAGGTCACCAGCAAAGCGCTGCCGATGAGCAGCCCGCTGGAGAAAATGGCGTAGTTCCAGCGCCAGACAGCATGGAATTCCGGCACGTAGTACATCATGGCGTAGGCGTACCAGATGACCGACGGAAACACCGTAAAGCCAACGGCCAGTCCCACCAGCGCACCGGACACCGCCGCCGTCATGGCGTAGAGGATATACTTGCGCATGATGTCATGATTGGAGTAACCCAGGGCCTTCATGGTGCCGATCTGAAGGCGTTCCTCCTCCACCATGCGGGTCATGGTGGTGGAAACCACCAGTGCCGCCACCAGGAAGAAGAAGATGGGAAACACGCCGGACAGCGCCTCCACCTTGGAGACATTGCCCCGGAAGGAGGAAAAGCTCACATTATCATCCCGGTCCCATACGTACCAGGAGGGATACTCGATCTCGTCCACCTTGGCCTGGGCGTCCTCGATCTCCGCACGGGCATCGGCCAGCTCCTGCTCCGCCTCCGCCTTGGCGTCGGCGTATTCTATCTCACCGTCGGCCAGTTTCTGCCGGTTTTCTGCGATGGTCTGCCGGGCGTCATCCAGCTCGGCACGGGCGTCGGCCAGCTCGGCATAGGCATCAGCGATCTGCTGTTTGGCATCGTTGAGCTCCACCTGTTTGTCGGTCAGGGTTGCCCAGCCATCGTCCAGCTGACGCTTGCCGTCCTCCAGCTGGCGTTTGCCCTCGTAGAAGGCCGCCCCCTGGGTGTTGTACTGCTCCCAGCCGGAATCCAGCTGGGCTTTGCCGGCATCCAGTTCTTTCTTGGCATCGGCCAGCTGTTGTTCGGTGGCGTCCAGCAATGCGGCGTTTTCCTCCAGCTCTATGCGGCCTTCTTCCAGCTCTGCCTCCGTCGCTGCAATGGCCTCGTCGGAGAAGAGTGCGTAGGCTTCCTCCTCCGACGCGGCATAGCCGGCATCCAGGATCGCCTGCACACCGGTTTCCAGACCATGCTGCGCCGTATTCAGCTGCTTGAGCTGCTCATACTGCTGCTGCATATCCGGAAGTTCTGCGATTTTCTCATCCGCGATCTGCTCGGCAAAGTTGACAAGAAGCGGATTTTCGATGTCCAGATCAAAACCAAAATAGGTTTTGGCCGCTTCCTTCAGTGCAACGAGCCAGGCGTTCCGGGCCTCGTCCCAGGCCTTTTTCGCCGTCTCCACATCGGGGAGTTCCGTATCTCCATCCGTTGTGAGGGGCGCCGCATGGGCTTTGGCCTCCGGCTGGACGCCCTCGCCGACTGCCGTCTCCTTTTCCCCGGCAGTGACAGAAGGCTGTTGTTCTTCCAACAGATCCGGCTCCGTCGGGTCGGTTTCGGGCGTCACTTCAGAGGCCGGTTGTTCCCCGGCAGGCGTTCCGGCGGCAGTGGAGGCTGCCTGGATATCGTCCACCTCGTCATGGGTTTCCGGTTCCGTCTGCACGTTGCCGTCCGGCTCCGACGCTTCCGCCCCCACGGTTTCCGGCTCTATGGGGGGTTCCTCTGCGGCTGTTCCGGCATTGTCCGCATCAAGGGCGGTTTTTTCCTGGCCGGTTTCATCCTGGGCGTTTTCCCCGTCAGCAAGTTCCACGGTTTCGTCTGCCAGTTCTTCTGCCCCGGCATCGTCCAGCTCCGCCCCGGTTGCACCGGTATCCCCTTGCCTGGTGGAATCCGGTAAGGATTCGGGGTCCTGCTCCGTATCGGAATCTTCTCCGGCCGCCGCCAGAGCAGACTCATACGTCTGCCTGGCTTCCTTCTCCTGGGTGCGCAGCTGCGCCAGCTGATTCAGCTGATCGATGGCTTCCCCGGTCTCGGCCAAGCTCTCGTCAGAGAAAAGAGCACGGGCCTCCTCCTCATTGCCGGCATAGCCCAGGTCGAGGATCGTCTGGATGCCGACCGTCAGACCGTTCTGGGCCTGATTCAGCAATTTGAGCTGTTCAAACTGCCGGACACCCTCTTCGTACGCAGCGACACCCGCATCATACTGACGTTTCCCGTCCTCAAACTGGGCCAGACCCGCCTGGTATTGCGCCAGGCCGTCGTCATACTTCTTCTGGGCCGCATCCAGCTGGGCTTTGCCATCCGCCAGCTGTTTTTCGCCGTCGGCCAGCTTGGTCACAGCATTGTCGTACTCGGCCTGCTTTTCCTGCAGTTCCCGCAGGCCGTCCGCCAGCTGAACCTCGCCGTCCGCGATCTTCTGTTCATTTTCCTGTACTTCGGCCAGGCCGTCACTGTATTCCTGCTCACCGTCCTGGTATTCCTGTTCACCATCGGACAGTTCCTTCCGGCCATCCTCCAGCTCCCGGGCGGCATCGGCCAGCTCCTCATCCGCCTCCGCCTTGCCGTCGTAATATTCCTGCCAGGCATCGTCGATCTCTGCCTGGGCATCGGAAACCACCTGGGTGTAACGGGCCTCACAGCGAACATCCTCCATGGATTCGATGCGGTCGGCTACCGTGGACACCAGATCGGTATATTCATCCTCCAGGCTGGCCAGCTGGGCCGCGCCGTCGACAGTCAGATAAAGCTCGGTATAGCTGTCATAGGCAAAGGCATCCGGTTTCACATACAGAACAATGTCCACCGCGCCGCTGCCCACGCTGGCCGGTTCCCGCTCGTAGGAGAAATAGTAGGTGTTATGTACCTTGCCCACAATGGTAAACTCGGTCTGGGACAGGGTATCTTCCAGATCCTCATTTTCGGGGTCGACAACCAGTGTGTCCCCGATGGCAAACTCCTTGTTCAGGGTGGAGATGCCCTCCTCCACCACGCACTCGTTGTCTGCCTGCGGCCACCGGCCTTCAGTGAGGGTCAGACGGTTGATGACGTCCGCTCCCTCCGGGTCATCGGTCAGGCTGTGCACCCGGCCTACCAGTTCGACGCTGGCATCCTGGATCAGCAGATCCGCCGAATAGGCAGGCTGAACCTCGCCCACCCCCTCCACCTGGCGCAGGGCCTGGACATCGTCGTCGGTCAGGCCGAGGGTGGACACCACCCGCAGGTCAAAGAGATTGCCCGCGTCCAGATAATCCTCCATGGAGTCCTCCATGTCGGGTGTGGTAGAGAGCAGACCGGCCAGAAAACCGACGCCCAGCGCCACAATGGCAAAAATCGCCACAAAGCGGCTGCGGCTGCCCTTGAAGGTGCGCAGAATATTTTTCTGATAACTGCGTGCCATTTACCATTCGATCCTTTCCACCGGTGTGGGGTCGGGGTTGCGGGTGATCTCGATGACCCGGCCGCTGTTGATGCGGATGACCCGGTCCGCCATGGCTGCCAGGGCACTGTTGTGGGTAATGACGATGACGGTGCGTCCCTTTTTGCGGCAGGTGTCCTGCAGAAGTTCCAGCACCTGTTTGCCGGTTTTGTAGTCCAGGGCACCGGTGGGTTCGTCGCACAAAAGGATCTTGGGATTTTTGGCCAGTGCCCGGGCAATGGCCACCCGCTGCTGCTCGCCGCCGGACAGCTGTGCCGGGAAGTTGTTTTTGCGGTCCTTGAGTCCCACCTCGTCGAGAACCAGGTCGGCATCCAGCGGATCCTTGCAGATTTCGCTGGCGAGTTCGACGTTTTCCCGGGCTGTCAGATTCTGCACCAGATTATAAAACTGGAATACAAAGCCCACGTCATAGCGGCGGTATTCGGTCAGGCGCCGGGCATCGAAGTCGCTGACCATCTCCCCGTCCAGGAGGATTTTGCCTTCATCACAGGTATCCATTCCCCCCAGCATGTTCAGCACGGTGGTCTTGCCCGCGCCGGAGGGCCCCAGAATGACGCAGAATTCCCCTCTTTCTATTTCAAAGCTGACATGGTCGGCAGCCGCAATGCGGGTGTCGCCCATCTGGTAATATTTGCATACGTTCTCAAATGTTACAAAAGCGGTGTTGCGCGGCATGCCCCCGTCTCCTTCCGTCCGCCGGTACCGGGCCCGGCCCATTCTGTTGCCAGTATATCAGTGGATTCTGAACATTTCATGTACTTTTTCCACGCAAAATTGTGAAAGTTGTCGGCTTTCCGGATGCAGCGTTTCTGCTCAACAGATGTTGATTTTCTCGGTACTTTCATTATAATAAAAGTAATTCTTTGGCTCAATCATTAAAATCCGCCGCTTCGTTCAATAATCGACAGATTGCCGCAAGCTGTTGATTTACCGTGTCAAAAGGAGGGTATCATGCCGGACAAAAAGCCCGATCTCCGGGTACAGAAAACACAGGAGAGCATCCGCCGGGCCTATCTGGAATTGCTGCGCACCCATCCCGCCAAGGAGATCACCGTCACCCAGATCTGCCGCCTGGCCCGCATCAACCGCGGGACTTTTTACCTGCATTACCAGGATACCCAGGACCTGCTGGACTGTCTGGTCAACGATCTGATGAAAGAACTGTCCGAAATCCTGCACAAGTATTCGCCCCGGCAGCTCAACGAGAACCCCTTCCCCATCATTTACGAGGCGTTCTCCCACTTTGCACAGCATGCTGATATCCTGCCGCTTCTGCAGAAAAACGGCAACGCCGAATTCATGGACAAGATGAAGTCTATGATCAGCGAGATGGCTCTGACTGAGTGGCTCCCGCTGCACGGCGACCAGAAGCCGGAAGATTACCCTTACATCAATGCCTTTATCGTGTCGGGCACCATTGAGGTGTTCCAGGTCTGGCTGGAAAGCGGCATGAAAAAAAGCGCCGATGAACTGGCCGCCCTCATTGAGCGGCTGGCCTTGCAGGGGATCCGGTAAAAAGCATAGAAAACACAAAACCCCGGCCTCGTGCCTTCCTGTCAGACAGGAAAAGCACGAGGCCGGGGTTCTTTCAATAGGATTTTGCCGGGAGGCAGTTACTGTCTCCACTTCCACAGCAGAAACTTTGTGTTTGTCTGGAAATATCTCTTGAACAGACGCTTGGGATCCTGCATCAGGCGATACAGCCATTCCAGGTTCCGTTTCTGCATCCACATGGGGGCGCGCTTGATATTGCCCGCCTCATAATCAAACGCCGCTCCCACACCGACCATCAGGGCCTTGACCCGGCCGTCGTGCGCCGCCATCCAGCGTTCCTGTTTGGGTGCGCCCAGACCGACCCATACAAAATCCGGTTTGGCCGCATTGATCTCTCTGACGATGTCCGCATCCTCCTGCGGGGTCAGGTCGCGGAACGGCGGAGACATCATTCCAGCAATCTGCACTCCCGGATAGCGCTCCTCGATCTTTTTGCGCAGCAGCTCCAATGTTTCCGGCGTGGAGCCGTAGAAATAGTTCCGCCAGCCTTTTTCGGCGCTTCTGGCCAGTACCTCTTTCATAAGGTCCGGGCCTGTCACACGCTGAGCCGTCTGATAGCCGTGTTCCCGGCTGTACTGGGAGAGCGGCCCCCCATCCGGGAGAGCCATGACCGCGTCATTCTGGATTTTGCGGTACGAGGCATCGTCATGGGCGGTGACAGTGGTGTGCACATTGGCCACACAGATATATTTTCCCCGCCACTCCTCGAGTTTTGTCTCGATCAGGTTCAGGGTCTTTTCCATATCGGTGACCACGATATGGACCCCCATGATGTCACAGGTGTCCACCAGGGCAACATCAACCAGGTGGATTCCGTTGATGACGCTGACCTGTGTTGTATCTTTTACGAAATCGTTGTAGACCGGCACCACAGATACCCGGATATGGTAGGTATCCGCAATGGAGATCAGTTTCTGCAGATTGTGGCGTTCCTGGGTTTCCTCCGCAATAACCACATGATCCACACGGGTTTTCTGAAGGATTTTATGAAACTCCAGCGGGGTTCCCAGATAGTCCGGCATATCTTCTGCCGGTCGATCGGCGAGGTACCCCACATACCGCATGGAAGCCGTGTGCCGGGAAACCACATCCTTGTAAAACCGGTGTGCCATGGGGCCATTGCCCACAATCACAACCCTTGCTGCAATATTATGTTTCAGCACATACCACGTGGCAGCCTTGTCAAGTACAAAGCGCTTGATGACAATGGCCACAACCGACAAGGCATAGAACAGAACCAGAAGCAGACGGGAAAACTGCGACAGCTGAAAAACGAAAAGGATCGTTGCCACCAGGGCAAACCCGATCAGGTTCGTCACAAAAACCTTGACCAGTTCACGCTTGACGCTGCGGATGTGCAGCGACTGATAGCTGCCCTCGGTCCAGTAGCACATCACCATGACCGCTGCATACAGTACGGACAACGGCATGAACCGATACACATCGTTCATTGAAAAGGTATCGCCAAAGGGCGAGATCATTCTGAGCAGGCCAGACAGGAAAAAGATTGCCAGAATCAGAAGGAAATCCACCAGTGCGCTGATACTTTTCAGGAGTCGAGAATCGTGATAATGCATTCTTCACCTCGATAAATACTGTTCCTATTTTTCCGCACCAATCCTGAGGAAGCTCCCCCGCAACACCGGCAATCGCAGAGTTTCGGTCACAATTTTGTACGGCAGCCCTTTCAAAGATCTTGCCACCCGCAATACCAATCTTCTGTCGTTTGCGGTATCACTTGGCGCCCACATGACAGAAGACGACCATGACAGTTTTGAACAGAATCTTGACATCCATCCAGATGCTCCAATTATCGATGTAGGCGACGTCCAGCTTGACGACTTCTTCGAAATCCTCAATATTGCTGCGTCCGCTCACCTGCCACATTCCCGTAATGCCGGGTTTCATCGACAAACGGCGTTTATGATGGCTTTCATAATGCTTGTACTCATCCAGCGTCGGCGGACGTGTCCCCACCAGACTCATATCACCTTTCAGCACATTGAGAAACTGCGGCAGTTCGTCAATGGATGTTTTCCGGATGAATTTACCCACTTTCGTGATCCGGGGATCGTCCGTCATTTTGAACATCAGGCCGTTCATTTCATTTTTGGCCATCAGTTCTTTCTTCCGTTCTTCCGCATCCACATACATGCTGCGCAATTTGTAGATTTCAAAAATACGCCCGTTGAGTCCCACACGCTTCTGTTTGAAAAAGAGGGGGCCCGGGGATTCCAGCTTCAGCGGGATGGCTGTGATGGCAATGATCGGCACACTGAGAATCAGTCCGATTGCGCCGCCCACAATATCCATGCACCGCTTGATCACTTGATCGCTGAAACTGCGCTGCGTCACCTTCAGCGTGATCATGGAGATATCCCCGTATTCCTCCACGCTCTTTGCCGGGCGGGGATACCATGCCGAATCAGACTTGCTTTGCCGGTCATGCAGCTTTTCAATCAGAGGAACATTCAGATGAATGGTAACGCCCATGCTCTCAAGTTCCGCCAGAAGCGGCAGCAGAGAGGTTCCGCTGTCGTACGGGATATCAATATAGACCTCATCCAGGGAGTCTTGCCGGACCCAATCCATAAAATCCAGACCGACAGCTTTCACGGCGACGCCCTGGATCTTCGTTCCCACCAGGTCTTTGCCGCCATCCAGCAGCGCTGCGCCCCGGATTGCCTTGGTCCAGTCCTTGCGAAGCTCCTTTTCCAGTTCTCCCAGACGGTCGGTCGTGGATACGATTCCGGCCAGCGTCGCCATGCTCTTCATCCGTCCGGATTGGCTGAGATGATGCTTCAGAAGCTGATGGAACAGGAACATCAGGGCAACGTTGCTCAGAACAAGCCCCAGAATCAGATAGCGCGAATCCGACATGACCGCCTTGGTCAGAACGATCAGCGTTGTAAACACCGCCATCATAATGATGTTGAACAGGAACGTGATCTTCAGCTCTCCCAGCCAATGCCGGCGGGTAATGTTTTCCGTCTGGTCAAAGCACAAAAATGTTGCCAGAAAAGAGATCAGCAGCAGCCCGTAAAACTGAATCTTGTCCGAATGATCATAACTGGGGATCAGCTTCAACCAGTAATCAAAAACAATCAGTGTGAGAAAAACACTGCATCCCAGACTAATCAGGTCGGTGATGAAGGTCAATGTATATTGCAGTTTTTCCCGATTTGACATGAACTTTCCCAAATGTATCCTCACTCCTGTACTCCGATTCTCTATTGCCCCTGTCGGAATTCACAGCATTCCCAGCGTTTTTTCTTTCCCTGTCTTTTTCCTATCCGAGGCCGGTGCAACAATAATGAGAGTTACTTCTTATATAATGTATACCATTCTGCACGGCCATCCATCGGAAACGCGCTTACTCCGGACATTCTGAACTCGGTGATTCCCGTACACAACAAAGGCCCAGCCGTCATGTACGGGGTGTTTTCCGCACGAACCGGGTCCTGTCATCATGTTGGATTTCGGCCGCAATCTTTCAGGAGGAAGCCCGGCTTCTTTTCCGGGACCGTTGCAGGCATACAGTTGCCTTTGCCCTGCATCTGCCCGGATGCCGCTTGGGACCGTGTGCCTGACTGCCGGCGGTTCTGCAATGCCCTCATGGTACCTTCCTCCCTTTGTCTGAAATCCAGGTCAGCCTTCCGGCTTTCCCTCATGCCTTCGCCGTAAACCACAGGGTACATAACCATGCGACAGTCACAACTTCAGCAATTATAGGCATTATACCGCCTATTCAGTTTTTTTTCAACAAAGGCGCGCTGGAAAGCTCTGTCGTTCCGCTTTTTCGGCGTCATTCACAAAAGGTCATTTCCGGTGCCGCCGGATTCCTAACATTTTATTTTGCGGGTACTGCCCTCGATCGTGCAAGTCCGGCCCCGACCTGTGATTCAGCCTGGGCCGAAAAGGCATCACAACCGAGTACCCGCCTCCAGTTGTCCCGTATCCGGCAAGGCCCGGGAAAAGGACCTATATAGGATTTCATCCGCTTCCGCATGGGTAGCCGCTCTTTTTCCGCTGCCGAGGGCTTTTCCTCGCAGAGCCGCTGTGATATGCTACTCATAGAGATTTTATGCAACGTCTTCATGCTGAAGGAGGATATGTCATGATCTGCAAAACCACCGCTGAAATGAAAGAAATGGACCGGATTGCCATTCAGGAGCGCGGGATTTCCTCCCTGCTGCTGATGGAGACTGCCGCCGGGCACGTAGCCGACGCTGTGGAAGCCTGGCTGCAGCGGACAGCGCGCAAAGGGCCTGTGCTGATCTTTTGCGGTCCCGGCAACAACGGCGGTGATGGATTTGCCTGTGCCTGGATGCTTTTGAAAAAAGGGATTCCCGCAACGGTTTGCTTTGTAGGCAAGGAAGAAAAAATGACGTCCGATTCCCAGGCCGAGCGGGACAAATTTCTGGCTTTGGGCGGGGTTGTGGAACCGTACACCGGCGAGGAGATTCCGCAGGATACCGGTTGTCTGGTAGATGCTCTCTTCGGCGTCGGCCTGGACCGTGCCGTGGCCGGGATGTTTGCCTGCGCTGTCTCCGCCATCAACGCTGCACACAGCGCGGGGATCTCTGTGGTGGCCTGCGATATTCCTTCCGGCATCGACGGCAACACCGGAGAGGTCCTGGGCATTGCCGTGTCGGCTGATGAGACCGTCACCTTCAGCTGCGCCAAACCCGGTCTGCTCACCGGTCATGGTGCCCGGCACGCTGGCAAATTGACCATCTGTGACATCGGAATTCCTGCTGACCTGTTGGTGCGCTGAGGGGCCCTCCTCCCCTGGCCGCATCGTCCCGGAATACGCAGCCCGGACCGGAGCGTCTGCCCGGGATTTGCCTGCGGCGCCCGAAATATCCAATTCAAAAATCCCGTCCGGATGGACCGCGCCGCATTTGGACGGGTCTGCCGGGACGGGATTTTCCTCTTATATTGATCGTTTTATTCTTCCAAGGTCGGGTCGTTTTCCCCTGTTGTATCCAGAAAAACCACGGAGTTTTTGCGGACCTGCACACCGGGCAAGGGATACTGTGCCACTACACGCTCGGCATCGCCGTCAATGTGGGCGGTCAACCCGTACTCCCTGAGTTTCTGTGTGGCTGCCTCGGTGCGCCAGCCGGTCACATCGGGGACAGCCGCGAACAGTTTCTGCTGCTCTTCCTCCGTATAGTTCGGCTCGATGCCGAGATAGGGCAGCGACTTGGCCAGCACCTCGGCACAGACAGGCGCTGACAGAGAACCACCCGAGGTGGTCCAGCTGTGGGGTTCGTCCAGACAGACCAACACGGCCAGGCGGGGGTCTTCCACTGGGGCAACTGCTACAAAACTGGCGATGCGGGCTGCGGCGTCCTCACTGTCCAGTTTCTGGCTGGTGCCCGATTTTCCTCCCACACGATATCCTGCCACCGTGGCGTTTTTTCCTGTTCCGGTGGCGACAACATTTTCCATGAGCAGCCGCATGGTCTGGGACGTTTCCTCCGAGATCACCTGCCGCTTGACGATGGGTTCTTTTTCCCACAGAAGAATGCCATCCGCATCCCGGGCCTCAGCCACCACATAAGGCTGCATGAGCCTTCCGCCGTTCACGATGGCCGACACCACCGTGATCATCTGCAGATAACTGACCTTGCTGCTCTGTCCGAAAGAGCAGCTGGCCAGCTCCACCGGGCCCATCCGGTCAGCGGTATAATACTCACTTTTCTTGATCTCGCCGGGCAGATCGATGCCGGTGGCCTCCCGCAATCCGAATGCCTCGAAATAGTCGCAGAAAGCCTCTTTTCCCAGCCGGGCTCCGATCTGGATGAAGCAGGGGTTGCAGGAGACAGCCAGCCCCTGAGCAAAGGTTTCCAGGCCATGGATATGACCGTTGGCGCACCGGAATCGTGTACCCGCCACATTGATGGAGCCCGCGCAGACGAATTGACTGTCCGGCGTGCAGACGCCTGTATCCAGTGCCGCAGCCGCCGTGATGAGCTTGAATACACTGCCCGGCTCATACAAATCACTGATGGCCTTGTTGCGCCACTGGGCCTGCTGAGCCGTCTGCAAGGCGGTACTGCGTTCCTCCCCCGACAGGGCGTTGACCTGGGCGCGGATCTCCTCATTCACAATGGTCCGTGGATTGTTGGGGTCATAGTCCGGCTTGACTGTCATGGCAAGAATGGCCCCCGTCTGCACATCCATCACGATCCCCACCGCCCGGGAGGCCACATTGTGTTCCTGTACTGCCGCCTCGATGGCGCTTTCCAGATAATGCTGGATATTGGCATCAATCGTCAGCGTCAGCGTTGCTCCGGGGACGGCCTCCACCAGCGTATTATAGCTTTCCGGCATGTCATAGCCCCAGGCATTTTTTGCAGTCAGTACCCGGCCATTGGTTCCGGTCAAAAGCTCGTTATATTCCAGTTCCAGGCCCCACAGCCCGGCATTATCCACATCGGTAAACCCTAACAGGCAGCCCATAAAGTCTCCCTCCGGGTAGACTCGCCTGGTATCCTGCCGGATCTGGATGCCCTCGGCACCATTTTCGCTGCACCAGGTACGCACTGCATCGGCCATCTCCCTGTCTACCCGCCGTCGGAGCAGACAATCGTTGGAACTGCGCTGGGAGAATTTTTCCAGAGTTTCTGCGTAATCGATTTCCAGAATTTCGCTCAATGCCCGGGCGGCTGGTTCTACCAGCTCATCCGCCAGCTCCCGGGGCGAGGCCCGGATGGTCCAGCAGGTCTCGCTCGCCGCCAATACGGTGCCGTCCGATGACAGAATTTCTCCTCTTGCCGCCGGGATGACGGTATCACGTAGCTGCTGATCCGCCGCCCGGGCGGCATAATCCTCCGGGTCGAGAATCTGCAGCACAAACAATCGACCGATCAGCACCCCAAAACACAGGATTGCCATTCCAACACAAAAGACCCGTGTCCTGCGCCGCATGTGCCTGTCCTGCTCGGGACTGATCTGCCGTGTCTCCCGCTTTTTTGAAGCCATCGTCCTCCCTCCCCCTGGCCCATACGGGCCGGTGCATTTCTATGCGGAGAAGCCCTGAACTATGTCCCGCCGGCGCCGGTTCCGCCATGAGCCGGTTTTTTTCACTTTTTTATTCAGGATGCATCATTTTCTATCCATCCGGATTTTTGTTTCCTGCACTTGACAACCGTGTATGCTATGTATATACTGTATATATCAGATATGAACAGTTCACATCTTGTACACGAGGAGGCAGCGCCATGGAGCTGTACATCTCCAATGCCGGCCAGGAGCCCATCTACGCGCAGATCACGCGGCAGATCAAGGAGCAGATCCTGTCCGGCAAGCTGAAAGAAGGAGACGCTTTGCCCAGCATCCGGCTACTGGCCAAGGAACTGCGCATCAGCGTCATCACAACCAAACGTGCGTATGAAGATCTGGAAAACGAGGGTTTTATTGTGACACAGCCCGGCAAGGGCAGTTTTGTTGCCCCGCAGAATCCCGAGCTTCAGCGTGAAGAAATGCTCAAGCGTGTCGAGCAGCATCTGCAGAACGCGGTGGACGCGGCACGGCAGGGCGGCATCGGCCGCGGAGAGGTCATTGAGATGCTTGACCTTTTATGGGAGGACTGAGTATGAGTTCCGCAAGCTGTGCCGCGGCAATCCGCGGCGTGGAGAAGCATTACCCCGGTTTTGCCCTGGGGCCGATCGACCTGATGGTTCCCAACGGCTGCATTGTGGGTCTGGTGGGAGAAAACGGCGCCGGCAAGACCACACTGCTGAAACTCCTGACCGGCGTCAACCCTGCCGACGCGGGCAGCATCGCGCTGCTCGGCCATGCACCCGACTCCCCTGCCGGACGCGCTGATCTGGGCGTGGTATTTGACGATGCCTACTTCTATGAGTCCCTGACGGCAAAGCAGATCGGCAAAAGCATGGCAGGCATTTTCGGTTCCCGGTGGGACAGTGCGGAATACCTTCGGCTGCTGAAACAGTTCGGATTGGAGGACAGCAAACCGGTCAAGGCATACAGCCGCGGCATGCGGATGAAGCTGAACCTGGCCACAGCGCTGGCTCATCATCCCCTGCTGCTGGTACTGGATGAGGCGACCAGCGGTCTGGACCCGGTGGTGCGCGGGGAGATGCTGGACCTCTTCCTGGATTTTATTCAGGATGAGAACCACAGCATCCTGATCAGCAGCCACATTACCGGTGATCTGGAGCAGGTGGCCGATTCCATCGCCTATCTGCACCAGGGCAAGCTGCTGTTCCAGGAGGACAAGGATACCCTGCTATCGGAGTACGGCATCCTGCGCTGCGGGTCGGATGATCTGGCCAGGCTGCCGGGAGACCGCATCGTTCACACCCGGCGCACCAACTTTGGCTGCGAGACGCTGGTCAAGGGCCGGGAGGAAGTTCTGCGTCTGCTGCCGGGGGCCGTCTGCGACCCGGCCGGCATCGATGACATCATGCGCTTTACCAGTGGGAGGGACAAACAATGAAAGGTCTTTTGTACAAGGACTGGTGTACCCTGACATCCCGATATAAGAAAAACTTCACCCTGCTTTTTGTGTTGTATGTGGGAATGGCCATGTTTTTTGATATGCCCTTCATGCTGTATGCGCTGGTGTTTGTGCTGGGGCTGTATGTACAGAGTGCCATCGGCTTTGATGAGTACAGTCACTGGGACATTTACGCCCATACTCTGCCTGTCCGCTGCACCGCCATTGTAGGCAGCAAATATATTCTGGGGGGATGCTTCATCCTGTTCGGCGGTGTGGTGAGTATGCTTGCCTTTTCCTTTTCCTCAGGGATCATCAACGGAACCATGGGCTACGACGAGGCACTGATCGGCACCCTGACCGCTGCCGCCATCGCCACATTGTATTTTTCCCTGAGTCTGCCCCTGACCTATCGTTTTGGCAGCGACCGCGCCCGTACCATTGTCATGAGCGCTGTTCTTCTGCTTGTGCTGGGCGGCTTTCTCCTGGTTACCTGGGTTCCGCAGCATCTGCTGAGCCCGGAGGACCAGGCGAAACTGGATGCCTGGGCCAAAAGTGCAGAGCGGTTCTTTGGCTTCCGCGGCCCGGCAGAGATCCCCGACTCGGTGACGGGCGTTCCCGTGACCATGGATGTTGAGTACGGGTCTGTCGTTCAGTGGGCAGAAAATCCTCATTTCTGGTGGCTGATCGGCGGGCTGGTTCTGTTCAGCGTGGTGATTTTCCTCATCAGCTGGGTCATCATCAGCACGTCGATTTACAGACGGAAACAATACTGACCCTGGCTGTTTCCGAATCCTTTTTTGCAGC
>JFBN01011102.1_pt1 | contig 16380 bp, 22 predicted proteins | sample 768741 | NCBI WGS metagenome assembly JFBN01 (sample SAMN01983846, study PRJNA193217) | chicken gut metagenome | biome: terrestrial biome; isolation source: ceca of Broiler chicken | host: Gallus gallus | place: United Kingdom: England | collected 2010-09-07
GTAGCTCGTGTCGTCAAAGGCGAGGGAGGCGGAGAAAAGCCCCTCCTCGACCTCGCAGATGCCGTCCTGATACATCTTGTTATAGCCGATGTACTCGACTACGCTCTTGGCGCTCTCGCGCCTCTTGCGGAACCCGTCCGTCTTGGCGGAAAGCTCCTTGTCGCGGTCCCTGAGCTGGGACTTGACCGACCGGTAGCTTCTTCTTGCCTCCTTCTCCGCCTTCTTTGCCTCCTTTGCGAGGAGCTTGGCCTCCTTCTTGGCGGCCTTCCTCTCCTTGCGGGTCATCTTCCGACCGGGGGCTGCCGATGCCCCTGCGACGGAGCCGAGGGCATCTAGGTCGATGGGGCCGGAGGCGGCAGGGATGCCCGACGAGCCATACCCGTCGGCAGAGGTGTGGACAAAGGCGTCCACGTCAAACCCACCCGTCACGTCAGTGGATGACGCGTCCGGCGCGGGGGGAGTAGGCTTCGATGCCGTTGAGGCTGCACTGCTTTCGATACGCTTTTCCATAGACACCGCCTTTCTTGGTGTGGCTCCGGCCTTCCCGCGTGGCGAGGCCGGACAGGGCCATTGATGGCACGTAGAAGATACGGTCGTCCGAGAAGTTGGCCCTGAGCCAAAGGGGCGCGAACTGCTCGAAGGGCATCCCGTGGGGGCGTATGAAGCCGCAGGCCCAGAACGGGAGGCTCACCGTGTAAATGACCATCATGTAGTCGCCGGGGTTAAGGCCCAGCACGAAGTACATATACAAGCCGCACGCGACGGACGCGCCGAGCGCCCCGGCGATGGAGATGAGTGTGCGGGAGGTCATCTTCCCGATGATTTTAGGCTGGTACTCGCCGATGTCCTTGTGTACGGCTATGGACAGCATGGGGCCACCTCCCCTAGCCTGCCCAGCTCACGTCAAGGGTGCCGAAGTAGGTGGCTGCGCCGATGACGACCGCGCCGCCGACAATCATGGCGATGGCACCGGCGAGCTGGCCGCCGCCGCCCTGCATACCATCCTTGATGGTCATGCCGAGGTTGACGAGGCCGAAGACGACGAGGACGCCGCCTAGGAACGTAATTCCAGAGGTAAGCATCTGAACCGCGTTTTGAAGCATAGTGTTTCCTTCCTTTCTGTCACTGTTGGTATGGGCTAAAAGCCCGTGAACCCGTAGATTATGGCGAAACCGACGACGGCTCCGCCTGCCGCAATCATCGCTATGGCCTTCGTCAGCTCGCCGCCACCGCCACGCGCACCGTCCCTCAGCTCCATGCCGAGGTAGACGAGGCCGATGAAGATGACCACGCTGCCGAGGTAGGCCATGGGCTTTACGGCGAGCCGGACAAGTTCCTCCAATGTCCCATCACCACCGTCTCCTTTCTGTTTTTGTATCCCACGTGCCCGGCAGGCTTCCTGTCCTGCCGGGCATGTTGCTTTGCATTATACCCGAGCGTCGTCCCTAGAAGGGGAGACAGCACGGCCTTTAGTGCTTTTTGGCAGCTCGCTTAGGCAACTTGCCTGCCCTCCCGCCCTTCACGTCGTCATCGTATGGCTTGCAGCCCAGCTCCATGTACCGCTTGAAGTCAAAAGGCTTCTTGTGGAGACGTTTCCAGTTCCGTTTGTCCACGATATAGCAATAGCGCCGGTGCTTGTTGGGGTTGTACTTATTGTCCATGAGAGGGTCGGTACCGCCAATGAGGAGAATCGCCTTCCTGCGGCTCATCTTCCCAATCTCGGAGGCATCTATGAGGTCGCGGCCCTGTATCTGTAGGTTCTTGGATGCGGATGAGGACTGGCCGGTGGACTCGTTGTAGGTCATCTGGTGGATGGTCTGCTTGCCTATCATCTCCGCGATTTCCTTGTTGGTGTCGGTTGACTTGCCGCCGAGGAACAGCGTCGTGTCGCAGCAGTCGATGATGGTCTGTGCCTTCTTGTCGTACTGGGACTGAAGCTGGCTTATGGATTGCAGGATGACGCTGATGCCGATGTTACGGCTTCGCGTGACGGCGATGACGCGCTCGAAGTCCGGGATGGTCCCGATGTTCGCAAACTCATCCAAGATGAAGTGGACTGGCGTCGGCAGCTCGCCGTCATAGTCCGTAAGGGCCTTTTGGCAGAGCAGGTTGATGGTCTGCCACATGAGGATGGCGAACAGGAAATCAAAGGTGTGGTCGGTGTCCGAGAAGATGCCGAAGACGGCGACTTTTCTGCCGGGGTCTCCCAGCGTGTCAATCTCCATCTCATCGTAAGAAAGCAGCTCCCGGATGGTTGGGCTATCAATCCTCTTGAGGCGGGAGTTGCAGGAAATGATGATGGACTTCAAGGTCTTACCGGCGGCGACCCTGAACTGCTTGTAGCTCCTCAGCGCGACGTCCTCCTCGGGGGAGAGGCCGCCGCAGTCGGCTGGGCGAACACCGTCCGAGTTGCGCCTGAACTTCGACGGCTCCCAAGACCATGCGCCGCCGCGCGTACCAGTGACAAAGCCACGGGAGAAGCCAGCACGCGCCGATGGCGCAGGGGCGGGTGCCGGACCGTCTTTGTTCTCGACATAGCGCTTTCCCTCCTCGATTTGCAGGAAGAGGAGGTCTAGGGGCGACTTGTAGGTTTCATCGTTCTCGCGCGCCTCCGCCATGGAAAGCAGGGTCAGGAGGCCCGAGAGGCTGTAGTCCTCGGGCGGGAACCAGTCGCGCAAAAGCGTGATGAGCGCAATGTAGAGTATCGTTTCGGCGTCTTTCCAGAACGGGTCGCCCGGCGTGCCGTCGCCCGTGGTGTTCATTATCAGGCAGTTGACGAACGACAGGACCTCTGTGTCCGTATGCACGTACTTGAGCGGGTTGTAGTGCATCGACTTCTCAAATTGGATGGTGTTGAAGCTCTTGACATCGTAGCCGTTGTCCGTGAAAAGGAAACCTGCCTTTGGCAGCAGGGTCCCCTTCGGGTCAGTCGCGAAAACGTTTGTGTTGAGCTGGCAAAGGTTCGGAATCACGTACTTGACGGTCTTGCCCGAGCCGGAGCCGCCAATCACGAGGACGTTGAGGTTTCGGTCAAGCTCCTCGTTGTACTCGGGCCGATGCAGGGCAAGCCCGTAGTTCTCCGTAAAGATGAGGTTGTTGTCCTCGTTCGTTTCGTCCTTGAACGCCTTTCCCTCCTTGAGGGTTCCCCAGCGGGCCGAGCCGGACTCCTCACCGGAGCGGTAGTTTCCGATGAAGGCGACGTAGCGCAGCCATACGAGCCAGACGACGAGAAAGACGCCGAGGCCGACGAGGATGGGCGTGTTGGACATGTCGATGCGCAGCGGGTCCCCTAGGACGAGAGTCCACATGGAGGAGAGGGCGTCTCCCCAGTGCTCGATGAAAGAGCCGGGATAGGATGCAAGCGCCTCTCCGTACCGGTTCCCGAGGTAGAAGCCGACGAGCGAGAACAGGAAGGTTGTCAGAGCGGAACGGGCGACCTTCTTGTTGACATCTGGATTGCTGCTTGCCATGGGCGTTTCCTACCGAGCCTGACTCATCTTGTCGGAGATGTCCAGCTCGCGCTCGGTGCGCCCGCTCTCGCGCTCAAGCTGCTTGCTGGCGGCGCGGGCGTCCCGCGCCTCCGAGCTGAGCGAGTATCCCCGCCCGTCGTCATGGCTGGCCTCCCGTCCCTTCTCGGCCTGCGCACGGACCGTGGAGGGAGCGACGTCGGTGCCGTTCTGCTCGAGCTCAAGCCGCAGGGTCCGGGTATCGGTGTCCATGCCGTCATGGGACTCGACGCCCTGATTGATGTCAGGCGTGCGACCGTCCGTATCGAGGGAGCCGTCTGCGACCTGCACCTCAGCCCTTGACGGCTGGGGGTGTGTGTTAGCTGCACCGCGCACGAACGAGTCATGCGTTGCGTCTACACCCCACCTCTCCTTAAGGGTCTTGGCCCCTACGGCCCAGTCGCGGTTGCCATTTGCGTCCTTGCCAAAGGGGAGCAGCCTCCCCTCATCGTCGGTGCGCGCCTCGTAGAACATCGCCTCGCCGTCCTTGGTGACGGTGACGCCGATGCCCTTCTGGGCGAGCGTCCTTTGCAGGTCATCGAACGTCCGGCACTGGGAGCGGGCGGCTGCGACCTCGCGGGCAATGTGCTCGGTGTGGTTGGGCGCGGGTGCCTCCTGCACGATGCGGGATGCGTCGTCCCGCGCCGACGTGTCGTGCCCCCGCGCAGCCTTTCCCGGAAGGTCCGGCAGCGCCGCGATTTCTCTGAGGCTGCGGGCGTCAGCCTCCGTCAGCGGCTCCGACTCCTCAAGGGTCTTTGCAATCCGCTCGTTGGTAATCTGCGTCATCACCTCAGAGAACTGGGGGACGCAGCCCTGCACCCGCTCAAGGTCGTCCGGGGCAAACCGGATGAACCCGTCACCCTTGCCGTTGGAAAGGGCGTCCACGTTGATTCCGCTCTCGCGGCAGACCTGTGCAAAGTAGGCGGCGTCCGACGCCTCCCCGAAGGGCAGGCAGACCGTCTCGGGCTGTGACGGGGCTTCGTTGCCGTCCCTTTCAGGTGCAGCCTCCACGCCCGCACCCTTGGCCTGCCCGTGGCTCCTAAGCCACTCGCGCAGTGCGTAGCCGCAGGCGCGGAAGAGTGCCCTCCGCAGGGCATCGCCCGCCTCATCGCCAAAATCCTGTGCCATGACATGCTCCTTTCTGCGTCTTCTGAGGGGTGAGAGGCACCCCTGTCCCTTTGCATTACAGTATACCTTGTCAAGGACGCCTGTCCCCTCTATCCCCTGCTTTCTACACGTACAAAGATGCCGTGGCTGCCAATCAGGCAGCTGCGATTTTTATCTGCGATTCTTAACACTGGCAAGCACAAAGCGCTTAACGTGTTCCTTGTGAAAGGAGGAATCGCAAATGATTTCAAAAGAGGAAAAAACGGCACTCGTAAAGATGTTCTGCGCCTATTGCAGGAGGACGCTGCGCAACGCCAAGACGGACCTGATGCGCGAGGAGGCGCGCCGGTCACGAAAGGAGACCCTTTTCTCGGACATGCGGGAAAGCGAGCTGAACCGGCTGTCCCTTCCGTCCCCTTTCTGCGAGGAGGTGACCTTCGAGGTCCTAGGGCAGGAGATTGTCGTTCTGGGCACCGAACTGGCAGAGGCAATCGGGAGCCTGACGCGGGAGGAGCGTACCGCCATCCTGCTCTACTACTTCGCGGGATGGACGGACCGGCAAATCGCCGAGGAGCTGGGCTGCCCGCGCTCGACGGTTCAGTTCCGCCGGGCGAGGGCGCTTGCGGCCCTGCGGGCGTACTTCGGAGAGGGGGCGAGCCTGCATGATTACCTATGAGGTGATGGTCTTAGCTATCCAAGGCGACCCGATAGCCGCCAGTCAGGTACTCGACTACTTTGACGCCTACATCGACCGTCTCAGCACCCACGCCTATGTGGACGAAGGGGGCCACGTCACATACGGCGTTGACACGATGCGCAAGACGCAGCTCCAAGGAAAGCTGCTCTCCGCCATGTTGCGCTTCAAACTTTAATAGGCAGCAAGTATCATAGCAATGTAGTTGTCTATTTTACTGTCATTTATGAAGGGAGGTGGCTATGTGGCAGCACAAGACGTTCCCGTTTGGGAGAAGTACACGCTCACAATCGAGGAGGCGGCGCGATACTTCCGCATCGGCGAAGGAAAGCTACGAAGGCTTGCGGAGCAGGTGCCGACGCCGGACTGGGTGCTGATGAACGGCAACCGCGTGCAGATAAAGCGGCGCAAGTTTGAGCAGTTCATCGACGCAATCGACGTTATCTAAGGGTGGAAAAAGGGCCCTGCGTATGCTATAATTTGTTGTAGCATATCAGGGCTCTTTCCTTATGGAAAGGGGACTTATGAGCAATGTCAGAAAGAAGGCGTGATAACAAAGGGCGAATCCTCCGCACGGGGGAGAGCCAGAGAAAAGACGGGAGATATACGTTCAAGTTCATTGATACCCAAGGCCAGCCGCGTTTCCTCTACTCATGGAAACTTGTCGCCACAGACAGGGTGCCGAAGGGCAAGAGGGAGTGCGTGGCGCTCCGGGACAAGGAGAAGGAGGTCCAGCGGGACCTCGAAGACGGCATCGACACGATGGGCAAGCGCATGACCGTTTGCCAGCTCTATGAGAGGTATAACCGGAGCAAGGCGAACGTCCGCCCCAGCACAGAGCACGGGCGTGACCATCTCATGCGGGTCCTGCGCGAGGACGAGCTGGGCAGCCGCCGCATCGAAAGCGTGAAGCCCACTGACGCCAAGGCATGGGCGCTGCGGATGCGCAGGAAGGGATATGCCTACACGACCATCAACAACCACAAGCGCTCGCTCAAGGCGGCTTTTTATAGCGCCATTCAGGATGACCTCATCCGAAAGAACCCGTTTGACTTTAAGCTCAGCGATGTCATCGAGAACGATACGAAGTCGAAGGTTCCGCTGTCGCCCGCACAGGAGGAGGCGTTTCTTTCCTTCCTGCGGACGGATGCCGTTTACAGCCGATACTACGACGAGGTTGTCATCCTCCTTGGCACCGGTCTTCGCATCTCTGAGCTGTGTGGCCTTACCGAGGCGGACATCGACCTTGAGGCGCGCAGCATCCGCGTGGACCATCAGCTCCTTGTCGCAAGGGGTGGGGGCTACTACATAGACGCCCCTAAGACGCGGAGCGGCGAGAGGGCGGTCTACATGAGCCAGAAGGTGTATGAGGCTTTCCAGCGTGTGCTGATGCGCAACAGGTCCAATGCTGTCGTTGACGGGCGCAGCGGCTTCTTGTTCCTCAGCAAGAGAGGGGCTTTGATGTCCGGGTCAAAATACGATAACCTGTTTCACAGAATGGTGAATAAGTATGGCAAAGGGAACCGGGTCGCGCTGCCGGATGTCATGACGCCCCATACCTTGCGGCACACCTTCTGCACCAACATGGCAAACCGGGGCATGAACCCCAAGACCTTGCAGTACGTCATGGGGCACTCCGACATTAAGATGACGCTTGGCTACTACGCCCACGTGACCTCCGAGTCTGCGTTGGACGAGATGCGTCGGATTGCCGCATAGAAAAGTGGCATTACTATCTTTTTTACTACTTTTTACTACCGGAATTTGAACAGTAACGACCGTTTATAAGAATGTCTTTCAGAACGAGAAAAGCCGGTAAAGCGCATAGAACCTAGCTTTACCGGCATATGAGCAGCCTCGAAAGGGGCCTTGAAAATGTAATGAGGGTTTCAAGTAAAAACAAGCAAACCACCCTCTAAGCCTTGGATTATGCGGGCGTCCGCGTGCCTGAATTTGTTTTTTACTACTTGATTACTACTTTTGAAGAGAGCTTTGATATGCGAAGGGAACAGCACGAGACGTGACGTATGCCAGCAACAGACAAAAAAGCGCCCTCGGGGGGACAAACCCGAGGGCAGAAAAAGGCACCAGCCAGAAAGGAAAGAACCGAAAGAACCGGTGCCGTCTTGCCGAATCTTATCATAGGCCGCGCCGCGCCCGTGTCGAGAAGGAGGGTGAACACTGCCCGGCCCTCCCCGCTGAGCGTGACGAGGAGGGCCGAACAGCTAAGAAAGGACGAAAGGGAGCATATCACAGACCGAGCCTTGCGCGCATCTCCTTCCTCATGTCGTTTGCCTTCGCCCGGCGGCGGCTCTTTCCCTTGAACTCAACTGGGTAGCAGCACTCCAAGATGCGGTCAAAGATGCGGCCCCACCGCTCGGACTCACGGCTCTCCTTGATTTCCTCTGCGTTGAAGTTCGTCGTAATGACCATGGGCCTGCCGGAGCGATACCGCCCGTCAATGACCGAGTAGACGTGCTCCATCATGTACTCGGTTCCGCGCTGCGCGCCAAGGTCGTCAATGACGAGCAGGTCGTACCGGAGGATGCGGTCGAGGTTCTTGCGCCGGTCATCAAAGGAGGACTCCATGACGCTCACGATGCTACCGATGTCAGTCAGGAGGGCGCTGTATCCCCGGTCGATGACGCGGTTGGCGATAGCGGCAGCCATATAGGACTTGCCGGTACCAACGTCTCCCCAGAGGAGCAGCCCGTAGGGGTCGCCCGTTTCAAACGTGTCTGCATAGCGCAGGCATACGTCAGAGCGCTTCGCGTTCTGGCGGTCGTCGGCGTCAAAGGTGCAGCTTCGATAGGACTCGCAGTCACGGAAACACTCACGGCGTGCCTTCTTTGCCTTCTCAGCAGCGGCGGCACGCCTCTCGCGCTCCTCGCGCTCGATTTCCGCCCGCCTCTCGCACTCGCAGGAGACCGGGACGATGAGGGGCGACTCGCGGAAGGCGACCTCAAGGCGCTTCTGCTTGGGCTGGCCGCACTTGCCACAGACAAGCAGACCATCCTCGCCTACGTAGTCCTGCGAGCCGTTGTCCTCGCTGGCAAAGGGAATGACGGTGCCCTCGGCCTCGGCATCCTTGTCCGGGCCTCCCTCGGTGATGATTTCGCTCAGTTCTTCCATTATTACCTTGTCCTTTCTTGTTTGAGCCAATGAGAGCCGTTTTAAGGGCATCTTTTGGCGTCTATGGGTTCATCCCTCCCAGTCACGGCCAACCTGGCCGGAGGATGGCCCTCGTGACCTAGAAGAAGGGGTCTTCTCGAATCATCTCCTCTGCGGTCTCACGGTCGCAGTGATAGTCCCGCATGACCTCCTCGACGCTCGGGCACTCCTGCTTCTCCGGCGACTGCCCCGTTGCTGCTGATGGTGCTGGGCCGGTCTGATGCCGGTTCCACGTCAGCGCAAGGCCCTTCCAGTCATCCACTGGCTTGCCGGTGTTGGTCACCCACCCGCGCCTCTCGTTAACGTCGAAGAAGCGGTCCGGGTCGATACGGAGCCTCTGCTCGGAGAAGAACGCCCGAACCTCGGCGAGGGTCGGCCTGTCAGCACTCCTACCTGTAAGGTTATCCCCAGCAACATCAGATGATGATGTATCTCTTATATCTATATCTTCTATCTTATTCTGTAGCGTAGTTTTTGACACCTCTTGGGCAACACCATCTACCAGCTGTTTTTCTGGCTTTTGACTGTTAAAGTGACTGTCAATGTCAGTGTTAATGTTTACACCCTCGCCTGTAAAAGTTGACAGGCCAGATTTGACACCCGTTTTTACACCGTTGACAGTCTCGCTTACAGGTGCGGGCAGTTCCTTCTGGGCTGGCGACGCATTTCGCAGGTACTTGATGACGGAGGGGCGGCTCACGCCGGTCTCGCGCGCAATCTCGCTCTTGGTGGCTTCGGGATGCTCGGCGGCATAGGCCAGAACGATTTCCTCCTTGGTCTGCTTCTTCGCACCGGTACCGAGCGCCTTCCGCTCGCGGCGTTCCTCAAGGCTGCGGAGCCTTTGCTGGTCTACGATTCGCTCCCAGTCGGTGTAGGCGTAGACGCCACCGACGCGCTCAATCAGGCCAAGCCGCTCGAAGGTCGAGAGGGCGAGGCGGACGGTCGTGATTGGCCTGCGTGTGACCGTCGAAATGACCTCCTCGGTAATCGGAAGGTCGTCGGCTTGACCACCCGTGTGTATCAGGAAGACTCCGCTGGGGTTCTGCCTGCCGACGAAGGCGAGGAGCTTGAACCAGATGGAGTAGATGGCGTCCGCGTCCGGCATTGTCTCGATGACCTGAACGCGAGCGTCATCGAAGAAGTCGAGATAGAACTTCGTCCATGAGAGCTGAATCACGACGACACCTCCTCGGACAGGTCGGCGGGAAGAGGCTCGTAGGCCCCGAACCGCACGAGGACAGAGAGGGCGTAGCGGACGGTCTGGGGCTTGCGCTTGGTGATGGCGCAAAGCTCTTCCTCGTTGTAAACGGTGCCGTCCTTGCATGTGAGGACATACTCGCCGTCCTCAGTCATGCCAAGGGCCTTGCCGCCGAGGAACATGAGCCGAATCCAGAGGTAGACAATCGTGTCGCCCCCGGGCATTTCAGAGACGATTTTGACCCTCGGGTCATCGAAGAAGTCGGTTGGGAAGTAGAGGATGTCACCCTTAATCTTGTACTGGCGCATGTTTGTCCTTTCTGTATGTTGCTACGATACTATTATGCTGCTGTGATAGCTTGATAGATAGCTTGCACTAATGTTTGACAGTTTCTCCATACCAGTCATTTTTGTTACTACTGGGAGACACGACGGGTGGAGAAGCCGATGCCAAACGGCGTTGCTCGCGCGCTGCTATAATCCTCTGCATGGTGCCGCAGGGAGTCTCACCGCCTTTCTCTTATCCCTGTCGGCGCTTCGCGTGGGAGCCAACACACGAAGCCTGCGGCCACAAAAGGGGCCACCCGCATCCGCCCGCGAGTGGCCCCCTGCTTACCAAACTCCCTGTGTCTGGCTCATGTCTGTCCCGGCATCCTGTGGTTCGGCTGCCTCTGTCTCAAAGGCACTTGGGCCATCGCCGGGGGCGTCCCCGTTCATCCGGGCCTTCTTTTGCGCCTTCTTAAATCGGTCGAGCGCGCGCTTGGCTTCGGAGGCGTCCTGTCCCTCGGCGACCACGGAGCCGTAGGCGTCCTCGGCCCTCTCAGCAAGCCACGCCTGTAGGCACTCAAGGTCGATGGCGTTCCAGTCGCAGCCTACCTCCCGGAGCACAAGCTCACCGATGGCCGTAGTGACGCCCGCCCTCCACTTCTTCTGCTGCTCGCGCTCCTTGGCAATGAGGGCCTTCCTGCGCTCCTCGTAGCGGGCTATCTGGCCCTTCATCTCCTCGATTTTCCTGTCAAGTCCCTCGACGGTCGGCATGGTTCTCCTTTCTGTTTTTTGGCACCTCGGGCTATTATATCCGAGACAAGATTCCCCTTGGCTCTGGCATGTCGCTCAAGGAAGGTGCTGGCGTGGTCTCTGAAAGGCTGAAACGTGCCGGAAGGAAGGCACCGCTGATTCTTGCCATCATGCTCGCCCTCGCCCTGATCACGATAGGACTGCGAGAGCTGGGAGAAGCGCAGTCAGCCTACGACTGGGGAGCGGCACGCGAGACTCTGGAAGAGGTGCAGGTGCAGGCCCAGTCGGCTCTTGACGACCTAAGCCTGACGATACAGGGCTGCGAGGGCGTCTTGGCGCTGGTAGAGGAGGACGGCGGGGCAGACCCGTCTGCCCTTGCCACCGCCCGAGAAGCGTGCGCTAAGGCAAAGGCTCTTGTCCTAGCCGGGGTTGCCGACGCCCGCCGCCCTCTGGACGATTCCTTTAGCTCCCAGATGTCTGCCCAAGCCCTCTCACTTTCAGACGCCTCTTCCACAAGGCAGAAAGCGATTGAGGCCGGGGACTCCCTGCTCGCCGCCATGGATGCCGTCGTCTGGGACGTGACCTACCATGACGACTTCCTAGGGCAGGCGGCGGAGGACGGCTCGGTAACCCAGTGGGCGGAGGGATTCTTCCTCGCCCACCGGTGGAGCGCAAACGGCAAGCGCATCGCCTCTCTGCCCGCCTACGTCCGCGTGGACGGTCGGCTCTACCGGTACGTGTCCTCCACCACGGTCCCGCAAGGTACCCTGTGGGAGGACATCGAGGGCTTTGTCCACGAGAATGGCGGCATCGGCTTCGAGACGTGCGTAGATGACGCAGATGAAAGCGCATACCTGATAACCCATTACGAACCCCTATAGACCCACAAAGGGCAAATGGGGGCTACACCCCCAAACCCCTGTGAAACCGTGGCCGAAAGTGAACGGTTTCCGTTCACTTCCGTCCGCGATTGGGAGGGAAAGGCCGGAGACCGAAAAGGGAAGGTTATCTTACTCGTTACCCCACCATCACAGTGGCTCACCAGAGAAAGGCCGTGGGCCTAGATAAGCTAACCTTAGCCCAAACAGAGAGCGGTGTGGATGTTATGTGGCTTACTATTTTGCTATTAAATCGGCTTGCTGTTTTGCTATGCTGATGCTGTCGATAAAAGGTAACAAGAAAGGAAACCTTATGAACAAGCATAACTTTCACGCAGGCGACGTCATCGAGTACGAGAACGGGCGACTCGACTACCTCATCGCCCTCCCCGGCAAGGACGGGCTGTGGGTCAACGCCTGCAATACCTCGTGGATTGACCTTGGGCGGAGAACCTTTGCTCAGGAGTGCTACCCGTTCTTCGACACCGGGCTTGAGGAGGTTAAGGTCGTCGGTCACTTCGGGGACGGGAGCTGTATCTCCGCCCGGAGCTGGTACGCGGATAACAAGGAGCTTTACCGGTAGTGGACGGCGTTAGGAGGCCCAGCGATGAAGGGCACGGGCATCTACAGGAGCGAGAAGGCGCTTGAAAAGTGGCTCGCCGACCAAGGCGGGCCTGCGGCGAAGTGCGCCCGATGCAAAAATGCCTGCAAGCAGCCCAAGAAAGTCGTCGTGGTTGCCTGCGACCGCTACAAGAAGGCCAACAAGGACACATAACCGCAGACACGATGAAGAGACCGGGAGGGGCCATCCGCAAGGGTGCCCCTCTGATTTTGTAAACATCCAGTGTAGTTTGCTATTTTACTAGTAAGAAAGGATTATAGTTTGCTATGATACGGGTATGGACGGTGATAAGAGAGAGGGCAAGGACATGTTTCACGAGTACAACGACACACTCAGCGAGGATTGGTCCTTCTGGTCGAACGCGACCGGAGACCTCCATCACGACGGCCTCTGGCTTGACGACGTTGAGGAACTTCCGGCTGAGTTGCAGCGCGCCTGCAACGACCTTTGGACCGACGGTCTTTGGGCGGACTGCTACCTCGCTGAGTTCGAGGGGCGCTACGGCGTGGCCCTTGAGGCGGAGTACGGCAGGGAGCTTGCTGACGACGCCAAGATGTCCTATGCAAGGCTCGTTGAGGCGATAAGGGACAAGGCACGCCGTCTCTCAAGGCGCTATCCGCAGTACGAGGTCATCTTCGGCAAGGATACGTGTCACTGGTCCAACGGCACGACCGAGACCGAGCTGTTCCTCTTCCTGCCGTGGGATGTCAGCAAGACGGAGTTTGCTCGCGTGGCCGAGCACTTTGACTCGACATGCTACAAGCTCGCAGCCTGAGCAAGGCTGCTAAGGAGCCAGCCACGGGAGGGGCGTCCGGTCATCGGATGCCCCTCTCCCATGAGTCAGTTCGGCAGGGAAGGCGGCTGAGGCCCGGCATTACCAGAATCCCAGACTCCCCGGAGACCCAACCTGTCCCCTGACCAATCAGAAGGTCAGCAAGGATGGGTTAGGCACCCATGCGGCCAGCCCAAGAGGCGTGTGTACGGGATGTGTAGTTTACTCTTTTGCTGTTAAGCTGGTTTGCTGTTTTACTATAATTATGGCATGGGAGACAGAGAGAGGAGCCACAATGGAGTACATGGGCATCAAGATTACCGGGTACCGCATCGTCATCAGGCGCGACGGCGAGGAGCAGGTCATGTCGTTCCCTCCCACCATCTTCGGCAAGGTCGCCTATGAGGCGGCTGCCGACGTCCTTGCTCACGAGAGCAGCGTCTATCCCTATACCGAGAGCATCAACGTCGGGACTGGCGTCATGGAGTACGTCTTCGAGTAGCCGAGCGGCGCAAACACAGAAGGGATATGAACATGGCCGATACCATCAGCCGAGAGGGCGTCATCGCCAAGATTAAGGCCCTCTTTGAGCGCACCACTGAGAACGGCTGCACCGAGGCAGAGGCCATCGCAGCCGCGCTTGCGGCCCAGCGCCTCATCGTCCGACACAACGTCACCGACGCGGAGCTTTCCGAGCGATGTGCGGACGAGCCAATAGTCGAGGTTTGCAGCTCCGAGGTCTCCCGTAACTGGGCGAGCGAGCTTGCACTGGTCATAGCCCGTAGTTTCCGGTGCAAGACATATAGGCATCAGGTGGGATGCAGAGGGGGCAAGATGAAGAACTTTGTCTTCATGGGCTACGAGACGGACGCCGCCGCCGCGCGGGTTGCGTTCGACTATCTCTATCGCGTTGGTACTGAGCTGGCGAATCAGGAGGCCCGTCGCCAGCGTGAACTCTTTGGAGGATATTCCAGCAGGGGCATCCGCCCATCATTCTGCACAGGTTTTGCCCGTGGCGTCGGTGACGAGCTTGAGCGACAGAGCGTGGCACTCATGGTCGTTACACCGCAGTGCGTCGAAGACGCCTTCAAGGAGCGCACGGCTGGCTGGGGTACATGGACAGCGCGCACTTCACTCACCGACCCAACCGCCTATGGCAACGGTCGCCGTGCAGGACGCGACGCGGCCCGCGCCCGTTCCGTCGAGGGGAGGCTTGGTATTTGCGCCTGACATAGCTTAGGCTTGTCCAAGGAATCAGACGCCGGTGGGCATCATACTTTTGCTCACCGGCGTCTCCATGTGTCGGGTATGTGCATTATTACTGCTATCCTATTTTCATAGTTTGCTATTTTGCTATACTATCAGTATCGTAGCAAGCGCGGAAGGGGCACACCATGAGGGCCAAGAGCTTCGCAGAGCAGATTATCGACTCGATGGTTGACGAGAACGGGCACTGTGGTGAGCGCGGACTCTCGCCGAAGCAGTTCGCCATCCTCGCCAAGTGCTTGGAGGAGGGTGAGACCAAGGACTGCGGTGGTGCGTACAACCGCACCTTCACCTCCACCGACTTCGCTGGCGTCATCGGGCGCTATGAGGTCCACCTCAACGAGTTCTGCCACTTCAACCCGCGCTACACCGTCGTCTCCATCGACACGTGGATTGACGAGGTGCCCGACACGAGCCAGTGGGTCGGCGAGAGGAAGGAGCGCATCGAGCGCGTGGTGACCTACCTCGGTCGCGATTCCTACGAGCGCCAATCCTTCTCCGGCTATGGCACGGACACCGTGAACATCCACCGCTTCGCCGATGCCGAGGGCAACCTGCTCATTTGGAAGACGACGGCCTATCTCACGTACTACGACGATGCCGAGGACAACTGGCTGCCGTTCTATGCCGGTGACAGGCTCACCCTTCGCGGCACTGTGAAGTCCCACGACGAGTACCGTGGCACGAAGCAGACAATCCTTAATCGCTGCAAGGCGCAGCCTGTCAAGAATGGCTGACCTCCCCGGTGCGCCTCCTGACGGGGTGCGCCCGGTCTCTGCGATAATGTCAGCAACGCAGCTCGAAAAGAGAAAGGGGTTCACGATGCGGAAGAGAATGACGGCGCTGGGCCTCGTGGCAGTGCTGGCGCTTATGACGGTGCTGGTTCTCGCCGGATGCCAGAGCGGAGACATCCATGGAAAGACGCTTTACAGCGTATCCATCTGGGACGGCACGAGCTATCACCTCGGAAACACAGCCACCATCACCTTCGGCGAGACGGGCGAAAGCTGGCACTACGTTCCCACGGGCGGCGGCTATGAGGCCACGGGGACTTGGACGGAGGAGGACGGCAACCTTGTCCTCACCTCATCCATCCTTGGCACGACGACCCTTGCGCGGTCCGACGATGGGAGCTACTACTCGGTTCAGGGAACCGAAGAACTGTTCGGGTCTCGCTACTACCTCAGCGAGGAGCAGGCCCAGTCATACAGTGATGAATACGCAGCCAGCGCGGCAGGGCGCGTTCAGGGGATTTTGGAGTTCACAGCCTTCACAGTGAACAGCAGCATCTCGCAGACAGTCGAGGAGACGATTGCCTTTGCAGACGGGAGCGCTGACTTCACCAAGGGCGAGTACGCGCAGGAGGGCTATCTCTTCCTCCAAGGCCCGGCAGAAGGCGCTTGGACGGCGAGCGACCACACAGGGGACTACTCGGTTACCGTCGATACCATGCGCCGGACGAACATGGGCAGTGATGCGGAGTATACCGGCACGCTCACTATCGGTGGCGATGCGGTGGAATACAAGCTGACTCTAACTGACAGCGGGCGTGTGAGCCTGTCAATCGAGAGCCTTACCTTTACGAACAGCTAAAATCGAGAAAGTTTTGGCTTGCGCCGCAAGCGCATGAGGAGAGGAGTTCAAATGTATGGTTCTGACACAACGATGGCCTATCTGCTGACGTTCATCATGTCATTTGGCCTGATTGTCGGATTCATTCTGCTGGTGACAGTAGTGCTCACCGTCATCGGCAAGTGGCAGGTCTTCAAGAAGCTAGGCAAGCGCCCGTGGGCGGCGCTCATCCCCTTCTTCTCTGACTACGAGATGTGCGGCGGCGTCAGCGCCCCACAGTGGCTTACCATCGCCTATCCCCTTGTCGGCATAGTGAACTGGGCGGTAACGTTTCTGACTGATGGCGGAACCTTTGCTGGTCTGCTTGGTCTTGCATCCTTCATCCTTGGCTGCATGATGTCTCACTTTACCTCCAAGAGGTTCGGTAAGGGCGTCGGCTGGACCGTCGGCCTCGTGCTGCTCGGATTCGTCTTCTGGCCTATCCTTGGCCTTGGCTCTTCTGAGCCGGACTCTCAGGCGTAATAGGCTAACTGGCAGAGTATCCACACAAGGCACCCGACAAGAGCCTGCGGCAGAAG
>JFBN01432916.1_pt1 | contig 16378 bp, 11 predicted proteins | sample 768741 | NCBI WGS metagenome assembly JFBN01 (sample SAMN01983846, study PRJNA193217) | chicken gut metagenome | biome: terrestrial biome; isolation source: ceca of Broiler chicken | host: Gallus gallus | place: United Kingdom: England | collected 2010-09-07
TTCGGCAACTTTTCTTTGTGCCAGCAAAGAAAAATTGCCCGGCGCAATATAAGAATAAATTAAGAAATTAAATCTCTTTATCTTATATTGTGCCGAATGGGTATTTTCTTTAATTCGATTTTTTTTAAACAAAGAAATCAGCAAATAGAAAAGAGTAAGATATGAATATTTTAATAAAAGATGTAAACGCCATCCTGCCGGAAGGCGTGGTTAAACAGACGGATATCGGCGTGAAAGATGATAAAATTGCCTTTATCGGTGATGTTCCAGCAGATTTCACGGCTGATAAAATCATCAGCGGCAAGGACAAACTGGCAACGCCGGGTTTTGTCAATGCGCATACTCATGTTTCCATGACACTGTTGCGCAGTTATGCCGACGATATGCAGCTTATGGACTGGCTGGAAAATAAAATCTGGCCGATTGAAGCAAAAATGAAAAAAGAGGATATTTACTGGGGCGCAATGCTCGGTATTGCAGAAATGCTCAAAGGCGGTACAACTGCTTTTGCCGATATGTACGGCGATATGGAGCAGGTTGCGCAGGCTTGTATTGATACAGATATCCGTGCTGTGCTTTCACGCGGTATGATTGGTGTTGCACCGAACGGTATGCAGGCATTGGAGGAGAACAAAGAGCTTTTCCGCGATTTTAACAATGCCAATGATGGCAAAATTACGGTAATGTTCGGGCCGCACGCGCCGTATACCTGTCCGCCGGATTTTCTGCGCAAGGTTATAGCAGCGAGTGAAGAATATAATGCTGAAATTCATATTCATCTGGCTGAAACGAAAGGTGAAGTGGAAAACTGCCTGAAAGAGTACGGAAAAACGCCGATTGCTCTGATGGAGGAAGTCGGTATTTTAAATCGTGGCGTCCTGGCGGCGCATTGTGTCCATGTTACGGACGAAGATATTGCTATCATGAAAAAGCATAATGTAAGAGTAGCACATAATCCGGGCAGTAATATGAAACTTGCCAGCGGCGTTGCCCCTGTGCCGAAAATGCTTGCGGCAGGTCTTTGTGTCGGTCTGGGTACAGACGGAGCTTCCAGTAATAATAATCTTGATATGCTTGAAGAAATCAATCTGGCGACGCTTTTGCACAAGGTTCACAACCTTGACCCGCTGGCTGTTCCTGCATTTAAAGGCGTGCAGATGGGAACGCAGTACGGAGCTGAAGCTGTCGGTATCAAAAATGCAGGCTTGATTAAGGAAGGCTATAAAGCCGATATCGTACTGTTCGATTTAAATGAGCCGCAGTGCTGTCCGCGCCATGACCTGATTTCGCTTTTGGCCTACAGTATGAATTCTTCCATGGCCGACACTGTACTTGTTGACGGTAAGGTACTGGTGGAAAACAAACAGTTCACTACAATTGATGAAGAAAAAATCAAATATGAAGCAAATCGCTGTACGAAAAATCTGCTGAATAGATGATATGAATAATCTCCGGTAATTAAAAAAATAATTATCGGAGATTTATTATTGATAATCATATAAAAATATACTATAATAAATATAATTGATTAAATACGTATTTAAAAATTATATAAAAAATATAGGGATAATTGTTCTTGTGAATTTTCTTTATTATATACATAGTAAATAAGTATTTCAGATATAAATATCAAAAAGAAAGAGATGACTTTAGTGCAAAGAAAGAAAATGGAAAGAATAATTATCCTTAGTTTATTTTTGGGGATAACCAATACAGGATTTGCCCAGACGACGTCAAGCACGGGTATTAATGGAAATTTTGCTCACATATACGATGATGACTTAAAGATATCGGTAAATAATGGATATTACGGTATTCAAGCACTGGACAGCAATATTGATTTGACGATGCAGAACATGGAAATAGACAATAAGGGAAACAGAAGAAACAGTAAATTCAACGGTATATATGCAGACGGATTAAGTGTAATTAATATAAACGGAACGAATCTCCAGATGAATATCAATAATACGGATAATTCCACAGGAATAGAAGCAGAAGAGGGTTCTATAATAAAAATTGATGTCAAAAAATCGAATAATGTGAATATAAAGGGTATAAGGCAGAATACTTCTGGTGGAATAGAGGTTAGGGACAAAGCGTCTGTTTCTTTAAAAGCAGGAAATTCAAATATGATAAATGCTGATTTTGTAGGAATATCGGCAGATGAACAATCTCAGGTGGATTTGATTGCAGGTAATGACAATATTATTGCAGCCAATAATGCAATTGTAAGCTGGACGAATGGAAGAATTAATTTAACGGCATTAAATGGCAGTAATGTATTAAACGGTATATATTTTGGTATAAGCGGATATGATAATTCAGATATAACGCTAAACGCGCCAAGCGGCAGAAATATTATTAACGTGACGGACGGAGCCGGTATTCTGGCGGATAATACAAAGATACGGCTTAAAGCGGAAAACAATAGTATTATTTCGCAAAAAGGAATAGCTGTGGATGCTACAGTCGGCAGCAGCGTCAATATTATAGGTAGGCAGAATAACTATATTGACGGATTGATTTATGTAAAGGATAAGGGAACGGTCGTAAATATCGGAAATTTTTTCGGGGCGGGTAATGTAAAAGACAGTGGTAACAATTATATAATCATTAATATTGACGGCAACAATACAAACGATATCGATATGAATAACAGTAATGCTGTTTCAGCGATATATGCAGGTGATGGAGCGGTTATTAATATCGGAGCAGATGAACGGCACGGAAATTATATAATGCGTACTTTAAATAACCGACAAAAACAGAGCCGACTGGTCTGGGTTAGTGAAGGAAGCGTCAATATACAGGGACGGTCTGATTTGTATGCAACGGATGATTGGTCGGTAAGCAGTAAACAGATTGCATTGGCAGCCGGTACGGTAAATCCGAATGAAGAAAAACAAAAGGCATTACTGAATTTGAATTTTGGCAGTGGCAGTAAAATTATTGGAGATATTACAGCCGGTAAAAACGGTTATATAAATATAACGCCGCAAAACGGAGCCGATATAAATATGCAAAGCAATATATTGGCAGCAAACGGCGGCAGTATCAATATCGATACGGGCGACAATAGCTTTTTGACGGGACGCATTGACGATTACAGCGACGCTGCAGTCAAATTGAGCCACGGTGGAGAAATGTTCAAACCGGAATACAGCGACAAAATCATATCGAGCGGGAATATAAATCTTACGCTGGGGAAAAATTCACAATGGAATGTTGCGGGACAGTCATGGGTATCGCAGCTGAATTTGAAGGAAAACAGCATAGTCAATCTGGTCAGTGCCAATACGGATGAAAGAAATAAGCCGCATGCGCTGCTGATAGAAAATTTAAGCGGCGACGGCAATTTTGTAATGAGTTTGAAAGATAACAGAAACCTAAGCGACATGTTGTATTTGAAAAAAGCAACCGGTGTATATAATATAGTTCTGACCGATGTTTTGACTAACCAGGAATTGGGAAAGACAGGTCTGCGTTTTGCTACAGTCGGGGCCGGTTCGAATATTATTTTTAAAAATGTTGTAGCATACGATAAAGGCGCATACGATGTCAAATATGTAATAAATACAGATAAGTATTTAAATAATGCGGAGAACAACGATTATAATAATGATGAAAACCATGCTGACGGCAGTTTCGGTCAATATCGTCCGGGAAATGAAGCAGTTGGGAACTTTTTGGAAAGTGGCGGACAAAACGACAGTGAAATTCTGGATTATAAAATTTCTGCAGTGGAAAACAGAGAATTATCAAATGTCGGCAATACGATACTGAATATGAGCAAGGCGAATTACAGCCAGGCCGTATATATGGACAGATTGAGCAAACGAATGGGTGAATCTCATTATATAAACGGTAATGAAGGTTTATGGGTAAGAATGCGTTATGATGAAACGGATAAGGATAAAGCGTTTAAGATATCCACCAATATGTATGAAATAGGTTATGATAGAAAATCTGATAGCAAGGATAAAAACGGTTATCACAGACGCGGTATTGCTTTTGATTATATGGACGGCAATACAAGTTATGATGATATTGCCGGCAGCGGTGAGACGAACCGTAAAGGCATATGGTTTTATGATACATGGTTCGGCAACAAAGGCCACTATACCGATTATGTAGTAAAATGGGGACACCTTGAAAACAATTTCGACCTCTATACCAGAATGCACAATGAAAAAGTGAACGGTGAATATGATAATGATGTGTATTCGGTGAGCGGAGAGTGGGGATATAAGAATAAACTTAATGGAGGCTGGTATATTGAACCGCAGCTGCAGATGCAGTATGCACATGTAACAGGTGAAAATTATAAGACGACGCAGGAAACGGAAGTATCGGCAGACGGTATTGACAGTCTGATTGCAAGAGCCGGTTTCAGGTTCGGTCGAGATTTCGGCAAGGATGGAAAATCAACATTCTATGTAAAAGCGGATATACTGCATGAGTTTTTTGGTGAACAGAATATCACAGTCAGGGATAAGAGTACTGAATATCTGAAACGAAGTATAGATTATGACAACGGCGGAACATGGTATACAATAGGATTGGGCTTAAGCACGGAGCTGACAGACCATTCATATGCTTTTCTGGATATTGAAAAGACATTCGGCAGCGATAATAATAACTCGTACCAGATTAACGGCGGAATGCAGTGGGCATTGTGAAAATAGTGATAAAATGATTGACACTGTTTCAGCGGACATGTTAAGGCTACGTATAGTTTTTAAAATAGAATAAGTATTAAAGAAGACCACCAACAAGGGATTAATGATTTTTGTTGGTGGTTTTTTGTATTTTTTGAGTGAACAAACTTAACGATTGTTTTAAATAAATCATTAAAACATATTTATTTAATATAAAATATATGTTAAAATTATTTTATAGGATTATTAATGGATTAAAGAAAGGATTATTTTATGAAAAAAGCAATTATTTTAAGTCTATTTTCATCAATGAACGCTGTAACAACAACTTTTGCTGCAAACATAAATCCTATTGATATTCATGAAGGACAAATATATGAACAGGCAATGGATGATGATACAACATTAATGATAGACGAGGGGAAAGGAATAGGTATCAGTGTTCTTGGGGGAAGTAAAGTAAATCTTGCAGGAAATGGCGCTTTCCGCATGAAGACGTTGGAGGCTGATAATGAAAGAAACTTTGTCAGATATGGAATACGTGTACAAGATAGTTCTTCTGTTGTAAAAATAAAATCAAATGACGGCAATATCGAAATGGATATGAAGAATATGTATAGAATTTCTCCTACTTTTAATGGGATATACACAGGTTTTTTTGGATTAACGGATATTGTTACTGAAAAGAATTTTAATATGAGTATGGAGCAGAATGCTGCTAAAGTAAAGAATTTTTATGGAATAGAGGCTGATAAGGGCGTCATAAATATAAAAACAGGAGAAAATCTGGAGTTAAATTTAATTGATAAATCCAGCGGAGTGAATAATAATAATAGGTATTTTTATGGATTGTATGCTAATGATAAAGGTGTATTGAATATTGAATCAAACGGAAACATAAATTTAAATATGGTTGAAAATGTTGACTCCTCTTATACCAGAGGAATATATGCTTACGGTGACAGCCAAATAAATATGAAAGCAGCTAAAGACTTGAATATAAATATCACTTCTGCTGATAATGCTGCAACTAATGCACGCGGAATATTGGCATGGAAGTCAGCTGTTGTTAATGTGCAGGCTGAAAATATCAATATCGATATGAATACGGCAGGTAAAGAAGATAATGGTCCGTCTGGAATAAAAGCAAGCGGCGGGCTGGTGAATATTGAGAATACGTCTAATTTGAAGATTAATTCAGTAGGAAGAAACAATGGCAGTAATGAAGCAATAATGGCAGATTCTTCTGTGAAAATGGAAGATGGACGGTTATCAAAGATAAGTATGAATTTATCCGGTGATATGGATATAAATTTAACGGCTGATAATATGACAGAGACGACGGGTGTGTATTCTTATGCAAATTCAGGAAAGACAGCAGTCATTGACATTAATAATGAAGGCGATAATAAAATCAATATTAAAAGTGAAAATTTAACAAAGAGTGCTTCCGGTATTAATCTTGAAACTGATAATAGAGAAAGTAAAGCGGATAAAACATTTTCAGCAGAGTTGACGATGCAGGGGAAAAATATGTTGATTGATGTAAATAGCAATAAAAATGCGGCTTACGGCATATATGAGCATATCAACAGTAGTAACAGCGTAGCAGTAGGAAATATAATATCAGCCGAACAAAATAAGATAAATGTAAATGTAGCTAATTCAGATAAAGAAGCTGTCGGTATATGGATGGAAAATACTGTCAGTGATGCGGAAAATACTTCAGCACAGCTTGATTTAAAAGGAAACAGTCTGACGCTTAATGCACATAATAGCAGTGGTATAAACGGTACAGGCATAAAAGTGCAGAACAAGGGCGAATTTGCTCGTTTAAATATTAATAGTACACAGGATAATACGATAACGGCTGATGATATGGGGATATTGGCGGAAGGCGAAAAAGCATATGCGAATATTACTTCTGAAAATGGAAATAATACCGTTTCTGTAGGTAAAGATACAGCTGTGAAAGCTGCAAACGGAGGTACGGTGCATCTTGCTTCAGCAAAGAATAATGATATTCACGGTATGATTGAAGCAGATGGAAACGGCAGCAGTGTTGACCTTTTTGGCGGAGGTAACAATATTATCACTGTGGACGGCAATAATACGGTAAATAAATCGGATACTGTTTCGGCTGTTTATGCAGTTAATGGCGGTACAGTCAATATTACGGCCGATGAAGGAAAAATAAATAGTATATCCGAAAGTAATTCAGTAGGCGATAAAAAAAGCCGGCTCGTTTTAGCAAATGACGGAACGATAAATTTAGCAGGAACGAGCATTTTAAAAAGCAGTCGGACAGCTTTGGCGGCAGGCGTGTCTGATTTAAACGAGGCGACAGATGCGAAAGCATATATTAATTTTGACTATGGAGCAGGAAGTTCAGTAACCGGCAATATTGTTGCAGGCAAGAACGGAATGATAACGGTTGTCCCTCAAGTTGAAATGCAAAACGGCGGACTTAATCTGCAAGGAAATATTTTAGCTTCAAACGGAGGTACTGTTAATATAAATATCGGTAAGAATACAGTATTTACAGGCAGAACGGACGATTTTTCCGATATTAACGTCAATGCAAATCACGGCAGTGATGTCTTAAAACAGGATTATAGTAAGACTATTGCTGAAAAAGGAAATATATATTTGACGCTGGAGGACAATTCACGTTGGAATGTTACGGGGCAGTCATGGGTAACTTATCTTAATCCGAATGGCAGTACGATTGACCTTGTGGCGGCTAATAAGGATAGAAAGACGAATTCCCATGCGCTCACAGTTGGCAGATTGCAGGGCGATGCTACTTTTAATATGAGTCTTGACCGAAACAGAAATATAAGCGATATGCTTTATGTAAAAAAAGCTGACGGTGTATATAATATTAATGTGTTTGACCCGGTGACGACAGATGATATGTATGCGGATAATTTTGACGGTTTGCGGTTTGCTACAGTAGGGAAAGGTTCCAATGCACAGTTTAAGGCGTATACAATAGATGCCGGAGTTATGAATATCGAATATGAAGTCGGCAGTGATAAGTACAGTAATAATAAAGAAAATGATGCTTATAACGGCGGAATGAATATAAATGAAGATAAACCGGGTTCACGCGGAGTGGATGAATTTTTTGCAAGAGAAGAAAATTCGTCAGGCGCAGCTAAAATGAGAGTGGCCCAAGAAGCTGCAGATTATGAAAATGCAGCGGTTAACAACTCGGATACAGCTGTTGAAGCAGCAGATAAAAAGGAAAACGAGATTACAAATTATAAACTTGTAGCCAGAAAAAATGAACCGGATAAACCGAATGAAGGAGAGCATATTCCAGAGAAAAATCTTTCCGATGCCGGTAAAACTATTTTGAATATGGCAAAAGCCAATTATAATAGAGCCGTGTATATGGACAGACTTAATAAGCGCATGGGAGAAGCACGATACATTGAAGGTGATGAAGGCTTATGGGTGCATATGCGTCATGACAGAACAGATAAAGAGACAGGTTATAAAATATCGTCAAATATGTATGAACTCGGTTATGATAAGAAATACGACAGCAAGGACAGTAATGGGTATCATAGACGCGGTGCAGCTATAGACTATATGGATAGTGATACTGGTTTTGATGATATCATAGGTAATGGGGAAACACATCGCAAAGGTATTTGGCTCTATGATACGTGGTTCGGCAACAAAGGCCACTACACCGATTATATAGCAAAATGGGGACATCTTGAAAACAGTTTCGACCTCTATACGAAAACTCGCGGTGAAAAAGTAAGCGGTGAATATAATAATAATGTATATTCGCTCAGTGCTGAATGGGGCTATAAGGATATCCTGAATGAAGATAAGGATAATCTGGAAAACAATAAGGATAAATGGTATATCGAGCCGCAGCTGCAAATGCAGTATGCGCGCGTAACGGGAGCAGACTACACCACGAGCCAGGGAACGGATGTTTCCGTAGACGGCATTGATAGCCTTATTGCCAGAGCAGGTTTCCGTTTCGGTAAGGATTTCGGCAGTGATAGAAAATCCACATTCTATGTAAAAGCGGATGTATTGCATGAATTCATGGGCGACCAGGATATTACCGTAAGAGATAAAACTACGGACGGTATAGCAAGAACAATTGGCTACGATAATGACGGAACATGGTATACGGTAGGGCTCGGCTTCAGCACCATGCTCAGCGACCATTCGTATGCTTTCCTCGATGTGGAAAAAGTATTCGGCAACGACAATGACAACTCGTACCAGATTAATGGCGGAGTTCAGTGGGCGCTTTAAAAATTTATTTACAAAGAAGGAGCAAAACAGCTCCTTCTTTGTTTTCAGAGTAAAATAATTTGGTTTTTTGAAGGAAAATATAAAATTATGTAGAATGTTATATCTATGTTAAAGAGGGTAGGCCGGATATCTTCTTTATCGTACTACATTTAAAAAGGAAGGTATTTATTATGAATAATAAGGCTGCTAAATTTCAGGAATATTTGACAGCAAATAATATTACAGGATTTAATCATGAAGAATTCAGTGATGAATTCCATACTGTAATGTTCCGTTCCCGCATTGTGATTAAAGGGCAGGAAATTCCTATGGCGATAATTTTGGATGACAGTATTTACCGTATGATACGTATTCAGCTTGTATCGAGTGTGGAAAATACAACTGAGGTGGTAAGTTATCTGAATAAATTAAACGCTAAATATAAATCCTATAAATTTTATTTAACGGAACAGAATAACTTGATTTTAGATAGCTGTGTCATGGGTAAAGATGAAGATGAAAGCGAAGTTATAATCGCTGTTTTGAATAATATAATAAAACAGATGCAGGATGAATATTCCGATTTAATGCATGTTGTTTGGAGCAAGTAAAGGAGATTTTGAAGATGAAAAAATTAATTCTGGTTTTAACGGCTGTAATGATGATGGCGTTTTCCGGTATTTGCATGGCGTCGGACAGTGGCGATTTGAGTAAGGAACAGAAAGCAGTTGATACGTTTATCAGCGCTATCAGCACGGATAAAGTTACGTATGAAAAATTTGCTGTCAATATGAATGATGGTTTGAAAGCAAAGCTGGACGCTAAAACTTTTGAACAGCTGAAAAACAATGTGAAGAACAATTTCGGCGATTACAAAGACAGTAAACTGTATATTTTTGAACGTTCGCTGACTGGAGATAAAGATGTAGTGATGTATGTGGCTTCTTTCAGCAAAGAAGAACATGTATTGATGGTGTTCGGCTTCGATAAGGATGCGAAAATGTCGGAAATCGGTCTGAACATAATGCAGCAGCAGAATGCTGAACAGGCACAGAATACTGAACAGCAGGCGCAAGCGGCACAACAGTAATACATTAATAATGTAAAAATAAAAAGCCCTGGGAATTTCCCGGGGCTTTTGTGGTATAATTAGCTTATTTAAACTTGTCGTGCTAATAAAATATTTAGCCTATAGCCAGCAGAATAATAGTTTATATTTGTTCGATGTTGGCACTTAGCCTCACTAAATATAAACTATTATCCTGCTTTGGAAAATCAAATGGCACAACAAGTTATTTAAATGTATTTAAAATGTAAGGACTGATGATTTTGGATTTGAGAATTCTGGATATCTATCTTCAAGGCAAGGTACTGTCGTTTGCCGGCAACTGGTCGTATTTAATTCAGCGTTATGATGCGGCGGATTTGCCGAAGATTTCGTATCAGGAAGATTATGTGCATAAATCGGCTAGCATGATTAAGGTTCTGATTTTGGCGGCGCTTTGCGACAGTGATATTGACTTGGCGGAGAAAATCCGTATCGACGCTGTGCCGCGCGTGGAAGGCGGGGGCGCATTGCAGGAGATGAACGGCGATGCGCAGCTTACAATGCAGGCGCTGGCTTCGCTGATGATTGTGCTCAGCGACAATCTGGCGACCAATCTGCTGATTGACAGACTAGGCAGGGAAAATATTCAGGCGTATGCTGATAAGCTGGGTTTAAAGCAGACAAAACTGCAGCGGTGCATGATGGATTTTACGGCGGCGCAAAATGGCAGGGAAAATTATATGAGTGTTGCCGATTATAATAAACTGCTTCATTATATTTATACGAAACGTGAAGAGCTGCGTTTTGCAAAGGCGTGGGAAATTCTGGCGCGCCAGCAGTTTCGCGATCGTATTCCGTATTATTGGGATGAAGATATAGTTTTTCACCATAAGACGGGGATGCTCGACGGTGTGGAGCATGACGGCGGCGTATTTGAAGGAAGAAACGGCATGTACGGTATTACGATTTTTGCTTCCGATTTGCCGTCGAATGCTTTGGGCGGGCGGCAGATAGGAGAGCTGGGCCGATTTATTTTCGACTTTTTAAACGCCCGCCAGAGAAGGAGCTGATAGTGTGAGGAAAATTCTCGTATTGATAATGATATTATGCGCGTGGATTACGGCCGGATGTGGTGATACCGTGAATAATGATACGGTGCGCTATGCGCTGGAAGCGGAACCGGCTACGCTCGACCCGGCGAAAAGTACGGCTCTTGCCGAATCGAACGTGGAGCTGGCTCTGTTTGAGGGACTTACGCGCCTGGATGAGAACGAACAGCCGCAGCCTGCCGCTGCGGAGCGTTGGGAGGTTTCAGCTGACGGCACGGAGTACACGTTTCATCTGCGCAGCGGACTTGTCTGGAACGACGGCACGCCGCTGACGGCTCACGATTTTGAATATGCGTGGAAGCGGGTGCTCAATCCGCAGACGGCTTCGGAGAATGCTTATATGATGTATCCGCTATTGAACGGCGAAGAGTATTTTAAGCAGGAAAAGACGGCGGATGAAGTCGGCGTGAAGGCGCTTGATGATAAAACGCTGTTTGTAAAACTGAAAGCGCCGATAACGTATTTTCTCAATCTGACGGCGTTTCACTGTTATTATCCCGTGCCGAAGCATGTAGTGGAGAAAGACCCGGAAATCTGGGCGGCGAACGATAAAATTGTCTCGAACGGGCCGTTTGTACTGACGCGCTGGATACATTCCAATCAGCTGCAGTTTGTGAAAAACGACAAATACTGGGACAAGGACAAAGTAAAACTTGCCAATATGCTTTGGCCGATAAGCGAGTCGCAGAGCACGCGCGTTTCCATGGTGGAGAGCGGGCAGGCGAATTTGACGGTGGAGCCGCCGATATCCGAGCAGGAGCGGCTGACGAAGGCGGGGCTTTACCATATAAGCCCGTATCTCGGCGCATATTATTACAGTTTCAACACGGCGAAAGCGCCGTTTGACAATCCGGATGTCCGCCGGGCTTTTTCGCTGGCGGTGGACAGGGAAATGCTCGTCAATAATATCATTAAAGGCGGCAAGAAACCGGCGTATGCCTGGGTGCCGCCGGGGCTTATTAATCCGGCTACGGGGAAAGATTTCCGCGCGGAAGGCGGCGACTTTGTCGAATACAATCCGGCAAAAGCACGGGAACTTTTGGCGCAGGCAGGCTATCCCGACGGGAAAAATCTGCCGCCGATAACGATTTTGTACAATACGAATGAGATGAACAAGGCTGTCGCGGAAGTAATCCAGTCCATGTGGAAGGAAAATCTGAACGTGGAAGCGGAACTGTTAAATCAGGAAACGAAAGTGTATCTCGACGCGCGAAATCAGGGCAATTTCCAAATCGCCCGCGCTTCCTGGATTGGCGATTATGCCGACCCGATGACTTTCATGGATGTGTATCTCGATGAGAATAACGATGCGCAGTATCATAATCCTGCTTATAATGAACTCGTGCTGGTGGCGCAGCATACGAACAATCAGGCTGTACGCATGGATAAAATGCACACGGCGGAAAAAATTCTCCTGGACGACGCCGTTGTCCTGCCGATTTACTACACGACGCAGCCGTATATCGTTCAGCCGTATGTGAAAGGATACCGCTGGTCCATTCTCGGTACGATTGACTTCAAGGAAGCGTATGTTGAACCGGAAAATCAAAGTTAAAACTAAAGTTAGAATTAAGGATATGAGCCGCCGATGGAAATAAATTCTGCCGGCGGTTTCCGTCTAATTGACGAGTATAAAATCACATGGTATGCTAATAAAGTATACTATTTTAATAAAAAAGGGGGCTCTTCCGATGATAAATCCGCGTCATAAAGGAAAAGTTCTACAGGCCGGCAGTTGTATCGGTATCGTTGCACCTGCCTCCGCTTGCGAAGATTTTGATTATACGGCAGGTATAAATCTGCTGCATGAATGGGGATATAAAACGAAACTGTCAACGACTCTACAGGTAAATGAGGGATATCTGGCGGGCAGCGATAAACTGCGTGCCGATGAGCTGAATAAATTTTTTGCTGATAAGGAAGTTGATGCTATCTTGTGCTTCGGCGGCGGCTACGGCTGTACGAGAATACTCGATTACCTCGACTATCAGCTAATCCGTCAAAATCCCAAACTGCTCGTCGGTTTCAGCGATGTTACGGCACTGCATACAGCAATCGGACAGAAAAGCCGTCTTGTTACAGTGCACGGACCAATGCTTAAAACGCTGTCGCAAAATCCGACAAAATACACGATTGCTTCACTTTGCCGCGGGCTGTGCCTGTCTGTACCGCTCGGTGCTTTTTTAATGCCGAAAAAACAGAAATTGGAAGCTCTTTACCCGGGCAATGCCTTCGGCAGGCTTATCGGCGGCAATCTGAGCGTTATTGCGGCCATGTGCGGCACGCCGTATGAATTGAAAGGCGAGAATTCCGTTTTATTTCTGGAAGATGTCGGCGAGGAAGCATATGCGATAGACAGGATGCTTCAGCAGCTCTGGCAGAACGGACTGCTCAAAGAGGTCAAAGGTATTGTTTTCGGTCAGTTTACGCACTGCACACCGACAAAGCAGTCCAAATACGAATTTACCGTCAGGGAAATTCTGACGCAGTACGCAAATCTTGCCAAAGTGCCGACGATTTACGGCTTTCCGGCAGGTCATGAAAAAACGAATGCTTTTCTGCCGCTCGGCGTAAATGTTAAAGTAAATGTTGCCGACAGTCGCGTGGAATTTTTCATCAGCGAAGCGCATTGCAAGATACGCTGAAAATATTATTAATTATTTAAGATATTTAGGAAGAAATTTATTTTATGTATAAACAGAAACAGGAATTAAAACAAAAAGTCTGCGCCCAAATTGAACAGCTCGCGCCGCTACTGTATCAGCTGGCTGATTTTCTGGCGAAAAATCCTGAACTGAGCGGCAGGGAGATAAAGGCAGCAGCTTATTTACAAAAAATTTTAAAACAATTTAATTTTAATTTTACGCCGATTTTGCAGGACAAATTCGCTGCGGCTTTTAAAGCGGCGAGAGGGAACGGACAGAAAAAAATCGGCTTTATGGCGGAATATGACGCTCTGCCCAAAATCGGGCACGGCTGCGGGCATAATCTCATTGCCATGATGAGTATCGGCGCCGGAGTTGCCTTCAATCAGGTTACGGATAAAATCGCTCAGACGGTCATCTTCGGCTGCCCGGCGGAAGAAACGGTCGGCGGCAAAATAGATATGGCGGACGGCGGCTATTTTGACGATATCACGGCCGCCTTGATTATTCATCCCGACGACAAGACGACGGTCGGCGGGACGTCGTTCGCCTCTCACCCGCTGGAGGTAACTTTTCTGGGCAAAGAGGCGCATATTGCCGACCCTGTGTATCACGGCGTGAATGCGCTGGATACGCTGGTCGATTTTTATGCCAGATTGAAACGGCTACAGACAACGTTTACTGAAAAAAATCTCATCGGTACGATAATAACGGAGGGCGGAACGGCGCCGAACATCATTCCGGCAAAAGCCGTACTGCGTTCGACAGTCCGCGCGCTCGACAGCGATTATCTGGAAAATACCATGCTGGTGCAGATAAAAGAACTGGCGCGCCAGGTGGCAAAAGAACACGCAGCGGGCGTACAGATGCGCCACTATGAACCGCTGTACAAAAATCTGCGCAGTGACGAACGTTTAAACCGGTATTATGAGCAGAATTTTGCTCTGCTCGGCGAAAAATATGAAGTCATTCCGGCCGATTTCGCGGACGGTTCGACCGATGTCGGCAATGTCAGCCACGTAACGCGCACCTGCCAGCCGACAATTCGTATCGGCAATAATATATTTACGCATACGGAGCAGTTTGCCTGCGCCGCCAACTCCGATTTCGGCAGACGGCAGGCACTGTTAGGTGCAAAAGCAATGGCCATGACGGCGATAGACATTTTATGCGAGGACGGGATAACAGATGAAAATCAGTAAAATAGAAATCGGCAAAGTGAAAATTCCGCTGAAAAAACCGTTTATAACGGCATTGCGCTGTGTTGACTTTGCCGAAGACATCATTATAAAAATCATCACCGATACAGGCAATATCGGCTACGGCAGCGCGCCGCCGACCGCTGTCATCACGGGCGACAGCCAGATGTCGATTGTGTCGGCGATAAAGACGGTAATCGCGCCGCAGCTTATCGGACTGGAAATCTGCGAAACGGAGGAAATATTTAAGCGTATCGACAAATCCATGCTGCACAATTCCTCCGCCAAAGCATGCGTGGATATGGCAGTGTACGATTTGCTCGGTCAGCTGTGCTGCTTGCCGCTGTATAAACTGCTGGGCGGCTACCGCGGCAGTTTCACATCCGATTTGACTATCAGCCTGCGCGAACCGGAAGTGATGGCGCGTGATGCCGTTGAAGCTGTAAACGGCGGTTATACCGACCTGAAGCTGAAAGTGGGCGGCGATGCCGAGCTGGATTTTGCCCGTGTAAAGGCAATCCGCAATGCAGTCGGCGATAAAATAAATATCCGTCTTGACGCCAATCAGGGCTGGAAGCCGAAAGAAGCCGTGCGCTTAATCCGCCGCTTTGAAGATAAGGGATTGAATATCGAGCTGATTGAGCAGCCGGTCATTGCGCATGATATACAGGGACTGAAATTTGTGACGGATAATGTGGATACGCCGATTATGGCTGATGAAGCCGCTTTCGGTACATATGAAGTGTTCGAACTGCTCGCCGCGCGTGCCTGTGATTTAATCAATATCAAGTTGATGAAAGCGGGCGGCATTCACAATGCGCTCAAAATCGCCGATATAGCTGCAATCTGCGGCGTAGAGTGCATGATGGGCTGTATGCTTGAGTCTAAACTCGGCATTACGGCAAGCGCCAGCCTAGCCGGAGCAAAATCCGTCATCACCCGCGCTGACCTCGATGCAGCCGATTTGCTGCTGAAAGACCCGATAAAAGGCGGTATCAGCTATGATAAGAACAGAATTATTCTAAACGAACAGCCAGGGCTGGGGATAATAGAAATTAAAGATTGGCAGAATTTCTATTTATAGTTCATTTTTCTTTTGAAAGGTCAAAAGAAAAACGAACCCAAAATCACCTAAAGGTATAACAGGCTCTAATTACTAAAGCAATAAGAGCCTGTAAAAAACTCCTTTTAACGTTTCGCTAACGCTGCACTGGGCGAGCCTTCGCAACTCTTTTATAAATACAGCCAATACACCGGCTCGAAACATTTGGAATTTGGCTTGTGCCTTCCGTTTTCAGCAGGAACTTAAATTGAGCTGTTGGCACTGTAATTTGCTAGCCATGCCAAAATTTTCATCCATGTTAGAGATTTTCACGGTAGCTTTAGCTATTAAAAAGAAAAAGATTTAGATATGTTTTTAGTTTAAATGTTTGAGCGTAAGCGAGTT
>JFBN01306504.1_pt1 | contig 16300 bp, 22 predicted proteins | sample 768741 | NCBI WGS metagenome assembly JFBN01 (sample SAMN01983846, study PRJNA193217) | chicken gut metagenome | biome: terrestrial biome; isolation source: ceca of Broiler chicken | host: Gallus gallus | place: United Kingdom: England | collected 2010-09-07
AGCAGGAGGTGAAGAGGGCGAAGAACCTTCTTGATGTAGTCGGACCCGCAGAATTAAAAAAAGTTGCTGATATGGTGACGATGAAGGTAGATGGGGAAATTATCTATCTCCGCAAAGATGCATTTCCTTCTCTAAAAAATGAAATGGCTGTCACCCTTGACGAGATCATCGGAGGTGCAGATTGAACGCCGTAGAGAATGATGTCCGCGCCCTGGTGGACAAGGAGCTTGCCGCCGCCAATGAGCGGTTCCCGCAGTTTCATTCAGCGCATGAGGGGTATGCTGTGATTCAAGAGGAAGTTGATGAGCTGAAAGAAGATATGGACCGTATAAACGGCAGGATAACTAGTCTGCGGGCCAGGGTAAGATTTAACAATAGCTGTGAGGAGATTGTGTTGCGGATTTATGACGATGCTGTCAACGCCGCCTGCGAGGCCATTCAGGTGGCAGCGATGTGCAAGAAGTTTTTGGAGATGGAGGGCAAACAGTATGATAATTGAGACTTGCCCGGAGTGCGGCGGTGAGCTAAAGCATCTTTCTCTGACTACATACCCGCCAATACCTATGAAAGTTTGCACTGCCTGCGGCTGGTCATGGACAGGCGAACCGGATAAAATCGAGTATGTGCTATTTGATGATAGGAGGCAGTCAGAATGAACTACTTCGTCTCGCTCCTTTCCGCTCCTACTGACACTGACTGGTTGTCCGTTAAGTCCAGAGCTTTAGTCACCATCGGCAAGAAAGCGGTCAATCCGCCCTCCAGCGAGTGGAAACACGCCATCCTGGAGGCCCGGCATAGCCCTATTCGATGCCTGCGGTACAGCTTCTACATAGAGTGCCCATATTGGGTCTCCGTTCATCTCTGCCGCCATGTCCACGCCCAACCATACGTCAAGAGCCAGCGAAATGACCGCCAGGACGAATACGACCGCAACGATGCCCCGCAGAGTGCGCCAGTCAGCATGATTTACGATACCAACGCCGAAGAACTGATGGTGATAGCCAACAAGCGCTTGTGCCTCAAGGCCAGCCAGGAGACCCGGCAGATCGTCCAAGCCATGTGCAAGCTAGCAGAGGAAGCTACACCGGAACTCCACGGCCTGCTAGTCCCTCTCTGCGAATACTGCGGCGGCGTGTGCCATGAGATGGAGCCGTGCGGGAGGTATCAGCGTGAATGAGTTCCCGGAGAGATTGCGGAAGCTGAGGGAGGAAAAGAGAATCAAGCGTTACATACTCTCCCAGCGGTGCGGCTTGCACTCCGACGCCATCCGTCGGTATGAACGCGGGGAGGCAGAGCCAGATTTGTTATCGCTGATTGCCATTGCGGACTTTTTTGAGGTAAGCCTAGATTATCTGACGGGCAGGGCGGATTACCGTTGACGGTTTGGGTTAGGGCGGGTTAGGGTTGAATACAAGCCTCCCTATAAGAAAAGGGTCATTTTCAATTTTTAAAAAGTATGTTTTTGAACCTAACCTGCCCTAACCCAGCACATAAAATTTTTGTTTTTCCACTTCTAAGGGGAAAAATCGGAGGACGATGCCTTACAATAGAATCGTGGGGGCGTGCATCCTCTGCGCTCCCATAGCTTTCCCCTCCCTTCGGAAGGTGTTGCCTTCATCCCTTCCTCCTGCCGCCCTGGCCCCGTGGCGGCTATAGTAACGGGGCAATTATATGCCACTCCTGCCCGCATGAGGACAGCGTGGCCCGGCCTGTGGGCAAAGCCGAAACCCCACGAGATACCGGTGAAGAGCCGGTATATGGCACCGTATCTCAACGGTAGAGAGGGCCATAGATGCCCATAGACGATGCTGGTTCAAGTCCAGCCGGTGCCAATTTATACGCCGCCACCGTCTGCGTGAGGGCGGGGCGGTACCAGAAATCTATGTCGGAGGTTGTACACTATGCTGCACTTTAGCGCATTAAAGTGGGGGGGGCTCTGACCTCCTAACCGTCACTTTGCCGAAAGGCGGTGACGGGAGATGATTTTTCAGCCACAGATCATCGGGAAGCCGCTTCCGACGCTTACGAATCCTGGAACTGCCGCAGACCTCCTCAGCGGGAAGCAGTTGATTGACGCAAATGGGAATGTGCTGACGGGGACGATGCCGACCCAAGGAGCGCAGACCATTAGACCGGGAGCTACGGCAAAGACCATCGCCGCAGGAAGGTATTTGACAGGGGTACAGACAATTCAAGGTGATGCGGATTTGGTGCCGGGGAATATCAAGAGTGGCATCAATATATTCGGGGTAGACGGGGCGCTAAGCGGCGAATCTTTCATATCAACTGATCCGTCTTATAATGCATATGGCGGAGATATTCAGACCAATTTAGTAAATACAAAATATGGAGATTATGGAACAATAACCGCAACGGTGAGTAATCGTGTACAGCCTTACAAAAACATTTTGGCAATTTTCCCAGACAAAGATATAGTTATACAATATCCAATCGATACCACAAATCTTCTTGCCGTAACTGGAATGTTGTGCATTCAAACTCAATCAACATACAGACCGTATGTCGTATTTGTGTTCGGGAATTATAATAATGCCAGATATTCGGGTTTTAGCTATAGATCTACTGTAACTGTTAATGATTATACTTGGGAAATAAGCATACCGACACCATCTGGGTATGAATATCTTTTCCCTTCCAATTTTTCCTCATTTAAGTGTACAGCAATTGACATTTTTTAATTGCTCTTTCGAACGGAGGTAGCACAATGCACAAATTTACTTATGTAAACCGGGGGGGGGCGCTCTGACCTCCTAATCGTCAAACTGCCGAAAGGCGGTGACGGGAGATGATTTTTCAGCCGGGTAGCGGGGGCGGACTGAAAATAATTGCAGAGGGGACTTTGGATGTTACCACATCTCAGCAAACATTCAGCTTTAATAAGGAAGTAAAAATTCTTATCGCATCATTGATTGACCTTTCAGGTGTTGGGGGAGACAGTTATTCTGCGGTTGCGCTCCCTGGGGCAGCTGTAATTGCAAAGGGGCCTGGAATTAATTATGTAAATATTCATTTGTTGTCAAATGGTACGAAATTTATCTATAACGCTTCTACTTCTTGCACGATAGAATACCTCGCCCTCGGCTAAAAGGAAGGTGGTGGCATGGCTGCGAGGCTGACTGGTGACCAGGCGCATCTTCTCTCCCTGATATCACAGGGTAGAGAAAATATCTGGTACAATGAAGCGGCGTGGCAGCGGATGAGGGCGCAGGTCCTCAAGATTGACCATTACGAATGTCAGCTCTGCAAGGCGAATGGGCGGCATAGAAGGGCCGTCATCGTCCACCATGTTAAGCACTTGAAGGATAGGCCAGACTTGGCACTGAGTATATGGGACGGTAAGGAGCGGCAGCTTGTCAGTGTGTGCCGGGCGTGTCATGAGGAGCTGCACCCGGAGCGGGCGCTGTTGCCAAGAACGGGGAAGCCTCCGGTAACGAAGGAGAGATGGGACTGACACCCCCCATCGAAAAAACGAGTATGACACTGTGGGGGCGTAATCGGTGTGGGTTCAGGGCAGGAGAGGGATTCTCGCGCGTGTATATGGAATCGGGGTGAATTTGTGAAAAAGGAAGATCTACGGGCCGCGATTAAGGCCGATCTTTTGGACCAGCTTGACCGGAATGGAAAGGTTGGGCACCAGTATAAGGACATGGTGGAAGATTATCTTACCATGTGGGACGCAAAAAATGGACTGGCGGAGGATCTCGATAAGAACGGCGTGGTCCGCACCAGGGTCTACAGCAATGGGACAAGCACCCCGGAGAACAGCAAGTCGGTGGAGCAGTTTATCAAGGTCAACGCGAGGATGAGCGCGCTTTTGTCAGAACTGGGGGCGGATGAGCCTGCGTTTTCCGAGGATGATGAAATGTGAACTACATCCAGGACTATATACGGTCCATCAGGAGCGGAGAGGTCCCAGCCTCCCGGGAGATGCACCAGGCGTGCGACTACATAGAGGGGAAGCTGAATAACCCGGACGTATTTGTGGATACGGAAAAAACCGAAAAGGCCGTAGAGCTGATCGAGCGGTATTTTCGGATGAAGTTGTTTCCGTGGGAGAAATTTGTCCTCGCCCTGGTCCACTGCTACTACAAGTCCAGCGACACTCTTGTGTTCACCGAGTATCTGATCATGATGGGCCGGGGAAACGGGAAGAACGGGTTTATCTCCGGCGTGGCGTGGTATCTGACCACAATGTATCACGGGGTCTCGGGGTACAATGTTGACATCATCGCCAACAGCGAGGACCAGGCGAAGACCTCCTTCGAAGACATCTATCAGATGCTGGAAGACACCTGGGCTAAGTCCAAGAAATTCTTCTACAAATCGAAGGAAGAAATCGTCAGCCTACGAACCAGGAGCTACATAAAGTTCAACACCTCGAACGCCAGGACAAAGGATGGCAAGCGGTCTGCCTGCCTGATCTTTGATGAGATCCACGAGTACCAGAACAGCGACACCATCAAAGTATTTCGGTCCGGCTTCGGCAAGCGGAAGCACTCCAGGACGTTTTATATTACGACAGACGGATATGTCCGGGACGGCGTGCTGGATGACCGGCTGCGGATTGCTCACGACGTGCTGAACGGAGAGATCAAAAACTCCCGGCTGTGCCCGCTAATCTACAAGCTGGACGACGAAAAAGAGGCGGACAACAAAGAACTGTGGGTCAAGGCGAATCCCTCACTGCCCTATCTTCCGACTTTGCAGCTGGAAATCGAGCAGAACTTTATCGACAAGGATTACGACCCGACCGTTGCCAGCGATTTGTACACCAAGCGGTTTAATCTCCCGAAGGGCAATGCCGAGATCGCCGTCACAGACTACAGCAAGGTCAAGGCCACAAGCCGTGAATTGCCGAAGCTGGACGGGTGGGCCTGTACGGTGGGGATGGACTATGCCGAACTCTCCGACTGGGCGGCGGTCAACCTACACTTCCGCCGGGGGCCGCAGAGATACGATATCAACCACGCCTGGCTGTGCACGCAGTCCAAGACCTTGCAGCGGGTGAAAGCCCCGTGGAGGGAGTGGGCGGAGCGTGGGCTGGTGACGGTGGTGGACGATGTGAGCATCCACCCCGACTTGCTGGTGGATTACATCCGGCTGGCCGGGCAGAGGTACAACGTCAAAATGCTGGCTATGGATAACTACCGGTGGACGCTGGTATCTGAGAGCCTGCGGAAGATCGGGTTTGACGCGCAGGACAAGAGCCGGGTGAAGCTGGTGCGGCCTTCCGACATCATGCAGGTGGAGCCGGTGATCCAGGAGTGCTTTGATCGGGAGCTGTTTACATGGGGGGACAACCCGTGTCTAAGGTGGGCAGTCAACAATACCAAAAGAGTGCGAAGGTCCCGGAGCCTGGGAGTGGACACAGGAAACTTTATCTACGCCAAAATCGACGCAAAGAGCCGAAAGACCGACCCGTGGATGGCGCTGGTAGCCAGCATGGTGATAGAGCCGGTGTTGGGCGGCGGTGCGGCTGCGGAGATACCGCCAGTGGGGGCGATCAAACTATGATACGAGAGATCAACGGAAAAACGTGGTTCTGCTGCCCGGTGTGCGGTCAGAAGATCCACCCGGTGAAGCCGGGAGCGCAAGGCGTGTTTGCCATGTGCAAGGGAAAGAAGCCGGATGGGGGCCGCTGTGACTGGGCGGGAGAAATACGATGGGATAAGTAAATATCATTTGAGCCATTGAGCCAACTACCGAGTGATCGGCGGTTGGCTCTTTTTCGTTTGGAGGTGAGATACACGGCACTGAATTTTTTCCGATGGCTGATGGGAAGCAAGCAGACATCGCCGGTTGAGGTGACATGCAAGGAGCTGTTCGAGGCCGCACAGGAGTTCCAGGTCCGAGAGCTAAGTTTCTGGGTATGCGCCAACATGGTTGCAAACGCCCTGGGGCGGTGTGAGTTTCGGACATTCCGGGGCCACGAGGAGATCCAGGAGCGGGAGTATTACCTCTGGAACGTCAGCCCGAATGTGAACCAGAACTCCAGCGCGTTTCTCCACAAATTGATTGCAAAGCTCTACCAGGACAACGAGGCACTGGTGGTCAACGCCCTGCCCCGGGGACAGCTGGAATCCCTGGTGGTGGCGGACAGCTGGGAGCCGCCGGAGGAGTGGCCCTCCCGGCAGAACGAGTACAGCGGGGTCACGGTAGCGGACTACCAGTACACATACCCACTCTACGAAAATAACGTTCTCCACCTGAAGCTGAACCACACCAACATGCGGCCAATCATCAACGGCTTGTACCAAAGCTACTGGCGGATGGTATCGGCGGCGATAAAAGCCTACACCTGGGGGAACGGCCAGCACTGGAAGGTGCACGTCAATCAGCTGGCCCAGGGCGATGACGAGTGGGCGCAGAAATTCCAGGACATGATCACTGCCCAGGTGAAGCCGTTCCTGGAGAGCGACGGGGCTATCCTGCCGGAGTTTGACGGCTACGCCTATGAGAACGTGGGCGGCGGCGCATCGGGAGACACCCGGGATATTCACGCAATGATCGAGGACATCTTTGACTTCACGGCCCGGGGGTTTCTAATCCCCGCCGTGCTGGTGAACGGGTCTATCGAGGGGACGCAGGACGCGAACACCAGATTCCTGACCTACTGCATCGACCCCCTGGCGGATCAGCTCCAAGAGGAGATCAATCGGAAACGGTATGGCTACGACGGATGGCAGCAGGGCAATTATCTCAGGATCGACACATCCAGCATTATCCACTTTGACCTGTTCGCCAACGCCGCCAACGTGGAGAAGCTGGTGGGGTCCGGGGCCTATACCATCAACGATGTGCGCCGGGCGGCCAATCAGGCGGTCATCAACGAGCCCTGGGCCAACGAGCACTTTATGACGCTGAACATATCGCCCATGAGCGAGGCGACCCGGCAGCTGAGTTCCAAGAAAGGAGAAGAGACATGAGAAAGACCATGTGGGAGATCCGCCAGCAGGCGGACCTCAGCACACTGGATCTCTACATCTACGGTGACGTGGAGGCGGACGGCTACGACTGGTGGACCGATGATGTAATCCGCAGCGAGACCAGTGCCAATACGTTCCGGGAGGAGCTGGCGGCCCACCCGGACGTGACCCAGATCAACATCTACATCAACAGCTGGGGCGGGAGCGTATTTGAGGGCACGGCCATCTACAACCAGCTCCGGCGGCACCCGGCGCACAAGACCGTGTACGTGGACGGATTCGCCTGCTCCATCGCCTCTGTCATCGCCATGGCGGGGGACGAGGTGGTGATGCCGCGGAACGCCCTGATGATGGTGCACAACATGGCCATGGGGGTGTTCGGCAACGCGGCTGAGCTGAGAAAATCGGCGGACGACCTGGACACCATCAACGCGGCGGGCCGGGAGGCCTACCTGCAGAAGGCGGGGGACAAGCTGACCCCCGAGCTGATCGCCCAGATGGAGGATGACGAGACCTGGCTGACGGCGGAGGAGTGTATCCAGTACGGCCTGGCAGACCGGTTCGCGGACAAGGAGGCTGACATGGCCAACGCCAGCCAGGTGCTGCAGAGGGCCCAGCTGACGCTGGAGCAGCGGATCAAGGTCAATAAGAGCCTGGCCGCGCAGCTGCGGGATCTGGATAAGGTTCTGCACACCGCGCCCCGTCAGACGGCGCCGGCAGATCCGGCACCCCAGCCGGAGGGAGATCCCCTAGCGGAACCCAAGGAACCCCGGGCAGACCCGCCCGTTCCTGAAAATTCGATTATGAAGCTGTTTGAAAGGAGCACAAAATGAAGAATTGCGACACTCTGACCCGGGACGACATCCGGGCCAAACTCCAGCAGGCCATCAAGGACAACGACACTGAGGCATTTTCCGCCTCCTTTGACCAGATGCTGGAGTGCATCCAGAACGACATCCAGCAGCGGGCCGATGACCGCATCGACCAGATGAAGCGGGAGACCGACACCACCGTCCTTGCCTCCCGGGGCGTGCGCCAGCTGACCACGAAGGAGAAGGAGTTCTACCAGAAGGTGGCGGACGCTATGAAGGCGAAGGACCCCAAGCAGGCCCTGAACAATCTTGATGTGGCCATGCCTGAGACCGTCATCGACGCTGTCTTTGACGAGCTCCAGACCAGTCACCCCCTCCTGAGCCGCATCCAGTTCATGAACACCCGGGGTGCTATCCGAATGATGATGAACACCAACGGCTACCAGGAAGCGGCGTGGGGCCAGCTGTGTGACGAGATCGTGCAGGAGCTCACCTCCGGCTTTAAGGAGGTGGACACCGGCCTGCTGAAGCTATCCGCCTTTATGCCCGTGTGCAAGGCCATGCTGGACCTTGGCCCCGAGTGGCTGGACGACTTTGTGCGGCAGGTGCTCTACGAGGCTTACGCAAACGGCCTGGAGGCCGGTACTGTGGCGGGCGACGGCAACGGAAAGCCCATTGGCATGAATCGCCAGGTGGGCGACAATGTGACCGTGACCGGCGGCGTGTACCCTGTCAAGGCCCCCGTTTCCGTGACCGATCTGTCCCCCACCACCATTGGGAATCTGCTGGCCTTGATGGCGGTGGACCCCAACGGTAAGGCGAGAAATGTACGTGACGTGATCCTGGTGGTCAACCCCGTGGACTACTTCCAGAGGATCATGCCCGCTACCACCATGATGACCCCCAACGGCACCTATGTCAACGATGTGCTGCCCTATCCCATGAGCGTGATCCAGTCCCCCGCCGTGGAGCAAGGCCAGGCGATCATCGGCCTGGGCTACAAGTATTTCGCCGCCATCGGCTCCGCCCGGGACGGCAGGATCGAGTACAGCGACCACTACCACTTCCTGGAGGACGAGCGGGTCTATCTTATCAAGGGCTACGCCAACGGCTTCCCCATGGACAACAACGCATTTTTCGTCCTGGACATTACCGGCATCCGGCCCGCCGTGTGGAAGGTGGAGCAGGTGACCGCGCCTGCCGCCTCCGATGTGGACGACCTGGCTGACCTGCGGATCGGCGGCCTGACCCTGAGCCCCGCTTTCTCCGCCAGCACTCTGACCGGGTACACCGCAACTACCACCAATGCCAGCAACACCGTGACGGCCATCCCCGCCGACGCGAACGCCACCATTGAGATCACCAACAAGGGTCCCAGCGACGAGCAGGCTACCCCCGTGGTCAATGGCCGGGCTGTGACCTGGAAGACTGGGGCGAATACCCTGACCGTCAAAGTCACCGCAGCGAATGGTACCGCGAACAAATCTTACACTGTTACGGTGACCAAGTCGGGGGGTTAACACCCCCGGCTGATACCGGGCTCGTTGGCTCGGGGGAGATTGGAAGAGCACGGATTGGAACGACTTGAACCAGAGAGGATGATTTCAGATGGCATATACACCCACAACTTGGACCGATGGTGATCTTATCACCGCCGAGAAGATGAATAAGCTCGAACAGGGTGTTCAGAATGAGCAGGTTGGTCCCCAGGGACCCGCCGGGGCAACTGGGGCAACAGGTGCTACCGGTCCCGCTGGTGCTGCTGCTGGGTTTGGTACCCCCACAGCTACCGTAGACGCCAACACTGGGACACCCTCTGTAACGGTATCTGCATCCGGCCCTAACACTGCCAAAGTGTTTTCGTTCGCCTTCAAAAATTTGAAGGGTGCTAAGGGTGACAAGGGCGATACTGGGGCCCAGGGCCCTGCCGGCACCTCTTATACGCTTCCTGCTGCTACCACTAGCGCGCTGGGCGGCGTGAAGATGGCCGCTGCCGTTGCAGACGCAGCCGCAGCTCCTACTATGGAAGAGTTTAACGGCCTGCTGGCTTCCCTTCGTGCAGCTGGGATTCTGGCAAGCTCTTAAGGGGTGACAGTATGCAGCGAGAAAACATTCCTGAATCGTTGCTGTCCGACGTGAAGAACTATCTCAACATCACCTGGGACGATGAGGCTACTGACACGAAGGTCTCCGGCCTCATCGCCTCCGGGATGGTGTACCTCAACCTCAAATATGGGGAGGAGGCGGACTACACGGCGGACGGATTGCCCCGGACGCTGTTGATGGAATATGTGAGATACGCCAGAGACAGCGCCCTGGATGTGTTCGAGAACAACTATCAGGCTCTCCTCCTGGGGATGCAGAATGAAAGGCTGGTGAACGCCCATGCCCTGGACAGCGCCGTATCGCCCGTCGAATGAGGTCACGCAGGACTATAACGACGGGACCGTCACCATCTATGCAGTGACAGACAGCGCCCAGCCGGGATACCAGCCAAAGCCGACGCTGACGAAAAAATACACCCTCCGCTACGATGAGCAGCGGGTAGGCATCCAGAGATATTACGAGGCCATGCAGAATCAGGTCCAGGTGGAGCGGGTGCTGCGAGTGCCCCGGGCGAAGATCACCAACCAGGACATTGCGGAGACGGAGGACGGGGTGAAATACCGGATCGACCTGGTCCAGACAGTGGATCTGGTATACCCGCCGTCCCTGGACCTGACCCTGACCCGCTACGAGCAGGGGGTGAGCGAGTGACATGGTATGAAACCATCATCGCCGCCCACACCGCCGTCACAAACGCTGTCAGCCACGGCCAGAGGATGAAGTCAGACCGGTATTTCGTCTGGCAGGAGGACGGGGCAAACGACCTGGAGGCCAACGGGGCGCACACGGAAAAGGCCATGCAGGGCACAACGGACCTGTTCTCCAAGACGGAATTTGACCCCTGGGCAGACGCTCTTGGGGAGAGCCTCAGCAGCTATGGGATCGCATGGTATCTCAACGCTGTGGAATTTGAGGAGGACACCGGGCTCTGGCACTGGGAATGGGTGTGGGAGGTGGCCTATGGCTAAGATCACATTCCCCGGGCTGAACGACTATGAATTGATGATCTCCCGGCTGTCAAAAGGCGTGGATGATATTGCCGGTAAGGCTATCTACGCCGGGGCGGGGATCGTGGCTGATGCGATCAAGGAGAACATCAAGGCCCTGCCTATCGTGCGGGGCTACGGGACTGAAAAAGACCCACTGCCGGGCGGCGTGACGGCACCGCAGAAGGCCGGATTGATCGATGGAATGGGCATATCCCCCATGCAGAATGACGCAGGGTATCTCAACGTGAAGATCGGCTTTGACGGCTACAACGCCACCAAAACCGAGAAGTATCCCCAGGGCCAGCCCAACCAGCTTGTGGCACGGGGCGTGGAATCCGGCACGAGCTGGAAGAAAAAAAGCCCCTTCATCCGCCCCGCGATCAACGCCTCAAAAAGCAGGGCAGAGGCGGAAATGGCCCGGATTTTAGACCAAGAAATCGAAAAAATCACGAAAGGATGATGATATATGGCCGGAATCGGCATGTACGGCGTGTACTACTCCAAAGCCACCATCGCCAACGGTGTAGTCACCGGCTACGCCGGGGTCAAGACGATGGGCAAGGCGATCTCCGCCTCTTTTGAGCCTAGCACGCCAGACGACAATCCTTTGTATGCGAACAACGCCGTGGCGGAGAACGACAGCTCCGGGGCCTCCGGCGGCACTCTGACCCTCACCCTGGATCGCCTGACCCAGGAGGCCGCAGCAGACCTGTACGGCCTGACTGTGGAGGACGTGGAGGTCACCGTCGGTGACACACCCGGTACACAGGTGGAGGGCACCGCCCTGAAATACACCGGCAATGAGCAGAGCGCCCCGGTTGGCGTGGCGTTCATCCGGCAGAACCAGGTGGACGGCGTTCGGAATCACGAGGTCATCCTCTACCGCCGGGCGACCTTCTCCATGCCTGCGGACAGCGCCCAGACGATGGGCGAATCCATCGAGTGGCAGACCCCGGAGATCGAAGCCTCTGTCATGGGCCTGGAGGGCGACGGCACCAACGCCTGGTTTGAGCAGGTGATCTTCCCCACCCAGGAGGCGGCTATCGCCTACATCACCAACTACTTCAAAAAATCTGTCGGGGGCTAAGCCATGAAGGTAAGCTATGTGGAATTTCTGGGGCAGAAGCACCCCTTGTGTTTCTCCCTGGCGGCAAGCGAAAAGATTCTGGAGGAATTTAAGTCTCTCGAAAACATGAGCGACGCGATCACCGGGGATGACCTGGCAAACAAGGTTCATGCCATTGACCGGGTCCTCCAAATCCTCATGAAGGCCGGGCGGATCTATGCCTCCGCCTGCGGGGAGGACTTGCCCCCGGAACTTCCGTGCCGTCCCGCCGACCTCATCGACGTGCGGGACCCCAAGGCCACACAGGCGATCTTTGATGTGATGCGGTCTGACACCGAGCGGACGGTGGAGGCAGAAGGAAAAAACGGCGAAGCCACGTCGGACCAGTAAGTCCGGCGTGGGTGCATTACAACGGCGCGAAAGCCGGATTGACCCGCTTTGAAGTCAGAAACCTCCCGATGGGGAGAGTGTTCGACCAAATCGCCTGCTGGCAGATCGCCGAGTGCGGCGCAAAAGAAAAAGCTGGTGGAGATCTGTTCGCGCAGATGTCACGGTTGAGGAGGTGAGGACTTGCCGGTCAATATTGGACCTAAGGTCGGGATCGACGGAGAAAAGGAATTTCGGCAGAATCTAAACTCCATTTCCCAGCAGCTCAAGACCCTGGGCACGGAGATGAAGGCCGTAACCTCCGCTTTTGACGCGAACGACAAGAGCCAGGAGAACCTTGCCAACCAGTCCCAGGTTTTGACGGAGCAACTTTCCCTCCAGGAGAAGCGGATCGCGGAAATCCAGAAAGCTCTTGACCATGCCCGCTCTAACTACGCGGAAAACAGCAACCAGGTACAAAGATGGCAGCAGGCCATGAACAACGCCGTCACTGAGCTGAACAAGACCCGCTCCCAGCTCTCTAAGGTGCAGAGCGAAATGGACGGCACAGAGGATTCCACTAAAGACCTCACCGACGCGCTGGATGATGTGGGCAATGCGTCCGAGAAAGCCTCCGGCGGGTTAAGCTCCATGACCGTGGCGATGGGCAACCTTATCTCCTCCGGCATCCAGGCGGCGGCCTCCGCTGTGGCCGACCTGGTGTCCAGCCTGTGGAATCTGGACGAATCCACCGAGGAATACCGCCGCGCGCAAGGACGGCTCAACACCGCCTTTGAGGCCGCCGGGTATGGGGCGGATACCGCGCAGCAGGCGTACCAGGCGTTTTACGGGATTCTGGGTGACACGGACACCGCCACAGAGGCATCCCAGCTTTTGGCGCAGCTGGCCGAAAGCGAGGAGGACGTCGCCACCTGGACGGAGATCGCGGCGGGTGTGAGCGGCACCTTTGGCGATTCCCTCCCCATTGAGGGACTGATCGAAGCCGCCAACGAAACCGCGAAGGTGGGGCAAGTCACCGGCACTCTGGCGGACGCGCTGAACTGGGTGGGCATCTCTGAGGATGAGTTTAACGCCAAACTGGCGGCGGCGGGATCGGAGAGTGAGCGGAACCGGCTCATCATGGAGACCCTGTCCAATCAGTACGACCAGGCGGCCCAGGCGTTCTACCGGAACAATGAGGCACTGGTGGCTTCCCGGAATGCGCAGGCGCAGATGGACGCGGTGACCGCCAAACTGGGGAACACCATCGCCAATGTGAAAAACCAGCTCACAGCAAACTTGCTTCCCGCCTTGTCCAGCCTTGCGGACGCATTTAACGGCATTCTGACAGGTGCGCCTGGGGCGACGGAGGCGTTTTCCCAGGCGATCCAGGGCCTTATTGCCGCAGTGGTGGACATGCTGCCACAGTTTCTGGATACGGGATTACAGATCATCAGCTCCGTGGTAAACGGGATCGTCCAGGCGCTGCCGGAGCTGGCGCAGGTCGGTGTGGAGATTATTGGGCAGATCGTCGCCACCATCACGGAGAATTTGCCCCAGGTCCTGGACATGGGGCTACAGCTTTTGGATCAGCTCACCAGCGGTATCGAGAGCGGCCTGCCGGATATGGTGAGCCGTATCCCGCAGATCATCACAGAGTTTCTGGATTATCTGACCGGAGAGCTTCCAACGATTTTGGACAAGGGCGTAGAAATTCTCAACAGCTTGGTCAACGGCATCATTGATACGATCCCTGAGATGGTGGCGGCGCTACCGCAGATCATTACAGCGTTTACAAAATTTGTGGCGGATAATCTTCCAAAAATTATTGCCGCAGGAATTGATATTCTCCTCAATTTGATCTCCGGCATTCTGTCCGCTATCCCGGATTTGGTGGCCGCTCTGCCACAAATTATGGACGCCATTTCCGAAGGGATCAGGAACCTGATGGGCGGCATTGTGGATGTTGGCAAAGAGATCGTCCGGGGTATCTGGGACGGTATCACCAGCATGGCCTCCTGGATCACAGACAAGGTGACGGGATTCTTCTCCGGCATCGTGGACGGCGTGAAGGATTTTCTGGGGATACACTCCCCGTCCCGTGTGTTTGCCGGTATGGGCGAAAACATGGCCCTGGGCCTGGGAGAGGGATTTGCCGGGGAAATGCGGGGCGTACAGCGTCAAATAGACCGGTCTATGGCTGGCTTGGTGGCTCCGACTATGACCTACGGCGTAACGGCGGCAACCTCTGCACCCGTCTATTCCGGCGGGGACAGCATCGGGGCATCCGTGGGCGCGGCGGTGCGGGCCGCCCTGGACGGCGCGGCGGTATACCTCAATGGCCGGAAGGTGGGGAATTTGATTACTCAGCAGCAAAACCAGACAGCGATCGCCCGGGGGCAGTCCCCGGTCTACATCTAAGGGGGTGAGCATGTGCAGGTCAAAGTGGTCATTAACGGCGTATCCCACGCCGAATGGCTGGCGGAGGGCGGGTATGTGCTCACCCCTCTCCCGCGTCAGGCGCGGAGCGTCGTCACAATCGACGGCACAGATTGGCGGACGCAGATCGTAAAGCACCAGATCGATTTGAGCTATGTGGAGCTGAGGGACAACACCCTCGCCACGCTGAAAGCCTCCCTGCTGACGAATCCGGCCACGGTGACCTTTACCGACGATGAAGGGAACGACTTGACCAGGGCCATGTATATCACCGGCCCCACCGTCGCCGCCAAGACCGTCCGCGGCGGAAACACCTACTACTCCGGCGTGTCGTTGACACTGGAGGAAAAGTAATGCAGACGACAAGCGCACTGTATCAGGCCCTCATCCTGGACCCCACCGCACGGAAGCAGGTCCAGATCGTCATTGCAGGCGTGACCTACGGGGAGGATCAGATCGTCAGCTTATCCACCACGTCTGGCATGTTCGCCGAGGACACAATGGGCATCGGCGGGGCGGTAGCGAAAGAGATTGACTTAGTCTTACGTCAGCCGGGCACAATCCCCAGAATGGCAAAGATGATCCCCTCCTACCGGCTGGTCAAGGGGACACAGGCCAGCGAGTGGATACAAAAGGGTATCTACTACATAGATACGCGGAGCGTGGACGAAGTGACCGGGGTCATGACCATCCACGGATACGATGATATGCTCAAAGCCGAACAGGTATGGGAGCCTGCGCAGTCTTTGGAGTTCCCCATGACAATGGTCCAGGCTGTGAATATCATTGCGCAACTCATGGGCGTAACGCTGGATTCCAGGACAGCGCTCAACCAGAGCTATACCATCGACTACCCGGCCAATAATTACACGTTGCGGGACGTGCTGCGGTATATCGCCGTGGCAAATGCCGGGAACTGGATCATCACCGATGACGGTAAGTTGAGGTTGGTTTCCTTCGGCGAAATCCCAACGGAGACGAATTACCTGGTGGAGGAGGGCGGCGACGCGATCACGTTTGGAGGTGACAGGATACTTGTCTGATAAGGTTTTTTTGGGCACACGGATGGCCCAGCTTGACACCTCCCCATCCCTCGCGCCTGTGTCAAAAGTTATCCTAGCTGTGGACAGCGAGAACGCATATATCGCCGGAAATGATACCGGGCGGACCGTAGAGGTTACATGCCCTTATGGCACCCAGGAAATGGCGAATAATATCCTGGCCGCTCTGTCTGCCTACACCTACACCCCGGCGATGGCCCAGGACGCGATCCTTGACCCAGCGGCGGAGATCGGGGATGGATTGACGATGGGCGGGGTGTACACCGTCCTGGCCCAGTCTACCTTGACCTTTGACGGCCTCATGACCAGCGACGCGGGAGCGCCGGGCCAGGCGGAGCAGGAGAGCGAATACAAGTATCAATCTCCCGTTATCGCGGACATCAACTGGCAGCTCGCGGAAACTCGCTCTCTTATTTCCAAGACTAGCGAGGAAATCCTCCTGAAAGTTGAGAATGAGCTAGAGGGTCTGTCGAGCAGCTTTAGTGTGCAGTTGCAGCAGATTCAGTCTCAAGTG
>JFBN01307034.1_pt1 | contig 16269 bp, 23 predicted proteins | sample 768741 | NCBI WGS metagenome assembly JFBN01 (sample SAMN01983846, study PRJNA193217) | chicken gut metagenome | biome: terrestrial biome; isolation source: ceca of Broiler chicken | host: Gallus gallus | place: United Kingdom: England | collected 2010-09-07
AACGATGGCGGCTATGTCCTGTTTGACTATCAGGGCAAGCGATATACATACTACAACTGCTTTGTAGAGAGTATTGCGGAGATTGGAGGATGAAATGAGAGAAATCCTATTTCGCGGTTTCCACCCCTGCGACGGCCCGGAAATTATTGTGGTGGATGGGGAGAAGGTGAAGGGGAGATGGAGCCGTGCGGGAGGTATCAGTGAGTAAGTTTTCTGAGCGCCTAAGACGGCTGCGTGAAGAAAAGCGGCAAAGCCGGGTGGTGGTATCTGAACTGTGCGGGCTAGACCGTGGTGCCGTCAGGTGTTACGAGCGGGGTGAGCGGATTCCAAGCATGGAAGCGCTGATTGCCTTGGCGGACTACTTCGAGGTATCGTTAGACTATCTGACTGGCAGGACAAATTTTCGATAATTGTTGTTTTAACGACAATTTTTCTTTCAGTATGGCTTAAAATGGGAGCGTGGGGGTGTGCATCCTCTGCGCTCCCATAGCTTTCCCCTCCCTTCCTCCTGTCGCCCTGGCCCCGTGGCGGCATCAATAACGGGGCAATTATATGCCGCAGATAGGGCATGACCTTGAAGCGGCAGAGCTGACCGTCATGGGGTCAGGTAAAAAAGCGTGGTCGCTATGACCGGCCACGGACAGGCCCGCGGACAGCCTGAGAAAACCGCAAGATACCGGTGAAGAGCCGGTATATGGCACCGTATCTCAATGGTAGAGAGGGCCATAGATGCCCATAGACGATGCTGGTTCAAGTCCAGCCGGTGCCAATTTATATGCCGCCACCGTCTGCGTGAGGGCGGGGCGGTACCAGAAATCTATGTCGGAGGTTATGCAATATGCGGAACTTTAGCGCATTAAAGGGGGGGCAGTGATCTAGCCCTCTTGGTCACTTCGACGGAGGTGGCCGTATGATCTTTCAACCTCAAATCGTTGGGAAGCCGCTTCCGACGCTGACGAATCCTGGAACTGCCGCAGACCTCCTCAGTGGCAAGCAACTGATTGATGCAAACGGGAATGTGCTGACGGGGACGATGCCGACCCAAGGAGCGCAGACTATTACACCGGGAGCTACGGCAAAGACCATCGCCGCAGGAAGATATTTGACGGGCGCACAGACCATCCAGGGAGACCCGGACTTGGTGCCAGGAAATATCAAGAGCGGGGTTAATATCTTCGGCGTAGAGGGGGCATATAATCTCGAGCCGACCTATGTAAGCATATCAGAAAACGACTGTACCCTAAATAGGAGAAATTCCAATGGAACGTATTATCTTGATGTTGAGGTAACAGTTCCAAGTGATTGTAAAGCGGATAACGTAATTTATTTTTTGATGTATCTTCATCACTTCGATCAAATTGCCTATTTCCCTGAAATTGATGGCAATTTTAAAAGATTTGAAGTGCGGAATAGTTTAAGTGGTACATCATTTTTGACGGTCGGATTCCCGTCTATATATAGTAATAAATTTACTTTTGAGTTCCAAGGAGATTCTAACCCAAACAGTGTGATACCAACATTTGGAGTTTGTGGAATTTATTTAGGGTACCTTGCCTAGTTGCGGAAGAAATCAGATTATATAAATAAATGCGGTGGAACTAGGTTGTACATAAGGGACAATAGCCGTGGTTACATTCAATACCTCGCCCTCAGCTAAAAGGAAGGTGGTGGCATGGCTGCGAGGCTGACGGATAAGCAGAAAAAGAAAATAGTGGCTGATTATCTGGAGCTGGGTAGCTATCGGTCCACCGCAAAGAAAAACAATGTAGCGGACGGGACAGTTAAGCGGATTGTTCTTGAATGTGGCGATTTTGAGCAGAAAATAGCGCAGAAAAAAGAGGAAAACACCGCTGACATTCTTGCATACATGGAAGCACAGAAGAACCGTGTTTGCGAAATCATTGATATTAGTCTGGAGGTTCTACCGGATAAAATCAGGAACGCAAAGACCGCAGCGGACGTGACCACGGCCATGGGAACAGTTATCAGCAAATGGGCAGAAGTCAAGGACAGTGTCGACAGCGACGGCGTGCAGGTGGTAATAGATGTCTGAGGTAAGATTATCGGAAGTTCTTGGCCCTGCGTTCCATATGCTGGCCCGGGATGTGTTTCAACACGGGCACACACACTATGACTTATCTGGCGGAAGAGGGTCTTTGAAATCCTCCTGCGTGTCTCTTCTGGTTCCGCTGATCCTTTTAACCAACAAGAACACCCACGCCCTGGTGCTCCGCAAGGTGGCGAACACCATTCGAGACAGTGTGTATGCTCAGTATATGTGGGCCATCGGTGAGCTTGGAATGTCGGAGTATTGGGATGCAAAGGTACAACCAATGGAACTGATTTATAGACCAACAGGCCAGAAAATAATGTTCCGTGGGGCTGACGATCCCATGAAGATCAAGTCCATCAAGGTGCCGTTCGGATATATTGCCGTAACGCACTTCGAGGAAAAGGACCAGTTCGCCGGGCGGGCGGAGATCAGAACCATCCTTCAATCCACAATGCGTGGCGGCTCTAAGTTCTGGAATTTCGAGAGCTACAACCCGCCGATTAGCCGCGACAACTGGGCGAACAAGGACAGCCTGGAAGAACGAGAGGACAGGCTTTGCCACAAATCCACTTATTTAGAGGCCCCGCCCGAGTGGCTTGGAGAGCAGTTTCTGCGAGAAGCAGAATACCTCAAAGAAACGGACGAGCGGGCATATCAGCATGAATATCTCGGGATTCCGGTAGGAACGGGTGGAAACATCTTTGATAACCTGGAGCTGCGGGAAATTACAGACAAAGAGATTGCTTCCTTCGATAGGATTTATCAAGGTGTTGACTGGGGATGGTATCCCGATCCCTTTGCTTTTATCCGGCTACATTACGACCGGGCGCATGAGACCATTTACTTTATCGACGAGATATACGAAAACAAGCTGACTAACGAGGCCAGCGCAAGCATGATATTGAAGCGCGGGTATAAAGACGCTTATATCACTTGTGACGGTGCAGAGCCAAAATCCACAGCGGATTACCGGGCGATGGGCTTGCCAGCCAAAGAAGCAATCAAGGGGCCCGGCAGTGTGGAATATGGAATGAAGTGGCTCCAGCGCAGAAAGATTGTCATTGATAGGCGGAGAACGCCAAACGCCTATGAGGAATTTGTGAACTACGAGTATGAGCGCAATAAAGATGGTGACATCATCAGTGGATATCCTGACGAGAATAACCATCTGATTGATGCCACACGCTATGCATTAGAGAGAGTATTTAGACGTATGGGGGTGACCGCTTGAAAATCGAACAAGCATTGAACTATCTTGTCTCTTACAATTGTTATGATGATATCGTGCGGTCATTGTTGAAACATATATCTTCGTTTCATGAAAACGAAACCATTCTTTCTCCTAAAGGACTTAAATATGGAGACGAAGGCGAAACTGTTGAGGCTATCCTATGGTTTCTCCTTGTCTGCATGTTCGGAGATTATGGGACATCTCCAAGGTTTGGATGGGTTGAAGAAAAAGAAAAAGCAATAGCTTTTCTAAACAGCCTGCTTCCGGGTGAGGTGTCTGAATGAACGTTATCGAAAAACTGAAACAATTAGGCTATTCCACCGTTGACGAGGATTTTTACCGTAAAGTCAGCGAATGGAAAAGCTGGTATACAGGTGACGTAAAGGGATTTCACCGTTACAAGGTCAGGAACGGCCATGACACGGTTCGCTGCAAGCGGTATTCCCTTGGAATGGGAAAGAAGATCCCGGAAGACTGGGCAAATCTCTTGATGAACGAGAAGGTAAATATCACCCTTGAAGGCCAGAGAGAGCAAGAGTTCGTTGACCGGGTGTTTGAAGAGAACAACTTCCTTGTCAAGTCCAACGAGATGCAGGAAATGGCCTTTGCTCTTGGCACGGTCGCTTTTATCCCACGAGTGGTAGGGATGGAGGCAACAGAAGCAGGGCCAATCCCAGGAAGCGCCAGCGGAATCGTGCTGGACTATGTGACCGTTGAGAACATCTGGCCTATTGCATGGCAGAACGGCATTATTACTGAGTGCGCCTTTTCTAGTGTGGTGACAGTCAACGGCGAGGACTACTGTTATCTCCAAATCCATCACAAGGTCAACGGCCTGTACGACATAGAGAACAGGATTTACTATTTCAGAAACAATAATCTGGATGCAGAGCTGCCGTTGACTGATGTGCAAGGATTTGAGAGAGTCCCGCCCGTTGTCCACACTGGTTCTGACCGACGGCAGTTTGTGATTGACCGTCCCAATATCGCAAACAACTTTGATTACTCCATCCCGCTTGGAATCTCTGTTTTTGCAAACGCTATCGACGTGATGAAAGGCGTGGACATTGCTTTTGACAGTTATGTGAACGAGTTTGTCTTGGGCAAGAAGCGGATCATGGTCAAGCCTGCTGCGACGGAATACCTAGATGGAGAACCTATCTTCGACAGTGACGACCTTGTGTTCTATGTTCTGCCGGAGGACGTGCAGGATGGGGCTGTAATCACCCCTATTGACATGGGACTTCGGACGGCTGAACATAACACAGGAATTCAGGATCAGTTGAACCTATTGTCCAGCAAGTGCGGATTTGGTGAGAACCATTACAGGTTTGATAACGGAAGCCTAGCGACTGCGACGCAGGTCATCAGCGAAAACTCCACCATGTTCCGCACCATCAAGAAGCATGAAATCATTCTGGAGCAGGTTTTGATTGAGCTGTGCCGGATCATTCTCCGGCTTGGGAACACAGCCATGAACGCCGGGTTGAATGAAGAGGTCGAAATTACTGTTGATTTTGACGACTCAATCATTGAGGACAAGGCCGCCGATTTCTCCAGAGATATGCAGCTCCTGAACGCTGGAATTATGAACGACTGGGAGTTCCGCATGAAATGGATGAATGAGGATGAGGCCACAGCAAAGGCGGCACTCCCCAAAATGGAGGACATGACGACCGAACAGCAACAGGAGGTTGAATAATGAAAGCAAGTGCAAGTATAAGCACTGGAGACTGGTATAAATCGGTTGATGTAGAACTTGATTCCACATCTGAAAGCGATGTCAAGTTTGCAAAAACAGTGCTTTCGACTATCGCTGAAATCAAAGAAGCTCCTAAAAAAATTACATTGGATGTTGATGGATGGGCGATTAAGAAAGCCGTCGAGGAGGCGTTTGGTTCCGCTTTTTCGGATGATAAAAGGTGAAATATCCATTTGCCCCGGAGGCCCTTGACGCCCTACCGGAAGAACTTGCAGAACTCTATCGGAGCTTGGAATCTCAACTGCTGGATGAAATTTGCTCCCGCCTCAACCTTGCGGATCAGCTTAATGAAGTCACAGTTCAGGCTATGAGGACGCTACGCGCACATGGTATCAGCCAGCAGGAAATTGAGCGGGCAATCAGGCGCACTACAAACATCAGCGAAAAGAAGTTGACCGAACTGCTGGACGATGTGGTGGAGCGGAACCAGCAATATTACTCCGAGTTGATAGATATAACTGGTGTGACCGCGCCGCAGACGCTATTAAGCATTGAAGACACTTACGCTATATACGAGCAGACACGGAAGGCGTTCCGCAATATCGCGCAGTCTATGGCGTTTCTGGTGGATAACGGGCGCACTCTCCTAGCCCCTGCACGGGCCTATCAATGGGCCTTGGACAATGCTGTATTGCAAGTACAGAGCGGCGCTATCAGCTACAATCAGGCAATCCGGTACGCGGTGAAGCAGTTGGCAGACAGCGGGATTCGGGTTACAGATTATGAGAGCGGGCACCGAGACCAGATAGACGTGGCAGTGCGACGCGCTGTTATGTCCGGCGTATCGCAGTTGTGTGACAAGTATTCCGACCAGTCAGCAGAATATCTTGACACAAGATACTTTGAAATATCTGCCCATATTGGCGCACGAGATAAACCAGGGCCTAATCCTTGGAGCGCGCACATCCTGTGGCAAGGAAAAGTTTTTTACCTAAGCGATCACGGAGAACGAGACCCGCTCGGTAAATATCCAGACTTAGTAGAAAACACTGGATATGGATATGTGGATGGTCTTTCTGGGGCAAACTGCCGTCACAAAAAATACCCTTGGATAGAGGGCGTGTCCGAGCGCACATACACCGACGAACAGCTTGCCCACATCGATGACGGACACGACGTTGACTTCGAGGGCAAGCACTATACCGCTTATGAGGCAACACAAAAGCAACGCCAGATAGAGCGCACTATACGAAAGCTGAAACGTGAACAGACCGCATACAAGGCCGCTGGGCTGACAGAGGAAGAACAGGCCGTGACGGCCCGAATACGACGGTTAAATGCGGAGTACAAGGTATTCAGCGAGACAGCTGGGTTGCCGATGCAAAGGGAGAGGATGAGGGTGGAGTATTGATAGATGAAAAAGCATGGGCCATTATCAAGGCCATCATCTCGAAAGGAAACGACGCTGTTGTCCGAAAAAAGGGCGATGGGTATATTGTTCTGGAGGACAAGCGGGAAATCAAGTTTCAAGCAAAAGAAACCCGCCCCGGTTAGGGGGCGGAATAAATAAATTTCAATTACACCATGCATTCCATTCACTTATTGATCTTTCGACTTTCGCATCCTCAGATTTATAATGCGCGACGGCGTCAGAAAGAAGCCAGTCCTTTTTGAGATACCCTTCAGAGCCATTTATCAGATAATATTCTCCATCGTCCCAAATATAAAAAATTTCTTTATTGTCGCAAAATTCAAGACCTACTTCTTTCATTTTCTTTCCCTCCCGGCCTGTGGCCTGTCTTGTTTGTTCCTTGTGAGTATATGATACTATAAGTCTACTTATATTTCAAGCGTTAAATTAGACAAATATAAGTTGACTGATTTGTTCATTGCGTATAAGTTGACTTATAAAAGAAAACGTGATACCATATCCACAAGGGAGGTATCACAAATGGGAAGCGAAGCACAGACGAAAGCAAGCGTGAAGTACAACAAGAAAAAGGACAGTATAACGATTCGGCCAGATAAAGAGACTGGCGCAAAGATACGAAGTGCGGCAGAACAGCGCGGAATTAGCGTGACGGAACTGATAATGACGGCGCTGAAACCGTATATTGAAGAAAAATAAACACTAAACCCCGCTCTAATTGGTGAGCGGGAAGGACCGTTGGGGTCAACTTGTAAGGATTTCTTACAGGTTGGCCCCTTTTTTATTTGTAATCCATGGCCGACGGGCCTAAAACGGCACCCGACGGGGTGACTAATAAACGGGGGTTTTGAAATGTCTGAACCTATTACGAATCCTGCGGCGCAGGAGCCGACACCGGGAGCAGGTGGCGAGGTTACCTTTACTCAGGCCGAGGTTGATGCCCTTATTGCAAAAGAAAAAGCGAGGGCAGTAGCCAAGGCGACAAAGGGAATGCCCAGCGAGGACGAATTGTCCGCATACCGTACCTGGAAGGAGAGCCAGCAGACCGAACAGGAGCGCTGGAACAATCTGACCCGGGAGCGGGACGAGAGCAGGACTGCCCTCTCCGCCGCAAAGGCGGAGCTGGAGCAGCTGAAGCGTGAGAAGTATGTCCTGTCAAAGGGCCTGACCGGCGACGAAGCGGAGTTTATCACCTTCAAAGCCGGGAAGATGGTGGACGATAAGACCACCTTTGAGCAGGCTGTGGACGCGCTGACCGCTGACCGCAAGAAAACCACCTTTGACTGGACTGCCCCTGTTGGCGGTGGGCAGAAGAAGGGTGGAGAAAACGACGTAATGAACGCCCTGATCCGGGGCGCACTCAAGTAAGAAAGGAGCCTATCAATGGCCGATATTATTGACAGAAGCAAACTTTCCGGGCTTATTCCTGAGCCCGTGACCCGTGAGATCATTCAGGGAGCCGTAACGGAGTCCGCCGTGTTGCGGATGGCCCGTCGGCTGCCCAATATGACCAGCAAGACCCAGACCCTCAATGTGCTGGACGCCCTGCCCACCGCCTACTTTGTGAACGGCGAGGCGACTACTGGAGCGGCTGACTCCAAGGCATCCCTCAAGAAGACCACCAACATGGCATGGGACAAGAAGAAAATCTACGCTGAGGAGATCGCCGTCATTGTTCCCATCCCCGAGGCGGTGCTGGATGACAGCGATTACGACATCTGGGGAGAAGTGCGGCCCCGGCTTCAGGAGGCATTCGGCAAGGTCATCGACGCCGCCATCCTGTACGGCACGGACAAGCCCACTTCCTGGCGCGAAGGGCTTGTCCCGTCCGCAGAGACGGCTCAGGCGGTGGTAACCGCCACCAGCGACATCTTTAAGGACATCATGGGCGAGGGCGGTGTTATCGCCAAAGTGGAGGAGAGCGGCTACATCCCCAATGGCGTGATGGCCGCAATTCAGATGCGGGCCAAGCTGCGCGGCCTGGTGGACAAAAACGGTCAGCCCATCTTCAAGACCGACATGCAGGGGGACACCCGCTATGCACTGGACGGTATGAGCATGTACTTCCCCGTGAACGGCGCTTATGACCCCGAAGAGTCCCTTGCGATTGTCGGTGACTGGAGCCAGTTGGTCTATGCCATTCGTCAGGATATGACCTTCAAGATCTTTGACAGCGGAGTTGTGCAGGACCCGACCAGCGGAGCCATCCTGTACAACCTGATGCAGAACGACATGGTTGCCCTCCGCGCCGTCATGCGGCTGGGCTGGGAGATCCCTAACCCCATCAATGCCTACAATGTTGGGAATGCTAATGCTTTCCCTTTTGCTGTCTACGCACCGGCGGGGGAATAACGCCCCCGGTCGAAGAAACGGGCCTCGTCGGCTCGGGGGTAGTAGGTAAAGCCAAGGTTGGCAGAAAGGAGGCACATAAATGGCGTATACACCAACTACATGGACAGACGGTGATCTGATTACCGCTGAAAAGCTGAACAAGCTTGAGGCTGGTGTGCAGAACGAGCAAGTTGGACCACAGGGGCCTAAAGGAGATACCGGGGCGCAAGGTCCGAAAGGTGATAAAGGAGATACTGGGGAAACCGGAGCCCAGGGGCCTGCCGGGGCTGACGGGAGAGACGGTGCGCAAGGCCCCGCCGGAGCGGATGGAAAGTCCGTTAAGGCCATTGCGCTGACCACGACGGCGGGGGTAGTCACAGGCGGGACCTGCACGCTCAGTGACGACTCCACAATCGCCATTACAGTTACCGCAACTGACGCATAGGAGGTCCTTTGATGGCTTACGCAGATTATGAGTATTACACAACTACATACCTGGGGACAGCCATTAAGAAGGACGACTTTCCGCGCCTGGCCCTGCGAGCAAGTTCCTTCCTGGACTACTACACGCAGGGTCGGGCGGCCCAAAACTCCGATTTGGACGCGCTGAAAATGGCTTGCTGCGCTGTTGCTGAACAGTACCAGTCTATCGATACAGCTCAAGCCCTGGCGCAAAAGTCCCTGTCTGCGTCTTTGGAGTCCGATGGAGAGCTGCAAAGCCAGACCGTGGGGAGTTGGTCTAAGACCTACCGGAGCGGCGGAGACAGCGCACAGCAGGCCTTGTCCTCCGTGCAGACAGCTCAAGCCGCACTTGGGGCACTTGCCCAGCAGTATTTGGCCGGTACGGGGCTCCTTTATCGCGGAAGGGGGTGCAGCTGTGTTCCCCCATGTTGTGACGCTTTATAACGTGGTTACGGAAGAAGACCCGTCTACTTTCGAAGAGACGACCGTCAACAACATAACGATTCTGCGTGGTGTATTGCTGGATGCTGTCAAAGCCAAAAACGTCAACGAAAGCGGCTTGGTTGGGGCGGATGCGGTCAACCTCTATATCCCGATTGATGTTGAAGCGGTGGACGGAGTTACCGGAGAGCCAAAGCAGTACAAAGGCCCTATTGAGTTCTGGAGGGCAGAAGACAAAACCGGATTGTGGACGCTTTCTACAGGAGAAAACACCTTCTTTGTGAAAGGTGAGGCGGTACATCCTGATTGGTCCGCGCAGAAAATCGACGCTGCTTACGATGATGTCTACAACGTGAACACGGTGGACTTCAAGGATTTCGGCGGAGAAATGAGTCACTGGGAAGTCGGGGGGAACTGAGATGTTAAAGTTTTCTGTCCACACCAGCGGCCTTAGCGTTATCCCGGAAAGGCTGAAAGCTGCGTCAGAAAAGGCAGAGCACATAGTTGCTATCCAGGTGCAAAAGGACACATCGCCGTATGTTCCAGCCTTGACCGGCTCGCTTGACCAGAGAACAAGGGTGGACGGTTCCGAGGTTATTTATCCAGGTCCATATGCCCGCTACCTCTATCACGGAAAAGTTATGGTTGACCCGGAAACCGGAAGCGCATACGCCTCAAAAGGTGGGACAAAGGTTGTTACTGACAAAAACTTGGTGTTCAACAAAGCGATGCATAGCCAGGCGCAAGCATACTGGTTCGAGGCCAGTAAGGCAGAAAACATGGATAAGTGGCTAAGAGTGGCAGATAAGGCGGTGAAACGTGATATCTAGGGAAGAAAAACCGAAAATTTTAGCTTCCTCGGAAGAAGTTGACCGCATTTCCCGCTCTATGCTGATTTGGGCCAACACCTTTCCGGACAAGCCGGTTACTGTCATCAAGTACGAGTTTTTGGACATTGATGAAGCCTCCGGAGATGATACCGCTATGGCCTTGTCCACCATCCAGGGGACGTACATTACACAGCAATACATTATCGGCGGATATCAGGCTGAATACCAATTCAAGCTGATTTATCGAATTAAGCCGGGAAACAGCAACGACAAGAGGCTCCAGGCGGACGAGATGCTGAACCACTTTGGGGATTGGTCCAGAACACAAAAACCAGATTTAGGAAAAGGCATCAACGCACTGAGGGTCGAACCCACAACACAGTCTTCCAAGTTCGCCCAGCACGAGGACGGCTACGAGGACTATCAAATCTTGATGCGCTTGACTTATGAAGTCGGCGTTTGAAAGGAGAGAACAAAATGCCTGAAACTGATCTGACTTTTACCACACCAGCTGGCCAAACGATTGCCCGTCAACTCATGATCGTATACCTGAACACCGGGGAAACGTCTACCCCCAAGTGGTCTCCAATCGGTAAGCGTGTGGAAAGTTCTGACGAGGAAATGGACTGGTCCCAGGAGTCTACACAAGACGTTCTTGGGAATACATGGACCACCATGAAGAAGCCTGTGATTACGCAGTCTTATGACCCCATTCCATTGGATGCTGGGGATGCAGCTGCGGTCAAACTGTGGAATCTTGGCGTAAAGGACCAGAATGCCCAGGCCCTCGCCAACCAGGATATGCTTATTGCCCACTACTACACGACCGGCAGTTGGGCGGAGCGATACAGTGGGTGCGCCGTCGCTGTAACGAGAATCGGCGGCGAGGGCGGCGGAAACCTTGAGATCGCAACAGAGATCACCTATGGCGGCGAGCGGACACTTGGCACTGTTAGCAACGCTGGGGGGACCGTAACCTTTACTGCCGATGATGAGGAGTAAGCATGAAAGACCTTAATTTTGATTCTGGTGTTGTCACCTACTCCCTTAACGGAAAGTGCGAGGTGTCGTTTAATCCCACAGACAGCAACTTTGTTGAGCGCATCTACACGGCGTTCAACGACCTGGACAAGAAGCAGGACGAGTATAAGAGCCGCATTGAAAAGATGGCGGATAAAAATGAGATTTTTGAGTTTGCCCGTGAGCGTGACGCAGAGATGCGGACCATCATTGACGGCGTATTCGATACTCCTGTCTGTGACGCTGTGTTTGGCGGCATGAATATTTATGCCATGGCAAGCGGCCTCCCTGCTTGGGTCAATCTCATGCTGGCTGTAATGGACGAGTGCGACACCACGTTTGCCAGAGAGCAAAAGGCCACCAATCCCAGGATTGCTAAATACACAGCCAAGTGGAGTAAGTACAAGAAATGATTTATGAACTGCCCACCAGTGTGGAAGTCAATGGAACTGAATACAAGATACGGTCCGACTACCGGCCAATCCTTGACATTTTGTTAGCGCTGGAGGACCCGGAGTTAAACGACCAGGACAAGGCTCTTGTGGTTTTGTCTGTGTTCTATCCCGATTTTGAGGACATGCCTCCGGTTGACTACGAAGAAGCCGTAAAGAAATGCTTCTGGTTTATTAACTGCGGCAGTGAAGGGCAGAACAAGAAAGCTCCAAAGTTGATGGATTGGGAGAAGGATTTCCAGCAAATCGTCGCCCCAATCAACAGAGTGGCCGGGAAAGAGATCCGCTCCATTGAGTATCTGCACTGGTGGACATTCATTTCATACTACTACGAAATCGGCGATTGCCTGTTTGCGCAAATTGTCCGCATCCGCGAAAAAAAGGCAAAAGGGAAACCGTTGAGTAAGGCGGACCGTGAATTTTATCGGCACAACCAAGATCTGGTAGACATTAAGACCAAGTATACAGAGGCTGAAAATGAGCTTGTGAGGATGCTGACGGGAGGAGGGACTGCAAGTGGCCGCTGATGGCTCCATTGTTATTGAAACTGAAATTGACGATAAGGCGGCACAGCAAGAACTTAACCGCCTCAATCGGAAAATACAGAACCTTAACGACCAAATCTACACAAAACGCCAACAACAGATGCCGCTTGTGGAGCAATCTAAGCAATTAGGTGCGGAACTAGATGCAGCAAAGGCAAAGTTGGAAAGCATGAAGGGCGGAGAAGAGTTTAGCACGGCAGCCGCCATAAATGCGCAGACGCAGAGAGTAAAAGAACTGCAAAAAGAATGGGATGCGGTTCAAAGGCAAGTGGAAGGCTACGACAACCAAATAAAGAAAGCGAACATTTCCCTCAATTTGGCAAAAGAACAGGCTGGTGCGGTACAACAGAAGCTTGCCGCTGCGGGGCCTAGTAGTGAGGCAATGGCAAATGCCATGAATCGTGTCGGAAAAAGCGTACAGCGATTCTCAATGAGACTGCGGGAAGTAATTCGAAGTGCGTTAGTTTTTACTCTGATCTCCCAAGCGCTTGCTTCCCTTAGAACATGGCTTGGGCGTGTCATAAAAACAAACGATGAAGCCTCTGCCGCAATTGCACGGCTCCGTGGCGCTTTATTGACGTTATCGCAACCATTGTTAGAAGTCATTATACCGGCGTTTACAGCGCTGGTCAATGTTCTAGCAAGAATCATATCGGTTATTGCACAAATCGTATCTATGCTTTTCGGCACAACGGCGGAGCAATCAAAAGAGGCCGCAGAAGGATTATACGAAGAAACTGAGGCACTGGAAGGTGTGGGGGCCGCAGCGGATGAAGCTGCTGGATCTTTGGCTGGGTTTGACGAAATCAACACTATCAACACAGAAAACGCTTCTGCCGCTGGCGGCGGTGGTGCGGTGTCAACCATCGAGCCTGATTTCAGTTTTGACACCACAATGGGCGAGGACCAGCTAAAAAGAATCCTTGGCCTGATTGAAGCGATTGGAGCGGCGTTAGCGGCGTGGAGAATCAGTAGTGCATTGGGGCTTGGCCTAAAAGGGTTTCTTGGGCTACTGCTTGCCATTTATTCCGCCATCCAATTTGTCAAAAACCTATTTGACGCTTGGACTAATGGAGTGACCTGGGACAACTTGCTAGGGATGCTGGCAAGTGCGGCTGCGTTGGCGGCTGGATTGGGGCTTGCGCTTGGCCCTGTAGCGGCTGGCATATCTCTGGTGGTTACGGGACTGGCTATGTTGGCAACAGGATTTCACGATGCGTTTGCAAATGGATGGACCCTTGAAAATTTACTGCTTACAATATCCGGTATTTTTGCAACGGGACTTGGAATTTCCCTTATTACAGGTTCGTTTATCCCGGCGCTAATTGGCGCAATCGCTGGTCTACTGATAGCAATCACGGTCGCATACGGAGAAGGAGAAAACCTTCTGAATGGCGTTAGAACCATGCTGGAAGGATTTGTTGACTTCTTTGTTGGCGTTTTTACTGGCGACATAGAAAAAGCGTCACAAGGAATTTCCAAAATTTTCGATGGTCTAAAAACGGCGCTAACAGCGATTGTTGATGGAATCAAAAACATGTTCAACAGCTTTCTTGACTGGCTGGATGAAAAAACACATGGAAAACTGACCGGCTTAATCAACTGGATCAGAGACTTTATAAACGGACACATCGAAGTCTTAAAGCAGACTCTCTCCGGGCTTATTGATGGTATTGAGCAAATTTTCCAGGGATTGCTTGATTTCTTCACAGGCGTATTTACCGGAGACTGGGACCTTGCATGGCAAGGAGTTCTAGATATTTTCAAAGGTGTGTGGAATGGAATTATTTCCCTGCTGGAAGGTGCAATTAACTTCATTATCAATGGAATTAACAGCCTAATTAGTGGATTTAATAGCATTTTGTCTATCAGTGATACCGTTGCGGAGGCACTGTTTGGTACAACGATTCGGATACCGTCGATTTCTAAAGTATCGCTCCCCCGCCTCGCCACCGGTTCTGTCATCCCTCCCAACCGTGAGTTTCTGGCCGTCCTGGGCGATAACAAGCAGGAGACAGAGGTGGTATCCCCTCTGTCCACCATTGAACAAGCTCTCGAAAATGTTATGAGCCGAATGGGAAGCGCAAGCCACCAGCAAATCAACCTAGTTGTTGATGGTAAGGTTCTTGCAAAAGTCATTGTCCCAAAGATTAACGACATGACCCGTCAGGCCGGGCGGTCCGTTCTGCTGATTTGAGGTGGCCTATGGAAATTTTGGTAATCAACGGGCACGACTACACATCGTTTGTCGAATCGAAGGGCTATGGGTGGTCCCGTGAGGACCTTGACAGTGAGAAAACCACCAGAACCAAGGACGGAAAGCTCCGCCGGGACAAAATCGGAACTAAGCGAAAACTGAGTTACAGCATGTTCCACATGACGCAAGCCGAACTGGCGCAATTAGACGATGACCTCAGTCAACCGACGTTTTCCGCTACATATCGAGACCTTCATGGGAACATGACCAAGACGTTTTACTGTTCGTCATTTTCGGCAACGCTTGACATGGTTTTTGGAGAAGATGAGGCATGGTCCGGGGCTACATTCAACATGATCGAGGTGTGACATGGCCCAGACTACAAGCGCACTGTGGAAAACGCTGTTTCGGATGCCAAACACTGTCAGAGAATATCAGTTTGACATCAACGGAACGATATATGGCCCGGAAGCGGAGGTTGAGCACAATGTGACCAGCGAGTCGCACACAGAGTACCATCCAACCGGCAACGCCTCATGCGCATCCCTGACAATCAGCCTCTACGCTGACAGCATCCCAAGAAGTGCCACCATCAAGCGGTACATTCGGCTTAGAAACGGCGAACAGGTCTCCGAGTGGCTTCCATACGGTGTGTTCTTTACTAACCGACGGGCAGAGGAGGACGGCTACTGGACCGTCGAGGCTTTTGACGGTATGCGGAAGGGCGACGTGGTGTGGGTACCGGACCAATCCCTAGAATTTCCCATGACCATGCCTGATGCTGTGGACGTGTTTTGCGAGATCATGGGTGTGGAGCTGGATTCCAGGACAGTTCTCAATCCAAACTACACCATCGACTACCCGGCGAACGACTACACCATTAGGAATGAGCTGTGCTACATAGCGGCGGCTCACGGCGGAAACTGGATTATGACCGGGCCTGGGAAGCTCCTCTTAGTCCCGTTTGGTGGCCTGCCTGACGAAACCCATTATTTGGTCGAAGAATACGGCGACGCAATCACATTTGGAGGTGATCGTATCCTTGTCTGATAAATTGTTTGTTGGCCTTGGGGTCACATCGGTTGAGGACAACGGTACATTGCCTCCAATTTCTCGTGTCACGCTGATGGTGGATGACAACAACGCCATCACCGCTGGAGATGATACTGGCCGGGAAATTATAGCAGATTGCCCATTTGCAACGCAAGAGATGGTCAATGCGATACTTTCCCGACTAAAGGGCTACCAGTATCACGCATACACCGCCAGCGACGCAGGGATAGACCCGGCGATGGAGTTGGGAGACGCAGTAACCGTTGGTGGGATTTATTCTGTTGTCAGCAGAATCGAGGATGACGGCACGGGGTATCCAAGTATTGCCGCTCCAGGGGAAGCGGAGCTGGAGGACGAATATCCATCTGTAGGCCCTGTTACCCAGACGTTTAACCGACAGATATCAGAGACCCGCTCCCTAATCTCAAAGACCTCCGAAGAAATCCTCCTGAAAGTGGAGAATGAGCTAGAGGGGCTGTCCAGCAGCTTTAGTGTGCAGCTGCAGCAGATTCAGTCTCAAGTG
>JFBN01316451.1_pt1 | contig 16267 bp, 13 predicted proteins | sample 768741 | NCBI WGS metagenome assembly JFBN01 (sample SAMN01983846, study PRJNA193217) | chicken gut metagenome | biome: terrestrial biome; isolation source: ceca of Broiler chicken | host: Gallus gallus | place: United Kingdom: England | collected 2010-09-07
TGGTGGACAAGACCTGGAAGGACGATGTTGTATGCAACATTGTCCGCTCCATCGAAGTCAACTTGGGCGAGATTTTCGCCAAGGCCTGCAACATCGCATCTAACTACGCCAAGACCGGCAAAGTGGAGACCCGAAGCGTCAACGCTCTGTCCCGCACAGCTCTGCGGGTGAAGAAGATGAATGTCTTTGCCAACCCGCTGCTGGAGAAGCTGTCCAAAACCCTGGCCACCGTCACGGTCGATGACCCTGAGCAGGCTGAGTACCAGGTGGAAGAGGCCATTGTGGACGCCTGGGATTACGCCCGTTCCACTGGGATCACCCTGGACATGGACTGCTGCCCGTTCGATGAGGCGGCTCTGGAGAAAATGCTGAAGGCCCGCACTGCTGCGGCCGCTGTCTAAACTTGGAAAGGGGAAATTCTGCTATGAGAAACATTACTATCCTGGTTGGATTCGAGGCCAGTGAGGCCGTTATCAATTCTCTCGCTCCCGGGACTATGGTGGAGCTCCGCCGTGAGCCCACCAATCTGACTGACCCTTGTGCCATTCAGGCTTTCCTGGACGGCAATCTGGTGGGCTATGTGGCCGCAGACCCCAAGAAGACGGTGTTGAAGGGTACTTCGTCCAATGCGTCTGTGGCTAAGCAGATGGATCGGGAGGAGGTAGCTGGCTGCTGGGCCAAGCTCATCGCCGCCTATCCCTACGGGGAGAACAACCAGCGTATGCGCTGGGAGGCCGAGCTGTACTGGCTCCCGGTTTGGACCGACAAGGAGGAGAAGGACGGCGGCACGATGACCCTGAAGATTGGCGGGTCTCGCGTTACTTACGGCGAGATCATCAATGTCCTGGGCGATATCGACGCCTACAAGGGCGGCAAGCTGCTCGTCCGGCTGGATGACCTGAGTCCCTCCGGCGGCTCGAAGCCCATGCCGATCGTGTGGGTGGCAGCGACCATGAATGAGCGCGGGGCATCCCCGGCTGGCATGGTAGTCGACCCACCCAAGGAGCTGTCCGCAGCACTTGCCGGTGGCAAGACCCTTCCTGTAGAACCTACCAAGGTCCTGGGGGGCGGCAATTATGAGGCCACGGTCAGCCTGGAGACTTCTACCCTCGGAGATTTCCACCAGGACATGGAGGAGGTCATCAAGAAGGGGATCATGCAGGCTCGGGACATCAAGGAGCGGGTCAACTACATGCTCGGCCAGTCAGTGCCTGCGAAACTGATCCACGGCGTGCTTCAGAGTATGAAGCGCAATGAGACCGGGACTAAGGTGGTTCGCCCCCGTCAGCTGTTCCTGCAGACGGCGGAGGACGACTACCTGACCCGGTGCCTGGGCTATCATCTGGCGGGTAAAAATATCCGCCTGGTTGGCGAGAAGGGCGCCGGCAAGAATACCCTGGTCTACACGGTCTGCTGGGTTATGAACAAGGCCCTGGCCCGTGTCCAGGGCAACTCGGACATGGACAAGATCGACCTGTTGGGCGGCCAGGCTCTGGATGAGCACGGCACCCACTTTGAGCTGAGCAGCTTTGTGGAGATGCTCATGAAGGGCGGCGATGTGGTACTGGATGAGATCAACAGCGTCAAGCCTGAGATTGCCATTATCCTCCACTCGCTGGCCGACGATGCCCGGTCTATCGAGGTTCCCGGCTATGGGTTCGTGGAGATGCACCCCGACGCCCGCATCTGGGCGACCATGAATGAGGACTATGTGGGCACCGGCATGCTGAACAGCGCCACCGCCGACCGTTTTGTCCCCATCTTCCTGGATGACCAGATGGATCTGGGCAAGCTGCTCAAGGAGATGGTGCCGGACGCCGACAGCAAGGTCGTCGACTCCTGCGTCACCCTCTACGGCAAGCTCCGCAAGGCCGTCCACGACGGCAAGTGCTCCAGCGATGTGATCACCACCCGTGGTTTCATCGACGCCCTGGAGGCCGCCAAGTGGCTGCCGGTTCGGACTGCCCTGCTGGACAATGTGGGGAGCCGGCCCCAGGACCGTGACGACCGCAATGCCGTCTGCGGATACATCCGGGAGCTGTTTCCCGCCTAATCCAAAGAAGCCCCTTCGGGGGCTTCTTCTTTTTTCCCTCTGGAATGAGATACCGCCTCTGGGCATAGGATTTTGCAGTTTCCAATCAGGGGACATTACATACTTTTAGGAGGTAAAATTCTATGGGAATCGAGCAAAAAGCGATGGAGATGGCCATGTACCGTGAATCCCGGAAAGCCGAGCTGCAGACCTTCCTGTCTGACAGCCGCTTCCAGGCGGTTATGCGCAAGGCAGTCTCCTTCCTGACCGATGGGCGCGGGGACAATATCTCGCTCAAGATCTCGTCTGGGGACGCCTCGTTCACGGATGGCAGATCGATCACGGTGGGCATGGAGGACTATTTCTTCAGCCCCGAATTCACCCAGCAGGACTGGGTGACGGTCTACAAGGCGCTACTGGCCCACGAGGTACAGCACATCAACTCCAGCAACTTCTCCGATATCAAGGATATCATGAAGAAGTACGCCAAGATCATGTCCGGCACCACCATCCCGGAGCAGCTAGTTATGAAGATCGGCAAGACCTACCTCAATATCCTGGAGGACGGGCGAATTGAGAACATCATCGTCCACAAGCTGCCTGGCTACAAGCTGCCCCTGTTGCTCATGAACCAGGGCACCTCGGTGCTCTCTGAGCTGGAGGAGCGGGCCAAGACCCCTGGCGAGGAGTTCCGGGACTTCCAGAACGCCTGCCTGTGCTACACCAAGACTGGCCGGCTGCCCAAGGGCATTTCTGTCTACGCCGGGACCCGGTTTGAGACTGAGATGAAGGGCGTCATGCCCTACATCGACCTGGCGGTGGACGCCCACACTTCCAAGGATTGTAAGGACATCTGCCTGAAGCTCCTGAAGAAGACGGCCAAGTATTTTGCCGATCTGCTCAAGGAGGAGATCGACCAGCAGATGGCGAACGATAATTCTGGCGGCGATCCCGAGAAGGGCCAGGGCAGCAGCGGCGGCGGCGCCGAGTACACCTGCAGCGGCGAGTACGAGTATAACGACTCGCCCAATGGCTCTGACGCTGAGCGCAAGGCCAAGGAGAAAGAAGCTGAGGGCGGTTCCAAGAAGTCCGGGAAACCCACCCCTGGCGGTAAGAAAAAGGCATCCGGTAAGGAGAAGTCCGACCAGGACGGCGGTTCCGGCAAGGACAACTCCAGTGGAGACGCCGCTGGTGGTTCCGGCGACGAGGACGGCGAGGAGGACGGCAAGGGGAAGGCCCCCGGTCAGGACAACCAGACCGGGCGCAACGCCCTGCGCATGCACCGGGATCCCCGTACTCGTTCTGGCACCACCGACTGGACCGACGATTTCTCCGGTGATGGCGCCGATGACTACGACACCCGCGAGCTGACCCCGGAGGAGATCCAGGCGCTGCGCCGCGGTGTGGCTGATGAATTGGAGGCTGCTGAAGAGGCCGACCGGAAGGAGCTGAACAAGGAGGAGAAGGAACGGCAGAAGATCGAGGAGAAGTACGGCAAGGAGTATATCCGCCACTTTGTGGAGCTTTTTCCGGTGATCTCCAACGAGGCCCTGCCGCCTGAGATGGAACGCCTGGGCCGCAAACTGGAGAGCGACATTGAGCGCGTCATCCGGGTTAAGCGGACCGAGAAGCGCAACATGCGCGTGGGCCAGATCTCCGGCCGCGACCTGTACCGGGTCGGCATGCGGGATCCCCATGTGTTCATGCGTAAGGGGCAGCCCATGAAGGCTGACATGGCCGTATTCCTGCTCCTAGACAACTCTGGCTCCATGGGCTCCATGGGCGCCCAGACCACAGAGAACGGCGAGCGCATCTACCTGGATAAGTCCACCCTGAGCCGCACGGCGGCCGGTATCATCGAGCGGGGCCTAGCCAAGTATGCCGCCATGAAGATTTCCCTATTCGATGTCTCTGGCGGTCAGATCCGGCATGCCACCCTGAAGAAGTTCGATGAGGTCGCCCCCAAGGGCAGCAGCCGGTGCTACAACTCGATGAAACCTGTGGGTATCGGCGGCGGCAACAAGGACGGCTACTCCATCCGCGTGGCCACCTCCGACCTGATGTCCCGCCGGGAGCAGAAGAAGGTCCTGGTTCTCCTGTCTGACGGCCTGCCCTCCGACTACAACGGCGGCACCCGGGCCGGTATGAACGATGTCCGAGATGCTGTCCGGGAGGCCCGGCAGAAGGGGATCATCGTTATTCCCATCATGTTTGGCCGCGCCAGGGATCGTCTTGAGATGAAGGATAATTTCGCTGAGATGTACGGCCAGTTCATCTCCTGCGACCCTATCGACATCATCGGGGAGTTCACCAAGCTCTTTACAAAATTAGCAAAAAATACCTAATTTTTTGTTGAAAACAGAAAAAAGGCCACGCTCTAAATACAGGGGCGTGGTCTTTTTGTGCATAGTGCTAGAACAACTGTTCGATAGTTTGTTTAGTTTTGTGATGAGAAATGGTTGACCTGGAGATGTGGGGATCTATATAATATAGGTTGGAATGAACCCGCCCTAACTTGCATAGTATAGGACGAGTGTTTCCTTTTCCAGGAAGCCCGGCCGTGTCTCGAAGTCGGTGCCCTTGCCGGGGTAACCCCCTTGCAATCTGCTCCCCGCTGTTATTAGGGCGATAACAGCGAAGCTCGTAAAGGAGGATTATGTGTGATGGACCAGTATGAGAATGTGAATTTTGACGATGTGCTTGCGAGCGGAGAAGTCGATCCGGATGAGATCGCACTTCTGGAGGCAGAAGAGGACCCATATGGGAATACGGGCGTTGTCCCGAAAACCGAGGAGGAGATTAACGACTACATGTACCGGAATCGGAAGCTGATCCACGCGGTTCTGCGTCCGTACCGGGGGCTGGATGATTACGACGACCTGTTTCAAGAGGCCTCGCTTGGCTTCCTGAAAGGGATTAGGACTTACAATGAGAAGAAGGGAATCAAGCTCACAACCTATGCGTTTGCCTGCGCCAAGAACCAGGTCAAGATGTACCTGCGCCGGGGCCGGGCAAAGAGCAGGACTGGTACGGTACTCTCGCTGGACGCCAGCATGGATCGCTCCGGCCTGGACGAGCGGGATACGCTGCTCAACCGGGATTTGGCCAGTCTTGACCCGCTGGCCGAGCCGGTCGATCTGGATGATCAGATTCAAGACCGCATTCTGTTTGATGCGGCGCTGAAGATGATGAAGGAATGCCTCAATGAAACTCAGCAGTTCATCCTGATGCAGTTCATGAAGGGTGTTCCTCAGCACAAGACGGCCACGATATTGCACACAAGCCAGTCCGAGATATCAAAAATACAGAAAACCAGCCTCTGCATCATTAGCATGAGGATGACTGAAGGCGGCTATTCGAGGGACTAATCATTTCCCATATGGGCCCTGTCGCTAAATGGCGGCAGGGTTCTTTTTTTGCCGTTCTGAAGAGCGGCTGTTTTCTTTTCTACGGAGAAAAGGGCAGGGGAAGGGGATTGGCTTTCCGGACTGGCGGAACGCGCCATCCATCCCGAGCGACTGGGCACGATGACAGGCGGAAGGGCTTGTCAGTTGCTGCTGACCGGTGGGGTTGGCCGTTTCATCTGGGATGGTTGAGGTGCGTTGCACTGATTGCAACTTGCCGTTGGATACAACAAATAGCCATGCTGGGGCGCAGGAGACGGGACCGTGGGAACAGCCGGCAAGCTGTCATACTTTACGGTATTCTCTCGCGGCGACCGCGATAATCATTTTTGGAGCTGCATAGAATATTTTAGAGTGGGGGTACAGTCCAGGCACACGCCTGGGCTTTTTTGTGTCTTCACCCGCTAGGCATCGAGCACTGCCGTTCGGGACGGGGGTGCTTGCCGCAGAGACAAACAACCCCCAAAATCCACGACCTCCTTTTCTCCGTAGAAAAGATAAAAGAAACCGCCCCACCCCGCACATCGGCAGGGAAGGGCGACTTTTCTGTTTGTTAGAACAGCTCCAGAGTCATCCGGCATCCATCACCAGAAGCCTGCACCTGGGCCTTATAGGGGAGCTCCACCAGCTTGGACAACTCAGCCTTGACCTTGTCCAGGTTGACCTGCCCGCTGCTCAGCTGGGCAGCCAGCCAATCCTGGGCCTTCTCAGAGAGCTCAGGGCTGGCATTGTCCCAGTGGAAGCCGGGGACAGAACGGTCAGGGTTGTCGTTCTCCCAGGAGTCAGCGTCGCAGGGTGTGCAGACACGCAGTCTCAACTTGATGTTCATCTTGATTCTCTCCTTATCGTTAATCTCCAATTTGTCTTGGGCCTTAGCTGTAGCCTTCGGAGGCTCGATCTTGGGCTCCAATTTAACCTCGGGAGCCGGCTTAATAGGGGGCTCTGGCTTAACCTCTGCGATCGGCTGCTCTTTCGGGGATCTGACAGGCTGCTCGTGGCGATACCCAAACTCAGACAGATACCTGGCCGGCTTGGGAGCCAGCAAAGTAAACAGGTTTTCGTCTGTGACCGGGAAAACCTTCCCGACCCGCCCCTGGTCGACATTGACCACTTCAGAGATATCTTCCAAGGTGTACTCGGTGACCGTATAGGACTGCCTGGCCGAATACTTCCCAGGGGGGATGATGTGGTAAAACAGTTCGTACATGGGCACCCCATAGGCCACAGACACCCGGGCAGCGTAGTTGAACACATCCAGGTGGGAGCAGCCGGAGGAAAGGAACAAGGCATCAAACCCCGCCGTATTGCCATCTGCGACGCTCCTGCGCAGGTTCAGGATGTTGGTGCCCAGGACGACCTTGGTGCGGCCATTCATGGGTTGTACGGCCTCATTTATCACCTCAGCGAACCGGAATGCCATCTCTTCATCCTTGCTCTGCTGCATGGGCAGGGCAGAGAGCTCCGGATCCTCCTCGACGGTCAGCTTGGGCGTCAGGACCGGGGTAGGCTCGGCATCTGCGACCACCTGGGGCGCAGGAACCGGCTCGGCCGCCTGGATAGGCTCAGGCATCGGCTCCGGCCGAGGAACAGGTTCCGGCTTCGGCTCGGGGACCGGCTTGGGGTCAGGCTTGGTCTTGGGCGCGGTCGCAGGCTTGGAAGGCGCTCCATCCAAATAGTCCAGGATAAAGGCGTCCTCCTTGAGACCGGAGATACCCAGCTTCGGGACCTTGTTGGGCTCCTTTTGCACGAACCTAAACAGTGCCTCGTATGGGTCATACCCGAGCGACTGGAACACATGCAGGAAGTCCGCGTAGGAGGGGTACTCCATTCCCTTCAAGATCCTGGGTGGGAGCAGCTTGGCGGCGTCCGGGTCGATGTGTTCTTTGAGCAGCTTGGCCAGCTGCTTCTTGGTATAGATACTGGTGAGCTTGCCATAGTCAGGTTCCTCGAAAGTCTCGCTATGCCGGAAGTTGCAGCACCAGGTTGACATGGTCCGCATGTCCTTGGCGGTCAGTCCATAGAGTAGCATGATTTCAGCGACTACCTGATAGTCCAGCATCTTGACTCCGGTATTTTTTGTAAACTGAATTAGAGAGTCGATGGGGTCGTAGATGGATGAGTATTTGGCTTTCTGGTCAACAAGCCCAAGTGAGGGTAGGCGCAGGAGCTGTTTGAAATTATAGTGCAGAATGTAGGAGCAAACCTCTATATTGCGGAATGTCACCCTAGTGGTGTCTGTGCCAGGCAGGAAAGATAAGATCTCCGGGGCCTCCCGGCGGATCGCCTCATTGACCAGTGCCTGCCGTTCCTGTGGGACTGCTTCCAAGCCCCTATACAAATCGCCTTGCTCATAGATAGGCATTATTTTCATAAACCTTCCCCCTTCGATAGAGAATATGTTTTAGATTTTGCAGGCTTGCCCTTGTTCTTCTGGAAGGGCTTTACCCAGGCCACAACCCCACTCTTGTAGTGGCGCGTATGGCCGCGTACCCAATATTCATAATCGCACGGATGCTGCTGTTTCCTCCTTTCTTGCGGATCCACCTGGAGAGCAATACGCTTCTCGACCTCCGTGAGCGGCTCCAGGCTGATAATCCTCTCCCGGCCGGTATGCACCTGCATCTCCCCATTGGGCCGCTCTGTGGCCCTGTAAGCGGTCTCTGTGCCCTCCAGGACAGGCAGCTCGGCTACCCGCTTTGGCTGGGCCAGATAGACGCTCAGCCGCTGGTAGAAGCGTAGGAACTCGTATACACAGTCCGGCGGGGCAGCCATGCCGTTCCATGCCTTGATAGACAGCTTTTCCGGCCAGCGCCCACGGACCAATAGAACCTCCGCGCAACCCAGCGGAATGTATTCCAGCTCTGATGCTGTCTGGCTGTATGTAGTCCTGAGCACTCCGCCGCCCTGGAGCACATAGCTGTTCACATGAAGCCCGGAGTCCAGAAATTCAAAAGCACACTCCACGAATGGGAGAGGGACGCCAGCCCATGACTCTCCCTTGACAGCGTCTAATATTCTGTATTGCTCATTATGAAATAGGAACCTGTCCAACCATACTCACCTCCCCAGCCTGCAAGGCTGATTTGTGGCTGTTTTCTGTTACTTCTCAGTGTCCGACCGGCTTCAACCTCCTTGACTGCATACTATGCAAACGCGAATGAAATCTAACGACCGAAAGGGGACTTGCCCTATGGAAAAGAAAATTGTTCAGTTTCCCGGCCTTTGCCGGCGGCGGTCAGAGAACCTGCCTCCGCTCTCCGACCAATATTACGAAGCCCTGGATGCCCTGATGACCTCCCTGAAGAATACGGCCGCAGAGTACGACCTGCCCATCAAAGAGGTCACGGTGGATTTGCTATACCTGTCTGTGGGCGACGAGATCGTGACCCAGATGATTGGCAGGGAAGAGGAGGACTAATCCTCCCGGACGCCCCGCCGCCCAAGTTCCCGCACCGTCCGACGCTCCTTACGAAGCTGGTGCCTCCGCAACTCCTTGGCGTCTCTCCGGGCAACTTTGCATTGATTGCAGTTGTTGCGGTTTTTGCACGCCCAGCAGCCGTCCATGTTCCACCACCACCAGAGGGGCATCGCGGGGCGTGGTTTCCGCATGGGCTTTCCCATAGGCGATCCTCCTCTCAGATGCCCTCGTTGATAACTGGCACGAAGACCAGGTCCATGGCCCGCTCAGCCGGGTGGGCGCTGCCCCAGGTGTGGTTGTTCCACCCGCACACCGGGCACTGCTGGACTGGCTTTCCACCCTGGAATCCAATGAAGGTCTCCTGGCCCCAGATGCGGGGTCCCTCCACCGGGGTGGATGCCCAGGAGGGCTTTTTGGTATGGAGCCGGGGCAGGTGGACCATGAACATGCGGCCATCCATCTCGAAAGGTTTCCCCTGGACAAATCCCAGGTCAAAGAGTTGGCGCCAACTGATATTTACCAGGGCCGGCTCGGACAGGATAAATGAGTGGGAGTTGCCGTCCGGGAGCGGATTCCACTCCAGCTCGAATCCGGCAACGGTTGGCCCAAAGGCGACTTGTGCGCCGTCCAGGTATGGGGTTCCAGGTTTGGCGGGCTCCCCGTTTAAGTATAAAGTTCCAAATTTTCGTGATTCAAAAGACATATAAATCCCTCCATCCATATTTTATGTTTTATCCCGACTGGCAAGTGCAGTTTAGAAGAAAGCCCCGACCCAAAATTTTGGGACGGGGCTATTTTTTGGCCTATTTCCAATAGCAGTAGAGGCAGCCATGACCGCATTGGGTCTTGTTGGCCAGCAGCTCCTGCTTGCCGGAGTAGCATATGCAGTTCTTGCGCTGGGGCCCAAGCTCATCCACCTCCGGGAACCCGAGGCCCAGCAAGGCGATGTCAAAGCCCGAGACGCAGCCGCAGTGGACAGGAACCTTCAGGCCAGGCTCCGCACAGGCTTCGATGCGCACCCCAGGGTGGGCGTTCAGAACCTCCTGCAGCAGTCCATCTACCGCCTTCAGCTGGGCAGGGGAGGGGGAGAAGCCATTGAGCCCATAGGGGACTGCCAGGCCGGCCTCCTGGAACCGTTTCCGGGCATGAGGGTACATATCCACCACACTCACCCGGAACCGCTCAAACCCGGCATCAGTGGCCAAATCGAAGACCTTTCGCGCCTGGTTGATCCCGTACTCGGTCGGGATGATGGGGTCAACCCGAATCACAACATGCTTCTCGGGGAATCCGTCATGTACCAGATCCAGCAGGGCCCGAAACTCATCATTGAGCTCCGGCACATTGGGCTCGATTGCAGTGCCGCCTAGTCCGGTCATGGTAGCGTGGATGATCACCCTGCTCTTGTTCCGGAGGGCAGCGTCGTGGAAGCTGGGCGTGATTTGCTTGGTCACCAGTATGGCGCCGTCCACCCGATCCATCTTGGGTTCCCAGGAAAGATCCAATCCAGCGTCGCCTGCCTCAGTAATGCCGATCTTATAGCTTGCCATTTTAAGACAACCTCCTTACAATATGTTTCGTCCCTTCAGTGGAAACTTTGCCATCCTATGCCCGGAAGGGTATTTGCAATCGTCAGAGTAGATGCGTGCATACGATTCAGCATCACCCAATCTGGCAATACAAAAATTGTGGAGAAATCATTGTGTCAGGAGGTATTGTTATGGAGCGATTCAAAATACGGCGGCTTGCGACCATTATTTTGTCCTTGGTGACGGCCTTCTCCATTGTGGGGTGCGTTGCCGAGCCCACCGAAAACTTTTGGCCGGCCCGGCCAGCTGAGCAGACCCAGTCTGCCAGTCTTGGTGGGGCGCAGTCCAAGACTTTGCTGGACGGCAGCATAGTTGAACTAGAGGAGTTCCAGGCGGACACGCCCTGGATTACCCTCAATGGCAACATCCCGGAGTTTACGGAGGCCGACCTGACTACGGAGGCTTTTGAGACTTACTCAGAGTTAGACGAGCTGGGGCGCTGCGGCGTAGCCTACGCCAATGTAGGCCAGGAGTTGATGCCAACCAAGGACCGGGAGAGCATCAGCGAGGTGAAGCCCTCCGGGTGGATCAACAAGGACTACGGCGACCTGGTGGACGGCGGCTACCTGTATAACCGCTGCCACCTGATCGGCTTCCAGTTGACCGGTGAGAATGCCAACGAGCGGAACTTGATTACTGGGACCCGGTACATGAATATTGAGGGGATGCTGCCCTTCGAGAACATGGTAGCAGACTATGTGGACGAGACTGGAAACCATGTACTGTACCGGGTAACACCCGTCTACGAAGGCAATGATCTGGTGGCTACCGGTGTGCAGATGGAAGGGTACAGCGTTGAGGACAACGGCGAGGGCATCTGCTATAATATTTTCGCCTACAACGCCCAGCCTGGTATCGCCATCGACTACGCCACCGGCAACTCCTGGCTGGATGACAGCGTTGGCGCCGTGGAAGGAGATACCTCTACCACGGTCACGACGGACGAGCCGGCCGTCATGGAGTATGTCCTGAACACGAACTCTATGAAGTTCCATTACCCCGACTGCTCCAGCGTATCGGATATGAGCCCCAAGAATAGGGAGGACTACACTGGTACAAGAGAGGATCTGATCGCCCAGGGATACAGCCTGTGTGGGGCTTGTAGCCCCTAATACCAAAACCCTGCTGCTTCTGATGAGGCGGCAGGGTTTCTTTTTCGCTCATTCTCTGGCTGGGCACATGATGAGTTTCTGGTGCTGGGGGTAGGGTAAGGGGGTTCTTCCGATCTTTTCTACGGAGAAAAGGCGGGGAGGATTTTGTTTTGTTATCTGGTCCGGCGGCACGCACTACCCGTTCCTAGCCCCCGTGCTCGATGCCCGGCGGATAAACCATCCGGCCCGGCCCTGGCACACAACGCGGAGCTATTTGTTGTACGCAACGCTGGACATGCTCGGCTGGGGAACAGCATTGTTGCGGCATTGCATCCAGCACGGCTTTGCATATCATATCTGCAAAAAGGAGGGAAGACCTGTGACAAATTTCTTGAAAGCCCGCAACGCGGCCCTGCTAATAGCTCTGCTATCTATCTTCGCCACGGGCAGCCTGCCGGCCGCCGCAGCCAGTCTGGATACCTCGCTGGACCCATCGGCCTACACCATTTGGATTAACGACGCCGCCGATGTGCTCTCCGATGCCCAGGAGGAGCAGATCGCGTTATTCAACGCTAACTGGGCGGCCCGCTACGACAGTATCATCGCAGTGGACACTGAACCATCTATCGATGGCGACATCGGCGACTACGCCTACGACACCGGGACGGCAATCGAGCTTGGCTCTGCGGATGGCATCCTGGTGGTAGAAGCCGAAACAGGGGAGTGCTACCTGGCCGTCGGGCCAGACTACCCCATGTCTGATGAGGAGGTTACCACCTACCTGGACCAGTACCTCTATGAGCCGGCGGTGAGGGGCGACTACGGGGAGGGTATCCTGGCCCTGTTCGTGGGCATCGACGAGTTCTATCTGGACGGCTATGGCCTGGGCTACCTGGAGCCTGCCAACGAGCCCGTGATGGACCCCAGCCCTGCACCGCAGCCCCATGCCAGCTCTGACCTTGGCATTGCCTGGGTGATCATCGCAATCGTGGTTTTCCTCGTCATTTTCGTCCTGATCGCCACGATTATCGACCAGGCCAGATATAACTCCTATCACACGATGTACTATAATGTTCCCAATCCGCCCTATGCCTTCCGGCCCATCCTATTCTGGCATGGGCCCCATTATGGCTGGTACCGGCGGCGCTGGCACCGTCCGCCTCCTCCGCCCAGGCCGCCCAGAGGGCCCCGTCCCGGCGGCCCTGGGCCTCACTCTGGTCCCGGTTCTCATCCTGGCGGCCCCGGCCCTAAGCCAGGAGGCCCTGGTTCCAGACCTGGCGGCGGATTCATGGAATTCCGCGGCCCCAGCGGCTCCAACCGATCCGGCGGCAGCTTTGGCAGCGATGCCAGGGGAGGGGGATTTTCCCGCGGCACCGCTGGCTTCGGCGGTCCACGGCCCAGCGGGGGAAGTTCCAGACCCAGTGGCTCCCGTGGCGGTGGATTTGGCGGCTCCAGAGGCGGTGGTTTCCGGGGCGGCGGAGCTGGCCACAGGTAGTATACGAAACAAAACCCTGTCGTCCTTCTCGGGCGGCAGGGCTTTCTTTTTGCGACGGGCACCCGCAGGGCGCGCATGGTGATGGATATTCGTTGGACGCAACAATCAGCCTTGCTCGCCGTTGGATACAACAGCCAACCTCGTGAAGGCTCAGGAAGAACGGCCGGGCACGGGCGCCGGCAACATCGAGCATAGCGGCTCGGAACGGGTGGTGCGTGCAGCAGGGCCGGAAACCAAGAGAAATCCGGCGTCGCCTTTTCTCTGTAAAAAAGACAAAGGAAACCTTAGATACGAGGCATTCCCAGAATAGCAGAAAAGAAAAAGACCGCCCGGCAAGGGCGGCCCAAGAATCATTTAATGCCATTGGCGTCCAGAATCGATTTCAATCTCGCGTCATTCCAGTAGTCAGAAAAGAACCCGGGAGAACAGATAGCGTTCTTTGGAGCAAAGGTCGCATCGCCATTGATATCCCAGACCGCGAACCGACTTGGCGCGGTATATGCAGAAAATCCCATGAGCGACAGCTGCACAAATGCCATAAACTGGCTGAACCCGTCGCTGGCCTCTGGGAGCGCAAATAAAATCTTCTCCTGCGGATTTTGGGGGAACACTCGGCTGACAATATTCGCAAGGGCGATCATAGACGAACCGTTATTCACCGCGCAATCCGTGTCTTTGACCGTCAGATGGTCCAGAGCTTGGACGCTGACGCCCGGGCCAGCCTGCGCCTGCATCCGTTCCAGCAGGGTATTCTCAGCGGACACTTCGGCGCCCATGTAGGTGTCCCGGTCATCCAGGCCCAGGGCAATCATGATCTGCAGCATGGCGTTCTGGCGTGGGTTGGCTGCAATGACCGCCTGAAGTTCCCGGAATACTGCTAGGAACAGTTGTTTGGTTCCAGACGGATACCGGGCCAGCAGCTGGCCCTGCAAAGCCCGCTGGTGGATATCTTGCTCGCCAGCTTGGCAGGCAGCCCAAAGCGTAAAATCGATCCAGCATTCATGGAGCGGCTGGTATTTGGCCAGCCGGTTGAATACATCGCGGCTCACCAGAGCCAATCCAGTCTGCGGCGCCCTTCCCATATTGAAACCTCCTTCCAGGTAAACAAAAACTTTATTTTGTTTACTCTGATCCATATCCCCGAAGAGGCCCTCCCCCGCTGGATAGCCTCCACTCAACTCAACAAAACCTGCATTTTGTTGAGTTGTAGATATCCTCCCTCAAGCCCCTCGCTGGGCTTTGTGCGCCCATTATACACCCCAGCCAGCAAGTCCGCAATATAATTCTGAGCATCCGCGCATAGGATTTCTCATCCACACTATTTGGGGATATACATATTTGAGGAGGTTTAATTGTATGGGGTTATCGAAAAACTCGTATGAGAAAAAGTCGGAACTTGACGCCTATCCGTATGAGCACCTGCTTGCAGTTGGTGTGCCGGATATCAAGTTCTACCACACAACCCGCGGTCTGGAAGCCCTGTGCCCATTCCACAATGACAAGTCGCTGGGCAGTTTCAGCTTCAACCCAACAACCGGCGTCTGGAAATGTTTCTCCTGCGGAGAAAGTGGCCAAGGGGTCATTTCCCTCGTCATGAAGCTCAACAACTGGGATTTTCTCAAGGCTGTTGACTACCTGTATGAGCACCGCAATGATGCTGGCGCAGCATTCGGAAAAACGATCCCGGCCGCTCTGAAGCCAAAACCTGGTTCTAAAAAGGCTGCTCAGCCTGTGGATGACTTTTACTTTGAAAAGTCCAGGTTTATCAACCACGAACCGGCGTCTGAGGATGACCGCCACCTGATTTACCAGGCATTTGCAGCGGCCTCCCCCCTGTCCGAGGCTGAACGGAATAAGCTGCTCCACGAGCGGCGGATTTCCTACGGGGCTAGCCTGGATTTCTTCCACATGCCTGATCCCATGGACAAGGTATTTTGGGAACAGTTCCAGGTGCAGCTAAAACTCCGGGATACCTCTCCGGGCCGGGACCGGCTGTACTACTCCCTGATCGGAGTACCCGGTTTTTACTGGGATGAGGAGGAAAACCATCCGTCCTTCGTTACCCGCCCGGGAGCGATTGGGATGTTCCTCCACTCCCCCGCCGGAAAAATTGTTGGGATCGACATGCGGCGCCTGGATGTGGGAGAGAAGGACGCCCGGTATGTGGGCTTCTCCTCCGGTTCCATCTGCATTATAAATCCCACAAGATGCACCATGGGGGCAAAGCTGAAGACCTATGTGGACTATGTCCCGCGCATTGGGAAGGCCAACAAGGGCCTGGCTATCACGGAGGGGAAATTCAAAGCGGTTCACCTGGCTTCCCGGGGCTATACGACCCTGAATGTACGGGGCGTCGGCAACTGGAGGCATGTCCTGGAGCTCCTGAAAGAGCTGCCGGACAAGGAGCCAATCTCGATTGCCTTTGACGCTGACTGCCGGTCGAACCCGGCGGTTGCCAGCTGTGCATCCAAGCTGGGACACTCCCTGCTGGACGCCGGCTACGAGGTCCAGTATCTTACCTGGAGCCTCAAGGACGGCAAGGGCTTCGACGACCTGTGCATCAATGGGCACTGCAACAAGTGCCGGGCGGTGCCGGGGGAAAAGTTTCTGGAAACCACTTTGGACCCATTCCTGGCCCGGGCAGCAAAGGTGAAGGAAATGCAAAAGGCCAAAAAGAAAGGGGATCAAGCATCATGAGGAAGATCATCAACGGCAAAAAGTATGACACTGAAACTGCCAAGGAGATTGGAAGCCGCTTTAGTGGCGAGTCCCGCCAGGATTTCAGCTATGTGGAGGAAACCCTGTATCGCAAGCGGACCGGGGAGTTTTTCCTCTACGGCAGCGGTGGCCCTGCGAGCCGGTATGCGGTCAGGACCGGTCAGAACTCCTGGTCGGGCGGAAGCAAGATCATCCCGCTTTCCACCCAGGAGGCACGAGATTGGGCGGAGCAGTACCTGACTCCGGATGACTTCGAGGCAGTTTTTGGAGCCGTCACTGAGGGCTACAACTGCATCGACATCTGGGCCTCCCCTACCCTCTCCAGGATCATCACTAATGCCGCAGTAGCGATTCTGCTGGAGGACGGAGACAAGCTGCTGGAGCTGGCCAGGGAAATCGAAAAGCAAGACCCAAAGACTCTGGCCGTCAGCACCCAGCTGTCCCCAGAGATGTGCCAGCTGCTTGTGCAGCGCGGCGTCAGAGGCGCCTTGTTGGCCGCCGCGGAGCCGCTCCTTCGGGA
>JFBN01307161.1_pt1 | contig 16218 bp, 10 predicted proteins | sample 768741 | NCBI WGS metagenome assembly JFBN01 (sample SAMN01983846, study PRJNA193217) | chicken gut metagenome | biome: terrestrial biome; isolation source: ceca of Broiler chicken | host: Gallus gallus | place: United Kingdom: England | collected 2010-09-07
CCGGCCAGTGGCAGGTGACGTAGGCGTGCTCGTCCACGCTCACGTCATCGGCGCCGAGCGCACGCAGGTCCTCGGCCACGACCTCGGCAATCTTGAACTGGCTCTGCGTGGACGGCACGTGGTCGGCCGTCTGCGGATTGGACTGCGAGGGGACCTCGCAGTAGCACACGAAGCGCTCAAGGACGTCTGACATGTCTCTCTCCCAACGTGCCCCCGAGGGGCGCAGCTCGCTTCTCCTTACGCCCCGGCGAGGGCGGCCTCCGCCTCCGCGAGGGCACGCGCCATCACCGGCTCGCGGTCCCTCTCGCTCAGGCTCTCGTCGTAGAGGTGGCAGGCGCAGCGGTGCCCGGGCACGACCTCGTGCATCTCGGGAGCGCGCTCGCCGCAGACCCTCATGCACCGCGGGCAGCGCGTGTTGAAGACGCAGCCCTGGGGCGGGTTCGTGGGGCTCGGGACGTCGCCCTCGAGGACCTTCTTGTCCTGGATGCGCTCGTGTCGGATGCGCGGGATGACGTCGAGAAGCGCGCGCGTGTAGGGGTGCAGCGGGTTGTCGAAGAGCTCGGTCTTGCTCGCGAGCTCCATCGTGTGGCCCAGGTACATCACCATGACCGTGTCGGAGATGTGCTTGACCACCGAGAGGTCGTGGCTAATGAAGACGTAGGAGAGGCCAAACTGCTCCTGGAGCTCCTCGAGCAGGTTGATGACCTTGGCCTGCACGGAGACGTCGAGCGCCGAGACCGGCTCGTCGCAGACCACGACCTCGGGCTTGAGCACGATGGCGCGCGCGATGCCGATGCGCTGGCGCTGGCCGCCGGAGAACTCGTGCGGGTAACGGTACTTGAACGCGAGGTCCAGGCCCACGGCCTGCATGATCTTCTCGACGCGCGCGTCACGCTCCGCGCGGGTCTTGTAGGTGCCCGCGATGTCGATCGGCTCGGCGATGATGTCGGCCACGGTCATGCGCGGGTTGAGCGACGAGTAGGGGTCCTGGAAGATGAGCTTCATCTTCTGGCGCGCGCGGGTGAGGTCCTCGCCGGAAAGCGCGGTGAAGTCCTCGCCGTCGAGCGTGACCGTGCCCGAGGTGGGCTCGGTCAGCCGCAGCACGCACTTGCCCGTGGTGGACTTGCCGCAGCCCGACTCGCCCACGATGGCGAAGGTCTCGCCGCGGTGCACCTCGAAGGAGACGTCCTCGAGGGCGTGGACGTAGGCGCTCGCCTTGCCGAAGACGCCCTTCTTGACCGGGTAGCGCTTGGTGAGGTGCTCGACCTTGAGCACGACGTCCGTCATGTCTGCGCTTCTGCCCACGCTACTCACCCCACTTCTCTTTGTCGAACATCCAGCAGGCCACGGTGTGGTTCTCGTCGCCGTCGAGCGGGCGCACGTGCGGGCACTCCTGGCGGCAGACGTCGCGCGCGTAGGGGCAGCGCGGGTGGAACGGGCAGCCCGAGGGCAGCTCGTCGAGCATGGGCACGTTGCCGGGGATGGCGTAGAGCTTCTCCACCGCGTCGTCGAGCGAGGGGATGGAGTTGATGAGGCCGATCGAGTAGGGGTGCTTGGGGTTGGTGAAGAGCTCGGAGGCGAGCGTGTACTCCACGAGGTGCCCCGCGTACATGACGGCCACCCAGTCGGCCATCTCCGAGACCACGCCCATGTCGTGGGTGATGAGCATGACGGCGGTGCCCAGCTCCTCGCGCATGCGGTCGATGAGCTGCAGGATCTGCGCCTGGATCGTCACGTCGAGCGCCGTGGTGGGCTCGTCGCAGATGAGAAGCGCCGGCTGGCACGCGAGCGCCATGGCGATCATCACGCGCTGGCGCATGCCGCCGGAGAGCTCGTGCGGGTAGCTCCTGAAGACCTTCTCGGGCGCCGGGATGCCCACGAGCCTGATCATCTCGAGGGCGCGCGCGTCGGCGTCCTTCTTGGGCATCTTGGGGTTGTGCACGAGGATGCCCTCGCGGATCTGGCGCCCCGCCGTCATGACGGGGTTGAGGGAGGTCATGGGTTCCTGGAAGATCATGCCGATCTTGCTGCCGCGCCAGGCGCGCATCTCGTCGCGCGAGAGCTGTGCCAGGTCGGTCCCCCCGAGCACGATCTTGCCGCCCACGATCTTGGCCGGCGGCTGGGGCAGCAGGCCCATGATCGAGAGCGCCGTCATCGACTTGCCGCAGCCCGACTCGCCCACCACGGCGAGCGTCTCGCCTCGGCGCATGACGAGGGAGAGGTTGCGAATGGCCGGCAGCGCGCCGTCCTCGGTGAAGAGCGTGACGGACAGGTCCTCCACGTCGAGAAGGACCTCGGCGCGCGCGGCGGCCGCGAGCTGCTGCTCGGCCACCTCCTCGGCGACGTCGCGCAGCTCGGCGTTGACCGAGACGTTGGTTTCAGACATGTGGCATCCCCCTTCCTAGGAGCGCATCTTGGGGTCGAGGGCGTCACGCAGCGCGTCGCCGAGCAGGTTGAACGCCATGACCGTGACGATGATGGCGATGCCGGGGATGACGCTGTAGTACGTGGACGACTGGATGTAGGGCTGCGCGGCGTCGATCATCTGGCCCCAGCTCGACATCGGGGGCATGACGCCCAGGCCGAGGAACGAGAGGGACGCCTCGCTCATGATGGCCGACGGGATGCCGAGCGTCGTGGTCACGATGAGGGTGGAGACGCAGTTGGGCAGCAGGTGCCTCATGATGATGCGCCAGCTCTTGCCGCCCGAGAGGATGCAGCTCTGGATGTACTCGGAGCCCTTGAGGCGCATGACGTCGCCGCGGATGAGGCGCGCGGTCGACGCCCAGCCGAGCAGGCCGAGCACCACGTAGAGGTTCACGAGGCCCTGGCCGAGGGCGTACATGACGACGATGGCGAACAGCAGGAACGGGAAGCTCGAGAAGACCTGGATCACGAAGGAGATGACCGCGTCGACCTTGCCGCCGAAGTAGCCCGCGCACACGCCGGCGAGAAACCCGATGACGAGCGCGATGGCCTGCGAGACCACGCCGACCGAAAGCGAGACGCGGCAGCCGTAGATCACGCGCGAGAGGATGTCGCGGCCGTACTCGTCGGTGCCGAAGAGGTGGGCGGCCGAGGGCGGCTGGAGCATGTTGGTGAGCTCCTGGGCGTCGGGGTCGTAGGGCGCCAGCAGCGGCGCGAAGATCGCCACCAGGGCGAGAAGGAACACGACGACGAGGCAGAACATGCCGAGCTTGTTCTTCTTGAAGATGTTCCAGCTCACCGCCCAGTAGCTCGAGGCGCGCCGCTTGGCGGGTCCCCCGGGCTCGCCGGTAGGCATCTGCGTCTCGGAGGCGCGCCTCGCGACGTCCTCGGCCTTCTGGACCTTGGGACTGTGCTTGTCGCTCGTGAGAAGGGCCATTACTCAGCCGCCTCCTCTCCAAGTCGGATGCGCGGGTCGACCACGGCGTAGAGGATGTCCACGATGAGGTAGACGACGACGCACACGATCGCGATGTACATGACGCCGCCCTGGATGAGCGGGAGGTCGCGGGCGTTGATGGCGTCGAGCAGGAGCTTGCCCATGCCCGGCATCATGAAGATGGACTCGATCAGGATCGACCCGGTGAGGATCTCGCCGAGCTGGGTGCCCGCGATCGTGATGATCGGGATGAGGGCGTTGCGCAGGCCGTGGCGGATGATGACGGCCCACTTGCGCACGCCCTTGGCCTCGGCGGTGCGCATGAAGTCCTGCGAGAGGACGTCGAGCATGCTCGTGCGCGTGACGCGCGCGATCGAGGCCGCGTAGCGCACGCCGAGCGCGATCACCGGCAGCACGAAGGCCTGCCAGGTCCTGATGCCCGAGAGCGGGAACCACCCCAGGTTGAGCGCGAAGACGATCTGCAGGATGACCGCCACCCAGAAGACGGGTGCCGAGATGCCCAGGATCGAGAGGGCCATGAGGGCGCGGTCGATCCAGCGACCGTGGTTGACGGCGGCCACGACGCCCACGACCAGCCCCATCAGCAGCGCGAAGACGTAGGCGCAGCCCGCGAGGCGGGCGGTCGTGAGAAACGAGCTGCCCATGAGCTCGACGACGGGCTTGCTCTGCGTGTAGGACGTGCCGAAGTCGCCCTGGAGCATGTTGGAGAGCCAGCGCCCGTACTGGACGAGCACCGGGTCGTTGAGGCCCATCTGCTCGCGGATGCGCTCGACCGTGGCGTCGTCCGCCATCTCGCCCACCATGATCCGCACCGGGTCGCCCGGCACGATGTTGAGGACGAAGAACGTGATGGCGGAGATGGCAAGCACCACCCCTATCGCCATCAAGATTCTCTTGACGAGAAACCCTCTCATCCTGATCCTTCCTCTCGGGCGGGCCGCGCCCGGCCCGCGCGCGGGCGCCCCGACGCCGAGAAGCTCGTCGGGGCGCCCGTCCTTCTCGCCTCGCCCTTACGCGGAGTAGTTGGGGTCGGAGGTGTCGATGTCGATGTCGAACATGTGGTAGATGAGGTTGCCGACCTTGGCGTTCTTGACGTAGCTCTTGGCGGCGAAGGCGTTCTTGGGCCAGTAGAGCGGGATCGTGGCGTAGTCGACGCGCGTCACGAGGTTGTCGGCCTGGCGGTAGAGGTCGGCGCGGACGTCCTGGTCCTGCTCCTGGCGCGCCTCGGTGACGAGCTGGTCGAACTCCTCGCTGTCGTAGAAGGACGACTTGCCCGAGGCGTTCTCGCTGTAGAAGTAGGTGTAGAGGTGGTTGTCGCCGTCGGCGTAGAGCGGGAACCAGCCGATCGCGGTGATCTGGCAGTTGCCGTCAGCCCAGTCGGAGGACCAGACGCCGTTGTCCTCGATCGTGAGCTGGAGGTCGACACCGATCTCGCGCCAGTAGCTCTGGACGACCGTCATGTAGGTCTCGTAGAGGTTGGCGCGGATCTTGGCCTCGAGCGAGAGGCCCTCGGCGCCGGCCTCGGCCAGGAGCTCCCTGGCGCGGTCGGGGTCGTAGGGGATCTCGGCGTCGGGGTCGTAGCCGGGGGTCTGCGGGGCGAGCCAGCCCATGGCGGGCGTGCCGGCGCCGGCGAGGACCGTGTCCACGAGCTCCTGGCGGTTGATGGCGATGGAGAGCGCCTCGCGCACGCGCTCGTCCTCGAGGCCCATGCCGTCCTTGAGGTTGAGGTTCACGAAGTGGACGCCGAGGGTCTCGTACTGGGTGATGCACGGCGAGACGTCCGCGTCCTGCTGGTACTGCTGGAGGAGCGTGGAGTCGATGTCGCACCAGTCGATGTCACCGTTCTTGAAGGCGAGCATCTTGGTGTTGTTGTCGTCGTAGTAGACGATGTGGACCTCGTCGAGGGCGGGCTCGCCGTCGTGGTAGTCGGCGAACTTCTCCATGACGACCTCGGTGGTGTCGTCGTTGGAGACGATCTTGTACTTGCCGGTGCCCACGCAGTTGGTGCCCCAGCCCCACTGGCCGCCGGAGGACTCGACGGCCTCGAGCGCGGCCTGCGGGAAGATGTCTGCGTAGTTGATGCCGAGGTTGTTGATGAACGTGACCATCGGGTACTCGAGGACGAAGGTGAAGTGCGTGTCGTCCTCGACGGTGAGGCCCTCGAGCTCGGTGGCCTCGCCGTTGAGCATGGCCTTGGCGCCGAGGATCATGTCGTACATGTAGGTGGACTTGGCCGCGGTCTCGGGCTTGAACATGCGCTCGAAGGTGAACTTGACGTCGTTGGCCGTGAGCGTCGAGCCGTCGTGGCACTTGATGCCCTCCTTGAGGGTGCAGTGCAGCGTCACGCCGTCGTCCTCGAACGTGGGGACCTCGGTGAGCAGGCACGGGACGAGCTCGTTGTCCTCGGTCCAGCGCAGCGGAGCCTCGAAGATGCAGTCTGCGATCGAAGAGGAGCCGGAGTTCGTGGAGAGCTGCATGTCAAGACCGAGCTTGGGGTTGGACTGTCCGAAGCGCAGGATCTTCCTGACGGAGCCGTCCTCGTTGGTGGCAGGGGCCTGCTCGCCGTCGCAGCCGGCGAGACCCGCGGCGACGGTGCTGGCGCCCGCGAGCGCCGCCCCCTTGACGAAGCCACGGCGCGTGATGGTGTCGCTCATGATCGCTTCCTCCCTTTGTCCCACTTGCGCGGCATGTGCCGCATCCTGTCCCCATTATTGGGACGGAGCCGGGAAAGGGGGCAAATCTCAGGAAGCCTTAACCGATGATTTACTTGGCTAAAGTCTTGTTACGTTTTTGCGCAGGAAAAAGGGGCCGCCCGAAGGCGGCCCCAGAAAAGGCGCGGTTGAGGGTGCGCGAGGCTACTCCTCGGTCTCGGCCTCGGGCTCCTCGTCCTTCTCGGCCGGCTTGTCGCTCTCGGGGAGCGGCTTGACCTCGACCTCGGTGCCGAGGGTCTCGGCGGCGGCCTTCATGGACAGGGAGATGCGACGACGGTCGAGGTCGATCTCCATGACCTTCACCTGGACGGTGTCGCCCACGGCGCAGACCTGGGACGGCTGGTCCACGTGCTGCTTGGCCATCTCGGAGATGTGCACGAGGCCCTCCACGCCCTCGCCGAGGTCGACGAACGCGCCGAAGGTGACGAGCTTGGTGACGGTGCCCTCGACGATGGCGTCGACCGGGTACTTCTTGACGAGCGTGCGCCACGGGTCCTCGGTGGTCTGCTTGAGGCCGAGGGAGATGCGCTCGCGGTTGAGGTCGACGTCGAGCACCTGGACCTCGACCTCCTGGCCGACCTTGACGACCTCGGAGGGGTGGTTGACGTGGTTCCAGGAGAGCTCGGAGATGTGCACGAGGCCGTCGATGCCGCCGAGGTCGACGAAGGCGCCGAAGTCGACGATCGAGGAGCGGTGCCCTTGAGGCGCATGCCGACCTGGAGCTTGGAGAGGATCTCCTGGCGCTCGGCCTTGCGGGCCTCCTCGAGGACCACGCGACGGGAGAGGACGACGTTGTTGCGGTTGCGGTCCATCTCGATGACGCGGGCCTCGATGCGGGTGCCGAGGTAGGCGTTGAGGTCCTTGACGCGACGGAGGTCGACGAGGGAGGCGGGCAGGAAGCCGCGCAGGCCGATGTCGAGAATCAGGCCGCCCTTGACGACCTCGATGACCTCGCCCTCGACGGTCTCGCCGGAGTTGAACTTCTCCTCCACGGCGTTCCAGGCGCGCTCGTACTCGGCGCGCTTCTTGGACAGGACGAGGCGACCCTCCTTGTCCTCCTTCTGGAGAACCAGGGCCTCGATCTCGTCGCCCAGGGCCACGACGTCGGCCGGGTTGACGTCCTTGCGGATGGAGAGCTCGCGGGAGGGGATGACGCCCTCGGACTTGTAGCCGATGTCAAGCAGCACCTCGTCGCGCTCGATCTTCACGACGGAGCCGGTGACGAGATCGCCCTCGTCGAAGTCGGTCACGGTGCCGTCGATGAGGTTGTTCATCTCCTCGTCGGAGATGTCGTCCAGCGCGAAGATGGACGAGTTCTGAATCTCACTCAAAGGTGGACCCCTTTCGAACTAACGGGGCCCCGGTCGTCATGGTCGCTGCCTGCAGTGCCTAGAATCGTGGCGTCTACGTGGAAACTTACATGCTCTCGGGGGCCGACAGATACGTTTGTGCGGACCCTTTGCCCACACGGGGGATAGAGTAACGTTTTTCGCGTGTGTATTTCAAGCGAGACGGATGGGTATTTATTATTTTCTCGTAAGAGAGCCGCCGAGAAGGACGTCCGGTCGCGGACGAGAGCGCGAAGGGAGGGCCGCCATGATCAGGGCCGTGCTGTTCGACCTGGACGACACGCTGCTGCGCCTCAACCTCATGGCCTTCATCGCCCGCTACGTGGCCGGGGCCTCGCGCCTGCTCGCGAGCGCCGCGCGCGTGAGCCCGCTCTCGCTCGCCGCCCCCTTCGCGGGAAGCTTCCTCGCCATAGACGCGCAGGACCGCGCCGACTCCCTCACCAACGAGCAGCTCTTCAACCAGACGTTCTTCTCGGCCTGCGGAATCCCGCTGGACGACCCCGTGATCGCCGACCTCATGGAGTGCTACGAGCGCGAGGTCGTGCCGGGCTACGCGGGCGGCGTCGTGTCGGCGCGCCCCGTGGAGGGCGCGCGCGAGGCCGTTGACGGCGTGTGGAGGGCGGGCCTCGTCTGCGCGCTGGCCACCAACCCCACGTTCTCGCTCGCGTGCGACCGGGCGCGCATGGGGTGGGCCGGGGTGTCCGAGGACGACTTCGCGCTCGTCTCCACGCTCGCCAACTCGAGTCGCTGCAAGCCGTGCGCGCAGTACTACCAGGAGTTCGCCAACCAGCTCGGGGTACGCCTCGAGGAGTGCCTCATGGTGGGAAACGACGCCACGCGCGACTTCGCGCGCCCCGAGTGCGGGCTGCGCACCGCCTACGTGGGCCACGGCCGTCCGGCGCGCGCGGTCTGGCGCGGGCCCATGGCCGAGCTCGCCCGGCAGCTGCCCGAGCTCGTGAAGCGCCTGAACGAGCAGGGTGCGGGTACGGGCGGCGAGTAGACGTTCTTCTCGGCAGAACCGTCCAGAACTTGCCCGGGCGAGAAGTGCGGGCGGCCTGCGGTCACTTCCCCACCCCAAACCGTCCGGAACTCGCCCGCACGGCCAACGCGGGCGGCTACAGAAAAGGCGAGAAGGACGAGCAGACCCGCCGCTCGTCCTTCTCGCCATCGCAGGGCTTGTGCGCCCTTGCTACGCGTCCTTGCTAAGCGTCGGTCTTGGCGCTCCCCTTTCGGCCGGTGGCGACAAGGACCACGATGCCGATCACGCTTGCCACGCCGAGGGCGCCAAGGCCCAGACGGGCGGGCATGCGCCAGGCGGGCTCCGCGGCCGGGCCCTCGGTGGCGCTGCTGTTGGCCTCGGCGTAGAGGTACTGGTGCGCGGCCTCGCGCAGGTGCTTCATTCCGCTTGCGGTCTGGGCGAGCGTGTTGACGTCGTCCTGCGAGAACATGCCGTTGCAGAGCGTGGAGGACCCGCCGTTCAGGATGGCCACCTCGGTGTCCATGAAGCCGTGCTGCTCGAGGTTGTCCGTCAGGACGCACCCGTTGAAGCCCCACTCGCCGCGCAGCACGCCCTTGAGCAGCGCGGAGCTCGCGCCCGCCCAGGTGGTGCCCAGGTTGTTGTAGGCGCTCATGATGCCGAGCGAGTGCCCGTCCTTGACGGCGACCTCAAACGGAACGAGGTAGATCTCTCGCATGGACTGCTCGCTGGCCCAGGTGCACAGGCCAAAGTGTCGCTGGGTCTCGCGCTCGTTGAGGGCGAAGTGCTTGATGTAGACGATGAGGCCGTTCTCGGTGGCCTTGCCCGTTACGCTCGCGGCCATGGCGCCCGCCAGCGTCGGGTCCTCGGAGTAGTACTCGAAGTTGCGGCCGCAGAAGGGGCTGCGGTGGAGGTTGCCGCCGGGGGCGTACCAGCCAGAGACGTTCCAGGCAGCGGCCTCGCGGGAGATGGCGTCGCCAAAGTCGGTGGCCACGTCCACGTTCCAGGTGGAGGCCAGGACGACCTCGCACGGATAGGTCACGGTCTCGTAGGTGCAGGTCCCAGCAAACGCGTCAAAGACGTAGCTGATCGCGGAGGGGCCGTCCATGTCGTAGGTCTGCGGCTTGCCGATGGCGTCGATGGCCGCGCTGCCCCAGCCGTTGGTGGCGAGGATCGCGTTGAGGTCGTCGACGGTCAGCTGGTCGAGAAGCTCCTCCCACTGCGGGTCGTCGTAGTCCTTGCCCTTGAGGTCCGTGAGCGTGACGCCGTTCTTGGCGCCGGTCGTCGGCATCTCGTCCTCGGGGTTCTCGTAGTCCGGCAGCTCGAGGGCGGAGGAGAAGGTCTCCAGCATCTCGGGCGTGGCCTCCTCGTCGGAGCCGGGCACGATCTCCCAGGTGTCGCGGGTCATGTAGGCAACGTCGCCGGCCACGTCCTCAAAGCGGTTGGTGGCGAGCTCGGCGTCGGAGCTGCGCTTGCCCACGTAGCGCGCGCCCTGCTCGACGCCCGTGGAGGCGTCGGACTCGTTGAAGACGATGGAGGCGTCGATGGCATAGGTGTACTCGTCGACCACGGTGTGGGAGTCGCGGCGCACGGAGATGACGTAGTCGCCCCGCTCCAGCACGTAGGAGCCGTTCTCGCTGTAGTAGCAGCGGTCGTCGTAGGAGGCCATGTCCTCGACGGGGAGCTCGATGGTCACACTCTGCGTCTCGCCGGGCTCGATGAGCGGGGTCTTGGCAAACCCGCCGAGCACCGCGCCGGGCTTCTGGATGGCGGAGCCGTCGGAGTAGTACGGGGCGGTGTAGTAGAGCTCCACGACGTCCTTGCCGGCCACGTCACCGGTATTGGTCACGTCGACCGTCACCTTGAGGGTGGTTCCCTGGTCGATGGAGCCCTCGGGGGTGACGTCGCTCACCTTCCAGTCGAAGGTAGTGTAGGAGAGGCCGTAGCCAAACGGGTACTGGACCACGTCGTCGTAGCTCGCGCCCGTGACCTTCTCGCCCTCGAGCGTCGTGTAGTCGTAGGACTCGCGCGTCTCGTAGTAGCGATACCCCACGTAGATGCCCTCCTGGTAGTTGATCAGGTAGGCCGGGTGGGAGTCGAACGCCTGGAAGCAGTCGCTCGAGTTGGTGTAGGTGTAGGTGTCGAAGTTGTAGAACGAGGGGGTGGTCTCGACCGCATAGGGGTAGATGTCCGCCGTGCGGCCGGAGGGGTTCACCTCGCCCTTGAGGATGCTCGCGACGGCGCGCGTGCCCACGTCACCGGGGTCGCCGACCCACAGGGCGGCGTCCACGTCGCCGGTCGCGCTCGCGTCGCCCGCACCACCGTCCTCGACAAAGCCCAGCTCGAGGGCATTGCCGCTGTTAATGAGCACGATCACGCGCTCAAAGGTGCCCTTGGCCTGCTCCACCAGGGAGAGCTCGGCGTCGTTGAGCTCGAGATAGTGCTTGGCCTGGTCGCTCGCCGTCCTGCCGTACTGGGCCATGCTCGTGGGCAGGTCGTTGCCCTCGCCGCCCTTGCGGGAGATCACGATGACGGCGGTGTCGGAGTACTCCCTCATGGCCTCGAAGGAGGCGTCGCCCGTGTACTTGAAGTCAACGCCGTACTCGGCGGCCAGCTCCTCGGTCGCAGGGGCCTCGGGGATGGAGAAGTCCACCTCGAAGGTGTTGGCACCCTCGTCGCCGTCACCCTGGTAGACGGCCGCCGTCGCCGGGTTGACCTCGATGCCGGCATCGGAGAAGGCCGTCACAAAGTCGGTGCGGTTCTCGGTGTAGGAGCTGCCTCCCGAGCCCGTTCCGCCGTACACGGGGTTGTAGGCCCCGTAGCCAAGAAGGTTGATCTTGGTGTTCTCCATCGGGAGGGCGCCGTCGTTCTTGAGCAGCACCGCACCCTCCTCCTCGATCTCCTGCGCAACGGCAAGCCCGTTGTCGTAGGACTCCTGCGTCGACTCGTCCTTCTCGACAGGCGCCGGGAACGCCTTGTCAAGCTGGTCGGAGAAGACCCCGAACATCGCGACCGCGGCGCCCACCGCGATGCACGCGAGCATGGCAAGAAGCCCGATGCCTACCTTTCTTCCTCGTTTCATGACCTTCCTTTCTCCTCTCTCTTGTCGCAGCCGGACGCGACGCCTGGCAGCCGGATGCGACGCCCTACTTTCAGGCGATTCTCAGGCTCTCCCCACAGGCGGCTCAAGGGGGACCGGCACGGTTGGACGGCGCCCCGGCACGGTTGGCACGACGGGAGCAAGCGCTCGCGCGCGAGGCGGGATAGAATTGTCAGGGGAGCTTAAGGTTGGGGAGGAACATGGCTTTTAACGTGGCCATCGTTGAGGACTCGTCAGAGGACCTCGAGGCGCTGAGGGCCCATCTTGCCCGCTTTGTCGCACAGCGCGACGGAGGCGACAAGAGCGGCCTGCGCATCACCGCGTTTGACCGCGCGGAGTCGTTCCTCAAGAGCTACGAGCCGGTCTATGACGTCATTCTCATGGACATCGAGCTGCCCGGCGCCAACGGCATGAGCGCCGCCCGGGCGCTCAGGATCATCGACCCCCGCGCGGTCATCGTCTTTGTCACCAACATCGCGAGCTTCGCCGTAAGCGGCTACGAGGTCGACGCCTTGTCCTACCTGCTCAAACCCGTCTCCTACCCGGCGCTCTCCCTCGCCATGAACAAGGCCCTCAGCGCGGCCGCGCTGCGCCAGGCGCGCCCCTACGTCATCCAGACGGCGGAGGGGATGGTCCGCTTTCCCGTCTCCTCGATTCTCTACGTCGAGGTCGTGCGCCACTCGCTCTTCTTTCACACGACGCAGAGGACACACAAGAAGCGCGGCTCCATGCGCGAGGTCGAGGACGAACTGCGGGGCATGCACTTCTGCCGCTGCCACAACGCCTACCTGGTCAACCTCGAGCACGTCTCGTCCGTGAGCGGCAGCGAGGTCACCGTGGGCACCGACGTCCTTCCCGTCAGCCGACAGCGCAAGCAGGAGTTCATGGACGCGCTCACGCTCTGCCTGGGGGTCTAGCATGGGGGCCGTTGCGTCGCTCGTTTCCTACGACACCTTTGGGTTTGCCGTCGAGCTCCTGTTTGCCGCCGCCTTTCTCATGCTCCGCGAGCCCAGGAGAACGGCGTTTGCGGCGCGCGCCCTCGCCGCGTGCGCGCTCACGCTCGGGGCCGCCCTTCTCGGCGCGGCACTTCTTCATGATGGCTACCTCAACCTGCTGCGCTATGGCATCGTCTTTGCGAGCGTGGTCATGGGGCTCGGCATGTGCTTCGACCTCAGCGCGCAGGAGGCCCTCTTCTTTGGGCTTGCCGCATACAACGTGCAGCACATGGGCTGGAGGGTCGCGGGCCTGCTCACCTTCTACACCGACCTGCAGTCGGGAGGCTTCTACGTCACCCTCGTCACCGTCCCGCTCATGCTCGTGGTCGCCGTCGTCTTCTCTCGCACGCTTCAGGCAAGCCGGGACGCGGCCGTCAACAACGGCCAGCTTCTCGCACTCGTCTCCGTGGTCATCGTGGCCGACCTCGTGCTCAACTACGTGCCCATACTGATGTACGGGCAGACCGCCATGTGGTCGGTCACCGAGAACGCCTACGCCATCATCTGCTGCCTGCTCACCCTTGCCATCCAGTCCGGCATCCTGGCGCGCTCGCGCCTCGAGCGCGAGCAGGCGCTGCTCCAGGAGCTCTGGAGGTCAAAGCGAGAGCAGTACGAGCTGACCAAGCATTCCGTCGACATCATCAACGCACGCAGTCACGACCTCAAGAAGCAGCTCGGGATGCTTCTTGCCCTGTCGCGCGACGACGCGCGCACGAGCGGGGCAATCAGGGAGATCCAGGAGTCCATCGAGGCCTACGACAACAAGGCAAAGACCGGAAACCGGGCGCTCGACGTCCTTCTCACACAAAAGCTCATGCAGGCCCAGACGCAGCAGACCACGCTCGCCTACCTCATCGACGGGGCGGAGTTTGGCTTTCTCGATGAGGTCGACCTCTACGCGCTCTTTGGCAACGTCCTCGACAACGCGCTCGAGGCCGCCGCCCGCATAGAGGACACGTCCAGGAGAATCATCAACCTCCGCGCCGTGCGCAGGGGCCGCCTGCTCGTGCTGCACTGCGAGAACTACTTGGGCGAGGAGCTCGTCATGGGAGCGGACGGACTGCCGAGGACGAGCAAGGAGGACAGGCACGCGCACGGGTTCGGCCTGCGCAGCATAAAGATGGTGGTCGAGAAGTACCACGGGCACATGAAGACCCGCTCGGACGACGGCACCTTCCACGTGCAGATTGTGATTCCGCAGCCGCAGGGGGCGGCGGGCTGACGGCCTGGGTCCGGCGGCATCCCCCGGAGGTGTCTCGGGTCCGCCGGAACCCGCCCGGGCGAGAAGTGCGGGCGGCGCGTGGACGTTCTTCTCGGCAGAACCGACCGCGGCCCGCCCGTTACAGGAACGGACGGGCCGCGAGCAGACGTTCTTATCGCCGCTTACACCCAGAAGAGCATCTGGTTGTACGTGGGAACGGGCCAGTAGTCCTCGCCGCAGACCTTCTCCATGGCGTCCACGCACTCGCGCAGGTGCTCCATCGAGGGCAGGACGGTGTCGCGATAGGCGTCGCACTGAGCCTGCGGGTCCTCGACCGCACGCGCCGCGGAGTTGTTGGCCTCGAGGTCAGTCGTGGCCTCGTGGATGGCCGAGATGCCGTCCGTGAGCGTGCGCACGAGCTCCTTCTCAACCGGGCTCTCGATGCCGATCTCGGCCTTGGTGGCCACCGAGCTGGCGATGTCGCCGGAGTAGTCGAAGAGCGCCGGCAGGTAGAGGTGGCGCGCCATGTAGACCATGGTGTTGGCCTCGATGTTGATGAGCTTGGCGTACTGCTCGGCCTTTGAGACGTAGCGCGCGTGAATCTCGGCCTCGTCGAGCACGTGGTACTTCTCGTAGAACGCCACGTTCTCGGGCCTCACCATGCAGGGCAGCGCGTCGGGCGTGGTCTTGAGGTTGGGAAGGCCGCGACGCTCGGCCTCCGCCTCCCACTCCTCGGAGTAGCCGTTGCCCTCAAAGAGCACGCGCTGGTGGTCGCGCAGGGTGTGGCGAACCCACCTCAGCGCGAGGTTGGTGAACTCGTCGCCCGTCTTGCCCTCGAGCTTGGTGGCAAAGCGGTCGCACTGCTCGGCCACCGCGGTGTTGAGGACCACGTTGGGGTCGGCCAGGTTCTGCTGACTGCCGCACATGCGGAACTCGAACTTGTTGCCCGTGAAGGCAAACGGCGAGGTGCGGTTGCGGTCGGTGGAGTCGCGCTGGAGGTCCGGGAGGGCCGGAACGCCCAGGTCCATGACCTCGGCCTCGTGGACCTCCGGCTCCTCCTTGTTGATCAGGGCCTCCACGATGGCGTGGAGCTGGTCGCCCAGGAAGACCGAGATGATAGCCGGCGGCGCCTCGTTGGCCCCGAGCCGGTGGTCGTTGCCTGCGGAGGCCACCGAGGCGCGCAGCAGGTCGGCATGCTCGTCCACGGCGGCCACGAGCGCGGCGAGAAACACGAGGAACTGCAGGTTCTCGCTCGGCACCGCACCCGGCTCCAGCAGGTTCTTGCCGTCAGCGCAGATGGACCAGTTGTTGTGCTTGCCCGAGCCGTTCACGTACTCGAAGGGCTTCTCGTGCTCGAGGCAGGCAAGACCGTGGTGCGTGGCCAGGAGCTTGAGCTCCTCCATCGTGAGGAGGTTGTCGTCGATGGCGAGCGACCCCTGCTCGAAAATCGGCGCGAGCTCGTGCTGCGCCGGGGCGACCTCGTTGTGCTTGGTCTTGACGGGCACGCCGAGCTTCCAGAGCTCGTCGTCGACCTCCTTCATGAAGGCGTTGACCGTGGGCCTGATGGCGCCGAAGTAGTGCTCCTCGAGCTCCTGGCCCTTGACCGGCTCGCAGCCGAAGAGCGTGCGGCCGCAGTAGATGAGGTCGGGGCGCTTCTCAAAGTCCTCCTCCTTGACGAGGAAGTACTCCTGCTCGGGGCCGATCGTGGTGAAGACGCGCTTGGGCTCGCGGCCGAAGAGGGCGAGCACGCGCTTGGCCTGCGTCTCAAGGGCGACCTGCGAGCGCAGAAGCGGCGTCTTCTTGTCGAGCGCCTCGCCGGTGTAGGAGACGAAGGCGGTGGGGATGCAGAGGACCTCGTCCTTGATGAAGGCCGGGCTCGTGGGGTCCCAGGCGGTGTAGCCGCGGGCCTCGAAGGTGGCACGCAGGCCGCCGGAGGGGAAGCTCGAGGCGTCGGGCTCGCCCTGGACGAGCTCCTTGCCCGAGAAGGACATGAGGATCGTGCCGTCGTTGATGGGGGTCAGGAAGCTGTCGTGCTTCTCGGAGGTGATGCCGGTGAGCGGCTGGAACCAGTGCGCGAAGTGCGTGGCGCCCTTCTCGAGCGCCCACTCCTTCATCGCGTGCGCGACCTCGTTGGCGATATCGAGGTCGAGCGGCTTGCCGTCGTCGATGACCTGGCGGAGCTCCCTGTACGTAGGCTTGGGAAGCCGCTCCTGCATCACGGCGTCCGTGAACAGCAGGCTGCCAAACTCCTGCGTGACCTTGTCCTTGCCCATGTGCGCCCTTTCTGTTGGTGGCGTGCGGGATTGGAATTCCGCCGATTACTCTAACGGCACATTATTTCACGACCGTTGCCTCCGCGTGAAGCTCACGGGAAGACAGCGTTGCGGGCGCGCGGCGACTTCGTGGCGAGAAGGGCAACGGGCCGGGTGCGGGAGGGCGCGGGCGCGACGCGGGGGACCCGCGGCCGCACCCCCAAGACCCGTGGCCGCACCCCCGTGGCC
>JFBN01306784.1_pt1 | contig 16193 bp, 13 predicted proteins | sample 768741 | NCBI WGS metagenome assembly JFBN01 (sample SAMN01983846, study PRJNA193217) | chicken gut metagenome | biome: terrestrial biome; isolation source: ceca of Broiler chicken | host: Gallus gallus | place: United Kingdom: England | collected 2010-09-07
GATTGATCCACTCCTGGCCGTAGCCGTTGTGGTTCTGCATGGTGACATTGAAAATAAATGTCTTTCCATCGATCTCCTCAGTCAACTTGGTAATAGTCTCATAATCGCTGGCGTCAGAGATATAGTCCCGGATATACTCCGGGTCTTCCACATCCTCCTGATAGAGCTGCTGGTCGAAGCCCATGAAATCATAGACCTGGGTACGGTTCCAGCCGGAGGACAGATAGGGGTGGAAAGCTACCGTCTCATAGCCGGCCGCATTGGCCGCCTCTGCCATGGATGGGGTATCCTTGTGGACATAGAGCTGGTAAGCCACCGTATAGGGCGGCTGAAAAGCACTGTTGAAGCCGGTGAGGAACTCATGCTCTACTGTGGCCGTGCCGCCCCGCCAGGCGGGGGAGAGCAGGGTGCCGGTGATGATATTCTCCTGGCCTTCTAGGGAGTGCAGAAATGGCAGGGGGTCCCGGGAGGCTGAAAAGCGGTCATAAACCGAGAAGTCCCCAAAGGATTCATTCATGATCACGATGATATTTTCGGGCTGTATTCCCGCGTTTCCGCCCGTCCCAGGATACTCCTTTGCCAGCTCCAGGATTCGGTTCCGGTCATAGCTATCCGGCTCTGAGAAGGTCATATTGCGGGCCGCCAGGGCAAAGTTCAGGACAAAGCCATTGCCCCGGGTGTCCCACTGATGAGGATACATATTGAGGGCCGGCATGGCGCCGGTGCCGAAGAAGATGAATACATAGGCCACCACCGCAGCCAGCCCTGCAATAATTGACCGTCCCCGCAGCTTGGAGTGTTCCTTGGGCCGGGAGGGAGCCATAGCAATCAGCACCAGGTAAACTGCCAAGACCATGAGTCCAAGGACAATATAACCGTCCAGTGAATAATCCTGTGCCCCGGCTACATTCAGGGCTGTCTGCCAGGCGTTGAGATCGCCCGGCCAGAGCACCCGACCACGGAACCGCAGGATATAGTGGTTCAGCAGACCCACTGCAAAGCAGATGAGTGCGGAGGCCAAGCAGGCCCGCCGGTTGCCTTTGGTGATGATACGGGCCAGAACAAATAGGCAAAAGTACCAGGTCAGGTTCAGAGCAATCTGGAGAGGGGAGAGGTTTAGAAAAGCGTCGTTCTCATTCAGAGTCTCCACCATCAGCAGGCACAGGAATGGCCCTAATAGGAAAACCAGACGGGAAGCCCATAGACTTGGTTGGAAAACGAATCGTTTGACCCGCTCAACCATAAAGCGCCTCCTCCAGAACCTGCGGGTCCACAAAATCCAGATAGGCTACCCGCTTTCTGTGTATCCGCATCTTGCGCAACGCATTGCGCTCAATCTGGCGTACCCGCTCCCGGGTGACATGCAGGTAGTTGCCCACCTGCTCCAGGGTCTGGGCGGGCTCCCCATCCAGCCCCATACGCATAACGATGACAAGCCGCTCCTTATCGCTGAGAATATCCTCCATGACATTCAGCAGGGCATCATGGAGGGCCTGGTTTTCCATAGCCTCCTCGGGCCGTTCCGAGTTGTCAGCCAGCATATCAATCAGCGTCATGTCGCCATCCTCATCGCCAACCGGAACATCCAGGGAAACGGCGTCCTGGCACACGACCCGCAGGTCACGCAGGGCCTCCACTGAAATGTCAGCAGCGGCGGCCAGCTCCTCGTCCGTATAGTCGGTGATACCGTTGGACAGGAACTTGTTCTCCGCCGCCCGGACCTTGCGGGCTTTTTCAGACATATGGACCGGCAGTCGGATCGCACGGCCATTGTTAGCAATATCGCGGGTGATTGCCTGCTTGACCCACCAACCGGCGTAGGTGGTTAGCCGGTAGCCCTTGGAGGGGTCATACCGCTCTATCCCGCGCATCAGGCCCATGTTGCCACACTGAATGAGATCCAGCAGGTGCATGTCCTGGGTCTGGTAAGGTCGGGCTAGGTAAACTACAAACCGCAGGTTGCTCTCAATCAGCTTCTGCTTGGCCTTATCACCGGCCTTCACCAGGGCCTTCAGCTCAGCAAGCTCTTCATCCGGGAGAGCACGCCCCTCGTCCAGCACTGCCTGGGCCTCCCGGCCATCAACCATGGTCTTGGACAGTTTGCGCTCCTCATCCAGGGTGAGAAGGGGATACTGCCCAATCTCGTGTAAGTACATGTGCAGGGAATCCATAGACCCGCCATCCCAGTCATCGACTGGACTGTCAGCTTCTTTGAGAATATCGTCCATGCCCGCCTCGTCCCCTGTGGTAATCTGTACCCCTGCCTCGGAGAGCCTGCTATAGACCTCGTCAAAGTCCACATCAGGGATATCTGCCAATTCGTCAATGATTTCTGTATCTGTAATGGTCTTTTCCTTTGCAGCCTTCTCAAGGAAACCGCTCAAGACCTTCTTGGTATCTTTCAAAAGAATCGCCTCCAGGATAGTTCGTATTGCTCATCTTTATTTTATGTTTTACCTTGTGGAACAAGTACATTTCAGAGGTTGACGCCTCCTTTTACTGTAAAGTGTTTTTCTTTTTCACGCGCTTTGGCACAATAACTTTCCTCTACTATGCGCATGCAGAAATACTTAACTCTTTTCTACAGAGAAAAGGCGGGGCGGGGTCGGCTTGCCCTTCGGCCCTGCTATACGCGCCATCTGTTCTGCGCTCCCTCGCTCGATGACAGGCAGAATAACTTGTCAGCTAAATGTTGTATACAACAATCAGCTTTTTCTGCACTGGCAACCTATCCTATGCACGGCGGCCTGGGTTTCATGCCACGAACCGAAATGAGATGCGGGATCTGTGCATAGACTTGCTTAGTTTCCGATGAGGAGACAGCTACATAGGCGAAATTATTGAAAGGGGAAATCAATATGTTTAGCAATAGTGATGTTTTGGCCCTGGTAGGGCAGGCTGAGGCTCAAATAAGGGCTCTTGGCTATCCGCCCCGGGTCCTGACCGCCGCCTGCCGAGCCATGTTGCTGAGGGAGGATGGGGTCGAGTGCCCGGAGTTCATCGGCTACTGGGCGCCGTCGATCTTAGCTGCCATGACCACACCGCTGACCGTGGACGAGTGCGCTTACGCTATGGCTGACCTGGCCGGGAAGCGTGGCGTTGAAGTCTTGTCCATTGATAACAAGGAGTTGGCCCCCATGGTGGCGGCCGAGGCCCTGTCCAAGATGGAGCAGGTCGTGGAGGAAAGTGGGGTGACTGCATGAAAGAGCTCGTCGCTATCTCTGAAGCCCGGCTTGCTGATACTGCGGCTGGGTATATCCGTCCGGTTCGGTGCTATTTTAAGGCCCTTGGCCTCCAGGCCGGGGATCTCTGGGCTCCTGTCGAGTACATGGAGTGGGTATCCAAGCGCCAGGCTGAGTTTTTTGCTCAGCGAACGCCTGGAGTGGCCGCAGTGCTGGCTGAAGATTTCAACCAATGGCTGGAGGAGCTGGTGGACAGCGGCTGTTGCCCGGTTCCCGAACCGGCCAAGGATTCGTGGAGATATCAAAGTCGAAAGGGGAAGGTTAAATGTTGAATCAAACTGATCTGAGCAAGTTGGCGCCTTACCTGGCCAAGGGTAAGGTAGTCAATATCGAGGTCAAGGACCGCGGCCGCAAGGGCCGGGAAGTGCTGCTGGAGTACGACAATGGGGATAAGCTGGTGGGCGACCTGAACCAGGCCAACTTCCAGATGCGGCCCCTCAAGGGCCTGACCTCCATTGCCTCCTACTTTGCCAGAGGCAAGTATGGCAGCAACGCATGGCGGGGCAACTGCTCCGGGCTGCTGATCCGCGATCTGCTGGAGCACTACAAGCCCGATACCTTTGGGGACTTGGCCGTGGGGTCCGGCACCTCCATTGAGGTAGCGCAGGACCTGGGCTATGACAGCTCCAACACGGTGTTTTCGGACCTCAATCCCAAGTATGGGGGCGTGGACATCAGCGGGCCCGATCTGGATTTTCCGCTGCTGGACTTTATCTTCTTCCACCCGCCCTACTATGTATTCCCGGGCTCCTCGATGCCGGTGTACTCCGGCAAGGGCGCCGACGGACGGGGCATGTGGGGAGATGAAGTCAACCCCCATGACGGCAGCCGAATTTCTGACCAGGGGGAGTTCAAGCGGTGGTTCGACACCTGCAATGCCAACCTCTACAAGCTGCTCCGCAAGGGCGGCCGGCTGGCGATCCTGATGGGTGACTCCCGCTATCGGGGCCAGTATTACAGCATGTTCAAGAACATGGACCTGTTTGGCGAGTTGGAGCAGGTGATCATCAAACAGCAGCATAACTGTCTGACCGATACCATCCAGTACAGCGGCAAGTTCATCCCTCTGGAACATGAGTACCTGGTCATCCTGCGGAAGAAGGACCCGTACATCATCCCCGTGCAGCATGTGAAGTTTATGCAGCGGGATGTGCGGACCAGCGAGAAGATGACCTGGGCCGCGGTGCTTTCCATGATCCTGGAGGCCCATGGCGGGCGCATGAAGTCCGCCGAGCTGGAAGGGGAGATGAGCAAGCATCCCAAGGGGAAGGCCAACAACCACCTGGCCGAGAAGCTGCGGCAGGAGCTGCAGCGTCATCCCCGGATGTTCCGCAGGGATGGGGCTGACATCTGCCTGGCCCGGCCGGCATGAGGAGGTGCTGGTTGTGAGCAACATCACATTTATCAGCACTGGCGACCCGGATTTGGACGCCCTGCTTGCTGGGGTGTTTCAGGCACGGCATCCGCGGGAGGATGACTTCCCGCGGGGCTGCCGGGTCCTGGTGACCATGCCGCTCCCGGCGCTGGCTGCACGGCTGAGCGCGGAGGAGCATATTCCCATGTCTCAGGCGATGGGCCTTGCCAGGTATCTTCGAGAGACGCCTTCCGAGGTACTCGGCGTGGAGGACCTGACCGATGAGGCGGGGGTCGTGAGGCCCTATGCCTCGATCATGAGCGGGGAAGGGTATTTATACCCTATGGAAATTGAATTTTTGAAGCAGGTTTGACAAAAAGTCAAAAGGAGAGATTAGTATGCTGACTTTCATTCGCGTTTTCATCCCATTTTTCCTGAAAATCAGTGTTTTGGGGCTGAAAAAGCCAGAAGAAAAGATCAGCGCGCTGGGAAAGGTCTGTATTGGACTGGACTACACGCTGTATGTGATGTATTTCCTGAACTTCCTACTTTCGCCGGATCCCGTTTCGGTTGGGGCCGGCGGGCTATATCAGGGAGCCCTTATCGTCAGCATCGGGCTGTTTGTGACCGATGCCATAGCTGACATCCTGTGCCGGCTCGTCAAGAGGCCCGGCATGTACGGCCTCAGTCTGAAGCTGCGGTATGTCTGCTGCGGGCTTGGGACCGTCATCGTGGCGATGTATGCGGTAATGCGGTTCCGGGGAATGGTGACCTATGAGTCCGTTGTCTCCGCAGTTCTGAGCGATTCGGCTGTGGCACTCTGCGTCGCCTCGGTTGGGGTGATTATTGTGCGCCTGAAGCGGCTTCAGAAGGATTACTCGGATTTCTAAGCACCACACAAAAGACCCAGAGCTTTCCAATTCGGAGAGCCCTGGGTCTTCTTTTGTTGTGTGCAACGCTGAGCACTCCTCGCTGTTGGATACAACATCCAACCAAAATTGAGGGCATCGAGCTGAGCAGTCCGAAGGGCTGCGGGGGTGCTCGGGGTGGGTAATGCGTGCCGCAGGGGAGGCAACCAAACAAAAACCCCACCCACCTTTTCTCCGTAGAAAAGACCTCTGGCGGCCTCTCTCGCGCAAATGATACCCCGCCGCCGTGCATATCCTAATTTCAAATCCCGAAAAACGGGAAATGAAAAGGAGTTGTAAAATCATGTCGGACATCCCTATTCTCCCCATTGCCATTGGTGCGGCCGTGGTTCTGCTGATTATCTTTCTGCTTCTCAGCTATGTCAAGGCCCCTCCCGACCACGCCTACCTGATTTCCGGTCTCAAGAAGCAACCCAAAGTCCTTGTGGGCCGGGCTGGCATCCGGATTCCCTTCCTGGAGCGGCTGGACCGCCTGTATTTGGGCCAGATGAGCGTGGACATTAAGACTGACCTCCCGGTACCCACCAATGACTTCATCAATGTCTCCGTGGACGCCGTGGCCAAAATCCGCATCTCACCCACCGATGAGGGCATCGCCCTGGCTGCCAAGAACTTCCTCAACAAGTCCGCTGACCAGATTGCTATGGATCTCATGGACTCCCTCCAGGGCAATATGCGCGAGATCGTGGGCACCCTGTCGCTGAAGGACATCAATACAGACCGGGATTCCTTCTCCGACCAGGTCCTGGACAAGGCGTCCAAAGACCTGGCCAAGCTGGGTATCGAGATCGTCTCCTGCAATATCCAGAATGTCACCGACGAAAATGGTCTCATTAAGGACCTGGGCGCCGACAACACCGCTAAGATCAAGAAGGACGCCTCCATCGCCAAAGCCCAGGCTGACCGGGATGTGGCGATCGCCCAGGCTAAGGCCGACCGCGAGGCCAATGACGCCCGCGTTCTGGCCGAGACTGAGATTGCCCAGAAGAACAACGAACTTGAAGTCAAGAAAGCGGAGCTGAAGGTTGCCGCCGACATGAAGAGAGCCCAGGCTGACGCCGCCTATAAGATCGAGGAGCAGGAGCAGCAGCGCACCATCGAGACTGCCACTGTGAACGCCCAGATCGCCAAGACTGAGCGTGAGGCGGAACTGAAGCAGCGCGAGGTTGAGGTTGCCAAGCAGACCTTGGATGCCGAGATCCGCGCAAAGGCCGACGCTGAGAAGTATCGGCAGGAGAAGGAGGCCGAGGCCGAGCTGTACATCCGCCAGCGGGACGCCGAGGCCAAGCTGTTCGAGGAGCAGCGGGCCGCTGAAGCTGTCCGCGCCCGGGCCGAGGCAGCCAAGTACGCCAAGGAGCAGGAGGCCGCCGGTATCGCAGCCGTCGGAAAAGCTGAGGCTGAGGCTATCCAGGCAAAGGCGCTGGCAGAAGCCGAGGGCATCGATAAGAAGGCAGAGGCCATGAAGAAGTACGGGGAGGCCGCCATCATCGAGATGGTTATGCAGGCCCTTCCTGATATCGCAAAGAATGTGGCCGAGCCTCTGAGCAAGGTAGATAAGATCACGATGTATGGAGAAGGCAACAGTGCTAAGCTGATCCAGGATATCATCACTGGGACGACCCAGGTGACTGAGGGCGTTGCCCAAGGCATGGGCATCGACTTGAAAGCCATGATCGCCGGAATGATCGGCGGGAAGATTGCCTCCGACCCGGCACCGACGACCGTTGTGGTTGAGGCCCCTCCCGCAAAGGAGCCCTCTGAGACCAAGGGTAATGGGTCCAAGGACGACAAAACTTAATCCGTTGTGCTATGGGCGGCTGGAGATACTCCGGCCGCCCTCTTTTTCTCTTTTCCACTTCCTGGAAAGATAACCGCTTTTGTCCGGCCACCCCTTGTCCGGTTGGGGTGCGGAATTCAGAAAGGGGGATGGCTAATTGCTGCTCCATCGTCTTTTCTACGGGAAAGAGGCGGGGCTGAATTTTCCTTGCCTTCTGGCCCTGCTGCATGTACCACCCGTCCCGAGCCCCCAACGCAGACCGCTTCGCTAGGTCTGCACGCCCGATGCCCCTCAATTCTGGCTTCTCGCACAGGGGCGTCATCTGCCCCCAGGTTCTGATGCCACGCGCTAATTGTTGTATCCAACAAACAAGTGGCCAGCCAGGCACCCCCGCCAGGGCACGAAAAAAGTGGAGGGGCCAGCTCCCAAGAGCCAGCTCCTCCGCCTAATTTTCTGTGTCTGCTTAGTCCGGCTTGCTCACGCCCGTCAGCGTCGCCCCCACCGCCGGCAGCGACTTCGCCCGATACCGGGATACCCGCTTGATCCCGGCCTCCGAGAGGGGCACAGCGGCCTCCACCGTCTGGCCGGCCTTCAGGTTCATTACTCCCACTCCCTGGGTCGTCCGGGTGGTCTTGGGGGCCAGCAGGGAGGTATCGAACACCACCGTCCGCCCATCGGTGGCCGTGACCGCCAAATCCTGGTTCTCCTTCAGCCACAGCGCGGCGACCAGGGGAGACTTGTCTGAATACGCCCCGGTCAGCTTCTTCCGCCGGGACTGGGTCCGGTAGGCCGACAGGGGCACCCTGGCCGCCTTGCCATTGGCAAAGAACAGCACCAGGTCTCCCGCATAATCCCCGGGCAGGCAGGCCCATACGACCTTCTCGTCAGGATCCATGCCCAGCTTGGTGGGCAGGTAGTCGCCCAGGGCGCTGGCCTTGGTATCCTCAAACTCCGCCAGCTTCGGCTTATAGCACTGCTGCTTGTCCGTGAAAATCAGTAGCTCATCCCGGTTATTGGCCTCCCACTGCTGGGCCGGTCCATCCCCATCCTTGTACTTCTGCTCGTTTGCCATGCGCAGGGACTGGGGAGTGATCTTCTTCAAATACCCCTCCTGGGAGAGGAACAGGTTGACGGGATAATCGGGCGTATCGTCGCCCTCTTCCGGGTCAACCTCCACCGCCGCGCCCTTAACGATGTCCGTGCGCCGGGGCGCCCCATACTTTTCCTTGACCTCCCGCAGCTCCTTGGCAATCACATTCTGGATGCGCTTGGGGGATTTCACGGTGGTCTCCAGACTGTGGATCTCCTTCTCCAGGGTAGCAATCTCCTTGGTGCGCTTGAGGATATGTTCCTTATTGATGTCCCGCAGCCGCATATTGGCTACAAACTCGGCCTGCACCTCGTCGATTTTGAAACCAGCCATGAGGTTGGGCACCACATCGGCGTCCCGCTCGGTCTCCCGGATAATCCGGATGGCCTTGTTGATGTTCAGCAAGATTTTCTCCAGGCCCTGGAGCAGGTGCAGTTTCTCAGATTTCCGGGCAATCGACCAGTTGAGCCGGCGCTTGACGCAGTCCATGCGCCATGTGATCCACTCCTGAAGCAACTCGCGGACGCCCATGACCCGGGGCTGGCCGTTGATCAAAACATTGAAGTTGCAGGATTGGCTATCCAGCAGGGGAGTGAGGCGGAACAGCTTCTGCATGACCTTCTCCGGGTCAGAGCCCCGCTTCAGGTCGATGGCCAGCTTCAGGCCAGACAGGTCAGTTTCATCCCGGATGTCGCTGATCTCTTTGGCCTTTCCCTGCTTGACCAGCTCCACCACCTTATCGACGATGGCCTCGGTGGTGGTGGAGTATGGGATCTCATAGACCTCGATGACATTCTGCTTGGGGATGTACCGCCACTTGGCCCGAACCTTGAAGGAACCCCGGCCAGTATCATAGATCTCCCGCAGCGTCTTCTCGTCGAAGATCAACTCCCCGCCGGTAGGCAGGTCGGGAGCAAGTATGGTGGACAGGATGTCATGGTTGGGATTCTCCATCAGGGCAATGGTGGTATCGCAGACCTCGGACAGGTTGAATCCACAGATGTCGCTGGCCATGCCAACGGCGATACCCTTGTTGGCCGAAACCAGGATATTGGGAAAGGTGGTAGGGAGGAGGGACGGCTCCTTCAGCTTGCCGTCGTAGTTGTCTACGAAGTCCACCGTATCCTGGTCAATGTCACGGAACAGCTCCCCGCAGATCCCATCCAGCCGGGCCTCCGTATACCGGCTGGCCGCCCAGGCCATATCCCGGGAGTAGACCTTACCGAAGTTGCCCTTGGAGTCCACGAACGGGTGGAGCAGTGCCCCGTAGCCCTTGGACAGGCGTACCATGGTGTCGTAGATGGCCGCATCCCCATGGGGGTTCAGCTTCATGGTGGCGCCCACGATATTGGCGCTCTTGGTCCGGGCCCCGCCCAGCAGGTGCATCTGATACATGGTATAGAGCAGCTTGCGGTGGCTGGGCTTGAAACCGTCGATCTCCGGGATTGCCCGGGAAATGATAACGCTCATGGCATAGGGCATGTAGTTGTACTTCAGGGTGTCGCTGATGGGCTGCTCCTGCACCTCAGATTTGAGGCCCTTTACATGCAGGTCCTTCGCGCTTACCCTGGCCGGCTCCGCAGCCGGCTTTTTGGTTTTTCTGGCAGCCATAGATGCTCAGCCTCCTCTCACGAAATGTCGGCCAGGTCCAGGAACAGGTGCCCGTCGCTGGCAATATAGTTCTTACGCCCCTGGAGGTCGTCGCCCAGGAGCAGGTCAAAGATGGCCGCCGTCTGCTCGGCGTCCTCGGGCATGACCTTGATGAGCCGGCGGGTCTCCGGGTTCATGGTGGTCAACCACATCATATCAGGGTCGTTCTCGCCCAGGCCCTTGGACCGCTGGATGTCGTACTTTTTGCCCTTCAGCTTGGCCACGATGGCGTCCTTCTCGGTGTTGGAGTAGGCAAACCAGGTATCGCCCTTACAGGTGATCTCGAATAGGGGAGACTCTGCGATATAGACATACCCCTCCTGGATGAGGGTGGGGGTCAGGCGGTAGAGCATGGTCAGGATAAGGGTGCGGATCTGGAACCCGTCCACATCGGCATCCGTGCAGATAACGACCTTGTTCCAGCGCAGGGCCGACAGGTCGAAGCTGGCCATATCCTTGGCATGGCGGTCTTTTACCTCAACGCCGCAGCCCAGCACCCGGAGCAGGTCGGTGATGATCTCACTTTTGAAGATTTTGGCATAGTCGGCCTTCAGGCAGTTGAGGATTTTGCCGCGCACCGGCATGATCCCCTGAAACTCACTGTCCCGGGCCAGCTTAACGCTGCCCAGGGCCGAGTCGCCCTCCACGATATAGAGCTCCCGTCGGCCGGCATCCCGGGTGCGGCAATCCACGAACTTGGCCACCCGGTTGGAGATATCCATGGAGCCGGTGAGTTTCTTCTTGATGTTGAGGCGGGTCTTCTCGGCGTTCTCCCGGGCCCGCTTGTTGACCAGTACCTGGTTGGCGATCTTCTGGGCGTCGATGGGGTTCTCGATAAAGTAGATGCCCAGCTGCTCCTTCAGGAAGTCGGTCATTGCCTCCTGGACAAATTTGTTGTTGATGGCCTTCTTGGTCTGGTTCTCATAGGAGGTCTGGGTGGAGAAATCGTTGGTGACCAGGACCAGAGAATCCTGAATATCCTGGAAGGTGATCTTGCTCTCGTTCTTATTGTACTTGCCCTGCTGCTTTAGGTAGGCGTCCAGGGCCGAGACGAAGGCCGAGCGTACCGCCCGGTCCGGGGAACCGCCGTATTCCAGCCAGGAGGAGTTGTGGTAGTGCTCAATGACCTGGATCCGGTTGGAGAAGCAGAAGGCCACGGACAGCTTCACCTTGTAGTCGTTCATGTCAGAGCGGTCCTTGCCTGAGCGTTCCGTAGACTGGAAGAAGGCGGGGGCCGTCAGCGGGTCATCCCCGGCCAGCTCCTTGATATAGTCCACCAGGCCATTCTCGTAAAGGTAGGATACCTCCTCGAACTCACCGGGGGCAGTCTCATTGCGGAACAGGAAGGTGATCCCGGCATTGACCACAGCCTGGCGCTTCACCGTATCCCGGAAGTAGTCGGCCGGGATATCGGTCTCCATGAAGACGGACCGGTCCGGCTTCCAGCGGATGGAGGTGCCAGTGTGGACGCCCCTGGGGGCGGTCTCTGTGTGCAGGCCGCCAATATTCTCGCCCTTCTCGAAATGCAGGGTGTGCCGCTTGCCGTCCCGGATGACCACCACATCCATGTACTCGCTGGCATACTGGGTGGCGCAGGAACCCAGACCGTTGAGGCCCAGGGCATATTCATAGTCGCCTTCTCGGCCATATTTGCCGCCGGCATACAGCTCGCAGAAAACCAGCTCCCAGTTGTACCGCTGCTCGGCCTCATTCCAATCCACCGGACAGCCGCGCCCCTGGTCGTCCACCTGGATGGAGCCGTCCAGATAGCGGGTCAGGGTAATCAGGGACCCGTACCCAGCCCGAGCCTCGTCGATGGCGTTGGACAAAATCTCAAAAACGGCGTGTTCGCAGCCCTCCAGGCCGTCAGAACCAAAGATGACGCTGGGCCGCTCCCGGACACGGGCCGCGCCCTTGAGGGCTGTAATCGACTGGTTGCCGTATTTCTCTTTTGGCATTTGAAAATCCTCCTCCTCTTGAAATCACAATCATATATTATGCCGCAGAACAAAACAAAATGCAAAGAGAAAAGCCCCCGGAGTGGGGGCTTTTGTGGTTTGGCGTCACTTCCAGATAAAAGTGATGGCGCCTCGGTCGATGAATGCCTTCTTGTCTTTCTGCATCACCGCGGGCCCAATATCCGGCTGCTGCGGCGCCGTGGCCGGGTCGTACTCCAACGACAGATCGTAGTCGGTGTAGTCCAGGAGGGTTCCGCGCAGGCATGCGTTGCCCAGGTAGACGGAGATGGGCTTGTTCAGCAGGGCGGGACAGAGCTGGTGCCCGCCGGGCTCAATGGGCTCCAGCACAGGGCGGAAACCGACATTGAGGTTCTTCTCGTCCACCCTCTCGCTGGAGACCATGTCCAGGCTGTACCGGCCGGTCACAGAGCACCGGGCCTCCTGAAAGACGCCGTCACCAGGGATGTACTCCTGGCCGAAGAACTGGTACCCTTCCTTGGTATCCCATTCGACCTGGCCTTCCGTTGCCTGGACCACCTGCTCCCACTCGCCTCCAGGACTTAGTCTGGGGCAACGACAGAGATAATCCACGCCATCAATGCGGACTGGGCGGCCGTAGACATAGCCCATGGAGCGAAGCTCCTCCCAGGTGATGCCCATACAATAGACATCCCGGCAGTAAAATATTCCATTTACGCGGTTCCAGCCGATTGCGCCCAGAGTTGAGTTCAGGAACTCGATTGGGCCCTCCAAGAACTTCGTCCGTGGTCTGCAAAACTCGCCGTTCTCGTAAAGCGAGCCAAATGAGATTGCTCTAATATCATCCATATTCTTTTACCTCCAAATATGTAATAGTCCCCTGAAGTGTTGGTTGTATCTATGAGTATGCCGAGCTGCGGTATCCCATTCTGGAGGAGGCGGGACAACCGTCTTTTCTACGGAGAAAGGCGGGGAGATTTTTGTCTGGCTGTCCACCCTTCGGCATGCGCCGCCCATCCCGAGCGGCCGTGCCCGATGCCCTGAATATCCAGCCAGGTGGCGCGGCTTTGCCCCAGGGTTCCTTCCGGCCCCAGACCACCGGCCGAACAGCTATTTGTTGTATTCAACGGCGGACCAAAAGGCCCAAAATAAAATGTTGCGTACAACATTCAGCTTCAGACGCCAGGCATCGTGCCAAGGGGCTCGGGGCGGGTGGCGCTTGCCGCCGCGCTCAAGGGCCAGAACCCGCCGGCCCCCATCCTTTTCTCCGTGGAAAAGACCGCCCCCAGAGCAACCCAACGCCCATATTCCAACTGAAAAGAACAAAAAGAAAGGGCCAAGAGGAAATCCTCCTGGCCCTTTGTTTGAGCAATGCAGCTCAATCATCGTCGTAGACTTCTCCTTCCCCACGGAACCCGCAGACATGGCTGTGAGCATAATAGCCCTCTTTCCGCATCTCCACGCTTGCCGTATTCGGTACCGTGCAGTGGCACTTCTGGCAGTACAGCTTCCCATCGGGCCGCATGTACACGGTGGGTAGATCGTCCGGGGTCAGCAGGGAGCGGGTCTCGCAGCGGCCATTCTCCTGGATGGAGTAGGGGATCACCACTTGGACATCCGTCCATTTGGAATCGCCAAGCCGCTTCTCTCTTGTTGTCAGCCGCAGGGCGGGGACCTCGACCTTCCCGTCAGACAGGAACAGGGTCAGCCCCTTGTCTGTGTCCCGGAACTCTGCCTGGAGCCCGCCCAGCCTGAACGATTGGCCGGTGACGCTGGAACCCGCATCCGAGTATCCCATCTTCCAACCATCGGCAAAGTAGGCATCGCACCACCACCGCAGGTCCTTCTCAGACCCGAAGGTGACCGGCTTCCAGCCGGGCCCGTCCTCCTGCCGAGGGGAGATCAGCTTCAGATCCCTATTGTACCAAGCAGTGAGCAGCTTTGCCTTGAACTCGGATTCAGACACGCTGCCCATAATGTTGAGCACAACATCCATCTGGCGCTCGATCATGTGCCGGTCTCCCGCATCATAGACGCTGAGGTCGAAGTTGGGGAAGAGCGGCAGGATGTAGCGGTACACTTCATCGCGGAAGCGGTTGGAGAATCCCTCTGCGAAGTCCCCCATGGTCACATCGTAGTACATCCGCTGCAGGCAGATAAAGGCATCCAGCCACCGCTTGCCAGTGTACCCATAGTGCGGGATCAGCTCCTGAAGCCGGTCAAAAGTACGCTGATGCCGTCCAGTTCCATTTTCATACATACTCATTTCTCCTCCTTTTTCGCTTCTTCCATGTACAGGACCGCAGACCGGTTTACCGCCACAAGCCCGCCTCGCATGGTCATCAACCAGGGTCTCTTCTGTGGCAGCTTCCCGGGCCAGGGGTCCAGCACCAGATCGTAGTCGTACACCTCTACAAGGCGGCCGCTTACCGAGCCTCCAAGGCCATACAGGGTCACCGCTTGGCCTGTGGTTAATTCCTCCGGGGTCAATGCGGGGCCAAGCTCCTCCAGCACCGGACGGAAACCAATCCCTGCAGGCTGCGTGGATTTCACCGTTGTGGATTTTCCCATGAAGATAAAGCCAGACGCTGGGCGGAAATCCTCGGTGTCATCCGGGAGCTCTGAAGTGTCGTCCCAGCACCAGAAATAGCCCTTGCCCCAATTCCAAGTCTCCTCGTCATGGAGGTCTGCCCCGAAAATCCAGGGCAGCTCGCTGACCCGGACGGACCGGCAGAGATAGTGCTGGTCCCCAATCATGACTGGGCGGCCGGAGATAAATCCAAGCCGGTTCAGGTCGTGCCAATTGATGTTGAGGCACAGGGTCCTGGGGGAGACCCAGAAGGGCCCAGACTTGATCCAGTCGATCGTGTTACCGGCTGGGACTTCCGTATAGCCGATTGTGAAGGGGCGGCCGTGATACTGCCAGGGATCCATCGGGCTGCCCGTGTCAGGGTCAACAACTGTGCTGGCCGGGAAATTCTCGGAGTTTTTTGTTTTTGCCATTTCCAAAAGGCCTCCTATATGTAATTATTTCTCCTGATTGTGAGATGAAAATATGCTATGCACGGAGGCCGAAAATTAGGAAGGGGAACCCTGCGAAAAATTTTTTCTGAAAATTGGGCAAACCCTCGGGCAAAAACCGTATTGTTATTTTTTGGCAATCTTATAATAGAGGCAGAGGAAGGATTCTGCCTACCCACAGTTTGGCCAATAAGATTTTTCGCGCTTGCTATAATATATGGCCATGAGGGCAGACCGCCCTTGCTCATTGTTTCTTAAAGCCGCGCCGGCTTTGCCCATAATATAAGGAGGTTAACCAACCCACAACGCCTAAAGCTGCCTCAAAATACCCGGGGGAAGGGCAGGAGGAGACTCCGAATTCCTGCCCCAGCCCGTTGTGGTGAGCGTAGGTTACATACAGACTCATCTCCCTCTGTCGGCTGCATGGAAGGCGCCCAGAAGAGAGCCCCCAAATTCAGCAAGGGGGCGCCGTTATGGAGATGCGGGGGCTTAGGCGTATCGCACCCCTGATAACAACACTCGGTACGGGTCTGGCGGGGCCGCTGCAGAAAATCCGCTCGGAGGAAAATGAGAGAAAGGAACCTAAAACCCCCGCGAGCCGGGTATGGTTGACCGGCGTACAAATTAACCAGGTCGGGCTTCTCGCCGGCGCAAGCCGGGGGAATCAGTTTCCGATACTACACGGTGCGAGAAGATGTAGTGGAGCTGATTGGCTGTTCCTGCTGGCCATGGCAAACAAGCCATGGTACACCTCCTGCACGCGAAAATTGGCAGTTGCTTCCATTTTCGGCGTGACAGGGGGTGCCGTCTGCCCGTGAGGCGCGGAGTATCTTGCGCTGCCTGTCGCAGACGGGCAAAGTTGCCAGTCTTTTCTACGGAGAAAAGGCGGGACCGCGCCTGACGGGCTGACGGCACGGCGGCCCGCGCCACACGCCCCGAGCCCCTGCAGGCCGCTCCGCTGGCCTGCTTGCTCGATGCCGCCGTCGAAAGCCTCAAGCGCCGCCTACGGGCCGTGCAGGGCCGCTCCGGGGCTCTTGGAGGCTGCCGGGGCAAGCAGGGCTCGGAAAAAGAAGCTGACCCGCCGGCAAGCGGGCCTCCTCCGGGGCGTGCAGGGTCCCGGTAGGAGCAGGGCCTCCATTGCCGGAGGTCGGGACAGCCGGGAACCCCAGGCAGCCGGGTGGCGGAGGGCCGGG
>JFBN01561556.1_pt1 | contig 16172 bp, 11 predicted proteins | sample 768741 | NCBI WGS metagenome assembly JFBN01 (sample SAMN01983846, study PRJNA193217) | chicken gut metagenome | biome: terrestrial biome; isolation source: ceca of Broiler chicken | host: Gallus gallus | place: United Kingdom: England | collected 2010-09-07
CCGCCGAAAGCAGGCCCGCGGCGGCTGCCCAAAAACGGCGAACCGGCATCACCGCCCGCCAGACGGCAGATTGCCGAATCTGCTCTGCCGATTGATGAAAGGACGGTGTGTCGTCCACCGTCTGAACCGTCCGTACCTTTTCCAGAAAAGTTAAAACCTCTTGTGCCGTAAAATTTTCGCTTTGCTGCGCCACCTTTTCCAGCATAATTTTTCGGTAAGGGAGCATTCTGTTGTGCCGCGCCGCCGCTTCATCCGGCTCGCCCGGAATTTTAAACAAGCTCAGTGTTTTTTCAATGGTGCAAATTTTTGTGTGCATACTGTATCGCAGCCACAAATCCCAATCCTCGAAGGCATCCAGCGCGGGGGCAAAGCCGCCGTACTGAGAAAACAGCTCGGTGCGAAACACCACCGCTTGAATGGGAACGGCATTTTCCAGGCAAAAATCCACCCTTGAAAGATTTCTCACCGCGTGATTTTCTTTGCTTAATACTTCATACGCCGAGCCGTCCTCCGTCAGCAGCTTCACCTTCGCCAGAACTGCGCAGGAGCAAAACATCCCACACGCGGGATAGGCGGTAAAATAATGAGAAACCGTTTCCACATAATCGGCATACCAATAGTCATCATCATCCAAAAAGCACGCATACGGCGTTTTTACCGTTTTGAGTGCCAGATTTCCGATTTCACAGCGTCCCACATGCGCTTTTGCCGATAAATAGTGAACCGACAGACGGGCGGCAAATTCCTGCACCACCATTTGTGCCATCGGTTCTTCTCCGTCCTCTGCTACAATGACGTCAAAATTCATGCAGGTTTGCATCGTCAAATTTTCCAGCGCTTGACGAAGTACCTGCGGGCGGCGGTAAGTGCGCACGATTACTGTCAGCCGATGCTGTTCGTCAAATGCGCCCTCTTGCGGTGTTTGCGTGCGAATCAGCTGAAAAGCCTCCGTGGATAAAAATTCCCGGCACAGCTTGGACGGACGCACAGTGGTTCGGTAAAATTTTCGGTCATGCGATATGCGTTTACGAATTTGCTTCTCCCATGTGTGAAGGCGTTCCGTTTGATTAGCGGCTTCTGCCGTTTGCCGACAGCGCCAAAGCCACTCTTTGCAGGCCTTTTTCGGCGTATACTTCAAACAAAGCAAATACCCGCTCATCAGAGTATCCAGCGTGTCCTGCCGCGAAGCAACCGGCGGCTCATTCTGTGTGTCACAGGCACGGTACACAACCGCTTTTGGAACATAATGCATCAACGCGCCTTGTAAACGAAGCCTGCGGCTGAAATCCAGCCATGCATCCTCCATGCGCATTGCTTCATCAAAGCCGCCAAGCTCGTGGAACAGATTGCGCTCTACACAGCAGCACAATCCTCCGATCTGTTCCATTTCATGGGTTTGGGGATGATAAAACCGCGTACTCTCCAACGGCAGTTCGCGGCACTCCATCGCCGTGTATCCTTTAGTTGCGATACTTTCCCGAAGATTATCTAAGGTTTTGGGGTCCAAACGCGCCCTTGCATCACAGAACACCAGAAAGCTCGCTCGTGCATTTTGAGCCAGCTTTTGATAGGCTTGTGCTGTTGTATCATCTGCCGGTACGCTCAAAAGGTCAAACTGCACGGTCCCCTTGCACTCAGACAGAAATTCTTTGACAGAGTTGAAACTCTCGATACCATCGCAAACGGCAATTCGAACAAAAACGCTCTGTTCTTCTAATTCCGACTTCGCAATTGCCTTGCAAAACGCTTCTATCTCCCTGTTCCAGTGGCTGGTATAACAGCACACGTCAAAACTTATCATATACGGTTCTTCCTATATTGAAAATTCGTTTTTTGCAGTTCTGCACCAAACGTTTGTTTCCTTTTCTGATAAAAACCTTTCCAAACGGGTAAGCACTCTCACTTCCTGCTATTTTTCAAAACAGCTGATACTCTTACCCGGCTCTCATTATATCGCATCCCGGTTAAAATCTCAAGTCGCTTACGTTTTGCTCCTTGTAAAAGTATGATGCAATTTTCTTTTCCGCAAACTCTTCGACCAAGGAAAGCCGCGGAGAATAAAAAAAGAGAGAGAAACGCTCCTTATGAAACGCCTCTCTCTTATCTTTCTTGATATCCCCTTTTTCACCCAATGTCCTCAATGAATCTTCTGCCCTTTCCTCAGCGGCAAATCCATGCGCTTTGAGTGGAGATCATTCGGTGTCATTTTTGGACAATTGGGCGACAGAAATATGCACAGCAGATTATTTTACCATGCTTGCAACTTCTGCTGCGAAGTCATCCTCTTTCTTCTCCAGGCCCTCGCCCTTCTCAAAGCGGACATACTTCACGATTTCGATATCGCCGCCCAGCTCTTTGCCGGTTTTCTCAACGTACTGAGCAACCGTCAAATCGCCGTCTTTCACGAACTGCTGATCAACCAGGCAGTTCTCTTTGTAGTATTTACCGATTTTGCCCTCGACCATTTTCTCTTTCACCTGGTCGGGCTTGCTTGCCAGCTTCGGATCGTTGCTGATCTGAGCGAGGAGAATCTCTTTCTCCTTCTCCAGCACTTCAGCGGGAACGGAAGCCTCGTTCAGGTATGTGGGGTTAACAGCCGCAATCTGCATAGCGATGTCCTTACCGAAAGCAACAAACTCGGGCTTGGAAGCCACAGCGTCGCTGGTGTTGAACTCAACCAGAACACCGTGTGTTCCGCCGCCGTGAATATAAGCAGCGCAAACGCCCTCAAAGCGCTCAAAACGACGAATCTTAATGTTCTCGCCGATAACCAGAATCTTCTCTTTCAGAGCAGCGTCAACGTCGCCGTCGCCCATTTTGCACTTGAGCAGAGCGTCAACATCAGCCGGATTCTCGTTGATTACGATTTGTGCCAAATCCTGCACGAAAGTGCGGAACAGCTCATTCTTTGCAACGAAGTCAGTCTCAGCGTTTACTTCGATGACAACGCCAACCTTCTTCGCCATATCGGCCTCAGCAAATACCATACCCTCAGCAGCAATACGGCCTGCCTTTTTCGCAGCAGCTGCCAAGCCCTTCTCACGCAGGTACTCAACCGCCTTCTCGAAATCGCCGTTGGACTCGGTCAAAGCCTTTTTGCAGTCCATCATGCCGCAGCCTGTTTGCTCACGCAGGTTTTTTACATCAGTAGCAGTAAAAGCCATGGTTCTATTTCTCCTTTTTACAAATTACAAGTCAAAACATCAAAAATGGTATCCCCCGCCTGCGCAGAGGAAGCGAAGGATACCATAACGCGCACAAAATTATTCGGCAGCTTCTTCCTGAGCCGCTGCTTCCTCAAACTGCTCGCCCTGACGGCCTTCCAGCACAGCGTCAGCCATAGCGCCCGCAATCAGCTTAACAGCACGGATTGCGTCGTCGTTGCCGGGGATGACATAGTCGATCTCGTCCGGATCGCAGTTGGTGTCAACGATTGCCACGATGGGAATGTTCAGCTTGCGTGCCTCGGAAACAGCAATGCGCTCTTTGCGCGGGTCAACGATGAACATTGCCTTCGGCAGCTGCTCCATCTCTTTCACGCCGCCCAGGAACTTCTCGAGCTTCTCCAGCTCCAGCTCCAGCTTTGCAACTTCCTTTTTGGGCAGCATCTCAAAGGTGCCGTCCTCACGCATTTTGTTGATTTGAGCCATACGGTCGATGCGGCGGCGAATGGTGCGGAAGTTGGTGAGCATACCGCCCAGCCAACGAGCGTTCACATAGTGCATACCGCAGCGCTGTGCTTCCTCACGCACAGAGTCCTGAGCCTGCTTCTTGGTACCGACAAACAAAACGCTGCCGCCCTCTGCTGCGATGTCACGCACAAAGTTGTAAGCCTCGTCCAGCTTTTTCACGGTCTTCTGCAAGTCAATGATATAGATACCATTGCGCTCGGTGAAGATGTACTTTGCCATTTTGGGGTTCCAGCGACGGGTCTGATGACCGAAGTGTACGCCGGCTTCGAGAAGCTGTTTCATAGATACGACTGCCATAGTAAAATCCTCCTAAAAATTGTTTTTCCTCCGCATTATTTCCATGACACCCCACCGCCAAGGCGGCACCGGAGCATCACAATAATACGTGCGTATTGCCGTTGTATTATATCACATTGTGCAAGTAAAAATCAAGCATTTTCAAAAGTTTTTTCGTTTTATCGAAAAACAAGACAAAAAACGGCACAGCGGCTTTGCCCCAAGGCTGCCCCGCTGTGCCGTTTGCGCCGCAAACAAATGGTTTTTTCAGAGAACACATCCCGCTGCGTTACGTCTCATTTTCCCACTGTGCCGTAAAGTTTTTGCCAAACATTTGGTCGTATTGCAGCAGCCAATGGTCGTTATACCACTGCTGCTGTTCCTCGGTCATCGTTTCAGAGAAAGAGCCGTTTGCTTCTACGGTCACCCCGCGTGTACGCGCGCGGTAAACGCTCATTTGCTGAAGCAGATAGTCAAAATAAATGGGTCTTTCAAGGCCGTACAGCTCCGCCATAACGGGAGAAACCTCATAAGCGGCAATCGTGCCGAGGTCGGTGTGCGTGTCGCTGTAATTGCTCCAAATCAGCAAATCCGTCTGATGCAGTGCGGGGCTGGAGGTATCTCCTTTTTCGATGTATCCGGTCTTTTCGTAAATCTCATAGCCATCGCCAAACGGATTGAAATGGTCGCCCCAGAACACAATGATGGTCGGTTCTTCCACTTGGCTGAAATAATCGGTCAGAGCCCCCAGCGCGGCGTCGGCTTCATATACGCCGGTGGCAAAGTCGCGCAGCGGCGAAAGCGTTTTTTCGGAAAGACCCGGATGCTCCAGCACATTCACCAGCTCATCCTGCGGATATTTGCTTTCGTCATACGTTGTGTGGTTTTGCATCGTCACGGCATGAATGAATACCGGGCCGTTCTCTTTACGGCTTTCGTACTGTTCAATAATCTGCTGGGTCATCTCCATATCGGAAACAAAACCGCGCCGTTTATCCGGGTCGGACATATCTTCAATCGAAATAAAATCATCCAGCCCCAAACGCGGATAAGCCGTATTCCGGCTCCACATTCTTTCGTAATATCCGTGGATGGCCACCGTGCTGTATCCTTGCCCCTTTAAGAACTGCGCCAAGGACGGGGTTGCATCCGTCACATATTGCTGGTAGGGCTTGCTTCCGGCGGGCAGATGCTCCAGTGAAAAGCCCGTCAGCACTTCAAATTCCACATCGCATGTGCCTCCGCCAAAGCTAGGCGAATACACATACCCGCTTGCCCCCTGCTGTGCAAGCCGCTTTAAATTCGGGGTTAAATCACGGTCAAAAGCAATACCCTCCAAGCGCGATACATCCCAGAAGGATTCATTCATCACATAAATAATATTGGGCGTTTGCACCGCGTCCTTTTCATGTTCCGCCGCATAAGAATCCGCATACATCGGCTCGTCGGAAGGGTCTTTTTCCACCTGGTCTAAACGCTCATAAACCGCTTCTTGGCTGTAATTTTCAGGCGCTTCAAACTGCATCACGCGCAAGTTTGTTAAAAAGCCCGTCACAATGCTGTAATTGCGGTAGTAGCGGTCCTGCATCCACATGTCCTCGTAAATATGAAACGAAGCGCAAACCTCTTTGCTCATGTAAATGCCAAAGAAAATGCCAAGCGACATCACCGCGCCAACAATGGCCAAAATAAGACGCACAATCAGCCCGCGGCGCTTCATGCCGCGGTAAGAGGAAGGCATCATGATGCTCAGACCCAAGCAAAGCAGGAAAATAAGCGCCACCACAATCATGTGCGGCTGAACCGACAGCTTCACGTTATCGGCAACACCCATAAAATCGCCCAGCTGCTGAAAGTCCCAGGGCAAAAGCGGCTCACCGCGCATTTCCAGCTTAAAGTAGGTCACCGTACCCGCGCCATAAGCGATGATTCCCAAAGTAAGCACCGCCGGCCAGTGACGCCCGAAAATTTGGCTGATCACTGTGTACACACCCAGAACAAACAGCCAAGCTAAAATAAACGCCTCAGGATGCGGCAGCAGTCTTTCATTCCAAAACTCATCGCTGAACAAGGTTCCGCGATGCAGCCACTCCATGCCCCAAAACAAAATAGACGGGAACAACAGCCCTGCCGCCAGATTGAAAAGCCAAGCATAACGGCTTGTTTTTTCGGTGATGCGCTCCTGCACCGCCGTTAGTCCTTTCATTTGTTCCATTCCTTTCTCGATCATTCCAATGTGCAGCACCTCGTTCAAAGCAATTTTATCACACGGTGCTGTATCAATTACAAATCGTCCAGAATGCGCCATACCAAAGCCATGCACTTTCTGACCTTGATGAAACGCCGGTTCTCATTATAACGAAACAAACCCTATGCTTGTCAAGCACTTTTTCCTTTTTTTGCAGCTTTTTCAGACAAATTTCAACATTGTCATTTTTAAGGTAATTTATGGAAATAATCACTTATTTCTTCTCCTGCTGGATGCAATCCGCATGAACCAGCACCGCATCTTTGCCGATGGTTTGAATGGCTGACCAAGGTATTTTGATGTCGGGATGGCGCCCTAAAAGCCCAAACAGCTTCCACTTTCCGTAAATCACCAAATGGGTAATTTGGGCGGTCGATTCGTCAAATGCAATATCGTCCACACTGCCCATGTCTTTGCCCGTCTTTAAATCAATCACTTCTTTTTGACAAAGCTCATATAAAATCATACTTCTCCCCCCTGCTCTTTTTGCCTGTCATTTCGGCGGTATGCTCCATAAATATTCATCGTCAAGGGCTTTCTATACATCTAAAAATAGTGTATAATAAATGCGGCGCCTGTGCGTCTTGAACAAAAAAGGCAGGTGATTGCGTTTTGTACCGCAATATTATTTTTGATTTAGGCGGCGTTGTGGTAGATTTCCACCCGCGCAGTTTTTTGGTAGACCGCTTTATGAACGAGCGTGTCGAAAAGCAAATTTATGACATCACATTCGGCAGCCAGGAATGGCTGGCGCTGGATGCGGGCCTGTTGACCCGTCAGCAAGCCAATGCCATTATGCGCCAAAAAGCCGCAGCCATTGGCCGCAGCTTTGAGGTGGATGTGGTGCTGCACGACTGGTATGACATGCTGAAAACAAAAGAAGATACCGTGCAGCTGCTGAACCGTTTAAAAAAACACGGCTATCGGCTGTTTTATCTGTCCAATATTTCTTTTGATGTGCTGGAGTTTTTGCGTGACCGCAAGTTTTGGGCTTATTTTGAAGGCGGCATTGCCTCTTGCCAAATTCAAGTGACAAAACCTGACCTGCGGATTTATCAGGTTTTGCTGCGGCAGTACGGCTTGCGGCCCGAGGAATGCATTTTTCTGGACGACAACCGCAACAACGCCGTGGCCGCCACACAGTGCGGCATTACCGGCTTGCACTTTCGCGGCATGAAGCCCGCTGTCCAGCAAATGTTAAAACTGGGGATTGCGCTGGACAAGCGCACACCTCCCATTGCACCGCCGAGACAATAAGCCATCATGACAAAACCACACAAAAGGGTCAGGGAAAAACCAAGGTTTTTCCCTGACCCTTTCTGCATGATGCCCACAAAGAGCACACCGCTTATTTTTTATCAAACATAGCGAAATAACGTTTTTTGATGATGTTGCCCAGAATACCGCCGCTGAACAGGAACACAAAATAAATCCAGCCGGACAGCGACAGGTTGGCAATCGGCGTATACAACGCACCTACGTTACAGCCGTTTGCCAAACGGGTACCAACACCCATCAGCAAACCGCCAATGATGTAAACAGGAATTTCTTTTCCTGTAATTTTGAGGCCCTCGCGGAATTGAGAGGTGAATTTGCCCATGGTCAAGCTTGCCACCAGTGCACCAATGATAATGCAAACATTCTGCACATTCATCGCATTGGAGAAAAACGGCACGGTGAAGGGGTCGGCTCCCTGCTTGGTAAATTCGGTAATGCTTTCAATGGGCACACCAAACAGAAGCAGCACGCGGCCAAACCAGTAGCCGTAAGGTGTGGAAGCGCCCCAACCGCTCTTTGTAACAATCATCAAGCAGCCGAACAAAAGCGCAATCACCACAGCGCCCATCGTGAGCGTCCAAGGCTTGGCAAACAAACGATACATCGTATTCTCGGACAAAAGCGGGGAAATGGATTCATCCTGCAAGGCCTCCACCTCAGCGGCAATCTGCTCTTTCTCAGAACCAACACCAGTATAGGTTTTTTCTTTTCGGCGTTTATTTTCATACCATTTTGCGGCGCCACAAACTGCCAGGCACAAAATACCGGTTAAAATCAGCGCGCCAAGATAGCCGTCCAAACCGTCAAACTGAAACAAGTCAGGCAGATAAACACCGCTTTCAAACGTTCCGCTGCTCACCCATGTATCGGTAACCCATGCTTGTGTCGCCTGCAGCGGGAAGCCGATGTATACGCCGATACCAAAGAAAATCAACGTAATGATTGCACGGGAAGGGCCTTCAATCATATCTGTCAGCACGCCGGACGCACAGCACATGCAAAACGCCATACCGACACCAAACATGAGGCCTCCCACCAGCAAACCGAGGTTAATTTGATTTACCCACAGACCGTAGGTATCCGCACCGCCGATAAAAGTCAATGCTGCGGACAAAACAGCGCTGATGAAAAACAAAAACATCAGCGTGCGCACAAGCTTGGTGGAACCTGTGTTATAGGTACGGTTCGCACTGCCTGCAAAGCCCAATGCAGCACGCATTAGTGCATAGCCCAAGCCAAGGCCAATCAACATGCGGAACAGCAACATATTGGAGCCGAGAAAGCCAATGCCCAGAGCGAGTGTGATGACCAGCACTGCAACACCGGCAAAAAATTGTGTTTTATCAATTCGTTTCATCGTTCTTCTCCTCATTCACACAGCATGTGCGGCCCTTACGTGCAAAAGGGCCGCACACGCTGTTTTCTTTCTTCGCGCAGCGTGCCCGGTTCAGCAGGCGCCGCCGCTTTCGGCCTTTAATTAAAATTGTAAGCCGTTACAATCGGGTCGCGTTTTTGGGTGACATCATTGAAGTATTCATAAAAACTGATACCCAAGAAGCTGCCGGAAATATTGTAAATATTTTTAAAGCCGTGCCCCTGAAGCGCCAGGCAAGCATTGTAGCTTCTCTGGGAGCTGCGGCAGTGCAGATAAACAGGACGGTCGGTGGGAATCTCATCCAAACGATTGCGCAGCTGGCTGAGCGGAATATTGACAGCCGTTTTAATGTGGCCTGCGGCATACTCATGCTCCTCGCGCACGTCGATGATATACGCGCCCGACTCCACCAAGCCGCGCACTTCATCTACGCGCACTTGACGGAAGGTTTTTTGCAGCAGGTTGCAAGCAACCAAACCGGCATGATTTCCTGCATCCTTCGCTGTGGAGAAGGGCGGGGCATAGCACAGCTCCAAGTCACGCAGATCATCCACGGTACCGCCGAATTTCAAAAGGGTAGCCACAATATCAACGCGCTTTGCCGCTTCGCCCTTCGAAATCGCCTGAGCGCCCAGCACCTTGCCGGTGGGAACTTCATACACCAACTTGTAGAACAAGGGATAATTGTTCGGCATTAAGCCCACCTTATCCTGCGGAATCACATATGCAATATCATAGGAAATACCGGCCGCCTCGCACTGCGCTGCTGTCAACCCAGTAGCTGCTGCATTGTAGTCAAACACTCGAATACAGCTGGAACCAATGTAGCCCGTATTTCTCACAGTGCGGCCATAAATATGGTCCGCAGCGGCACGCGCCTGTTTTTGTGCAGGGCCGGCCATCGTCAAAGACATGGGACGATGCGTTAAGGCATTGTAGACTTCAATGGCATCGCCCACCGCGTAAATATCGCGGTCACTGGTGCAGTAGTTGGCATCCACTTTAATGGCTCCGCGCTCGTTCAGCTCCAACCCGGCCTCTTTCGCCAGCTTGCTGTCGGCACGCACGCCAATCGCCATGACAACCGCATCACCTTCCACGACAGCGCCCGAGGCAAGCTTCAGATTGGAGCCCTCGCAGGAAACCACTTGGTCATTCAAAATCAGGTTGACGCCCTTCTCCATCATTTCTTTGTGGAGAATTTGAACCATATCATAGTCAAAAATGCGCAGAATCTGCGGCATTGCTTCCACCAATGTGACGGCATAACCTGCTTCCACCAGATTTTCCGCTGTTTCGACGCCAATGAAGCCGCCGCCGACAACCGTCACTTTTTTGACGTTGCCGCTGTGTACAAAATCATACAATTTTGCAATATCAACCACATTTTTCACAATGAAGATATTGGCGTTTTCAATGCCCGGCAGCTGCGGCACAAATGCATTAGCGCCGGGAGAGAGAATCAGCTTGTCATACGACTCGGTGTACTCCTCCCCCGTTGTCAAATTCTTCACTCGCACAGTCTTTTCATCGCGGTTAATGGAAAGCACCTCATGCTCCACACGCGCCTCAATGTTGTACTGATTTTTGAATTGCGCAGGGCTCATCATGACCAGTGCATCCGTTTCGGGCACGGTTTCGCTTAAACGATACGGCAAACAGCAGTTGGAGAAAGAAACGTGGGGGCCTTTCTCAAACATGATGATTTCGGCACTTTCGTCCAGCCTTCTCAATCTGGTAGCTGTACTTGCGCCTCCTGCAACACCGCCGACAACTAGAAATTTCATCTTGATAACCTCCTTAAACATACGGTTTTTTCAACCGTTACTAACCCATCAAACAGCATTGAAATACCACTTTGGCTTATCGGCTTACCGGCTTGCCTGCCGTTTGCCATCTTTCATGAACAAGCGTACAAACAGAACCGCACCCAAAGCAATCCAAATGCCCAAAAAGATACGCGCCGGCACACTGAGCTCCGCGGGGCTGGCCGGCACAATCAGCAAAAGCGCAAAACAAACGCTTAAAAACGCTCCCACTGCTGCTTCGATGCGGACACGCGCTGCATCCGCTTTCAAAAAAGTGGTCAAACATACATAAAAATACGTCACCGCTGCGCCAAAAGAACACATGTCCACCACCCAGTTGACCACCTCACGGCCAAAAAAACACGCGGCAATGCCCACCAATGACACAAACCAAATCGCCTTTCGTGCCACACCGCGTTCATCCGTCTTGCTCAAGACACGCGGCAATACATCTTCCCGGCCCATTGCACCAATCAGCTTGACAGCACAAATCATAAAGCCGTTAATTCCGCCGGACACCGCACTACCCAGCGCAATGACAAGCAGCAAAAAACCAAATTTTCCAAGGTGTTCCATGACACCGTATCCCAGCGCCCAATCCAATTGATACGCCTCCTGCGGGCCGTAGGCAAGCGCCGTTGCAAAATTCAGTAAAATATAACAGCTCATGCCAATCAGCAGGGCGGTCACTGCCATAAGCGAAGCGCGTTTTCGGCTTAAATTCATGTCTTTGACCAGCTGCGGAATTGCGTCAAAGCCAATGAACAAAAACGGCGTAATGGCAATGACGGGTGCAATCTGTGCAAAATCAAAGCCGTTATCCTGCACATAATTTTGGTAAAATGCATCCATGTCCGCGGTCATCAGCATCCCGCCCGTTACCAAAAACACGCAAAGAATCAGCGCCAGCACAATAAAAAACTGCACACTTCCCGACTGCTTTGTTCCTCTTAAATTCAAATAGGTAAAAAACAAGACAATCAGAGCAGACGCCAGCACTTCCCCCAAGTAAACCGCATCGCCCGCAATCGTATACAGATAGCCGAAGTCCAGCAGCCCAGGCGACCATTTGTTGATGACAAGCGGGAAGGCTGTTGCATTTAGGGGCACCAAGCTCAAATAAGCCAAGAATAAAAACCAGCCTACAATAAAGCCGTGCTTTTTGCCCAGAAACATCAAGACATAGGAAAATTCGCCGCCCTCGTTGATATCCTGCTGCATCATGTAACGATAGCTGCGCTCAATCAACACAATGCACATCGTGCCAAGAAAAATACCGATTGACGTATTGATGACGCCCGACGTATGTAAAAATTTCGTTCCGGGCAGCATAAACGAGCCCCACCCGATAATGGCGCCCAACAAAATGGCAAATACCTCACCGGCTTTTAACTTTTTCATGCCCCTCACCCCTTTTCACATCCGCTTAGCCATAACTTTGTTAAGGATTATACAACAAAGAAAAACCCAAGCCAGTGACATTGTCACGTTTTTCACGGCAGCCGCTCAAGCAGCCTTTACGGCAGAATATGCCCGGCAGCCAAATACAAGCGATACCACTCTTCCCTTGTTAATGTAATTTCAGAACCACGGATAATTTCCTTCATGCGGGCCTGACTGGTCGTACCCGCAACCAGCTGAATATGTGCCGGGTGACGCAGCACCCACGCTGCCGCAATTGCCGTGGGCGTTGTGCCGTATTGTTCCGCAAGGGCATTCAGCTCGTCATTCAGTTTTGGATATTTTTCGTTGTTGCCAACAAAGACTCCCTCAAAGAATCCATACTGGAAGGGCGACCACGCCTGAATGGTTATGTCGTGCAAGCGGCAATAGTCCAAAACGCCGCCGTCACGGTCTACTGCGCCTTCGGTCAGCATATTGGCTTCCACTCCGGCGGCTACCATCGTGCTGAACGGAATGCTGAATTGCATTTGATTGACGCATAAGGGCTGTTTTACATACTTTTGCAGCAGCGCGATCTGATACGGACGGTGATTGGATACGCCAAAATGACGAACCTTTCCCGACTGGTGGAGCATTTCAAACGCTTCGGCCACTTCTTCCGGCTCGGCCAGCGCATCAGGACGGTGCAGCAATAAAACGTCTAAATAATCGGTTTCCAATCTTTTTAAGATGCCATCCACAGAAGAAAGAATATAATCCTTGGAAAAATCGTACCTTCCGGGACGAATCCCGCACTTCGACTGTAAAATCATATCTTCTCGCTTTGCGCCGATTTCCTTTTGTGCGGCGGCAAAAAGGTGTTCGCACTCCCCTTTGCCGTAAATATCTGCATGATCAAAAAAATTCAGCCCATTTTCAAGGCATCCGGCTAAGAATGTTGCTCTCTCCTTCGGCTCCATTCCCCCGATTCTCATACAGCCCACGGCAATCACAGGCACTTGCATTCCGGTTGTTCCCAGCGTCATTTTTTTCATCGGTTTGCTCCTTCGTTACTTTCTATTTTCTGAATAAAATAGGCGCATTGCGCCACACGCCTCATTTTACTCCCATCCCTTTTAACATTCAATTCATGAATAGAAGAATATTGTGAATAAAATTTGTCTAAAATCACAATTTTCGAGAGAATCTCTGCCGCTGTCATTTCTCCTGCGGATTCAATCGCTTGACACAGCTTTATCCATATACTATAATAAAGCAAAGATTTTGTAAACATTGTGTTTATGGTTTCTCAGTTTGTCGAAAAAGCTTTGCTTTTTCACAAACTGAAGCCTGTTTCTTTTTGAATCAGGCGGTAGTTTTTCGACAGTCTCAGTCACATTGAAAAATAGGAGCTTATACGATGAATCTTCCGAATTGATTTGCCGCAAAACTGCTCCCCACTCGAATGGGGTCTTTTTGTTGTGTAATCAATTGGGTGTTTTCTGGGGTATTTCTGAGCACAAAGATATGCCTCCACTGACACCTACGGGAGGTTTTTTTGTTGTATCAGCGTAATATTAAATTGATGTATGCCATTTCCTTTTTTCAGGGGATGGTGTTTTATGGTTCTATCGCCACTCTTTACCGGCAGGCGTGCGGGCTCAGCTTATTTCAAATCACACTGATTGAAAGCATTTTTTCTGTGGCCTGTATCCTTTTAGAGCTGCCCTGGGGCATTGTCGCTGACTGGCTGGGATATCGCCGTACGATGCTCCTGTGCAGCACTTTATTTTTTGTTTCCAAAATCATCTTTTGGCAAGCTGACAGCTTCGGCGGCTTTCTTTGTGAGCGTCTGCTTTTAAGTGTCGTTATCAGCGGTCTTTCTGGTGTCGATGATACCATTTTATTTCTCTCTTGCGAAAAGGGACAGGCGCAGCGCGTGTTCAGCATCTACGGGTATTTCGGCACACTGGGCATGATTCTTGCCAGCGTCTGCTTTTCCTTGTTTCTTTCCGAAAATTTTCGCGCCGCTGCGTTCTGGACGGTCGTTTCCTACGCCATTGCCGCAGCGCTCTCCTTTGGCTTAAAAGAGGTGGGAACTCCTGCTGCCCCGACGCTTTCCTCTCAAATTGCCGCTTTTCGGCCTGGTTCCTTTCTAAAGAACCGCTTTGTGATCTTTTTAATTGCCATGGCCATCACGCAAGAAGTTTACCAGCTTATTATCGTCTTTTTCAGCCAGCCGCTTTATGCGCAAGCAGGATGGAGTACGGCAACCATGGGAACCGTGCACATTGTTTTGCAGCTTCTTTCCATGAGTGTTGTGTTTTCAGATGCATTAACAAAACGCTGGAAGCCCCGTCTCTTTTTGCCTTTGCTGCTTGTTTTTTCTTCCCTGTGTGCTTTTTTGCTTTCGTTTTCTCTGCCGTCCGCGCTTTTATTCCTTGGCGTGGCAGGCATTCAAATCAGCTGTTCCTTGCTGGGGCCGCTGCAAGCGAATATCCAAAACGAAGCTATTACCGAGCAAAACCGCGCCACCGCTTTAAGCGCACAGTCGTTATTGATGCGCGGCATTGCCATCGGCGTCAATCTGAGTCTCGGGCGGCTCTCCGAAAGCAGCTTGAGCGCTTCCCTGTCGGCATCCGGCCTTTTATTGCTGGGAGCGCTTTTCTGCGTGCTTTTATGGCAGCGCAGCCAACCGCGCAGCACACAGTAATTCCAGCGGGCTGCACATCGATAAAACGTTATTTTATTTCCACTGGCTTTGGATAAACTGCTTCAGTTGTTCCGCTTGTGCATTCAACTCCGTTTGGCAGCGCAGCTGCGGCGCTGTTCGGTCGCGGTATCCCTTGCCCAGCGAATCAAACAAAATAAAGTCACTCAGCTTTTTTTGCAGTTCTTTTTTTCGTCTCCAGATAGTCCGGGTGTTCTGCCACGTTCTCCATTTCAAATGGATCTTGTTCCAAATCCAACAGCATTGCTTGCTCCATACTGCCGCGCACGAGCAGCTTAAAGCGGCTTGTGCGAAGCATATAACCCAAGCACGGCTGTGTCTCTGTCCCATACTGCCCTTCGGAAAAAACAAACTCACGGCTTTTTTCGTCAAACAGAGACCGTCCTTGCATCGTGTCCGGCACCGGCAAACCGCACACGTTCAGCACTGTGGGGGCAATATCAATATTTTCCGTCAGTCTTGTGTCGTTTTGGGGCAGGTGGATGTGCTGCGGATACTTCACAAGCAGCGGAATGCGCGCCAACGGGTCATACAGATGATTGCACTTGAGCATCATGTGGTGAAAGCCCATATATTCGCCATGATTGCTGGTAAAAATAATCATGGTGTTATCGTACAAATTCTTTTCGCGCAGCAGGGCAATCAAACGGCCCACTGCATCATCAATCTCCGTAATCATGGCGTAATAGGCCGCTGTGATGGCGCGGATATCGTCCTCACTCAGCTGCTCATACTTCATTGCCGTTCCGTTTGTTTCCACATCACAAGCAAGGGGCTGAGGCAAATAACCGGGCAGCTGGGTGAGCGCTTTCGGGTCGTACATGGTGCTGTACGGTGCGGGCGGGTCAAACGGATGGTGGGGGTTGATATAGCCTACCATCAGCATGGAGGGTTCTCCCTCTTTCCACCGCTCAATTTCTTCCTGCGCCTAACGGGTGATCCATTCTGTCGAGTAGTCCTCTCGCGCCAAATCCGATTGCGCACACTGACACATGTCGTATAAATGGGAGCACCCCTTCTGCCGGAAGATTCCCGATTGATGGTGCAAATCGAACCGGCCAATCTTCCCCTGCTCCATCAGCCAGCGGTGGTAGTCATCTTCAAAGCGCCCACTCCGTTTTGCTCAGCCAACCGCATATGGCCAAAACCAATGTCTTGATAGGTAGGATTCATGTGCATTTTTCCCACGGCTTCGGTTCGGTAGCCATGCGCTCTGAGGACATCGGGAAAAGTTTGGTAGCCGGGCGGCAAGGTGGAAGCGTTGTCCCAAGCGCCGCGCTGCGGTTTGCTATCTGCTCCTGTACCTGCCGGAAAACCTGTTCGCTGATAATCGGCTCCTGCGTGTTCTCCACCCGCACCCATTCACTTTGGGGCTTGCGTA
>JFBN01306524.1_pt1 | contig 16131 bp, 10 predicted proteins | sample 768741 | NCBI WGS metagenome assembly JFBN01 (sample SAMN01983846, study PRJNA193217) | chicken gut metagenome | biome: terrestrial biome; isolation source: ceca of Broiler chicken | host: Gallus gallus | place: United Kingdom: England | collected 2010-09-07
CCTGCCGTACGCTTTGCGTACGGCAGGTTTATCTCACTTCCGATATTTTTCCGTTGTCTTTTCGCGCAGATTTATGCGCGAAACGTAAAAGCATTTATTTTTCTTCTTTCCCTTCTCCGTCTTTCCCGCCGTCCGCATCCTGCCCGGCCGAAGCGCCGTCCTCTTGCCGAGGGGCGGAAGAGCCGTTCCCAACAGCGGAGCTTCCCGTCAGTTCCGCCATGCGCGCCTTTAATTCTTCCATTTCCGCGCGCAGGCGCGCCGCTTCCTCCCTGTCGGCAGCGGCTGCAGCTTCCGCGGCGGCGCGCGCCTCGCGTTCCTGCTTGCCCTTTTCCTTGCGGTATGCGGATATCAGCCGCACGAAATGCACGGCGATAAACGCTATGACGATCAAAAACGGAATAAGAATGACGCACACGTAGCCCGCGGGCGTTTTCAAAAAGTTAAAAAAGTACCCCATTTTGGGCAGACGGAACGCATACACGCCCAACACTTCGGACGCAGTGACGGGCGTTTCGTCGTTCGTTCCCGTTGCCGTACCGTATGTGATATATGCGGGCGCGCCGTCATAGGTCGTTCTTTCGCGGATCATATGCGTGACGACTTCGTCGTAATCTCTCGAATAGAACGTGATGATCGTACCCGCTTCCAGCGAACCGTCGTCGGTGACCGCCTTGGAAAAAATGATGTCGCCCGCCTGAAAAGTGTCCTGCATCGAATCGGACATAACGATGTACATCCTGTACCCGAAAATCGTGCGGTCCTGCTTGTCCACCGTCGTTACGGAAACGATCGTAAACAGCATGACGAACACCGTAAACGCCACGATCAGAACAGTCAGGACTGTGGACAGGACAGAAAAAACTTTTTTAACTTTATCCGTCAAATTGCACTCCCTTAAACCGACTTACGGGCGCGAAAACCGCGCCCGTTGCCTTTCGTTCGCTTGAATCCGGTCTGATTTTATTCGGCAGTCACCGTATAAACGCCGTTGTCTTCCGTTGCGACGTATCCGTCCGCAACATATTTTTGGAACGTTCCGAAGTCCATGCCCGTATTTTTGAACGTGCCGCCCTTGATAATGAGGTTGCCGCCCGTCATTTCGATTATGCCGTCGACCGTGCCCGTCATATTTTCGTCAAACACGACCGTGGGGATCTCATAACTGCCGAATTTGCAGGAATCGAACGCGACTTTCCCCGCGTGAGCATAGATGTTGGTGCTGCCCGTGATCACGATATAGCCGCAGTTGTTGGAGAGCACGTAATCCACATTCGGGAAGTTCCTTGCGTCGAGCGTTATGTCTTTCAAAGTCAGGTCGCAATAGTTCTGAACGAGCATTCTGATCGACCCGTTCGCGGGCATATAGGTGCCGTCCGAAAGGGTGACGGCAGAGCCTTCCAAAAGTTGCATGCCGTTCGTGACCGTATTCGGAGAACCGACGGGATCCGCCACCGTGACCGTGTTGCCGCCGAAGTTGACCGTAAGGTCGTTGCCCGCGGCCGTTTTGATGCCCGTAATCCCCGTTATGTCGCTTTCGACGTTGATGATCTTTTCGACATTGCCCGCAACGTCAAGCCCCGTCAGCGCGTTTGCGAAGGACTGCGCGGAATCGGCAGACTCTTCCACGGGAACGACCGTATACCACACGTCCCCGTTGCTCTGTTTCTTGGAAATGACGGTGTAACCCTCTGCGACCCAGCTGAGCGTGCCGTTGCTGTCAGGTTCGGAATAAACCTTGGACGGGTCGTAATTTACGAACGTTCCGCCCGTCACGATGAACTGTGCGCTGCCCGCATTGTAAAGGCCGTCCTTACAGTTGAGCAAATATCTGGAAAGCCATTCCTTTCCCGTACGCCCGTTTTCGAGCCAATCGGACGGCATACCGCTCAAATTCTCCTCGCTTGCTTCCATGGGAACGGCTTCAAAGAAACCGCCGTTGATCGTGCAGATTTGCATTTTACCGCCGAAATCATCGCTGCCCAACTGAATCGCAGACGTCGTACCCAAATATGCACCACCGTTGATCGTAAGCGACCCCGCAGGCGTGTTGTAGGTTGCCAAAGCGTACCCGACGGCTCTCCCGTCTACCGTTCCGTTACCGTTGATGGTCAGATCGCCGCCCTGCACCGCCATGGCGTAAAAATAATTCGTACTGCTTGAAGAGATGGGGCGGATCGTATGGCCCGCAAGGTCGAGTGTTGTCGTTTTCGTAAATTCGGGAAGCGTGGCATACCCTTTAATATCCCAAACGACGTCGTCATTCAAAACAAACGAACCGCTTTTACTTTCGATATCTTGTAGCCCCGCAATATCTTCGACCGTATTGAACTCACCGTTGGTCTGTTTTGCCTTGATCGTGATATCAGCTTCGATGTAGTAACCCGAACCGCTGTGCTGGTACTCATTTCCGACCGATTCGTACATACCATAGAAGAGGATAAAACGCACCGTGTCGGCATCGCTTGTTTCGCTTTTCGGTTCAAGACGGAATTGCGATTCTTCTCGATTCATGAGTTCTTCAAGTTCTTCGATCGAGCGGTGAGTAAACGTTCCGAGGGCGGTGCCGTCCTCCGCAACCGCAACAAAATCGAACCAATAGACTTCGGAAAAATCATACCCGTACCGTTGATTTACATCTATTTCGACCTTGATGTCCGCGGGAAGCGTGCCGTCGTTATAAATTTCAATGAGCTTCGCCCCGATATACCCGGGATATAATTGGAGGTCGTTCACGATCGGGTCGGAACTCGTTTTGAGGTTCATCCCCTCCGCTTCGAAAACAAAGGGCGTATCCGACGCCTCGGGAACGGAAACGCTCATTCCGCCCTCGCCGAGGTCGTACGCGTAGCCGCCGATCTTCAGGCTGCCTGCCTGAATGCGGTTGCCCTCGTTGGTGATACTGTCGGTAAACCATGCGAACGTCGTGCCGGCAAGCGCTGCCGCGCTGACCGCAAGCGCCGCGCCGCACGCGACGATGCTTCTTTTTATACTTTTCATATTTTTCTCCTTTTACAAAAACGTTGATTTTTTTCTCTTTGATTTTACGCTGAAATTTTTGCCCGCTCATGTGCGCGCGGAAACGTTTCCGCCCCGCACGCACACGAAGGGGACTGTGATTTTTCAGGGAAGGATCGAATTGTCTTTAACAGGCGTATCGTTTACGGTATTGTTACCGCCGCCCCTGGTTGCACCTTTAATCACGGTCGAAGAGTCGTATGTGAGCGTTGCATTGTTCGTTTCACTCTGTCCCCAAATATAAATTGCGGGAACTAAATGGCTCATAGAAGTAATTGTACAATTATAAAGTGCAACGCTTGCAGGATACTGGTAGGAAGTCGCATGACGATTCCCTATAACCAATGCCGCCATAGGAACGTCATTGCCACTGCCCCAATTTTCGTTCAGAAATGCCGTTTTATTGGCATATTCCCCCGTCGTAGTGATCGTACAATCGGTAAGCACCGCCGTACCGCAACGAACCATAACACCTTGGCGCTGACCGACGATTTCGCACCGTGTCATCGTAAGAGTTCCCGGAACATTCAAAAATACGGGGCAGTTATCGTATTGATAATTTACATTGTCCTTAGAATCCGCAACAATTTTCGTATCGGTAATTTCAAGTTCAAACGCATACGAAACAGAAGCATTGGAACTGATTGCCGTTGAGTTTGTGGTATAGAAGTCGCAATTTTCGACCGTCAGCTTTGCTCCTTCCGCGTTCAGCCCGCCGCCGACAACGATCAATGATCTTGTGCTTCTTGCCGTAATATTGCGTACAACAATTTCAGAGTCCGCTCTCAATGCAATGTCCGCCGTCTGGGAACCGGGTGCTGTGAAGTCAAGCGTACCGTTTTCAAGGACAAGCGAAGCGCCTTCCGCAGATATAATACTGTTTGTAGATGTTTTGGTCAAAGTATGCCCGTTGAGATCGATCGATGTATCTTTATCTACATAAGACGTAAGATTTATATCCATATCGCCGTCGAGGGAAATATTGCCGCCTTCGGAAATGGCTTCCGTCAAAGCTTCGCTGCTCGCGACGCTCGTGGCATACTCCGCGCCGTCGACCGCCTGTTTCGCGAGGATGGTGACGTCGAGCTCGAATTCGCCTCCCTGATATTCGTTGCCGGCTTCCGCGCCCTTCATGCCGTACACGAACACGTACCACATGCCCGCCTCGGGCGCGAGTTCAAATTCGCGTTCGGAAAGTTCGGCAAGCTGAGACATTTCGCGTTCGGTAAATTCGCCCGTGACAGCCGTCGCGGTATTGCCGTCGACGGTGATGCCGATAAAGTCGAACCACAAAACGTCGCTGATATTGTTCGTTTCGGAAACGATTTCAAAGTCGAGTTTGACTTTTGCCGTGAGGCTGCCCGCGTTGGAAACGTTGAGGAGTTTCGCCGAGGATTTGCCGGGCGCGAGCGTGCCGCTGATGATCGGAGCCGTGTCCGTTTTCAGATTCTGCCCGTCCGCGGCAAAGGTGTATGTATCTTCGGGCGCGCCGTCGATGGAAACGGAAACGCCGCCTTCGCCGAGGTCGTACGCATACGCGTCGATCTTCAGGCTGCCCGACTGGATGCGGTTGCCTTCGTTGGTGATGCTGTCGGTAAACCACGCGAAGGTTGTGCCGAGCAGGAGCGAAACGCACATGACAAGCGTGACGCCGCAAGCGACGATGCTTTTCTTTAAAGCTTTCATATCTTTTTCTCCTGAAATAAAATTACAAATTTATTCGCTTTGTTTTACATCTGTTCCATAGAACGTTGCCGCGGGCGTTTGCGGGCGGCGGGTATCGATCCTGTATTTTATTCGGTTGCCTGTACCGCCGTCACGCGGATGTCGAAGGTGACGCTTCCGCTTTGAGCCGTGCCCGAATCGATAAATTCGGCACGGATCGTGAACGTCTCCTCGGTATCGGTCGAAAGCATTTCTCCGAGAGCGACGGTTTTGCCTTCATCCCCTGCGGCTTCGGAAAGCGAAAACGAAGTTTCCTTTTCCTCGCAGTCGGTAACGGTGATCATGATTTCCGAAAGCAACGCCTGCGACGCCTCCGCATCCTCCGCGCCCGCTTCGACGCCGACGATCGTGACGGAATAGGTGAAAGCCGTGGAAGAATCGTTGTTCACGACCGCGAACGCGCCTTCGCGCCAGATGCCGGGGCAGGCGTTTTCGATTTCGAACACGTTGCCGTCATAGGTTTCGAGGTCGCGGCGGCCGCCGTCTATCGGTTCGCTGTAATCTTCGAACCTTCCTTCGGCGTTGAGCGCGTTGCCCGTCATGCTCGTTTCGAACAGCCCGATATCCAGCGTTCCTGCCTGCAAACGGTTGTGCGTTTCAGCGGAATCGGAGAACAGCGCATACGTCGTAAGCAGGAGAACCGAAACGGACAAAGCCAGCGCGAATGCCGCCGCGGCTGCCAGCCAGACTTTCTTTTTGCTCATAGATCTCTCCTTTTTGAATTTTAAGACGATAAAACAGCATTTTGCTGTAATCCGTTACAGCAAAAAACGGAATCCCGTTTTCCTTGCATATAGGTAATTGCGGCCCGGCCGCTCCGGCGTCATTCCTGCGAAGGCGTCTGCGCGGCGAGTTTCTTTTCCAGTCTCTTCTGGCGGCGGCGTTCGCGGCGCGCCTCTTCGCGGCGGCGGCGATCCTCCATGATGTTGCGGTAAGTGATGTCGATCAGATCTTTGACGGCGCCGACCATTTCCGCGCGGTCGACTTTGAGATCGATCGGCTTTTCACGAATGCTGATGCTGCTGCTGTCGGCATACTCCGCGAGGTCGTTATTGAGCACGAGCAGACGCGCATTCACGATCCCCTTGCGGATAAACAGCCTCACGAGCGGTTTTTTGCCGATATAAACGCTCGCATAGCGTCCGCCCACCTGGTCTTTCAGCCCGTCTTCCTTCGAAACCGCATATGCGATGATGTCGTCGGCAAAACGTTTCTGCTCCTGGGACAGGGTGGGATACGCTTCCTCGTAAGAAAGGTTTTCGGAACGGCGGAGAATGACCGTGTCCTCGTCGACCGCGACGAGTTCGGCCCCTTCCTGCACTTCCGCAGCCTGCGCGGGCGATTCCGCTTCCCGCGTATCGGCTTCGGGCCGTTCTGCCGCAGGGGCGGATTCCTGCCCGGCCGAAGAGACCGCGACCTCCTCCCCCGCATCGCCCGTAAGCGGAACGACGCGGTAGTATTTCCCGTCCAGCTCTACGATGTCTTTACCGTCAAATTTGTTTTTGCGGCGGAACTCAAGCACCAACTGAATGATGAGCCACGCCAGAAGCACAAGCATCGCCGCGCACAAAATTCCGATGTACACGGCCATCAATGTTCCATCCATCGCATATTTCTCCTTGCATTATTTATAACGGGCATGCGCCCGAAATATTTTCCCGATCGGCCTTTCGTTCCGTTTTGATTTTACGCGCTCTCCGCCCGGAAAAGAAGGGTAAGGGCAAGGCTTGCCCCCTGCGCCTCGTTGCCCACGTCGAGCGGAAGGGAATATTCCACCGTGACGGAGGTTTTGCCGGACGCATTCCCCCAAATCGTTTCCCCGACCGTATCCGACAGCGCGCCGTCATACAGAACTTCTTCCCCGAAAGACACGCTCACTTCCACAAAGGGCAGCAACGACTGCTCGTCTCCCGCCGTAAAGGTGAGGCCGAGCCTGCCGCCCGTGCCGCACTCTACGTCATACACGCGCGACCCGCTGTCTCCCGGGAGCATCCCTTCGATGCGGAATTCGTCCTCCGCGCCGTTTTCGCCGAGCGTTATGCCGATCCCGCCGCCCGGAGCCTGTGCCTGCTGCACGATGAGCACGACCGACATCGCGATAAGCCCCGTGAGTACGGCAGCCGCTACGATCATCAAAATTCTTTTCATCCGCATTCCTCCGGAACATCGAACAGCCCGATATGTCCGCCGCGGCCGTCCGCGGCTTGTTACACAATACGGCGTTCTCGTCATTTACGATTTGATAAACCGACACCCGTGCTTTACACGAAATTTTTAAACGATTTTGCAATTTTCTATTTTGATTATACTACCTTTATGAATAATTTGCAACTATTTTTTGTCTATTCGTCTTTATTTTTTCAGAGACCCGATCCTTTCGATATGTGTTAAAATCCGCGATGCATCTTTCTCTAATATAGACAATATAAATTATAGACAATATAAATGCAAAGCTCCCGCCGTTGACCGTCGGGAGCTTTGCATTTATATTACATATTTTATTATTTCGGCAATAAATTACAACTGAGACATATGAACGGCAACCGGAGGGCTTTTACACGTCGTACTTTGCCATCATTTTGAGGAGTGCGGCGAGGATGTCGTTGAGCGTCTGCGATTCTGCGGGCGCGAGATCGCCTTTCCCGTGATAAATGTTGAGCAGTTCGCTCATCTTTTCCGCTTCCAGCCGATCTCCCGCGCCGAGGGGAAGTTCTTTCAGCCGTTCGGCGACGGAAAGGACGTAATCCAGGCGCACGTCTTTGGCGGGGCGTGCGGGCGCGGCGGGCCCGAAAGAGCGGAAGGCGCGCGGAGGCGATTTTTCTTCCCCGCTTTCCGCGGCGCCGCCCGAAAAACAGCGGACGATGCGGGGTTTTTCCGCCGGTTCTGCGGGCGTTTCGCCCGCCTCGGCGGGGAGCGGAGGTTCTTCGTCGTCGGTAAAAAACGCCTCGGGCACGGCCTTGCGGCGCCCCCGCGCTTTCGGTTTTTTATCCCGGCAGAGGAGCGCCAGCACACCGTAAAGGGCGACGCAGAGCGCGAACTGCAGGAGGGAAGCCGCCGCCCCGTATACCGCCGCGTCCCCGAACGCAAAGACGGAAAAGGCGGACGAAGCGAAAGAGAACGCCCCCGCGAGGTATAAAAACCAACTTTTGGAACGGACGCGCAGACCTTTTTTGAACAGATATACGAAAAAAGCGGCAAAAAACGCCGCGAACGGCGCGAAGAAGAGAAAAAGATACGCCGCATCCTTTGCGGGAGACGGCGCGGCGTACAAAACTTCCGCCGCGCGGAGAAAAAACCCGTACATAAAAACACCCCGAAATACTTCTGCGGCAATTATAGCCTTTTCCGCATGCGGTATTTCGGGATATTTTGCCGAACGGCGGCATTTTACGGCGAAACGCGCCGCGGCTTCGGTACTGCGCAGGCAAGACCGGGCGCGCCGCGTTTCGGGATGCGTTTCAACGCTTTACAGCACCCTCACCCACTCGCCGCGCAGGATGTTGACGAGGTACGCTTCCACCTTTTTTACGCCCTCGGCGCGCTTTGCCGCCGCCGCGTACACTTTCAGCTGGGGCGTATAGTCCTTTTTCAGCCTTTCGGCGGGGTGCGCGGAATATTTGTAATCGACGAGCACGCACGCCTCCCCTTTCACCGCCATCAGGTCGATGACGCCCTGCACGAGCACGCTGTCGCCGCACGCGGAAGAGGGATACACTTCGGCCGCGGGCACGCTCGTCAGAAATTCGCGTTCGCGCGAAAGGGCAAAGCCGCGCAGAGAGCCGAACACGGGAAGGGACAGGATGCCTTCCGCTTTTTTCGCGTCGACGAGCGCCGCGGCGGCGGGGTCGTCCTTTGCGAGCGAGGCGAGCGCGCGCGCCGTTTCCTTTGCCTTGTCCTCCGCAAAAAAGTCTGCGCGCTCCAAAAACGCGTGGTACGCCGTGCCCGTAGCCGCATCCGCCGCGGGGATCCGTTCTTCGCCCGCAAACCGCGCCTCGGCATAGTAAGGCTCGGCAAAGGCACCGCTCTCTTTGAGTATTTCGGAAGCGCTGGTTTTGACGGGCAGGGAAAGGCTTTCCGCATGCGGGTACGGGGCGCGGTAGCGCTTCAAGACCTCGCGCTTCGCCTCTTCGTCGGGCGCGCCGAGGACAAGGGTGCGCTCGGAAAAAGCGGGGAGTTCGCCCCCTTCCCCTTCGCCGAAATAACCGCATTTTTCAAAATCGACGAAGTCGGCGAAGCAGGTCGCTTCCGCCGCGCGGGCAAGGTCGAACGGCTTTTCTTCCGAAAAGACGAAGTGCAGGCTGTACTGCGCGCGCGTCGCCGCCACGTACAGGAGCCGCATTTCGTCCTCCGCGCGCTTTTTCGCAAGGCGGGCGCGCACAATGCGGCGTAAAAGGGTATCTTTCTGCCTGAAAGAGTCGAAATCGTAGGCGTAGGGCGCGAAGCCCCATTCGTCGTCGAAGAGGAAGTCCCCCTTCATGTCCTCGCCCGAAAAGCGGTCGTTCATGCCCGCCACGATGACGACGGGGAATTCCAGCCCCTTCGAGGCGTGCATGGTCATCACCTTGACGGCGTTTTCGCCCCCGCTCTCCGAAAAGCCGACCTTGTAGCCGCCCGTTTTGAGCTTTTCGAGGAACTCCGCCACGGTCAGACCGCCCGCCTCGGCGATGAGCCGCATGACGCGGGACAGCCGCTCTTCCCCGCAGGGCTTCGAAAGCAAAGAAATTTGCAGGTCGGTTTCCGAAAGGATCCCCGCCATGATCTCGGAAGCGCCGCGCACCGACGAGAGCAGGCGGTATTTTTCGGTGACGGAAAAGAATTTTTTCAGCTTTTTTGCGAGACCGTCCGCGCCCGTGCGCGCATACTCGGCGCAGGCGGCGTAAAAAGGTACGTCCTCGCGCGCGCCGGCGTTTTCGGGCACTTTGGAAATATATTGCGCCGACGAGGCGCGTATCTTTGCGAGTTCCCCGTCCGTGACCCCGCCGACGGCGCTTTTGAGCGCGGCGGCGAGCGGGATGTCCTGCGCGGCGTTGTCGATATATTTGAGGATGTCGATCATCGTTTTGACTTCGGCATAGTCGCAGATGTTGTACTCGGCGGACGACGCGACGGGCACGCCGCGCCTGACGAGTTCGGCGATGATGCGCTCCGCCTTTGCCGTTTTGCCGCGCGTGAGCACGGCGATGTCCTTGAAATCGGTCTTGACGAACCCGCCCGACGCGAGGTCGTAGCGCCGCTTGGAAAGTTCTTCGGCGACGATCGCGGCGATCTTCGCGCCCTCGCGGCTCTCCTCTTCGACGTTGCCGTCGAGATGTTCGGCGACAGAATACACCTCGGGCTGCGCCTTTTCCTTCTTTTCCTTTTCGGGCAGAAGGTCGAACCGCACCCCTCCCGCGCCCGCAGGGTACAGCCCGCCGCCGCGCATGAGCGAGGTCGCCGCATAGTCGATCGAACAGGTCTCGCGCGTCATGCACGCGGAAAAGATCGCGTTCACGGCATCGAGCACCGCGTCCGCGCTGCGGAAATTGCCGTTGAGTTCGAGGGCGCGCCCTTCCCCTTTGAACTCTTCGTATTTGCGGGTGAAAAACGCCGCGCTGCACCCGCGGAAGCCGTAAATGGACTGCTTCGCGTCGCCCACCATGAATACGTTCTTGCCCGAAACGAGGGAGAGGATCTCTTCCTGCGCGGGGTTGACGTCCTGATATTCGTCCACGAACACGTGGGTGTACTTCGAGCGCACTTCTTCGCGCACTTCGGGGATGCGCAAAAGTTCGAGACACTTGTGTTCGAGGTCGGAAAAGTCGAGCACGCCCGCCCGTTTTTTGAGCCGCGCGTATTCCTCGTCGAACGCGAGGACGACGCGGGAAAGGGCGGAAGCGATCTCCCCCGAGACGTAAAAGCCCGCGCGCAGATCCTGCTCGCCTTCAAAGCCTTCGAGCGATTCTTTCACCGCGTCGGTGAACTCTTTCAGCCCCGACATGCGCTTGTCGAGCGCGAGCGCGTCCTCTCTTTCCGCGCTTTTCAGTTTGGTGTTGGGCGGCTTGTTCGGGAACGAAACCTGCGCCGCGGCCGCGGCGGCGGAAAACAGGTCGGGCGCATCCAGTACGGCATGCGCGAAGGCGATGCGCGCGTCGCAGTATTCGGCATGTTTTTTGCCCATCAGTCCCTCTTTTACGAAGGGCTCGATCTCCTCCGCGATGCGCTCCGCCTCTTCGAGCAGCCTTGTGGCGCGCCGCTTGGCGGGCGCGAGCGCCTCGTCCGCGAGCGCCGCAAACCCCTCCTCAGAGTACAGAGCGGGGATACCTTCCAGAAACGCGCGCACGTCCGCGCGCACGCGGGCCTTTTCGTACGCTTCGCCCACGAGTTTACCCAAACGGGAAAACCCCCTGCTGCCCGCGAATGCCCTGCTTAAAAGCGCGAAGTCCGCGTCGCCCTCTTCCAGGCTGTTTTCGAACAGCAGATCCAGCGCGCGCGCTTTAAGTTTGTCCGACTCCGCTTCTTCCGCCACGCGGAAGTTCCCGTCCGCATCGATGCGATAAAAGTGGCGGCGGATGACGTTGGAGCAGAAAGAGTGCAGCGTGCAGATGTCGGCGGTGTTCACCGAAAAGAGCTGATCTTTCAAAAAACGGCGGCGGGAAGCGTCGCTCTCCTCGTTGATGCGCGCGACGAGCGCCTTTTTCAGGCGTTCTTTCATCTCCTCCGCCGCGAGGTTGGTAAAGGTAACGGCGAGCACGGACTGCGCCTGCGCCCTGCCCGAGAGGATGAGGGAGATGATCTTTTCGATCATGACGAACGTTTTTCCGCTCCCCGCGGAAGCGGAAACGAGGATGCGCCCCTCCGCGTCGATCGCCGCCCGCTGTTCGGGCGTGGGTTTCCTTTCGCTCATTGCCCTCTCCTCCTTCTGACCGCGTTCACGATGTCCGCCTGGTCGATCGGGCCCGCCTCCCGCGGCACGCCGTCGAACCCGCACACCCCGCCGTAGGGGCAGTAGTCGCACGCCCCCTCGTAAGGCGAAGCGGCGATGCACCCCGCGCGGGTCTCCTTTACGAAATTGCGCGCGGCGAGCACGGAATATCCGATGAAGTCCTCAAAATCCTCCTCGCTCATCGCCCTGGCGCTCTTCCTGCCGAAATACGCGTCGATATATCGGCTCTTGCTCCCCTTTTCGATGCCGCGCTCGCTCATGGCGACGACGGCGTCGTCGCCCACGGTGTAGCCCTGCATGCGGAAGGGGCTGTCCTTATCCTCGCCGCTGTACGCAACGCGCGCGGGAAAATAGTACGCCCCCGCCATTTTTCCGCCGCGGGAGACCGCCCAGAGGTAAAGTTCGAGCTGCAGTTTCCTGCCCGTGTAGTAACTCTTCGCGCTCACTTCGAAGCCGCCCGTCTTGTAATCGACGACGCGGTACCAGTCCCCCGCGCGGTCGATGCGGTCGATCTTCCCCGCAAGGCGCATATAATTTTCACCCGATTCGAGCACGACGGGCGGGAATGGAGAATCGGGGTAGCCGAACGTCTTTTCCGCGCCGAACACGGAAAAATCCGAATTTTTCAGCTGTTCGCAGGCGTTCAGCCCGACGATGACCGCCTCGTTGGCGAGCGCCCCCGCGGAAAACCCGCCCGTCTTTGTGTCTTTGAGATAGCAATAGGGCGGCGCTTCGAGCAGTTTTTCCGCCTTTTCGCGCAAAAATTCGGCACAGGCGCGCTCGTCCTCGAGGCTGCCTATGTTTTCCGCCAGTTCTTTGAGCACTTCGTGCATGAAATTGCCCGTATCGACGGGGCGCACGCTCTTTTCTTCGCGCTCTTTGAGCAAAAGCCCCCGCTCGGCGAAATTGCGGTACGGGCAGGCGAAATACCCCTCCGCGAGGGTGGGTGCCACCGCGGTTTTTCCCTTGAAGACGACGTTCGCGGCTTCGGGCACGAACCGCGGCGCGGGCTCGGCGAACAGCGCGCCGTCCGCGTCCTCGCCCCGCTCTTTGAGCGCGGCGTACAGCCCCGAATGCGCGGAGAAATCGCTCCTTCCGCGCCTGTAATCGTCCGCGCGCGTCAGAAGGCGGCGCAGGGCGGGGATCTTTTCGCTGGCGGCGCAGGCGAGATAGCGCGTGTAAGCCGCCCCGTTGAAGCGCTCCGACCGTTCGAGCACCCCGCGCGAGAGAACGCCGAGCGGCTTGCCCGCGTTCGTGAAAGCGGCGCGGCAGAAGTCGACCGCCTCGCTCTTTTTGCACTCCTTGCCGCCCGCGGAAAGCGGGTAGGAAAGGTATATCCTCTGCGTGAAGCCCGCCAGCGCGAGCGCGCAGTTTTCGGCGGCGCGGGCGTTGACTTCGCGTATTTTCGGCTCGATCTCCACGCGCAGTGCGCGCAGGCGGTCGATGTCTCTGTCCGAAATGAGCGCGGTGTCCGCCCCGGAAGGCGGCACGTCGGAGGTGAGCCTTCCTGCAAACAGCACCTTCGCCGCCGTCTTTTTGCTCTCGGAAAGGCTGCCCACGAACACGGCGTCCAGTTTTTGGGGAATGAGGGAGATCTCCACGCTCGCAAAACTTTCCCGAAGAAGGGACGCAAACTCTTCCGCGCGCATCGGCGCGCCGGAATCGAGCGACTCCGCTTCCGAAAGCACCCGCAGGCACACTTCCAGCCCGCGCGACATGAATTCGCTCTCGGCGGCGTACCCCGCCTCTTTCAGCGCTTTCGAAAGATCGTCCTGCACCCCTTCCGCGCCGTATTTTTCCATGAGCGCGCGCAAAAACGCGCAGTACGCCGTGACCGAAGCGGACGCGCCCGCCCCCTCGAACGCGGACAAAAACTTTCCGCGCAGGGCGGTCAGGAGCATGGTGTCGCGCCCGGCGGAAGAGATCTCCTTTTTCACGCCGCCGCGGAAATTGGCGTAGCGCAGGAGATAGTTGCGGTAAATATCGCGCGAAGGGCGCGGTTCGGCGAAAAATTCGCTGCCGACGAAGGCGCAGACCTCTTCCGCGGCAAACCCCTCGGCAAGAACGTTCAGCCAGTTTATGAGAAAGCGGCAGAGCGGGTGCTCGGCGGCGCTCTTTTTTACGTCCGAAAAATACGGGATGTTATACTCGGAAAAGGTCTTTTCCAAAAGGACGGCGTAGTCCTTCGGGTCGGAAAGGAGCAGGGCCATGTCCCTGTACCGAAGCCCCGCGTCCAGAACTTCCTTTTTGATCATCGCGGCGATAAAGGAGAGTTCGTCGTCCGCGTCCGCCGCCTCGTAGATATGTACGGCGCCCGTTTCGAGCGGCTCCCCCCTCTCCGCGCCGAAAACGCCCGTGCGGATCTTGTCCGCTTCGGGCGGGAGAAGGGAAGGGAGCGTTTCGTAGGCGCACTCCGCGCCCGCCTCTTTGCAGTATTTTTCGAAGGCGCGCGCCGCTTCCATGGTATAAATATCCTCCCGCCCGCCGATGAACACGCCCGTGACCGCGCGCGCGCAGGAGACCGCCGCGGCGATGCCCGCCGCCGCCTGCCGCGTGAACGAAGTAAACCCCGCAAAGACGGCGTGCGCGCCCGAAACGCCCCGCTTTGCATCCGCCACGGCATCGGGCAGAAGCGCCAAAACGCCGCTCTCGTCGAGATACCCGCCCGAAAGAAAACCGAGGTATTCGCGGTAAACGAGGGCGATGTCGGCAAGTTTTTCGGCGAGGTTGCCGTCCACGCCGCGCGCAGACTCTTCCAGCATTTCGGGCGTGACGAGCGCCGCGCGCAGCTGGGCGATCGTCTCGTACAGCCGCGCCGCAGCCCCCGCGGGGTTCTTGCCGAAACATCTGAGTTTTTGCGCGTTTTTCGCGGCGATCGAACCGACGACGAGCACCGAACCCTGTTTGGAGAGCACCTTTTTCTCCCGCGACGGGCGCAGAAAGCGCGCGAACGTGGTGACGGACGTGTCGAAGGTGACCCCCTTTTCTTCCGCGACGGCGCGCTCAACTTCGAGCGTGAGCCTGTCCTCGCAGAATATGACCGTTTTTCCCTCTTCGGGAAGTTTTGAAAGATACCGCACGAGCTCTTCGGCCGTGGGCGCGAGAATGATTTTGACCTGCATTTTATCCCTTTGTTTTGCCCGTTTTTGCACGATCGGGCTTCTTGTTTTTCAGTATAGCACATTTTTCTCTTTTTTTTAACTGATTTTCACCTTTTTTGTTTTTACAAAATCCCCCTTTTGTGCTATACTGATACGGTAATCTTTATACATTGCGGAGATTTACCTGAAATGAAAAAGAAATTGACGGCGGCCGCCGCGCTCCTCGCGTGCGTTTTCGCCTTTGCCGCGTGCTCTTCCCGGGTCACGGTGGCGCTCAACAGAAACTGGCAGACGAACGCCGGCGGCGGGTACGAGACGTTTTACGAACGGCTCACCTACGACGTGCGCTTCGAAGCGCCCGATTCTTCTTCGCTCAACGACCTCTCTTACGCGAACGTTTCGGGCAACTACACGGTGACGACGGAGTCGGTCGCCTCCTACCGTTCGGAGAGCGGATTTACGGCGAACAACGTATACCGCCTTACGAGCGTGCTCGAAGTGAGCGCGTCTGTTTTGGAAAACGGAGAGCTCGTCTACGCGTTCGGCGGCGACACGGGCGCGCCCGCGGATACCGTTACGTCGACCGTTTACTTCCGCGACGCGCTCGACGGCATGGCCCCGCTGGAAAGCACGACGACCACCTATTCGCACACCCCCCTGCAAAACGGGAACATCGTCATTTACAGTTATACCACGAAAACCGTATACAATGAGGACGCTTCCCGCGCGACCGTGACGGTGACGGACAATTCCGCTTCGATCGCGGAAACGCTTCCCGAAGAAAATTCGCGCGTGTTTGTGGGAACGGTCAACGCAGGCGAAACGAGTTATTCCGACCTGACAGACCGCTATTCGGTTTTCGACACCGCGCAGCTCATATTTTCGGCGCGCGGGCTCGCCTTCGAAGCGGACAGTTCCAACACCGTGACCGTCGTGAGCGGGGCGGCGGGCGGACAGTACGTGACCCTTTCCTGCTCGGAAGTGGTCGCGCGCAATTACAGTTTTACGATGGACGGGCAGCCCCTGCCCGATACCGGCACGGGCAGCGGTTCGGAAGAAGGAACGGACGGCGAAGAGGGTTCCGAGGGGGAAGAAGAGACGGGCACGTCGATCTCGACCTGCGTGGTCAACTTTGCCGTATCAGGAAAGAACAACGGGCAGACGCACACCGTAGACTATGCGGCGCGCAGCACGAACGCGTCCAACAACCGTTACAGGAATCTCCCCATGCGCATAGAAATGAACCTTGCCTACGGCATGGGCGCGTTCCTCTACGTATTGCAGGACGCGAGTTACACCGCCCCTTCCGGCGAATAAAAAACGACAAACAAACCGCATCGGCGGTGCAAAAATTGCGCCGCCGATTTT
>JFBN01351609.1_pt1 | contig 16112 bp, 17 predicted proteins | sample 768741 | NCBI WGS metagenome assembly JFBN01 (sample SAMN01983846, study PRJNA193217) | chicken gut metagenome | biome: terrestrial biome; isolation source: ceca of Broiler chicken | host: Gallus gallus | place: United Kingdom: England | collected 2010-09-07
CACCCCGCCAGGGAGGGCAAGGACATCAAGATCGACCAGGTGGTCATCGGTTCCTGCACCAACGGCCGCATTGAGGACATGGAAGCCGCTTACAACATCCTCAAGGGCCAAAAGATTGCCAAGGGCGTGCGGGGCATCATCATTCCCGCCACCATGGCCGTCTATCGGGAATGCATCGTCCGAGGCTATACCACCGCTTTCATCGATGCAGGGTGCATCGTCTCCACCCCCACCTGCGGTCCCTGCCTGGGCGGCTACATGGGCATTCTGGCCCAGGGCGAGCGCTGCGTCTCCACCACCAACCGCAACTTTGTGGGACGCATGGGCCATGTGGACAGCGAGGTCTATCTGGCCAGCCCCGCCACCGCCGCAGCCAGCGCGCTGACCGGTTACATCACCGATCCCAGGGAGGTTTGAACATGAACGCGAAAGGTACTGTTTTCCGCTACGGGGACAACATCGACACCGACGTCATCATCCCCGCACGCTACCTGAATACCCAGAACCCCAAGGAACTGGCCGCCCATTGCATGGAGGACATCGACAAGACCTTTGTCACACGGGTCCAGCCCGGCGACATTATGGTGGGCGGCGAAAACTTCGGCTGCGGCTCCTCCCGGGAGCATGCCCCGGTGGCCATCAAGGCGGCGGGCATCTCCTGCGTCATCGCCAAGAGTTTTGCCCCGCAATCTTTCTACCGCAACTCCATCAACATCGGCCTGCCCATTCTGGAATGCCCCACCGCCAGTGAGGCCATCCGGGAGGGCGATGTGGTCAGCATCGACTTCGACACCGGCATCATCACCGACGAGACCACCGGCCAGACCTTTGAGGCCGCACCGTTCCCGCCCTTCATCCAGAAAATCATCGCGGCGGGCGGCCTGATGAACTCGCTGAAAGAGAAGGCATAAGGAGGGGTTTCCCATGCAGAAAAACATTGCACTGATCTACGGTGACTGCGCAAGCCCTGAGATCGTTGCGCAGGCCGTCCGGGTGCTGGACAAGATCGCGGAGAAACACGGCCATACCTTCACCTACACCCGCGCCTGGATGGGCGGCGAGGCCATCGACAAGTTCGGCGATCCCCTGCCCCAGAGCGAGCTGGACAAGTGCCTGGCCTCCGACAGCGTTTTGCTGGGCGCGGTAGGCGGTCCCAAGTGGGAGGGCATGCCCGGCGACAAGCGCCCTGAGAAGGGCCTGCTCCGGCTGCGCGCCGGGATGGGGCTTTACTCCAACAACCGCCCGGCCAAGATCTGGCCCCAGCTGGCCGATGCCAGTCCCCTGAAAAAGGAGATTGTGGACAAGGGCATTGACTTCATTGTGGTGCGGGAGCTCATCGGAGGCGTCTACTTCGGCGAGCACAAGACCGAGACCGACAACGGCGAGGAGAAAGCCACCGACGTGATGAGCTACTCCGAGCATGAGATCGAGCGCATCGGCCGCATCGGCTTTGAGACGGCCATGAAGCGCCGCAAGCGCCTGACCTGCGTGGACAAGGCAAACGTCCTGGACACCAGCCGTCTGTGGCGCAAGGTCATGCACCGGCTGCAAGCTGACTATCCCGAGGTGGAATACCGGGAGATGTTTGTGGACAACGCCGCCATGCAGATCTGCAAGGACCCGTCCCAGTTCGACGTCATCGTCACCGAGAACATGTTCGGCGACATTTTGTCCGACGAGGCCAGCGAGATCACCGGTTCCATCGGCATGGTGCCGTCCTCCAGCCTGGGCGCCGGGACCTGCGGGCTGTATGAGCCCATCCACGGCTCCGCCCCCGACATCGCAGGGCAGGACATCGTCAACCCCATCGCCTGCATTCTGTCCGCGGCCATGATGCTGCGGTACAGCTTCGGCATGGGGACGGAGGCTGATGAGATCGAATCCGCCGTCAACGCAGTGCTGGACAAGGGCCTGCGCACCGCCGACATCTGGCAGCCGGGCTGTGAAAAGATCGGCTGTACGGCCATGGGCGATGCGATTCTTGCCGAGCTTTGATCCTGCATCGCTTCACAACATTGCTATCTTCTGATTGGGCATTTTAGAGGGAAGAATGCCGATTGCCCGGCAGTTTGGCCGGGATAGACAAAGACCCGCCCCTGCCGCAGTGTGTGAGCGGCGGGAACAGGCAAAGCAAAAACCTCCGTTTCAGCCATGTGCGAGCTGGATGCGGAGGTTTTCTTTTTTGTTTGATACCCCTTTGTGTCCGGCCTCACAGCAGATCGTGCTGCACCGGGATGGTGAAGAGGCGCTGTGCCTCGGCGGGGTCGGAGGTCCGGGCCAGCGCCCACATCAGCTTGGTGACGACGGCCTCGGGGGTCATGTCCCGGGCCTCCAGCACGCCGGGGAGTTCCCGGGCAATGCGGCCGACCTCATAGACCGAGAGGTCACTGCCCTCGTGCTGGACCTGGGTGGAAAACACCGCCAGCCGTCCGCCGGCCAGCCAGTCCCGCACCGCGCGGAGCATGGGGCCGTTTTCCCCGCCGGGCAGGCCGCCCACGCCGAACCCCTCAATGACGACAGCGCGGTAATGGGGCGCCAGCGCCGTGAAGATCTCGGCGCCCATTCCCGGTACCAGACGCAGTACAAAGACTGCCGGGTCCATGCGGGTATAAAATTGCACCGGAGGAAGATCGGCAGGGGTGGGCAGAAAGGAAATCAGGCGGTCATCCCGGAAAACGGCCGTTTCCGGGTAGTCGATGCTGGAAAAGGCGTTGAGGCTTTTGCTGCGCACCTTGCGGGCCCGGGTGCCCAGAATGACCTTATTGTCAAACACGATCTGTACGCCCCAGGCCCCCGGCGCCGTGGCGTAGGCAAAGGCATGGAGCAGATTGTTGCGTGCGTCGGTGTCACGATTGTAGATGGATTTCTGGCTGCCGGTGAGCACAATGGGCTTGGCAGTGTTCTGGATCATGTAGCTGAGGGCCGCCGCTGTGTAGGCCATGGTATCGGTGCCGTGGGCCAGGACAAAACCGTCATATTTCTCGTAGTTGTCCTGGATGGCCGCCGCCATGCCGCACCACTGTTCGGGGCCGATGTTGGTGGAATCCAAATCATAGAGCTGCAGCGTGTCGATGCTGCACATCCCGGCCAGTTCCGGCACCGATTGCAGCAGTTCCTCCGCCGTGATGGCCGGGGCAAGGCCGCGCTCGGTAGGCTTGCAGGCGATGGTGCCGCCGGTGGCCAAAAGCAAGATCTTTTTCATGGGGTAACATCCTGTTCCTGTCCAAATTCAGACTTTCTCTACTCTACTCACGGGCAGAACTTTTGTCAAGAGGTTATCTTCTTTCCGCGGAACCGCGGAGCATCCCCCCGGGCCATATGCCCCCACATTCAAAAAAGCCGGATCCCCGCGGAAAGGACGGGGCATCCGGCTTTTGCCCGGTACAGGGATTGTCACTCCAGAGCGGTGGTAACGACAAAACGGTCGGTCCCTGCATCCGTTGTGACAGTGATCAGGTAATAATATACCGTCTTGAAGCGGACGGAGACACCGTCCTCCTCCGCGGACAGGGTGTAGTCCAGCTTTTCCACCGGCGTGTTGCCGGTATACAGACGCATCCCCGCCTCATACGGTTCGGCAAAGCGGACCTCCACCTCCTCTGCCGTCACACCGGACAGGCAGAGGTCCGGGCGTCCGTCGGCGGCATAGAGACAGGCCGTCTCCGGAGTCTGGGCATCATCCATCCGGAAATCCGTCGTTGCCTCCTCCACAGTGCAGCCATAGAACGCGGCCGTCACACCGGTATCTGGCAAGGTCAGCTGCAGAGCAGGGGCGGTATCCTGCGCACCGCAGGCGGTCAGCAGCAGCATCAGGGCAGCTGCCAGGCAGAGAAAACGTCGTTTCATGGATTCATTCCTTTGTTATGTAGCGCCGCCGGGCGGCGGTCAGCGGTAGGGATCGTAGGGAACTTTGGGGAAGTCGGTGCCCAGGTCCAGCGTTTTGGGACAGAGCCCCGTCTCGCACACCACAAAGCCCATCAGCATGCCCAGATGCAAATGCAGATGCCGGTACTGGGCCAGGATCAGCGTAAAGCGCGTCCACTCGCAGTGCTCCGGTTTCTGAAGCAGATCCTCGTCGTGCAAAGCATTGAGATAGAGGGACAGTTTTGCCTTGATGGTGTAAAAGTATTCCTCCATCTGGCGGCGGCCCAGACGGCCGGTGGGATAGGTCTCCAGATCATCCAGGGCCGGCGTGTGGATGGGCGGTTCCACAAAATCCTTGTCCCGGGGATTGATGAACCACTGGTCCAGCTTGTGCAGCATATGGTAGACATGCTGCCACAGCGGGGACCCCGCATATTCCTTGTCCCAGATCTCATCCGGGATGCAGTCCATGATGTTCTGCGTCTCCCACAGCGCGCGGACGGTCATCTCGGCAATGACCGTTTTATATGAGGTTTCCCGCATGGCGCGGCCTCCTTTGCGGATGATACGGGCCCGGGCCCGTCGGTATCAGTATTCCACAAAGTCCGGTGCGCCATACACACGCGGCCAAGGGGTCAGTCTTTCACGATCAGGGTGGGCAAGGTCTTTTCGCTGTACTGCGACGAGATGATGGGCGTCAGCGAAACCCGGGAGTAAACACCCTGGGCCTTGCCGTCATAGACATAGATGCCGGTAAGATTATAATACCGCGCTTTTTGGAAGCTGTCACCCACCAGACCGTAGTTTTCGGTGACGTAGGGCATATAAAATTCCTGCAGCAGATACCCGGCGCGGTCGGTGATGCTCTCCACCACCCGGCGCCAGCCTTCCGCGTCATACTCCACGCCCGCGTAGACGCCGCGGGAGCCGTAGGAGTCCAGGGGTTTCAGAATCCAGGCATCCTTTTCCCGGATGACCTGTTCCGGGTCGGCATCGGCAAAGGAGAGCGTCACCGGCACATGAGCCCGGATATAATCCTGCTCGGCAGGGGTCAGCAGGGCCAGCGTGGCCGGGTCATGAAGCACCCGGAAAATGGTCTTGTTGTGCACCAGCTGGGTGTGAAAATCCCCCACCAGCAGCACGGCATCATCCCGCACGGCGGCCAGCAGCGCACCGCACTCGTCGTAATGGCTGAGGATGTCGCTGGTCACGGCGCGGCGGTAGATGGCATCCACCGGCAGGCCGGATTTGCCCAGCAGGCAGCCGTCCTGATACCGGAGGTCCCGCACATCACAGACCTCCGCCTGCAGGCCCTTGGCCTCAAAATGCTCCCGGAAAATTTCAAACTCATTGACGGTACCGCACTCCATAAAGTCCACAATGGCCACCCGGGGCAGGCGGTCGGTGCGGCGGGTGCGCTTCCACACGCCGACGAAGGCTTCCACCCAGCTGTCGAACAGCTCACAGGTGCGGGTGGTGTGGGCCGCGGTGAACTCCCGGTAGACGGTGGAATATTTCTGGGCGTTGTGGAGTTCCCGGTCCTCGTTCATGGCGCTGGTGCCGTCGGTGTTGAACTCACAGAACTTGTAGCCGCCCGTCTCCTCGTTATAGAAAAAGTCGATGCGCGCCATGGGCAGCAGGGATTCGGTGTGGTGGCTGCGGAGAATCAGCTCCTCGGTGTGCCGGTCAAAGCCGAACAGCGCCCGGTAAGACGGGTCGGCAAAGTAGGCGTCGGCCACCTTGCGGAAGATGCCGTACAGCACCCCGATATCCGACACAAACCGGGCAAAGGTGTCCTCGGTAAAGAGTTTGGGCATCAGGCAGGTGCGGACATATTCCCCGTGGTGGATCGCCGTCGATCCCTGCATATAGGTCACCAGCTCGCGGTATTCCCGCTCGCTGCGCTGGGGATCGGCCGCAATGGCGGCCAGATACTCCCGGTCAAGTTGTTGTTCCTTCATGGTATTCCCTTTCTCGCAATGTGGTGCGCGCGGCGGCCAGTTCCGCCATCGGGCGAAGCCGGGCGGCCTGCTCCGGACCGGCGGCACAATCGGCTGCGGCCTGCATGAGCCAGTCCATCTGCTCGGCGGCGGAGAGGCCGTAGACCTCTGCGCCATAGCCCTTATGGCAGATGGCCTTCTTGGCTGCCTCAATATCCTGCACCGTAACGCCTGCAAACCGCTGTGTCACCGCAGCAAGCGCCTTGGGGCAGGAAAACAGCGTCAGGATCAGCTGGGCATAGGAGGACAGCCAGGGCTCGGGCAGGCAGTCTGCCGAGCGGATCTCAATATAATGCTTGAGGCGGACATCGTAGAAAAACATGGAGAGGATGTGCTCAATATCCGCATCGGACAGTGCCGCGCCGTAGACTTCGGCGGCGCACCGGCGGCCGACTGCCTGGGTTTGTTGCCCATGTTTTGCCACAATGAGCGGCTGACCCAGCAAATGTCCGGCATAGGCCGCAAATCCGAAGTCCGCGTCCATCAGGCAGGGCACCACGCCACAGCGGTCGGGGTCCACATCCTCCCAGATGCGGGTTCGCACGCTGGGGCTTTTGTTTGGCGCGGCCTCGTACACCGGCGCATTGTCAGTGAGCAGGGCAAAGAGCGGCGCCAGAATGCAGGCGGCACGGTATTTGCGGACAAAGTCCTCCTCACTGAAATAATCCACTGAGGCCTGGGCCGAGGCGGTGGCACGCATCATCTGTCTGCCGTGATGGCCGCTTGTCTGAAAATAGCGGTCCATCTCCCGGTACCGGTCCTTGGGGATGAGGGGCAGATCATCGGCCCGCCGGGTGGGATGGCAGGCAACATGCCAGACCCGCAATCCCCGCGCCGCTGCGGCCGCCTCAAACCGGGCGGAAAAGTCCCGGTAGATGGCTTCCGCCTCGCTCACATGGTCGGTGGGCATCATGCTGATCTCGATCTGGCAGGCCGGCTCCAGCGAAAGCCCATACTTTGGCGCGGCAAACCCCATATAACTGCCGTCAATGATGACCTCCCTGTCTCCCGGCTGCTGCAGGTCCCGCATGAGGGCCTGCGCCTGGGCAAAGGTGGCAGGGGTGCCGTCCAGGGCGGTGACAAAATGCTCCACCTCCACGCCGACGGTGCCGGGGCCGTCCCCCTTGCACCCGCGCCGGAAATATTCGGTCATGGCCTGAATCTGTTGCTCCAATTGTGTCAAGGGTTCCCTCCCCCTGCGCCCGGTCATTGCCGGGCACATTGTCTCTTGTATAGATGGCGTTTTCCGTTGCTTTGTGCGGCGGCACCGACATTGTACAACAAAAAATCCGCCGTTGCAAGGAAAAGTTAGACAAATGCAACTTTCGTTTTTTGTTTTGCTCTTTTCCACCCACGGCATGCAAAAGGCCACCGGCACCGCAGCGCGGCCGATGGCCCCCAAACTCTCCGCCGCCCGGAACTGTTCTTTTCTGTCTGTCCCCGGCGGCAAAGCCGGGCTTGTTCCCGGCCGATGGTTTGTAGTATAATGAACGTGTCATTGTGGTTTCAGTCTGTGTCCAGGCTGTCCGTGTCCCATCCGGTGCACTGCTCGCAGTACCAGGCGCTGCCCTGGTAGGGCTGGGACAGGTCAAAGTCCCCCAGCGGCCAGGGTTCCTCCAGGGCCAGGGCGGCGCCGTCCGGGCCGTGATACACCACCTGGGCAACACCGAATTCTTCGGTCAGATTGCGCCAGACTGTGTCCAGCATGAACCAGCGCAGCAGGTCGTCGTCATAAAAAACGTAGTCCTGCTTCTCATCCTGGGGCGTCTCCCCCTGGACCAGGGCTGAGTCCTCCTGCCAGGTCACGGTACACCCTGTCTCATCCGTTGCCACGGTGAAGGCGAACTGAATGCCGGTGATCTCCTCCAGTGTACTGCAGAGGTCCGCCAGTGCGATGCCCGTATCCAGTTCCACGGGGCGTACATCCTCCACATTGCTGCCCGCGGTAAAGTCCATGAGCAGCGTGCCGGTGCGGGCCGACTCCCCTGTCTCGGATGTCTGCCCCGCTGCAGCTTCCGTCCCGGGCTGCACCTGGCAGGATGTCAGAAGCAGTGCCCCGGCCATCGCAGACGCCAGCCCCAGACAGACAAAACCTTTCATTCTCACCGATCTCCTTTGGCCCGCGCCCTGTCGGGCAGATTAGTTCCATATTACCACGTTGTCCCCCTGCATACCAGTCCCGGAGGCAAGGTTTTACAATTTTCGCCGGACCATTTTGTCCGGCAAGGCAGAGTGACATCCCGGACCCGGGATTGTTCACGTACTGTTTGGATCCCGTTCACGAATTGACCACAAATTTGTGAAATAATAGCATCGTTGAAAGCGCGGGCGGCCTGCTCCCCACAAGGTCAGCCGCCGCGCCCAAGGATACAGAAAAAGGATGGCGTTATTATGAAAGCTTGGTTCCAGCGCTTTATGTCGGGGCGCTACGGCAGCGACCAGTTCAGCATGTTTTTGTCCATTTCGGCCCTGGTGCTGCTGGTTCTGGGCATATTTGTGTCGGGCATTCTCTATTACATCGGCCTGGCTGTGCTGGTTTACAGCTACTACCGCATGTTCAGCCGCAACATCCAGAAGCGCTATGCGGAAAACCAGTGGTATCTTGCCCGGAGCAGCGCGGTTCGCGGCTGGTTTGACCGCCTGCGCACCCGGTTTGCCCAGCGCGGCACCTACCGCTATTTCAAGTGCCCCCACTGCAAACAGGCCATCCGCATCCCCAAAGGCCGCGGCCGTGTTTCCATTACCTGCCCCAAATGCGGCACCCAGTTCATCCGCAAGAGCTGACCGTCCTTCCCGGGCTGAAAGGTTGACGCTGTATGTTCGGATATGTTACCATTTATCGGAAAGACCTGACAGAACCGGCCCTGGATTGCTACCAGGGCTATTACTGCGGTCTTTGTGAGTCTCTGGGACGTCGCTACGGCGCTGCCGGGCGGATGACGCTGTCCTATGACATGACGTTTGCCGCCCTCCTCCAGAGTGCCCTCTATGACCCCGATACGGTGCATTCCTCCGGGCGCTGCCTGCCCCATCCCGTCAAGGCGCGGCCCCGGGCCGCCAATTGTCACATCGACTATGCGGCCGACATGAGCATCGCCCTGGCATACTACAACTATCTGGACGACTGGCAGGACGAACACCGCCGGGCCAGCCTGCGCAACGCAAAGCACCTGGAACAGTACCTGCCCGCCATCGAGGCAGCCCACCCGCGGCAGTGCGGGGCCATCCGCACACAGCTGGACGCCCTGGGCAAGCTGGAATCCTCCGGTTGCGAGGATCTGGATGCCCTGTGCGGCTGTTTCGGCACGCTGCTGGGGGATGTGCTGCAATACACGGACGACATGTGGGCGCCGGTTCTTCAGCGTCTGGGCCGCGGGCTGGGCGGGTTCATCTATCTGATGGACGCATACGACGACCTGGAAAAGGATGCCAGAAACGGCAGCTTCAACGCCCTGGCATCGCTGCATGCAAAGCTGGATGCCGACGAGTTCGAGGCCCGCTGTCACGAGCTGTTCACCCAGCAGCTGGGCATCTGCGGCGAGAATTTCCAGCTGCTGCCCATCCTGAAGGATTCACCCGAGGGACAGCTTTTATACAATACCATTTACTCCGGCGTGTGGTGCAAATACACGCTGATCAAAGCACGGCGCGACAAGCGCAGGAAGGCAGAGAATCGACATGCTTGATCCATACAGCGTACTGGGCATTTCTCAGGGCGCCGATGAGGAAACCATCAAGAAGGCGTACCGCCAGAAATGCAAGCAGTATCACCCGGACCTGCACCCCGACGACCCCACCTGTGAGGACAAGTTCAAGGAAGTTCAGGCCGCATACAGCGAGATCATGCGCCAGCGCCAGAACGGCGGCAGTTCCGCTTCCCAGAGCGGCAGCTACGGCGGGTACAGCGGCTACGGTTCCTCCGGCCAGCGCACCTACCGCCAGTCGGGACAGAGTTCCGGATACGAGGATCCTTTCGGATTCGGGTTCGGGTTTGACCCCTTCGGATTCGGGTTCGGATACAGCGGCGGCAGCCAGTACACCGGCCAGACTTCCGGCCGTGACACGCCGGAGATGCAGGCCGCCAACAACTATATCCGCAACGGCTATTACCAGGAGGCCCTCAATGTGCTGGACGGCATCGCCTCCAATGAGCGCGGCGCCCGCTGGCATTACTATGCCGCTCTGGCCTGCGCCGGACTGGGCAACAACATCCGCGCCCAGAACGAGGCCCGCACCGCCGTGAGCATGGAGCCCGGCAACTACGAGTATCAGAACCTGCTGGACCGCCTGCAGAATCCCGGCCGCACCTACCGCACCTATCAGCAGGCTCACACCCAGCCGGGCGGCGGCAACCCTCTGATCCGATTCTGCCTGACGCTGTGGCTGGCGCAGATGTTCTTCTCCCTGCTCAACTGTTGCTGCTGCGGCCGCGGCGGGTACTATTACTGCTGATCCGCTGCCCTTGCAGCCGCACATTTTCCAAAAGAAAAGACCGAAGTCCCTGCCGCATGGCGGGATGGCTTCGGTCTTTTGTTTGTTCATGGTGCAATCAGGGCTGGGCGGTTTCCCCCAGGAGCCGGGCCAGGAGGGGCTCCAGCCGTGCCAGGTTGGCGGTAAACTGCGGCTGGAAATCGTCCCGGAAATCGTAGTCGTAATACAGCGCCCGCAGCAGGCAGCCGCGCACCGCTGTCTTCGGATAGTGCTGTGCCGCTTCCAGGCGCTGCTGCAAAGCAGCGCAGCTGCGCGCCCAGAAAGCATCGATGCCGGCCCTCTCCAGCACACCGGAATCCTCCAGGTAGTCCTGCAGGGTGCGGCCGGGGACCTGTACCCCGCACAGAGGAGGCTGGATATAGTATTCGGTGCGGAAGGTTTCCAGATCGATAGCCTGGCCCAGCGGATAGAGGGCACAGGCCAGGGGCCGGGCCTCATGCACCGCACAGGCCCCGCCGTCCAGGAAAGGGCAATTCCCGCTGCGGCGGGAGGGCGTCAGCAGCAGCCCCGGCAGGGTGCCGGGCGTTTCCCGGCAGAAGGCCTCCGCCACAGTGCGGGGCGGCAGCCGAAGCCGCCGGGCCAGCCGGTAGAGATCCAGACCCGACAGCAGGATATCCCGCCGGGCACGGCAGCAGTCCCCGCACCCGGCACAGACTGCGGGGAACTCCTCCTCCGGGGCAATGCGGGGCAGGGCGTCCAGTTCCGCAGCCTCCGCAAACCGTCCGGGCAGAATGGGAGCCCTCATTTCAGGCTGACCTCGTGCCAGGTCTCCTGCCCCGTCTCAAAGCAGTGCAGTGCCTCAAAGGCGCCTTCCACCATGCTGGCCACATCTTCATCGGTGTAGAAGGCCGTGTGCGGGCTGACGATCACATTGGGGAAGCTGCGCAGCATGGCCATTTCCCGGTTGGGCAGCACGTCGCCGCTGTGGTTGTAATAGTAAAGGCCGTTCTCATTCTCGATGACATCCAGGCCCGCGGCGCCCACCTTGCCGCTTTCCAGGGCGTCGATCAAGGCGTCGGAGTCGATAAGGCTGCCCCGCGCTGTGTTGATGATGACGACGCCGTCCTTCATTCCGGCAAAGGCCCGGGCGTTGAGCAGATGATGATTCTCCCCCGTGGCGTTGGTGTGCAGGGTGATGACATCGCTGCGGGCATAGAGTTCCTCGAGAGATACAAACTCGGCCAGTTGGGCGGCCTCGGGGTTCTGGTAGACGTCATAGGCCAGCAGCTTGCAGCCGAATCCGGACAGATGCTTCAGCACCGTGGTGCCGATCCGGCCCGCGCCGATGACGCCCACCGTGCAGCTGGACAGGTCCCGGCCCATCTTGCCCTTGAGGGAGTAGTCCTGCAGCTCGGCCCGCTTGAGAATATGCCCCATGCGGCGGGTGCACATCAGCATGAGCATAATGGCATAGTTGGCAACGCCGTTGGGGGTGTAGCCCACATTGGACACCCGCATGCCGTGTTCCTTGGCGCGGACCCGGTCCACATGGTCGTAGCCGATGGAACGGCAGAGCAGGTACCGCACTCCCAGTGCAGCGAAGCGGTCCACCATCTCGGCCCCCATATCACAGGGCGTCATGCAGACGGCGTCACAGCCTTTGGCCAGCTCCACATTGTCCGCTGTGGGGTACTCCGCCGTCCAGGTAAAGTCAATGCCGTACTGCTCGCTGAATTGCTTGCAGTAAGCCAGTTCATCAAACGGGCGCAGAGCGTAAAAACAGATTTTCATACTAGAGATGCTCCTTTTGAAATCATTGGTTTGCTCTTGCAAAATGAACGCGCGTTTGCAACGGATTGTTTCCGCGTGATCCACAGGTGTAAAAAGGACTGTTTTGTGCCGGTCCCGCCGGCTGTTCCCATGGTTTCTCAGGCAAGTGTGCGGAAATCAAAGGTCTTGTCCAGCCATTCCCGGCAGAGGGTGAACCACTTGGCATTGTGGGCATCGGGATGGCGGACTTCCACCGAACAGAGACCCATGCCATGCTCCCCGCTGCCGAACAGGTGCATCTCATAAGGGATGTTCTTTTCCAGCAGCTGTCCGGCCAGCATCAGCGAGTTTTGCACCGGGACGGTATCGTCGGTCACCGTGTGCCACAAAAACACCGGCGGGGTGTCGGGGCGGATCTGCTTTTCCAGGCTGAACTGTTCCTGCAGGGCCGGGTTCCCTCCTGTAATGTTCTGGATGCAGCGTGCATGGCCATACCGTCCCATGGTGATGAGCGGATAGCAGAGGATCATGGCGTCGGGACGGCCAAGAGGCGTATCCTCTCCCAGTGCCTCCCGCACCGGACCGGCATCCCAAAGCAGTCCGGTACATGCTGCCAGGTGTCCTCCCGCCGAAAACCCGCACACCGCCACCTGCCCCGGACGGATGCGCAGGGCATCGGCGTTTTTGTGCAGGTATGCCACTGCCCGGGCGGCGTCGATCATCGGCCGCCAGTTGCCGGCATTCTCCCCGGTGGAGTAGGTCAGAACAAAGGCCTGATATCCTGCCGCCAGAAACTGCAGCGCCACCGGATCTCCCTCCCGAACGCTGCAATGCTCATAGGCACCGCCCGGCATGACCAGCACGGCAGGGCGCCGGTTGTAGTCCGGCATGGATTCGGTCACATCCCGGAGGTAGCCCACAATGCTCGCCCCGCCGGGAAATGTCTTGTGTACAATTTCCATGGTGTTCTCCTTTCCCGGGTTACTCCCCGGCCTTCTGTCCGGGCAGCGGATGGCTCTCGATATACTCCCCCATGATATCCGCTGCGATCCGGGCCAGTTCCGGGCAGGGGCGCTTTTTGTAGTACTCCGGCGTGCGCGCCTCGGCAACGGGAGTGCCCTCCGCCTTTTCCAGACCCAGCAGTTCCCGGCAGATAATGCTGTTGCCGCCGTTGCGCTGGGCATAGCGCTTGGCCAGCTCCTGCACCTCGGCATAGAAAGCGCTCTTGTCCTTGGGGTCGGTAAAGCCGTACAGTGCCCCCAGCACCATCACAATGCCCGAAAAGGCTCCGCAAACTTCCCGCATGCGGCCCACACCGCCGCCGAACCCACCGGCCAGGCGCAGCGCCTGCTCCTCCGTCATGCCCATCAGCGGGGCAAAGGGGACCACCACAGCCTGGCTGCAGTTGCAGCCGCGCAGAAACGCTGCGTGGGCCTGATCACCATATTGAGACATCTCTGATGTTCACATCCTTTGATTTCTTTCCCGTTCGGCCAAAACCGCCTGTCTCAAGAATAGCGCAAACGCCGGAATTTGAAAAGGCCCAGCGGCGATTTATTCTGAATAAATTGTGAATCTTTTTCCGATAACAGGGGAAATGCTTGCACTTTATTTATAGGAGTGCTAAAATACACTTAGCACTTAAAGCACGAGAGTGCTAAATCATAAAACAAAGAGGGAATTCTGATTATGGCAATGCGTCAATTCAAGGCTGAGAGCAAAAAGCTCCTTGACCTGATGATCAACTCCATCTATACCAACCGGGAGATCTTCCTCCGGGAACTGATCTCCAACGCCTCTGATGCCTGCGACAAGCTCTATTTCAAGAGCCTGACCGACACCTCCATCGACGTCAAGAAGGAGGACCTGTCCATCCACATCTCTCCTGACAAGGACACCCGCACCCTGACCGTCAGCGATAACGGCATCGGCATGACCAAGGAAGAGTTGGAGAAGAACCTGGGCACCATCGCCCGTTCCGGCAGCATGGACTTCAAGGCCGAAAACAAGAACGAAAACATCGACATCATCGGCCAGTTCGGCGTCGGATTCTACTCCGCCTTCATGGTTGCGTCCAAGGTGACGGTCATCTCCCGCGCCCAGGGCAGCGACGAGGCCTGGAAGTGGGAATCCAAGGGTGTGGAAGGATACACCCTGACTGAAGCCGAGAAGGATACCCCCGGCACCGATATCATCATGGTGCTGAAGGACGATACCGACAACGACAATTACAGCCAGTATCTGGAAGAGTACACCCTGGTGGATCTCATCAAGAAGTACAGCGATTACATCCGCTACCCCATCACCATGTACCGTCAGAAGACCCGCCAGAAGCCCAAGCCGGAGGATGCCGGGGAGGACTACAAACCCGAGTACGAGACCTACACCGAGCTGGAGACCATCAACAGCATGGTTCCCATCTGGAAGCGGGACAAGAAGGATGTATCGGAAAAGGACTACAACGAGTTCTACAAATCACGCTTCAATGATTACAGTGATCCCCTTCGGGTCATCACCAGCCGCACCGAGGGCACCGCGACCTACACCGCCCTGCTCTTCATCCCCGGACGCACGCCCTACGACTACTACACCAAGGAGTACGAGAAGGGCCTGGCCCTCTATGCTTCCGGCGTGCTGATCATGGACAAATGTGCCGACCTGCTGCCTGACTACTTCAGCTTTGTCAAGGGCGTGGTGGACAGCGAGGACCTGAGCCTCAACATCAGCCGTGAGACGCTGCAGAAAGACAGCCAGCTCAAGCTGATGCACAACTCCCTGGAGAAGAAGATCAAGAACGAACTGCATGCCATGCTGGTCAACGACCGTGAAAAGTACGAGACCTTCTGGAAGTCCTTTGGCCGTCAGATCAAGTTCGGTGTCTACGGAGACTACGGCATGCACAAGGATCTGCTGGCCGACCTGCTGATGTTCTGGTCCGCCAAGGAGCAGAAGTACGTCACCCTCGATGAGTACATCGAAAAGATGCCCGAGGACCAGAAGTGCATCTACTTTGCCGCCGGCGACGAGACCGACCGTCTGGCCAAGCTGCCCAACGCCCAGCTGGTACTGAGCAAGGGTTACGATCTGCTGCTCTGCCCCGAGGACGTGGATGAATTCTGCCTGCAGATGATGCACGACTACAAGGAGAAGGAGTTCAAGAACATCAACTCCGGTGACCTGGGCCTGGAGACCGAGGAGGAAAAGGAAGCCGCCAAGACTGCTGCCGAGGAAAACAAGGACCTGTTTGAGGACATCAAGACGGCCCTCAAGGGCAAGATCAAGGAGGTCAAGGCCAATCCGACGCTGAAGGATCATCCGGTGTCCCTGTCCAGCGAGGGCGGCCTCTCCATGGAGATGGAGAAGGTCCTGCGCAAGATGCCCAACGGCGAGGGCATGGAGAGCACCAAGGTGCTGGAACTGAACCCGACCCATCCAGTCTTTGCCGCCCTGAAGGCAGCCAAGGAGGCCGGCGACAGCGATAAGGTCACCAAGTATGCCGAGCTGCTGTACGATCAGGCTCTGCTCATTGAGGGTCTGCCCCTGGAAGATCCCGTTGCCTATGCTCAGATGGTCTGCGAGCTGATGAAGTAAGCTTTCCCGCCGCGGCGGAACTATAAACATTCACAGCAAAAGGCCCCGGCCATACCACGGTAAGTGGTACGGCTGGGGTCTTTCATTATGCGTTCGATTCCAGGGGATTCTCACTCGTGAGGGGTTCCTCTGTTGTTTTTTCTCCCCTCCCCCTTCCGATTGCAGCCTTTGGCACCTCTCCTGGAAAGGAGCTCACAGATGCCCTGATCGTCGAATCCCGTGCCCGTACTTCTTGCCCGCTGCTTATGCAGGGAGGTTGCCCGCGGTGGCGGGAGATACACGCAAAAAGGCTCCCTGCCTTGCGGCAGGGAGCCTTGTCAGCTTTTCAGCAGATTTCCCGTTCAGGAGAAATTACTTCTCGATCTTGGAAACAACGCCGGAACCGACAGTGTGGCCGCCCTCGCGGATAGCGAAGCGCATGCCCTCTTCCATAGCAACGGGGGTGATCAGCTCAAC
>JFBN01306753.1_pt1 | contig 16073 bp, 2 predicted proteins | sample 768741 | NCBI WGS metagenome assembly JFBN01 (sample SAMN01983846, study PRJNA193217) | chicken gut metagenome | biome: terrestrial biome; isolation source: ceca of Broiler chicken | host: Gallus gallus | place: United Kingdom: England | collected 2010-09-07
GATGACGCCGCTATACAAGCGTATTGCAAGGAAGATGAGCAAAAAGATGCCGAAAAGATTCCGCCAAAGGCGTGGTTCGTATTTTTCCCTTACAGTATACCATAATTTTCGGAAAAGAAAAGAGTTTTATGCCGCGGATTTTTCTTGCGGGAAAATACAATGTGCCCGCGGCATCTGCCGCAGGCACACAATTTGCTTTTATCCGCCGAAACGCGGATATCTGACGATCAGTCCCCCGCCCTGACCTTGCGCGCCTTGCCGCCCGTGAGCGTGATCATTTTGACCGCGTCGAGCGAGAAGTCCTGCGCCTCGACGATGAGCGGTTTATCGATGACCCCGCGTGCGAGCACCTTGTACGCCGCGATCTTCTTCGGGAGGATCTTTTTGGCTTTCAGCGCTTCGAGGCTGACCACCTCCCCCGCCCCAAACACGCGGGAGAGCGTATCGATGTTCACCGTTCCGCGCCTGCTCTTGGGGACGTCCCTGAGAAGTTTGCCTGCGGGACGGGGCGCGGGTTCCGCGGCGGAGGGCGCCTCGTCTGCGGACAGCCCCGCGGGCGCGGCGACGGGTTCCGCGGTCGCGTCCTCGATCAGCGACTGCGCGTCCTCGTCGGAGAGAACGGCGTGCGCCTCGACGAAGGAGATCTTCTGACGGATCATGGCGGCGACGTCCGCGCGGACGACCGTGCCGCCGCGCGCGTCGCGGCGGTCGCTCGCGAGCACCTTTATGAGCCCGTCGCGGATGAGATCGTCCGTTGAACGGTACGGGAGCCCGAACACGGAATGCTGCACTTCGCCCTTTTCCAGCCCGAACGCGGCGGCGACTTCGGAAAGAAGGTGCTTGGCGTATCTGAGCTTGCGGGGAGACGACAGCCTCAGGAGCATGGGCGTCTTTTCGTACTTGCGCTTATCCGACATATCTTCGCCGCGGTACTTCGTCTCCGCGTACTGTTTGGGGTCGAGCGCAAATGCGATGCAGAGCTTTTTCCCCTTGAAAAGCAACATCGCAAGCGTTTTTCTGCCGGAATATACGCGCATGCGTTTCCAGCTCACCGTCGTTTTCATGCGCGGATAGGCGTCGATCTCGTCGCAGAGCTCGCCATAGCGCTGCTGCATCTCGGCGGACGCCTGCACGAGCTTGGCATAGAAACTGTAATTGTATCTGAAATAAATCTTGTCGCTCCCGAACGCGGCGAGGCCGATCCCCGCCTTCCACTCTTCGGGCACCTGCGCGACCGCGATCTCGCCGACGCCCTCCTCGGCGTCCTCTTCCTCCGCCTCTCCCGCCGGCGCAGGCTCCTCTGCGGGGACAGGCGCATCTTCGGGCTCCGCGGCAGGCTCCTCGATCGGCTCCTCGTCGGGAGCGTTCTCCTCGGGTTCCGCAGCGGACTCTTCGGCGGGTTCCTCGCATGCCGCAACAGGAATTTCCTCCGGTTCCGCAGGGATCTCGGCGGGCTGCTCAGGCTCTTCCGCAACGGGCTCCTCTGCAACTTCCGTCTGAACGGGCTCTTCCGCAACGGGCTCCTCTGCGGCGGGCTCCGCATTTTCCTGCGGCTTTGCCTTCTTCTTTTTCAGGAACACGACAAGGATCGCAATAAAGAGACCGACGACCACCGCCCCGAGCACGCCGCTCGCAATACCTTCGCCTGCCGACGCGAGCACGGCAAGCAGCGGGGCGCCTGCGGCAAAGGAATACAGCCTGCCGCCTTGCGCGCCTCCGTTCCCTGCGCCGTCTTCGGGCTGTGCGGGTTCTTCCGCTGCCGCGGGCTCCTCCGCGGCGGGTTCCCCCGTTGCCGCGGGCTCTTCCGCGGCGGGTTCTTCCGCTGCCTCGGACTCTTCCGCGGCGGGTTCCTCCGCGGCGGGTTCTTCCGCGGCGGGTTCCTCCGTTGCCGCGGGTTCCTCGCCGTCGGGAGTTCCCTCGCCGTCGGGCGCCCCGTCCCCTTCGGGCGGCAGGTCGCCGCCGTCGGAAGGTGCGCCGCCCTCGGGCTGCATCTTTCTTCTGCGTGCGATGCCGATCGCAAGGATGATGACCTCCGCGCCCGCCACGCAGGAGAGCGTAATCACCAGCCAGGTGAGCGAGATCTCCTCTTCGCCGATCGTCCATGTGAACGAGACGGGATCGGAAGAGCCGTCGCTCCACGCGTAATTTGCTGTATCCTTCAGCGAGACGATAACGGTATATTCGCCCGCTTTGGTGGCGGTTCCGCCCGTCATTTCCATGATCGCCGCGTCGAATCCGACGGGCAGATAGACGATCTCGCCGCCGTTCGCCGTATACTCCTCCGCAGACGCGGAAGGCTTTTCGACGAGGCGCTTTTCGATCGTCCAGGTGAGCGTGACGCTCGTTCCGCCGTCCGCCCATGCGTAGTTGGAGGCATCTTTGAGGGATATTATGACGGTATAACTGCCTGCGTTCGTCGCTTTCAGCGTGATCTCGCTGCCGTTCACGCTGACGGAAATGTCGGCGGAGAACGCCATGGAGACATTATCGAATCCCGTGAGCGTGTTCGTCTGCTCGCTGCCGCTGTACGTTGCCGACGCATTTTCCAGCGAGGGCGCCGCAAGCACGGCTTTTGCGATCGTGAACGATACCGCTTCCGACTGCGCCGCCGTATAATTTCCGGTCGCGCGGACATACGCCCTCACCCAGTACGTTCCGGCACTCGAGGGCACCGCCGTCGTGTAGGCGCCGTCCTCGGACGAAGCGTACATATAGACGATACTCTCCGTACCGAAGAGCGCCAGCGCGCCCGTCGGCGCGCTCGCCTGACCGCCGTAACTCCAGCCCGCGAGGGAAGGCTGCGCCGTGAAGGCGTTCTGCGCCTGCGCGATGGTGAAGGTCACGGAGACGGCTGCGCCGTCCGTTTCCGCCCAGCGGGTATTCGCGGCGTCTTTGAGCGTGAGCACGACCGTGTAACTCCCCGCGTCCACCATGTTTTCGGGCTCCGAGACGGTATAGCGATCTGTTTCGGAAATGCCGGAAACAAGTGCCGCGCCCGTATAGGTTTTACCCGCCGCGGAGGGTTTCTCCACCGTCATGCGGTCGACGACGAACGCCGCGCTCGCATTGCCCGTGAGCGTATAGTTGCCGTCGGCGACGCTCGCCGTGACGATATAGCTGCCCGCAAGCGCGGGGACTTCCGTGCCGCTGACGGAAACGCTGCTGTTCGAAGTGCCCGTATAGGTGAGCGTGACGGAGACTTCGTCCCCCTCCGCAACGCCGCTGAGCGACGCTGCCGCAGGCGTGATCGTCCCTCCGTACACGCCGCCGCCCGCCGTGATCTCCACGGTGATCCCGCGCGGCGTGATCGTGTAAATGCCGTTGATGAACGTGATGGTATAATTTCCGTTGGACGAGGCGCCGCTGATGATATACGTACCTGCGTCGTCGCCCTCCGCCTTGACGAGCGTGATGCCGAGGTCGCTCTCCTCGTCGCCCGCCACAAGCCCGCTCGCCACGAACTGCGACTGATCGAGCGCGATCTCTTCGCCGTACGCCGACCACTGATCGCCGATCGCCACGATCGCGGGCGCGGGCGTCACGGTCAGCGTGCCGGCGGCATATTCGATGACGTAATTTTCCGAAGTATACCCCGACGCGGTGACCGTATACCCGCCGGCATCCGATCCGACGGAATAGCCGTGCGAGAACGTGAGCTGTCCGCCGAGCACGGACGCGCCGTCGCCGTTCACAAAGCCCGTGTAGCTCACCCCGAACGTTTCGGGCGCCTCCTCGCCGTACATGACGCTGTCGCTGCCGATGCCGACGGTGAGCGTCGCCTTTTCGATGGTGAATCTGATGTAGGAATACGCTTCGTTGTAGTTGCCGCTCTCGTCGGAGACATAAGCGCGGACGACGTACACGCCTGCGTTCTTCGGCATTTCATCCGTCCAGCCTGTGAGCTGAGCGAAATCGTCGCCCACGTCCGCATCGTAGACCGCGTACGAGTAGACCGCCGTGCCGTACTTCGCCGACGCCGAAGGCGCGGCGGGCGTTTCGCCGTAAGCGAACGACGCGGAGAAATCGAACTCCGAGATCTCGTTATCCTCTGCGGGTGCGATCGTCCAGGTGAGCGTGATGCTCGTTCCCTCCTCCTCCCACGCATAATTGCCGCTGTCTTTGAGGGAGATGGTGATCGCATACGCCCCTGCGTCCGTCGCCATGAGCGTGATGCTGCTGCCGTCCACGCTGACGGGGATACCGGCGGAGAACGCCATGGTGACGTTGTCGAATCTCGTGAGCGTGTTCGTCTGTTCGCTGCCGGTAAACACGGTCTTTCCGTCCGCAAGCACGGGCGCGGTGAGCACCGCTTTTCCGATCGTGAAGGAGACTGCCGCCGACTCCGCCGCCGCATAATTGTTGGTGGCGGAGACGAACGCCTTCACATAGTAGGTACCCGCATTCGTGGGAACGGAAGTCTCGTAGTCGCCGTCCTCGGACGAAGCGTACATATAGACGATACTCTCCGTACCGAAGAGCGCCAGCGCACCCGTCGGCGCGTTCGCCTGACCGCCGTAACTCCAGCCCGCGAGGGAAGGCTGCGCCGTGAAGGCGTTCTGCGCCTGCGTGACGGTATAGGTGCCGTTCTCGAACGTGACCGTATAATTCGTTGCAGACGCCGTGCCGGTTATGGCATACGTACCCGCATTTTCGCCCTCCGCCTTGGAAAGCACAACGCCGAGGGCATCCTCTTTATCCCCCGCCACGAGCCCTCTCGCCTCGAACTGCGACTGATCGAGCACGATCTCTTCGCCGTAGGCGGACTGCTGATCGCCGATGACGACGGTGACGGCTGCTCGCGTGACGTACAGCGTACCCGCTTCATACGAGATGGAATAATTCTCCGACGTGTATCCGGACGCCGTAACGGGATAACTGCCGACGTCGGAGCCGGGCGTATATTCGTGCGAGAACGTGAGCTGCCCGCCGAGCGACGATACGCCGTCGCCGTTCACAAAACCCGCATAGGAGAGGATCTGGAAGGAATCCGGCGCCGCCTCCCCGTAAGTGACGCCGGCGAACCCGATATATACCGTGAGTTTCGCATTGCCGATGGTGAATTTAATATAGGCATAGGCGTCGTTGTAGTTGTGATCGGCGTCGCGCACATACGCGCAGATGACGTATGTGCCCGCATTCTTCGGCGCCTCACGCGTCCAGCCCGTGAGCTGACCGTAATCCTCGCCCTTGCTCTCGTCGTAGACCGCGTACGCGAAATTCACCGTGCCGTACTTCGCCGTCGCCGAGGGCGCGGCGGGCGTTTCGCCGTAGGTATACGACTTGGAGAAATGGAACTCCGAGATCGCGTTGTCCGTTGCGGGTGCGATCGTCCAGGTGAGCGTGAGATCGGGCGACACGCCCTCCCAGACGTAGTTCGCCGTATCGCGGAGCGTGAGCGTGACGGAGTATGTGCCGGCATTGGTCGCGTTCAGGGTGATCACGCCCTCCGCGCTCTCGAGAATGAGCACGTTGTCCGTGTTGATGATGCCCATCGTGTTGCTGTTGAAATTGCTGAGCACGACGGAGAGCTGCTCGCCCGTGTACGTTGCGCTTTCGGATGCGAGCGTGGGCACGGTGAGCGTGCATTTTTCGATCTCGAACACTGCGTAACCGACCGCCATGCCGAAATCGGAGTTGCCGTTGTACCTGACGCGCACCCAATACTTGCCCGCGCCGGAAGGGACGATCGTTGTGTAACTTGCATCCGCGGGATCGCCGTCCTCAACGTACTCCGCATAGGAGTACACGACGTCTTCGGGATTCCCGTTGGCAAGCTCGAACTCAGGCAGGATGGGATCGTCTCCGTACGTCCACCCTTGCGCCAACGTGATCGTGAGCGAGTTTTCCGACGCAGAGACGGTAAAGTACCTGGTCGCCGACTGCGCTTCGTCGCCGAACTGATAGTTGTTGAACGCGTCGTTCGTGAGCTGAATGACGATAAAGTAACTTCCGCGCCCCGTCACTGTGAGCTTAACGGCATCGCCGCTTTGGTTCATTTCCGCGCCTTCCGTCCACGATACGATGGTCATGCGCGATTCGTCAAACCCGAGAAGGGTATTGATATACTTGTTCTGATCCGTGCTGAAACTGAACGACTGCGTCTCCCAGGAGACGTTCAGCGTCCTCTTGTTGATCGTATAGGAAAACTCAAAAGACTTTTCCCCTTCGCCGCTGCCGCCCGCAAAGCAGTAGTTCGGATCTGTGATGGTGACTTTGATCGTATACGACCCTGCCTCGCCGGGCGCGTTGCTGCTCTCCGTGTAGCTCTGCCCGCTGTTGGAGGTGCCGCTGTACACGATATCATACTTCACCTGCTCATTGTTATAGGCGTTCTGGAAGGTGACGGTCGCCGGGACAGAGCTGCCGTCGCTGTAAGTGCCGGCGGGCACTTTGCCGTCGTCACCCCCCCAGACCTCGCGCGGGATCACGGTGAGCGTACCGCTTTGGGGCTCGATATCGTAATTGTCTGCAGAGACGCCGCTGATCGTGATCGTGTATGCGCTCCCCGCCGCGGCGCCCGCCGCATACGCCGAGCTGCCTTCGCCGGCAGTCGTATAAACAAGCTCGCCCTTGAGCACGCTCGATCCTTCGCCCTTCACAAAGCCATCGTAGGCGACGCTGAAGACGATTTCGCCGAGATCTGTCCCGTATTGTACGGAGATATCGTTCGCTTTGATCGTGAGCTTGAGTTTCCTGATGATGAGTGAGCCTTCTTCCCCGCCCGCATAGGAGCCCTTGAAAGTGACGGAATAATTCCCGTTGCCGCATTCCGCCGAGATCGGATAAGTGCCTGCGTTCGTCGCGTCGACTGCGGACACCGTGATATCGAGATCGTCCTCCCCGAACTTCGGCGTTTCCTCCGCGACGATATAGGCAGTCCTCTCCCCCTGGCTGAGGGCAACTTTCATGCCCGTATAATCGTGCGCCTGATCTTTGATATTCACCGTGATCGGTCGCGGCGTGACGGAGAGCGTACCGTCGGCATAGTCGATTGCGTAGTTGTTTGAAACAAGTCCGTTTGCCGTAACGGTATACTTGTTCTCTACGCCGTCGCCCGCCTTGTACGCCGCGCCGCCGTTCTTGTTGGAAGTTGTGTAAGAGAGCGTGCCGGAAAGATCGCCGCCGAGCGCGCCGTCGACGCCCTCTTCGCCGGGAAAGAAGCCTTCGTACGAGACGGAGAAGGTATTTTCCCCGATATCGTATCCGTACACGACGCTCGCGTCGCCTACCTTTACGGTGAGCGTCCTCTGCGAAATTTCGAACTCCCCATACGCGGTGTTCGTGATCTCGTAATTGTTCAAGAAGTTTTCCGCGCCCTTCCCCTCGTTCAGCGTGACCGTTGCGGTATACGAACCCGCGTTTACGGGCGCGATCGTGGTGCTTTCGTAAGCGGTGCCGTTGCAGAGCTTTCCGGAATAGGTGATCGTATAGGCATCGCCGCGCGCAAACGCATCCTGATCGCGGGCGGCGACACCGTTGAACGAGACCGATGCGGAATACGCCGCTCTGTTGTACTCGCCGCCCGACGCCGTGATCGTGACCGTGATGTCGCGGGCGGTGATGGTGAACTCTGTTCTCATCTTCGCCGAAGTATAGTTGGAATCGGACGATGAAAACTCTACATAGTATGTTCCCACGTCGATGGGCGCATGATCCAGTTTGGTTACCCCGTCCGACAGGTAGTATTCCGGCGTGATCTTAACCCCCTGAGGACCGCTAGAGCCGACTTTTGCCTCCCATTCCTTTGCCGTGCCGTCGTATTCTCCGGATGGCGACTTCGTAGTCACCTCGATCGGCAGAGGTTCGATCTTGTGAACGCCTGCCGCCTTGCCCTCGTATGCCGCGCCGTCGTACGTCGTATCGCCCGTAAATGTAACTGCATAGTTCCCCGCGTCCTTGCCGAGCACGGCATAGAGGAAGTAATTGCCGACAGAGGAGCTGTCCGTCGCAGTCGTCTTTATCGTGAAAACGTCGTCGTCGGACAGGATTTTTGCATCCCCGTCATATCTCCAGCTGCTCTGTACCGCGGATTCATCGATCGTACTGTATTTACTCGTCAAATTATTGATATATATCGTGAGCGCAAGCGGGCTGACCGTGAGCGTTCCCGCGGCGGCGGTCACGTTATAGTTCCCTGATGTGCCGTTGTAGCTGTAGCTCCAGCTCAGAACATAATTATCCACGGGCGAGCCCGCCGTGTAACCTTCCGCCGTGATCTCGTCGATCGTGATGCCGAGGTAGCCAAAACTTTCGCCCGGCGCGTAGTCGTCCGTCTCCCTCTCCTTATAAAGTCCGGAGTCCACTGCGGGAAGGGCGTCGCCATAGGTGATGACAGCATCGAACGCGATGGTAATATCCCGCTTTGCAATCGTCACGGTAAAGGTGCCGCCTGCCGTATCGTGATTATCCGCCGTGACGCGGTAATGCACCGTCGTGCTTTCGCAGGCGTCCTTCAGCGTGAGCGTTTGGCTCCACCCGTCGGTGCCGTTGAGGCTGTATTCCCATGTTGCGGTCATACTGCCCTGCGTTTGCGCATCGCCTGCAATGCGGACATCGTGCTCGTTTCCGTCGTATGTTCCCTCGTAGCCCTCAACGCCCGAAATTATGATCTCTGCAATGTCGATTGTGTATTCGTGCGTTATCTCCGCGTTCTCTGCAAGCACATAGTTATGTGCTTGCCCATCAGTGAGGCTCGCCGTGAAGCGATAGTCGCCCGCATTGATAAACGCGATCGGGTCTCCGCCGCCGAGCGCGGTGATCGTTTCGGTGAGATAAAGCGTGCCGTCGTCGTTCACCCCCGTTGCCGTGGCAAAATTGTCGTCGTCGAAGCTGTTGCCGTTATAGGTGAACGTTCTTGTCGCCCAGGTGATCGTTTCGATCACGGATCTGCGGACTTCGAAGTTCGCGCTCGCCTCCGTATATGTCTTTGTACCGTCTGCAAAACAATAATTATCGTTTGTAATGGTGATACTGAGGGTATATTTCCCCGCGGAGGAGCTTTCGCCGCTCCATGCCGAGCCGTCATAGCCCGTGCCGCGATAGCTGACCGTTCCTTCCAGCACGCTCTTATCCTCGCCGGGCGCAAGCCCGTCTGCCGTCCAGGTCGTCTCTTTTACAGCGCCGTAAATGCCGCCGTCGTAGGAGTTGAACGTAACCGTGATCGTGCGCGGCGTGATCCGGAACGCGTCTTCAAAGACCGCGCTGCCGTCCCCGAACGTTACGCTGAAATTGTTATTTCCCGACCATTCGCCCACAACGTCGTAGGAAGCGACATCTTTCCCGGGCGATTGAATGGTGAACGTGATAAATTCGTCGATATCGACCCCGAAGGTCTCGCCTTCAACGTCGTACGTTTCGCCTTGTTCGGCGGCGATCGTAAAGCTGGTCGTGCCGTCGTACGTCGCCGTCTGGTCTTTCAACTTGATCGTAATTTTCGCAGGGGAAATGGTATACGCCTTCTCCGTTCCCGTGAGCGTGTAGTCGTTCTGATATTTATCGGGAAGGCTCGCTTGCAGCGTATGATTGTCGCCTGCGGAGGTAAAATCGCCCTGCGTAAGCGACACGTCGAGCGCGATCGCGTCCTGCCCGGCTTCCGCGCCCACGCCCGCAAACGTTGCAAGGTTGAGCGTATCGTAATCGTGATCCGTAGTGTCGTAGCTGAAGGGAGTCTCTTTCCAATCTACTTTGACCGGGCATTTTTCAACGGTGAACGAAAAGGTCTGTTTCCCGTCTTCGACGTTATCGCCCGCAGCAAGCACATAGTTGTCGTTGCCGAGCGCGATCGTGGCGGTATAGCCGCCCGCGTGGTAAACGCTGCCGATATAACCCGCTCCGCCGGTATGTTGGAACGTGACATCGAGGGAGAGATCGTCCCCATCGCACAAGCCGTTCGGCGTGATCGAAAGGCTGCCCTGCCCGTTAAATGCGCCGTAGACGCCTTGCCCTTCCACGACGCTCACGCTGAGCGTGACCGCCTTCGCTGTGACCGTGAATTCGTACGAAATGCCGCCCGCGGGAAGCTGATAGTTGGCATTCCCGATGGATTGGATCGTAACCTTGTACGTACCGACATTGACCGCTTTTCCGTCTGCCAGGCTGCCCGTAACCGCCGTGACGGTATAGGTGAGCGCCAAGCCCTCGATGTCGTCGCTAAAGTCTGTAACGACGTTCGCACCCGTCACCACCGGCTGATGGGAGCTTCTCTTCCCCGAATATTCGAAGGATTTTCCGCTCCAACCCGATTCCTCGGATACCTCGAGAGTGAGCGGGCTGATCGTAAAGCTGCCGTCCGAAGAGCCGCCTGCATACACGGTGCTCAGCTTGAAGTTGTTCTGCTTGTTTAACAGCTCTGCCGAGACGGAATAGCTGCCCTGATTGCGCGGGAACCCCTCTGTGAGCGAGCCCGTATACACGAGCGAAATATCTTCTTCAGCGATCGTTTCGTAGCCCTCGAGCTTCGTATTGCCGCTGAAAGTGAACGTCGCCTTCTTCCAGCTGCCGTAATCGCCGTCCGAAACGGTGATCGTGACGGTGATCGTGCGCTGTAAGACCGAAAAGCTCACCTCGAATGTACGGTTTTGATAGTTATCTGTCTCCGGGATCGAGACCCTCAGCGTGTAATTCCCCGCAGGGAGCGCGGAAGCATCCGTGTAAGTCGTTCCGCCTGCCGCCGCAATATATTCATATTTGATCTGGATTTCCCCGCTGCGAATAGCCTCCTCCACTTCCGACGGCATTTTTTCCTTATTATAGTCGGGCTTGCTCGGCGTATTTCCGTATGTCCAGTCCTCGAGCGAATACTCAAGTTCATAGAGCGATTTTGTGATGTTATAATACAGCGTGATGGACTGACCGTTTCCGGTGATTTCATCCGGGTGTTCCGTCACCACACTGGAAACCTGGTTCCCTTCATTGCTGATCCATAAGAAATTTACAGAATCGCTAAACTTGAGCGTGACGGAATAAGTTCCGTAGGTCGAGGAGTTCGCATTGGAATACTTCCAGGTATATTTGATCTCGCCCGTAACGTCGCTCACCGGGATGGTGCCGCTCAATTCCGGTTTCAGGATGCTCCCGTTCTGATACTCCATTTCGCGCTCGATCGCAGGCGCGGCGACTTCCAGCCGCGCGATCGTCCACGTAAGGGTGATCGAACCTTTCGCGGCATCCCCTTCCAGCCCCTTCCAGCAGTAGTTTTCCGTGGGCGTGACGGTGAGCGTATATTCGCCGGCGTTCGTCTTTTCGTTGCCCGTGACCGTGTATTGCTCACAGCTCACAACGTTGGAATCCTGCTGCCTGCCGTTGTATGTATACGTTCCCGAAACTACGGGTCGGGCGATCGCCTTCCGCGCGATGGTGAAGGTAAATGTGATATCATCCTGCCCGTCGAGCGCCCCGGATTCGTTTTTCCACTCGTAATTGGTCTTATCTTTCAGGGAGACGGTGACAGAATATGTGCCCGCGTTGGTCTGAACACGATTTTCGGAGATATTCATCGTATTCTCGTCGAACCCTACGGGAGAATACGGTTTTTCCCCGCCGTCGTATATGTATGTAGTCGTATCCTCCGTCGGGCGCGCGACGCCCTGCCGCGCGATGGCGAACTCCTTCGTATTTGCTGCGGGAATCGCATAGTTCGCCGCGCCCGTGCCGCCGATCGCCGTGACCTGCGCCGTATATGTACCCGCATTCTTATGTTCACCCTCAACGGTCACGGTGAGCGTGAGGTCGTCTCCCGAAACGGTATTGCCCGCCGTCGCCGTGGGCGCCTGCTCTTTCCCGTTATAGGTAAGCTGCTTTTCGGACCAAGTTATAGTGATCTCGCGCCGGGCGATCGTGAAGGAGACCGCCTCCGACTCCGCCGCCTTCCAGTTGGCTGTTTCCGAAACAAACGCCTTCACATAGTAGGTACCCGCGGCGGTGGGAACCTCCTTCGAATAGCCGCCGTCTTCGGACGACGAATACATATACACGATATCGCCGAAGTTTGCCTCTGCGTTTGTGGGATCATTATTCGCGTTGCCGTAGATCCAGCCTACGATGGAAGGCTGCTCTGTGAACGCGTTCGGTGCCTGCGTGATGGTGAACGTTGTTGTCGCCGTGCCCGAAGTTCCCGTTTCGTCGTTTTTCCAGCGGTAATTCGCAGGATCCGTCAACGTGAGCGTGACGGTATATTTTTGCGCGTTCGTCCAGTCGCTGCCCTGCGCGGCGGTATACAAGCCGGACGAAAAATCACCCGTCTGCGACGTGCCGTCATACGGCTTCTCTTGCCCATCCGGGACGGTCACTGTCGCTTTATCGACGGTGAGCGTAAGCTCGACTTCGCCTGTATCGGGCGACTCGTCCGAGGAGCCCTGCCACATCAGGTTCGCGGTATCCTTCAATTTGATGGTAACGGTGTATGTGCCCGCGTATATGACGGAGAAGGTACCGTTCTCGTCCACCGTGATCGTTCCGACTTTGTCGGAGTTCCCGCCGTTGTAGGCGATCGTGATCGCAGCATTGTCGATCGCATCGAACGAGCCGCCCGTGCTCGTCTGATTGAACGGCGTGAGCGCAACGGACTGCGATTCCTTATTATATGTCAGGGTCGTACTGTCGAGAGCGGGCTTTTTGATGGCAAGCCGCGTAATATCGTACTCGATCGTGAGCGTTTTTTCATCATCGGAGATCGTGCCCGAATCGCTTGCGTCGCCCGCCCACTTCGCATTGTTCTGATCATCGATGGTGAACGTGACCGTGTATGTCCCGACGTCGGTGCCTTTTTCGATTTGAACATCGAGGTACGCATCATCACCCTCGGCTGCATAGCTGATCGTCGGCGTCTGCTCCTTGCCGTTATAGACGAGATCGGAGACGGTCGGCGCGCTGATCACGCGCTGTCCGACCGTGAAGGCGACAGGTTGCGACTGCCCGCCGAGGAAGTTCGCAGTTTCGCCCACCGCGATGTACATTGTATACTTATCGCCCGCATGGTTGGGAACATTTGTGGGATCGGACGTAGAATAGTCGGTGACCACGCCGTCATGACTGTCTCCGGTAAAGTAATAGATGACCGTGCCGCCGCCATAGTTGCCCGAAACCGCGATCGAAATGCCCGCCGTATCCACTTCCCAATGAACAGGGTCTCCCATAGGGTCGCCGTTCAAAGTAAATGCAGCGGAAAGATCAAGAGGCGCCTTTGTGATCGTATATGTAAGAGTAATATCTGTTACAGACTCGCTCATTCCGCGCCAGAAGTAGGCGAGGTTTGTGAGCCGGACGGTCACGGTATACTCTCCCACGTTTGTAAGCGTAAGCGTTCCCGTCGTATTTTCGGAATTTGTATCCTGCGCCGTCACCTCCGCCGTAACGTCGGTCTCCCCGTCCCCGTTATCGTACATGACCTGCGCGATCGTCATGATCGAGGAATTATATCCGGAACTGAGCGAAATCTTCTGATCCTCAGCAGTCACCTCGCCGCTTTCCTCGTCATAGGAATAATCGAATACGCTTGTATTCCCGTTCGAAAAATCTACGGGAGCAATGGAAACTTTACTTACGTCTACGGTATACATTTGACTGATTATGGAGGAGGATCCATTCTCCGAATAACGCACAAATACCGTGCCCATACCCTCGTCGTAAATATATCCCGTAGCATCTTCATCCTGCACCCCGTCCGCATCGCCATAGATCACCTTATAGGCGCCGGCATCCAACGTTGCGCTTCCGCCGCTGTAGTTTACGGTAACGATATAATCATTCGGATCAAATACAGAATACGCCTCCACGGCACTTTGATTTATTTTTGCCAGCACAACATTCAGCGGCGTTGCGGTCTGCACGGTGAACGTATACTCCGTCGTATACGTCTGCTGAGAATCTGAGTCCGTATACTCGATCGTCAATGTTTTCTCAAATGTCCCGTTCGTCCCGGATTGCGTGGGGGCAAAACTCCCGGCGATGATAAATTCTCCCGATTCCAGTTCACGCACAGCCCCTTCGGCATCGGTAAACTGCACCGTCACATGTCGTTTCAAGTTTGCAGGCTGCGTATACGAATAGATCGTACCGGCAGACGCTGAATCAAAATTGGTAACTTGAATCCCCGCCTCGTCTGCCGCGGCGGCAGAGGTGCGCTCCCTCGGCGAAAAACCAAGCAAAACACATGCCAAAAGCGCGGCAAAAAATGCCGCGACAAACAGGACCATTTGCATGATCCTAACTCTTCCGTGTTTTGATGCCATAGTCGTTTCCTCCCTTGATCGTACAGAGAGCCTCCCGCATGACCTCTGTATTTGTTACATTTAATATATTTCAAATATTATTTGAACAAATTGATAAAACAAACCTATGTCTGTATTATGTATTTATTATGCGGCATGTCCGCATATTCGTACGCGAGCGTTTCTTTTCGTAATTTTTTCCGGCACGCCCTCCCTATCTCTCAATAATTTGTAAAAGCATAGATTATTTGAAAAAAAGTATTGACGAAATTCTGACCCCATGTTATAATAAATAAAATGAAAATTCCGTTTCGCTTATCGGCGGATGCGTTTTGGAAACGTATACTTTTACAAAAAAGATGATTGACAAATTCTTAGCTCCGTGTAGACCACGGAGCTTTTTTTCATCCCTCCTTTACACACTATATTGAATTTGTTCATAAAAGGAGATCAAAATATGATTTACGCATACGCCCGCGTTTCCACGCGCGACCAGAATCTTGCCCGCCAGCTCGAGGCATTCGCCGATTTCGGAGTAAAGCGAAACTACATCTACTGCGACAAGAAAAGCGGTAAAAACTTCGACCGCACAAACTATCTGCGGCTTATGAAGAGGCTCAAAGGCGGCGATCTGCTCGTTATAAAATCCATCGACCGCCTGGGGCGCAACTATAAAATGATCGTCGACGAATGGAACCGCATCACAAACAAGATACAGGCAGATATCCTCGTGCTCGATATGCCCATCCTCGATACGCGCTCCAAAACGGATACGCTCATCGGAAAGTTTATCGCCGATATCGTGCTGCAGGTGCTCTCCTTCGTGGCGGAAAACGAGCGGGAGAACATACGGGCGCGCCAAGCCGAAGGGATCGCGGCAGCAAAGAAAAAAGGCGTCCGGTTCGGACGCCCGAATACGATATACAGCGAAGAGTTCCTCAAGATCGTAAACGACTTCAGGGAAAAGAAGATCTGCCTCGCGCAGGCTCTGCGCCTCAGCAACATGTCGGCGGGGAATTTTTATTACCACATGCACCGCATCGGGCGGTGAACGCCCCGTTCCCGCCGCGCCCTTTCTGAAAATTTTGCGCGGCGCATTTGCACCGTGCCCGTCTCCGAGAACCATTCATCGGAAAAACCGCGTGCAGCGCACGACAAGACCATGATACGAAAAAACACGGCGGGGCTGTTGCCCTGCCGTGTTTTTGGTGCAGCAACGCAATCAATATCCGAATTTTTTGCCGCTTCAATTTCGGAAAAACTTACCGTTCTGCTTCCGTCCTTGAAGTTGAATGTTATCGTCAGCTTGTCATCGAACAGGTAAATCGAGTTGATAAACCCGTCTATCAGCCGCTGTTTTCCTTCCTGCGTGGAGATGTCCAGCTTTTTGAATTTCTCTATGCCGAACCGTATCTGCTCTTTCGTCAGGAAGGGCTTTTTTATTTTCTCCTGCAAAATGGCAATTTCAAGTTCCTTTTGCTTGCTTTCAAGCTGCATCAGTCTGCTCTTTGTGTTCTCCGTGATTATGCCCTGCTCAATGGCGTCCATTATGTTGCCTATGCGCTTTTGAGCATCTTCAAGCTGCGCCTTTAAGTTGGGTATCCTCGGATTTTCCTGCCCCTGCAACACATAAATTCTGTCCGTCAGGTAGCTTATCAGCTTTTCATCGTTCAAAATTTCAAGCGCTTTCTTGACGGCTAAATCTTCTATCCATTCCTTGCGGACGGGCTTTTTGTCGCAGGTGTGAACCTTCTTGGTGTTGACGCATTTGTAGTAGCGATAGATGCGCGAAGTGCCCATTCCGCTCTCGCCGACCATGTGCGCGCCGCACTTTCCGCAGAACAGTTTTAAGGTCAAAAGGTATTC
>JFBN01306198.1_pt1 | contig 15971 bp, 23 predicted proteins | sample 768741 | NCBI WGS metagenome assembly JFBN01 (sample SAMN01983846, study PRJNA193217) | chicken gut metagenome | biome: terrestrial biome; isolation source: ceca of Broiler chicken | host: Gallus gallus | place: United Kingdom: England | collected 2010-09-07
GCCGGGTAAAGCCGGGAGAAAGGAAAATTGCATGGCAGTGAAGTTTACAAAGGGATATGTTGATACGGTCGTAGGAATGAGAACTAACAAGAGCGAGGCTCGGCGTTTTTTGCATCGTCAGCTGTATGGGCTTCGCGAACAGATAACACGCGAGCATTACTACGAGATGTACGAGTACATCAGCAAAGCAACGGAATAAGCCGGAACCATTTCGGCGCTGACCTATCGGCATAACGGGGAGAAAGGAAAAATATGAAACGAGTATTTATCCCTTTATGGAAAGCATTACAGGAAGCCCGTGAGGATGATCCCAGGCTGACAGAGACGGACGGGATTTGCGCTTGCTACGAGGTTGAGAATATGGGCTTCTGCCGGGACGGTGCGACCCGCTGGTATCACTTCACCAGTGTGGACGGGAAGCCGGCTTATACACTTAAACGATAGGAGGTTCAAGTTAATGTTGGAAAGCAGACGCAGCTATGGATATGGCATGGTTTCTCCCGCAGGAACAGGGTATGACTGGCTGATAGAAAAAGACGGGTATTCAGTGTCTGGTGGAAGACCATGCAAAACAGAAGCACAGGCTGAGAAAGAGGCTAAGAAGTTTATAAGGGAATGCGAATGTTGGAAAGGAGCAGGGATAGAAATCATTCCATATAGGGCGTATAGAGGATATTGAATAAGGCGGAAGGATAACCCTCCCGCCTCTCTCGTTATTCCAGAATCATCACGCGGCGCAGGACTGTGTTCATGCCATGCTGTTCAAGCATCTGCCCGAAGCTGGCCGCCTCTTCCCGCGTGTAAGACAGACCGGCAATATTGGCCCACAGGCTACCGTCCTGCGGCGCGCTGACGGTCGGCTGCTCGTCCGGCTCTGCGCCATCCCAGAACGGGATGTAGCAGGCGTTGAGATCCACAGGGCCGCCAATCCCGTCGATCCGTCCCTTGCTGGTGTACTGCCATGCCGTTAATGGCTGTGTGATTACCGGCCGCCACTTGTCCGCCGGAGGATCAGCGGCAAACGGAAAATTAGAACTGACCGGATACCGGGCGATCCAGAACGGGCAGTCGAAAGCCGCCGTGTTGAAATATCCGGCCTCGCAGAACGCCTTTCCGGTATAGATCCCGGATTCCAGCCCTGCACCCGCGAGCGTGTTCCGTGCAGTCTGGATCAGGCCGGTAAGGACGCCGGAACCGATCGCCTGAAGAGACAGGTCTTCGACATCCCACCATACCCGGCAGGACAGATTGTGGGATTTCAGCAGGGCGGCCACCTGCGCCGCCTCTGCGGCCGCCTGCGTGGGTGTCGCGGCGTACGTATACTTGTACACCTCGAAGGGGATGCCGTTTTCCTGACATCCAGCCACGTTCGCCTCAAACTGATAATCTGCTTTTCCGGACCGACGGACGCTCCGAAGGATCGCAAAGTCGCATCCGGCGGCCTTTACCTTCTTCCAGTTGATTTTTCCCTGATTATCTGATACGTCAATGCCTTTCCACATGAGTTATTCCTCCGAAACGTCCTTCCACAGTGATTCCGTGCCGAGTGCTCCCGGCTCCCAGACATTGTTATCAACGAGGGATTCCCATGTTTTTTCATTATGCGTTACACGGTCTCCTTTTGAATAGGGATTTGTGCTATCCGGCTGTTCCCATTCCGGAATGACTTCGGGATCAGGAATCAGCACTTTCGCGAACAGAGACGGGGAATCAACAGGATTCCATGTTGACTGTACATTGTGCGCGGTGATTACATTGTACAGCACATCGTTATAGGTTACGCGGTCGCCGACGGTAAGGGAATATCCTTCTTCAAGGGTTTCCCAGTCCGCGTACAATGTTGATACATCAAGAGCCTGCGCGTCAGTGTTTCCTGCCGCGTTAATCTCTGCCTGCCTTCTCATTGCCTTCAGTTTCTCGATTGCCTTTTCTGTAATCATTACATACCCTCCAGTGCGTCATTGATTTTCTGTATATTTTCTCTGATTTCCGCAATTTCGTCGGAACCACCGCCGGAAACAGGGACGGCGGGTTTCTGCATCGTGATTGTGATCTTGTCCGCATAGGTTTCGGAAAATCCACTTTCCGTTGTATCGTCCGTGGTCTCATAGTCAATAGCCGTGGTGACATGCGGGACGTATTGCAGGCTGGCCATTTCTGTATATCCGGAATACCCTTTCATGAGGTCGATACCGACGTAGTATCGCATAACTCCGGTGGCGGCGGAATTATCATAGAATTTTTGAATGATAGAATTTGCGTCGCTGGAATCAATTTCCATTTTCAGGCCGCTTCCGGTCTCTGAAATATTTGAGATTTCCAACTCTGTGTTATCCGAAAAGATAATTTTTTTCATATTCTTTCCTTTCTTTTTTAGTCAGTTAAATAGTGAATATCAGAAGTTAAAGGAACTCCCAATTATGCAAATGGGAGACGCACTACAAAATATAGGAAGTTCTGGATGGAGTCATACACGCATTACTTTTTCACAAAAATATAACACGAAACCTTATGTGTTTATTACAGCTACTGATCAAAGCAATACCAATACCGAAATGAGAGTTAATAACATAACTACTGACGGATTTGACTGGTATATTTACAGAGAAACCGGCGAAAATTTTACCTTTTACATGAATTGGATTGCGTTTGGAAAGTGATCATTTTCATCAATAAAAGGTGGTATGTGCATTTGAATCATTTCCATTTACCCGGATACCAATTTCAACATATTTAGAAACATCGAAAGTTTGTTTGCTTGTTGTCAGGGCACCGAGGATTGCGCCGTATGGACTGTCTGTATCGCTTGATGTATATCCATAAACACTTCCAAACCCTTGTGACAGATATGCATCAACGCTACTGTATCCATCTGGCTTGGAAATTCTGGTTATCCCCCATCCTGTATTTCCTGCACTATGCAATTCTGTTTTGAATGTTATTGTTGCATTACCCAATTTTTTTAGGACTGCATCAGCACCATCCTTGTAAAAAGAATATGCTTCCGAAGTAGTAAGGCTACTTAAAAAACCGCTACAAACTCCGCCGCTTGATTTGATTGTATCAAGAGAATACCAGCCGTTTAAGCACTGAAACACTTTACGAAAGCTTTTCTGAAGCTCAAGGTTATTGCATATAAAATTAACTGCATCTACTAAATCCATCGAATTTGTTTCGGTAGTTTCTTGGTACAACTCACTACTTAACTGACTATTCGCCTCTTCTGCGGCAGAAAATCCTTCTGAAATTCTCTGTTCCAGATCGTTCATAGTTGTTGCAGAGAATGAATCTCCCTCCTGCGACACCCGCCCCTCGTTTCTCGTTACATCATACACGGTAGTCTCGTTCGTTGATACATTCTTGAGGCTCCTGCGTCCCGCAAATTCCACCAGACGATTTTTCCATTCTTTTGCTGTAAACCACGCCATTACAGTATTCCTGCTCCTTCCCCTGCGTATATTTCCGTATCGCAGTAATAATAACTGTTCATTGTGCGCTCATACACATAATTCACATCGTGCAGGATACGCTCAATGTCGTTCCATTTTTGAAATGTGACCAGCGGCTGTGTAGGTGTCTCTGGAGTATCAGAAAGGGCCGCCCATGCATCTCTCACAGCCTGCACATTATTGCGTATCCTTAGATAATCGCTTGCTCTCGGAATATCATTATAGTTCCACGTTTTTGTCTGCACTGTCACCGCCAGAAGGGATGCCAACTGTGCTGTGTTGCTCTCAATTCTGTTCAGATCAGAAATGTTTAGTGCGCCCTTCATACCGGCGGCCCATTCTGTTTTTTCTTCTTCCGTAATCGTCCGCGCGAGATATTTTTGATTGAGTTCTTTCACTCGGTCTACATCCGCCTGCGTGCGGTCATACACAAATTCCATCTGTGGAAAGCCAGACATTGCATCATGTGTGTATATAGATAACTGATTGTGTGTATAAGCCGATAACTCATTATGTAACATGCAAACACCCTTACTTTATTCCATATACATAGATTAATATTGTATGATCAGGCATCGTTTCGTACCAGCCTTTTACTTTTGTATTTTCATACCAGACGGTATATAATTGTTCATTTCCAACGTATTCACTAATCTTTACACCTAATTTAAATAATTCAACAGGCACAGAAAACGGAGAAACAATCTGTTCATCAATCTGACATGCGCAATAGATTGCTTTATACTGATTGATTCCGCCTAATACATCAAGTGTTTGATTTGGGCTTGTTATTTGTCCAAATGATGTTATTGCGCCACTCATTTTTGAGATGTCTAACTCACGAAAATTGCTGTTAAATACATTTATGTCATACTTATCGTTTTGATCTGGATACGTCATTTTTTCTCCTTTATATGATTCCAACTTCTTCATCCGCATATATCTCATCTGCGTAGTAATAATCAGATAACAGCTTGTAGTATCCACGATATTTCGCGGTGCCAAGAAATCCTCCGGTCAAATCGGTTGACAGTGATTCGATGCACGCTACAAAATTTCCGCGTCCAGCCAATGTGTTTTCTACTTCAATCCAGTCCCCGGCCTTCTCTCCCTGAGAGATATGCTGTGTCTGAATAATCTGTTGTAGCTGATAATAATCAAGAATACTATCCGCTACCCGCTGGGCCGCCTCATAATCCAGCAGGGTTCCCGTGAAGGTTTTTGTGCTTCTTACCTCTCCGGATTTGATATTTTCGATGCTGGACAGCACGGCGAGCTCTTCTCCGACGTATTTCTGCCCGGAAATCACCACATCTGCTCGCGCATCTGTATCAATCTGCAATTCGACGTAATACGGGCTCTGTTTGATGATTGTTCCGATGTTCGTTGTCATGTTCGCGGCCGGGTTGGATAGCTGAATCGTATGCAGGCCTACACCGTAAGTGCCCTTCGTGATCTGTGATACTTCAGCACTCAGCGTCCATGTTGTATACTTGACGTTAACATCAGAAACATAATGATCTGTCTGCAACGTCGTGGAAAATTTCCGTGACCGCTCGATTTTTGCTGAGATCAGTCGATTGCTTTTGTGGATTTCAAGGTTCTCACGCATCGCAGTGTTGACCGTGGAGCCGCATGCGAAAAGCACTTCACGGAGTGCCTTCTGGCAGGTCTGAATTTTAAGTGTACCGTACAGCAATGTGTTGTACGTTTCATCGTCTACGACGTAATCTGATATTCCGGCGGTATCCATGATCGCATCGATAATCAGCCCCGCTTTGACTCCCTCGTATATCTGTCCGTCTTTGAAGTCAGTATTTGACAGCATGCCTTTGTAGTCGATAGCTGACATTTTGCTGACGTTTTTCGTCGTACTGTTGCCGTCAAGGAAGAAAACCCCTAGAGGCATTCTCACACCGTCAATGACCTCGTAAGGGAGCATCTTCTGTCGCTTCTGGAACGTTTTATGCAGGCCGGAAATATTTCCGATGTTGAATTCTTCGTTCCTGTCCACAAAATCGAACGTTAATTTGTCGGTTTTGATTTTGTCGCTGATCGGATCAGTGTCATTCGTCAGTTTCCCGGAAGTGACTGCATCGGAACCCCATGTGAGCGTTGTGCCGTACTCGATATACTGCAACTTCACGTTGTGACGCGGCAATGTTTCTACGAACGTTATAACGATTTTCCCGTATTCCTCTACCTGATTTTTGCAGAAGTAGTCAAGCGAATCCGGGTAGAATGTTGCTTCTGCCTTTTTTGCTCCAGCGAGATCATACCACTCAATTTTCAGTTCCAGCGGGTATTCCTCGAGAAAATGCAGAGTAATCCCGATGGACGTGTGATTTTCCGTAAACTGTACCGTAACCGACTGGACCTGCGAGAATTCTCCGGTATCTCCGGACTGTCCCGCTGAAAAATATGCGAGATCATCCGGAGCGTCCGGAAATTCTTCGCGGCCGCCGTCAAGCACGAAGAAATTATGCTCAAGTGTTGCGTATACACCTGCGTCCGGATTCTCTTTCAGAAGATCAATATCCGCGAATACCGCGTTGCTTGTGCTTTCCGGTATGCCGTCCTCAAGGGCCGTTGTATCGTATAGGTTGTAGTCTACAAAAAATTCTGTCTTTCTCATGACGGCACCCTCGCCGGACTCTTCGCCGTAAATTTGCAGGAGAACGTCTTAATCGTTACATCATCTGCCAATACCTTCTCATACTGATCTGAGACCGAAGAAATATACGCCACGAAAACATACGTTCCTCCGGGGACAGGGAGCGAAACCGTGTGGTAGTCAACCGGTTCGGTCATGTGTGTGTAAAACGCTTCGTAATCCATACCGTCACCGAACGCGGCACTACTACCCACTGTGAGTGTGAAATTATAGAATACTCCTATCAGCTCCCGCTCAAGATCACCGGACTCCACACGGTTTGCATACTTATCCAGAAAATCTGCATTTCGTGTTACCGAAACGAGCGGAATATCATAATATACACCATCTACACTTATTCCCTGTGTGAATTTCATCCGCCTGTCCACCCCAGTATGTCAATGTTATATCCCTGTCTTGATGCTTCCGCGAAAATATCGTTCAGCGTTAGCCTCGCAAACGTCTCTCCGTCATAGTTGAGATTGATAACTATCGGAACGCGATCTTTCCCTCTCCTGCTCATCACATTTTCAAGAGCTTGCTCGATTGTTCCGATCGGTGCTTCCACATTCATCTGTCCGGCAGGCTGATCTCCAAGGATTGCCGCAAAAGGTCTCCCGCCACGGATAACCGCCCCAGACGCAAGATGAGGAATGCCGTTCATTACCGATTGCGCGGAAGGCTGTGCGTCCATGCTGTACGATACGGCCATCCGGCCGCCGATTGCCTGCGCGAGAGGCCCGCTAATGAGGTTTTTCGGTATGCTTGTAATCATATTAAGTACAGCCTGAATTTTTTCGGAAACCCAGTTTACGAACGTTTCAATCAGATTTTTTACTGTGTTAATAATATTCTCAACGTTTGTTTTGAATGTCTCAAAAATCTTCTTTGCGGTTTCCCATGCACCTTTCCAGTCTTTTTCGATAACCGTCTGTTTTATGAATTTTATTATTCCTGAAAACAGATCTTTCATAAGCTGGATGATTGCGCCCAGCGCATCGAAAAATGCCTCAAATATAACGCCTGCGCTATCCCACGCCGCCTGCCATAAGGGAATAACCGTATCATTCACGAATGTTATGATTCCTGTTATTGCTTCTGTAATCTGCATTATTACCTGTATAATTATTTCAAACAGAAGCCCTATGGCCTGAGCAAGAACTGGAACGACATAAGTGATAACCCATTCCACAATGGGCATCAGAAATGTTTCCCAGAATGATTGTAAAATTGAAGCAAGACCGCCTATTAATGTGATGATAGAGTTAATCAGCGGAGCAATATAAGCGCTGAATAATTCCGATAGCTTTGCCGCCACACTATCAATAACAGGCTGTATTTCTCCGTTCCATACTTCAAGAAGGGTTCCGACGAGAGATGTCAGCCCATTCGCAATGCTGTCAAAAAACGGCTTAAACTTTGTGTCGTACACCTCATTGAGATTGTCAAACACGCTGTCTATCATAGCCTTATAGCCTTCAAGAACCGTCGCGGCAGAACCCAGCAATCCTTCCAACGCTGTTTTGAAGGCCTCAGCGTTTTCTGTAATCGGAAGTATGAGCATCTGCAAAAAGTCTCTTCCGATTTTAAGAGCAATCTCGGTCACTCCCATTGCGGAATCAGCCAGCACGCCAATCAGGGCCGCCATGAAGCGTATTCCACTTTCGCTTGCGAACGCCTCAAAGATATATGCTACACTCTGAAAAAGTTCGGCGAGAAGCATATTGATATCTGCACCAACGTCGAACATTGATACCAGATAACCCTTTATACGGTCAGTATTGTCCTCAAGGTATTGCCCCAGCCCTCCGATGAGCGCCGTGGCGATAGTGAGGCCGATGCTCGCAACTGAGCCAACAAGTGATCCCAGCATATACATGAAGGATTTCGCCCATCCGTCTGCCGCCGCCAGCACTGCGGGGTCTGTCCAGATATCAATGAGCGCATCTTTGATCTGCTCCAGCCCTTTTTTGATTGCCTCGAATCTATATTCATAGTCTCCGAGTCCATCCCAAAAACCTTGTGTGAAGGCGTCTTTCAGCTCCTTTGCGTAATCCAGAATCGGCTTCAGTTTTGCTTTCAGGCCGTCGAGCCATTTTACCAGTGCCGGATCAACCGGAACTTCTTCGAACATATCACCGGCGTCCGCGCCTGCTCCTCCGCCTCCAGAATCATCCTGCTTCTGAAGTACGTCGAGATCATCAAACTTCGCCAGCGCCCCGGTAGCCTTTTTCGCCGCGGACGCGGTTCCGTTCAATGAATCGTTGTAGGAATCCTGTACCTTTTTTGCACGGATGAACGTACTATTTCCGCCCAGAATCGCAATGAATTGCGCAACGTAGGTCATCGCCGTAGAAAGAGCGCTTATCAACGCATTTAAGGCGGGAATCACAACGCTTATGACCGGGGCGAACGCAGTTGCAAAGGCATTTCCCAGCGTTGCGAGTGCATTTTTCAGGGATTGCACTGTTTCCGCGAACTGGCTGGAATATCCCATCAGGTTTGTGAACCCCTGACCTACACCAGCAGTAATCGCGCTGATAGCCCGGAATACTGCACTGAACGCCACGGACATTGCCAGCATGCGTCCGAATCCCATGTGCGCATTGTTCACGGATTTTGTCATTTTGTTCGTCTGTGCGGCAGCCGTGGAGAACGATTTTTTCGTATTATCCCCGACTTTCTTCACGGTTTTCGACATCTGATCCGCCGCGTTTTTCATGCGGTTATACGACTGCTCGACAGGCTGTTGCTTCTGCTTCATCTCCTCAAGCCTGCGATTACTCACAGCAAGCTTATCATTCAGGTTTTCGACCTGTTGCGCCATTTTGGCGTACTCAGCAGTATCCGTACCAGGAATGAATGCTTTCCCTGTCTCTTCCAGATCGCGCAGTTCACCAGTTGCATACTTCACGGTATTTGCCAGCTCGTCTATATCGTATTGCATGCGCTTATATGTACTGCTGCTCTCTTTTCCTCCAAGGGAAAGGAATCTGTCTTGAGAAGCGATAAGCTTATTCATCCGGCTTTCTGCATCTGCAATCTGCTTCTGAATCTCAGCATACTCCGCCGTGGGAATTTTCGTTTTTCCAATAGACTCCATCTTTTCCTGCAAGACAGAGATTTCTTTTGCGGTCTTTTTGATTTCATTCGTCAGGCGCAACATCTGGCTATTAACGTCGCGTGTATTGATTTCCGTGTTGATCCGGATCGAACCGTCATACTGCTCGGCCATGCGCGCCCTCCTTTCATTTTGTCATTTCCTGAAATGCTTTTGCGGCGGCCTTTCGTGCCGCGATTTTCTTTTTCATCTCATCGAAAGCGTCAATCTTCGCGACTTCCTCTTCCGTGTATTCTCTCTTCACGTGCGGTTCCTTGAGATCGTACATGGACTTCATTTCCCTGTACCACTTCCGTTCTTCCTTGCTCATTTTTCCGGTAATTTTCTTCCCGCGAATGTCAACCACCCGCGTGAAAGAACATTCATCTAGATTGCGCAGGAGAGCCATAAAACACCAGAAATGCATCTTTTCCATATTCAGGTCAATGCCGTACTGCCGCCGGAAGGCCACCCAGATTCGCCACTGGTCTTTCTGATAGCTCATAACTGGGGCTTCGGCCTTCCCGCGCGGTAGATTGTCCGTGTTCCACCCGTTCAGGAACCACGTAACCGCCGCCCATATTCCATCTGCCGTCCCAGGTGCCGTTTCTGGGAAAAGAAATTCGCGGCACTGCGCTAGCTTTTCCCAGTTTGAAAGATCATTGTCGTCGAGAATCCAGAAAATCTGTATTCCCGTCTGAAAATCACTGTCAATCGGGTATCCCTGCCATTCCTCCGGGAGAGGATCGAGAAGGATATTGAATTTATTCTCCATGTTCCGCCTTGTAGTCCGCGATCAGCTCAGCCTTACCGCGCTGTGTGCGGCCGCCCTTGCGTTTCTTGTCGTACTTGACAGCAATTCTCTTGCCGCGTTCCTCAAATGCGCGGTTCACGAACGGAATGAGGCCGTCGATCAGCTCCATAATCGTTGACTCGTCCGGTACGTCGCACTGGAATGCCTTCTTGCAGAGACCTTCCCCGAACATAGCATCTACCTGTTCACACGCCTTCTCACACAGCGCTACACGCTTTTCAAGCCACGGCTTCCAGTCGTTCAGTGTGATAGATTCGTCGGCCTTTTTCTTCGTCGGGTCTTCCTTGTCCAGCGCCTCACCGGATTCTTGAAACCAATTCAGGAACGCCGTGAACCTGTCTGGAAGGGTAGCGTCACGTGAATTGATCGACGCAAGCGCCGCGCCATTGTTGACGGATACCAGCCTTATACCGTCGTCAATCTCAAGACCGTCATTATATGTAATAGCCATGCTTTTCCTCCTTACTCAGACGGCGCAGTGTCAGACCACGTGTATTCTCCGGAACTTGAATCCAGCTTAATGTATCCTTCCTGTACGTTGCCGTTGCCGTTGATCTGGATGCTCGTCACCAGCGCCGCGCCGCCTTTTCCGCCAGCGGAGGAAGAGGAAACGATAACTGGAACCTTGATTGCCGCGAACACGCCCGGCTTGCTATCCACAGCATCTGTCTTGAAGAACCTGAAATAATCCGTTTCGCAGTCCTTTCCGGTCGGGAACTTCTTCAGCAGCTTGTCCAATTCCTGCTGCATATCATCACTCAGATATTCCCTCTCAGGATTCATCGAAAACTCGTATCCGGACAGCGTGGAGGACTGCGATTTCATATTGACGTACTGCGTGCTTTCGACGTTCGGCCCCCAGTCCTCAGTGATTTCTGTGTAACCGTCTCCCATTTCAAGGATGTTAGAAGTCATTCCCTGAAAGAGTTTTCCGACATCCAGCAGGGAGACCATATTTGTTCTATCTAATGCCATGCTTTTCTCCTTTTCATGTTGCCTTGATATAGTTGCTGTATTCCACCGTGACCGGAAGCACCCAGTCTTGTACTCCGTTTTCCTGCGGCTCCGTGCCGTATGAATTGTCACGGGTTATTCTTGTGATTTTTCTGCCTCCGGAAAGTTCCGGGTATGATGTTAAACGGTATGTTTCTCCGTCAATGACCGCATCCTCTTTGCAGAGCCAGTTCCCGAACATCTCAAGAAATTCCTGTATGCTCATCTTCTGCCGCTCTTTTGCGGAGCCTGCTGCCCTGTACACAAGATAAAACGGATATCGGCATGTCTGCTCCCGGCTTCCAGAGACATAGACTTTTTCTGTATATACCAATGCGCCGGAATTGTCCGACATAGCAATACCGCTCTCAGATTCAAGATCCTCAAACTTCACCGTTTCATCCGGAAGCAAGCCGGGAAACTGATTCAAGAGATCCTTCATCGCTTCACGGAGGATTTCATATCCGGATGCATCTTTCCCTATTGGTTTCAATGTTTCTGCCATGTTATGCCCCCAGAATTTCAAAATGCGGGATAACTGTGTACGGGCCGCCTGCGGACGTAATCAGAAAAACGAAGTCATATTCCCGATTCATGTAAGCGTAGAAGCCTTCGGACAGCCTGTCGGCGTAATCATCATCATTTATCGGGATTTCCCCCGTCCACTCACCTTTCCAGAAGAAGTCTGTTGCGGGGTTGAATGTGATACTGTCCGCCAGCTCATCGTTGACCTGCTTCGCCCAGGCTTTCGGCGGGAGCCAGATAAGCTCCTTCCCGGCGGCGTCCGTGATAACCTTCTGCCCGTCCTTTTCGATGTAATCGATATGTAACTCTGCCTTGTCGGTACTATCCGGGCCGTATTTCTTCATCATCTGTCCCCGGTCGGTTTCCAGATGTACGCCGGAAAGAATGTGAGGATACCAGACGGCGGCAGTGCTGGATTCGTAGTAGTTGAATATTGTTATAGTTGAATCAAAGATTTCCAGCTCCTCCTTTCTTTCTTCTGTCTCCCCTAAAAGATACGGCTTTTTCCAACGGCCACCCACGTTGTCGTCTTCTCATCGCCGTACTATACTTTATCCCATTGATTTCGCACCATTCTGTTGCAGTATGTGTTGTGCCATTGATGGTTATATACAAATTTGTTCTTTTATTATTTGCCTGTTCTTTTGCCGTGGCCCACCTGCAATTTTCAGGACAATAATTTCCGTTTACATCTATGCGGTCAATGGTAAGGTCTTCCGAATATCCGTTTTCAATGGCCCACTCCTTAAATTTCAAGAACGAATCATTCCATTCTTTGCATGCCGAAATTCCTCGTTCTCCGTAATTTTTATAGGACGGCTCACTTTTTCTTGAACACCTTGCCCTCATATCAACCCAAATTGTGTAAAGTCTTGTTTTTCTTTCTCCGTGAATTCTTTTGGCTTTTGATGTCCTCTCGCGTTGATAACATCCGCAACTATTCGTATTTCCTCGCAGAAGATTATTTGAAGCCGCAACAATTTTCTTTCCGCAATCACACACGCATATCCACTTTGATTGCCCTGGTTCATCTATCCTTTTTATTGCGGTTAATCTTCCAAATTTTTGTCCTGTTAAGTCTCTAGTAGGCCTCGGCATAAATCCATCTCCTTTTTGCGGAAAGGACTTACTGCTGTCTCACGACATGAGCCTTTCTGAATTAGGGAATATCGCTGTACACGGTATCCCCTCCTTATCACTTTGTAGCCTGCTTGTACACCTGATTAACGCCCGTTGCCGCCAACCCAGAGACAGCCCCCACAGCCACGGCATTGATATAATCTGCCGCCGGAAAGTCCGGCATAATGTTCATTCCTACCGCACCCAGAACGCCGCCCACAACGGCCATAATGACCGGGATCCATTCGTCCGGGATTTTCTGCGCCGCCTTGCAGGCCATACCAACCACATAGCAGATAGCCACAATAGCAACGCACGTTCCTAATGTCGTAATGTCCATTACTCTTTTACCTCCCAATCTTCTGCAAGCATATCCGCTTGCGAAGCAAGCCATCCAATCTGCACACCGGATGTTCCCACAAAAGCCAGTGCCTTGTTTCCAATATCTTTGTGATTTGGATTGACGAACGTTTTATCTGGAATCTCAAAACCAATGTGAGTTGCCAATACGACATACTGGTCTTTTCCATTCCACCCCGTTCTTCCGACTTTCTTCCCTGCCTTCAGTGCTTCTATTGCCTTACCAAAATCCATTCACTTTTCCTTTCTGGAATCAGAGCAAATCCAATTCCGTGAATACTTTAAAAATCTTCGGGGACTGAATGGCGAACCAGTCGGTCATTTCCTCATTTGTCGCCCACGCCCCGCATGTTGAGCTTGAAGCGTCAAGTCCACTTTCATACAGGAACGCATGAATAAGCTCATGCCTCAAAATGGCGTTCTTATACCCTTCGTAATCCTTCAACTCACAATCATCTTTTTTGTTGCAGATAACTATTGTATGAGTAGAAATATCGGTATAACCATCACGGAATTTCCCATCCAGATTTACGTCCGCTTTTTCGTCACACTGTACGATTTCCCATTCTGTCCCCAGAATATTTACCTTACAATCCTGCATACAGCAGTAATACTCCTTTATCGTCTTTTACCCCTGCCAGATACAGCCTCGCCACACCTTCAAGGATTTTATTTGTTTCCTTTGGGTTTCCCGCCGCCTGATATACCGCGCTCCAGTTCTTTGCACCGCTGGCGGTGTCGGACAGGGACGCATAGCTGATTGACTCAGAACCAGCAGACCGGGAAGAAATAATTCCCGATATTGCGCCGCCGGAAGTCCCAGAAGAACTCCCGGCCTGCGCCGCCGCATTCGCCTGCTTCTCTGCCAACTCCAGCTCATACAGCCTGTCAGACACGGCGCAGACGGCTTTCTGCACCTTTGTGGCCGCCCTCTCATCAGACGGTAAGCCGTCAACCAATCGGTCAAAGGTGATAACATCCAGAAAGTCGCTTGCCCGGTCTGCTATCCGCTCGAAGTCGTCTGTCGGGATAACATTTCCGTGATAGGTGTTTTCGTAAAATGTAAAATCGGTGTACGCCATCCCGGCAGTCTCCTTTCATCAGGTCTTGGAAGCTACGGTATCGTCTCCGGCCTTCAAAGCCTTATAGGTGTTGTCGCACTCAACGACGGTGATATAATGTCCGGTCGTCGCGGTAATGTCGCTCTTACCGTCCCATGCCGTCCAGTTGCGGACGCTCTGTCCGTAGGTTACTTCCGGGGCCGCGCTGGCGTTGGTCTTGTACTTGTACATGTGACCGGTTTCCAGCGTCGGGGAAACGGTAATCTTCGTTGTGCCGGACGCGGTTCCCTCAGTAGAATCAACCGTCAGATCGCCCAGAGTGGCGTCGTCCGTGACGGTCACAACGGCGATAGCGTCGATGTACTCCGCAAACAGGGTCATTCCCATGATTGCGAACGCCTCAGAAACTGCCGTGTTGTAGTTGCCCTGGGTGTGGAAGCCGATGAGGTTTGTCTCTCCGGCGCTCACCGTGTACACCAGGCCAGCCCTTACAAAATCGCTGTCATTCGGGTCGATGTAATACAACACGATGTTCTCTACGGGTGTAGCGATAACCCTCCCCCTCGGAATCTCGGACTCGGACAGAAGGAAAATCGTGTTGAATCCCATGAAGTCCTTGATATACTGGAAGCCGAACTGATTCTGAATAGTGATTTCAGCCGCTCCAAGATACTCATAGACATCCAGAACATTCACGAATCCAACGGTTCCGGTCGCTGTCCTGTGCATGGTCTTGAATTTGTTTTCTACAAGCCCCTTTGCCATAGCAAGCGCCATCTGGAAGGTGGTTTCGGTCGCCGTCAGGGTTCCGGTGTTCAGATAGGTATAGAAGCGGCCTGTAACGTCGCTCTGAAGCTGGAAAAGGAATTCGTCGTCTGTCATCTGTACGGCGTTATCATAACCGTGATCCTTAATGCTCTCGATGGAAACGGCCTTCGCGTACTTCTCAATCGTGATGTCCGCATAGTCCTTTTCCTTTACAACAAATTTGCTGTAAGGAATTTCCTCGCCCTCGCCCACGTTTCCGCTTTCCAGCACGCCCTCGGCGTACTTACTTTTCAGCTTCGTGTTCGGCTGCTTTTTGATCGGGCGCATAATCCCCAGGATTTCTCTCAGGTGTTCCCAATTTCTCTCAAACCGGGTAACAAAATCCACCTCACGGGCGGTAACCTGGACATCTGCTGTCTTAATCAGGTTTGCTTTCGCTGCCATTATTACTCTCCTTTACTGAATAAGTGCATGTTCGCAGCAATGGCGGCTTGCCTCTCGGAAGCGTCCTTGATACCCATGATCTGGTCTTTCGTCATACTTCCGCTCTGGTTCTGCCGCTGGAACGGCTGCGTGAACCTCGCCGCGTTCTGCTGCGCCTTCTGCTGTTCCTCGTCAATGAACGCTGAAGCGTCTTTCTCCTTCATCTGGGAAAGCAGGTCATTCAAGCCCAGGATTTTTCCGTCTTTCAGCTTTAAGCCGGATTCCTTAATCTCTGCCATGATCGCCCGCTTCGCCGCCTCGCTGGAAAACTTCACGTTTTCAAGCTCTGCCTTTAAAGCGTCGTTGAAGTCGCGCTCGTAAATCTGCGCCTGTGCGTTCTTCTCTGCGTCCTCGGCCTTCTTCTTCCAGTCAGATAATTCCCTCTGCATGGTTTCCAAATCCACGCCTTCAAAGCCTTTCAGGGTGGCTTCTGCCGTCTCGGCCTTTTCCTTCCATGTGTCCCGGTCAGTCTCGGCCCGTCCCAGCTTCTTTTCATGCTCGGCCTTGGTGACGTAGTTTTCGGCCACTTTCTTTGTCAGCTCTGCCTTTTTCTCTGCCGGAACCTCAATTCCCAGTTCTGATAAAATCGCTTCAATGTTCTGCATATAATCCTCCTAAACGTGATTGATTAACCGCCCGTCAGCGG
>JFBN01307054.1_pt1 | contig 15917 bp, 16 predicted proteins | sample 768741 | NCBI WGS metagenome assembly JFBN01 (sample SAMN01983846, study PRJNA193217) | chicken gut metagenome | biome: terrestrial biome; isolation source: ceca of Broiler chicken | host: Gallus gallus | place: United Kingdom: England | collected 2010-09-07
GAATACTTGGTAGTGCATTTGTACTTTCATCTAAAACCAAATGATCTTTTAAAGTTCGAATTACTGTTTTTTGAAATTCAGAAAATTGACTTTCAGGAAAAATTAATTCTTGTAAATCACTTTCCATGCATTCTCTTAAAAATAATTGCTGTTGAGGATTTAAACGATAAATTTTTTGTTGATAAAGAACATATTCTAAATCACTAGTCAAGGGAAATATATCTCCAAGATCATCTGGAAAAATCATTTTATATTTACTATCTTTTTTAGAAAAATTTACTTGAACAGGAAAATCTTGAATAAGAGGCATAAAAGCTTCAGAAGAAGCTGATGTAATACCATCAGGATAAATATGAAATAAATCTTTGATATTTCGTTCGTTTAAATAAGCAGTATTTCCATTAATTCTAGAATACTTTCTTATTTGATCAATCAAATCCAACAATCTTAAACTTTGTTCACTAAAATAATGTTCATCTGGATCAAAAGTAAAACTCGAACCAAAAGTAAAAGGTTCATGATATTGATAAGCTGACATAAATCCAGAATATTTTCCTAAAAAAGAATACTTTTTACCAATTCCAATTTTAACTTTTAAAGAAACATAATTACGATAATAACCATCTTCAATAGCTAACATTGGCGTTAGAAAAACTTCTTGTTTCTTTTGATAACTTTTCTTTAATTGATCATTAATTTTTTTCAAAATATACTGTGATTTATACTCAATATCTTGTTCATTTAAAAAAGAAAATAATTTATCAGAATATAAAATACAACAAGCAGCAACATGTTTACAAGAGTCAGCTATTTCAAACTGTGGGCATGTACAATAAGTAGACTCTATCTTATTTTGACACATTTCAACTTGAACCATATATTTACGATAACTTGACTCTGACTCTACCAAAAATTGATGACGTTTATTTTTGTCAACCTTAGTAACGCCAATATATTGAATATAATCTTCATCATATTGACTTCCTTTTTGGTAATCACTTTTTTTAACGTGTTTTAAAATCTCTTCAGTAATAGAGTTAATCATTTAAAAACCTCCTAAAACAAGAACTATTATAATATACATACATTCGTATTGCAAGAAAGAAAACTTTTAAAAACAAATTCTAAATTTCATGATATAATACTTATAATAGGAGGCTAGCATGGAAAAGATAAATTATGTGAAACGATTAAAAGAAATTATCACAGCCATCAAAAAATATCATCTATTAACACATATGTCACCAGAAAACTTACGGTATGCCTTTGAAAGTTTAGGACCAACATTTATTAAACTGGGACAAATCATGGCCGACCGCGAAGACATGCTAAGTGAAGATTATTGTAACGAACTAAGAAAACTTCGTAGCCAAGTAGCGCCTATGCCAAGCCATGTAGTAAAAACAATTTTAAAAAAAGAACTAAAACTAAAATACTATGACTTTACTTATATTAGCCAAAATCCAATCGGCTCTGCATCCATAGCCCAAGTCCATAAAGCAAGACTAGATAACCAATCCGTAGTCATTAAAATCGAACGAGAAAACATTGAAGACTTAATGGAAATAGACATTTACTTATTAAAGAAAATTATCAAATCTCTTCCTCTTCAAAAAATAAAAAACTTAAATATAGACATCAATGCATTCTTAGATGAATTACTTGCTAGTGCCAAAAAAGAAATGAACTTTCAAGAAGAAGAAAAAAATATGTTAGAATTTCAAGAATATAATAAAAATGTCCCATATATAAGAATTCCCAAAGTTATCCAAAAATACACAACTCATCATCTAATCGTCATGGAATATATGGATGGCGTAAAAATAAATGATGTTACTGCCCTAAAATATCTAGGCTATGATGCTCATGACATTGCCATGAAGTTATCCCAAAACTATATCAAGCAAGCCTTAGATGATGGATTTTATCATGCAGATCCTCATCCAGACAACTTAAAAGTATTAAATAACCAAATTGTCTACTTAGACTTTGGAATGATGGGTAGACTTAATGCTGCAAATAAAAAAATCATGAAAGATTGCATGATGAATATCATTTTAAGAGATTATGAAAATTTAACACATAATATCCTACTATTTGGTACTACGAGTCCAGTTAATGAACGGGTTCTAGAAACAGATTTACAAAAACTATTAGATACATATCTAACAACAGGTCTAGGCGATATCGATTTAAAGGAGTTTGCCCCTTCTCTAATTTCCATCATTCAAAAACATCATATAAAAATACCAAAAGATATCACCCTACTCATGCGAGGAATTATCGTATTAGAAGGTGTATTAGAAGACATAGCACCAGAAATGAATCTACTAGACGCTTTAAAAAGCGAATGGCAATTAAGTTCTATATTCTCTAAAGAAAACATAGAAAAATACATTCTTTCTTTTATCAAAAACACTCGTGACTTAAAAAACATTCCAGAAGAAATACTTACCATGTGTAAAACAATTAATAATGGAGCATTAGAACTAAAAATAAAAGAAAGCAATCCATATCAAAAAGAAAAAAACAACAGATTAAATCTACTAATATCCACTTTAATAGATATTGCTCTTATCATAGCCTGCGCAATAAGTAGTTTAGGAACTTCAGATTTTTCTAAAACATTAAGTATTCTTTTCCTGGTTTGTTTCATCATCAATACAATATACATTGTTATAAAAGCAAAAAAATAGTGATTAGAAAAAAAATCGCTATTTTTTAATCAAATAAATTGATTAATTTCTATTTTCTATAAAACTTCCTAAACACAAAAGTATTTTAATAACTTCTTAATGTTTACCACTTAAGCATTTTTTTTAAAACTAACTTTAATTTTTGATGCTATCAAACAAATCATACTAAAAATATTATCTAATTAATAATAACATTTTAAAATCAAAAATGATTACAAGATGCCAATATAACATTTAAATTACTTTAAGCTATATTAGTATCAGACAAGATAATCTTATTTAACAATTATATCCTTTGAACCGTTAGCCTTTTTTAATTTTTTTCAACTTCCTAAATTACACAGGATCCTAAAACCTATAGAATTATAGCATAGTGTAATTTAAATTACGATATTGATACTCCACAATCAAGAGGTGATTCTATTGTAATTTAAACATATTGTAATTTAAATGGTATTTGAAACGATGGAGAAGATTACTCTTTCAGTATTTTTTGCTATACATAATGTAATAAAAATATTCTTAAGAAATAAAAGGCAAAAAATAGTGGACTCTAACAGTTCACTATTTTTCAGTAATTAAACTATTTTGAATTAAAAAGTCTCTTGCCACATCTTCTGGTCTTTGTTGTTCTTCATCAACCTTATAATTAAGTTCACGCATCACGTCATCACTTAAATAAATAGAAAGTTCTTCTAGAATTGGAACAACTTCAGGGAATTCCTCCAAAACTCGATTATTCACTATTGGAATTGCGTGATATGGAAGGAAAAATCCTTTATCGTCTTCCAAAACAACTAAATCATATTTTTTCAAAAGACCATCCGTTGAATAAGCATCAATGACATCACTTTCATGATTGGTTAAAGCCACATATCTAGGAGCTCCATCAATTGGCATGACATCCCGAAAAGCTATTGGATAAACTTGTTGCAAGCCTAGAAAGCAATCATTTCTTTCCATAAATGTGAGAGTGGGTGAAAAAACAAGTTCGCTTGATACCGCACTTAAATCACTAATAGTTTTTAAATTATATTGTTCTGCTGTATCTCTTCGAACAGCTAAAGTATAAGTATTATTAAAATTCAAATCACCCAAAACATTGACATCATACTTCTCTTTCATTTCTTTTTTAGAAATATTATAAACTTCCTCAACATTAGAATTAGGTTCATGTTTTAAAACACTACCATAAATCGTTCCAGTATAATCTACATACATGTCAATATCATCTTGCTCTAATGCAGACAAAACAATAGTGGAAGAACCTAAAGAAAGTCTTTGATTTACTGTAATATCTGTTCTATCTTCAATGATATCATTAATCATGTAAGACAAAATTTCTTGTTCTGTAAAATCCATACTACCAATAGTAATCTGTTTTTTAGCTTGTTCTCCTTGAAACACTGGGTAAATTATCAAACAAAGAAAAGCCAAAATAGTAAGTATTAATACACTAACTTGAAATCCCCTTCTTTTAAAGAACGATACCTTTCCTTGTTTCTTATATTTTGGTGTTACTAAGTTTTCCACAATGCCCAAAATATAATCAAAGAATAAAGCCAAGATACAAGCTGGGATAGCTCCAGCTAAAATTTGAGCATTATTAATAGAACGAATACCAGCATAAACTAAGTATCCTAGCCCTCCTGCTCCACAGAATGCAGCCAAAGTCATAAGACCAACAGCACTAACAGCCGAAATACGTATACCACCCATAATCACTGGTAAAGCCAGTGGAATTTGCACCTTTACAAGAATTTGCCATTTTGTAAGACCAATACCTCGAGCTGCTTCTAACATATCTGCATTAATATTTTGAATTCCAATATAAGTATTTTTTATAATAGGAAGCAAAGAATACAAGACTACCATAACAATTGCCGGTTTCGTTCCAATTCCTAAAAAAGGTATCATAAAACCTAACAATGCCATCGAAGGAATCGCCTGCATAACATTAGCAAGAGCTAGCACTGGTTTACCAAGTTTTTTTACATAACTAATAAGAATTCCTATTGGAACACCTATCAAAATAGCTACTGCTACAGCCAAGAATGTAAGCTTAATATGCTCTACTAATAAAGAAAGAATTTGATCCATATTTTCACTCATATAAGTAATAAAATTCATCATTCATCCCCCTTTATAAATTGTTGACTCATATAGGTTAACAAAGTACTTCGTGTAATAAGGCCTTTTAAATGACCTTTACTATCTACCACTGGCATCGTAGTAATCTTTTCCTTGTCAATCAAGTCTAACAAATCAACAATAGAGTCCTCTGGATGCGTTACCAAAAAATCTTTTTCAATAAAATCTTTTGCTTTTTTATGCTCATAGGAAACATTTGTAAATACATCTGCATACAAAATACCTAACAAAACATTTTTATCATCCACAACCATTAAAGTATCTACTTTAGCCATTCTCATTTTATTAAGACAATAGAAAATAGAATACTCAGGATTACAAGTAACAGGATGTTCTATCATAATGTCGCTGACCTTAATAAATTCAGGAGAAGACCATATCTTTTTAGGACCAACAAAATTCTTCACAAAATCATTAGCAGGATTTTTTAAAATTTTCTCAGGTGTATCATACTGAATAACATGCCCTTCATTTAAAATCGCTATTTTATCTGCTATCTTAATCGCTTCATTCATATCATGCGTCACAAAAATAATTGTCTTTTTATAACGGCTTTGAATTCGTATTAATTCATCTTGCAAGGCACTTCTTGTCATCGGATCAAGGGCACTAAAAGGTTCGTCCATCAAAATAATATCAGGATCAGTGGCAAATGCCCGAGCGATACCCACTCTTTGTTGTTGACCTCCACTAAGCTCCGAAGGATATCGATCTAAATATTCAGAAGCATTTAACCCAACCATATCCATAAGCTCTAATGTTCTATTAGCAATATCTTCTTTCTTTTTCTTAGTAAGTTTTAAAATAATTTCAATATTTTCACGAATGGTCATATGCGGAAATAAACCAGTTTGTTGAATTGCATATCCAAGACTTCTTCTTAAATCAATAACATTCTCCTTCGAAATATCTTTTTCATTAATAAATACACTACCTGTCGTAGGTTCAATAAGACGGTTAATCGTTTTTAAAAGAGTTGTTTTACCACATCCACTTTCCCCTATCAAACAAGTAATCGTATTATCAGCAAACTCTATGTTAATATTATCTAAAATCTTATGATTACCAAAAGATTTTGAAACGTTTTTAAACACAATCATTCTTTACCACCACCCTACCTTATAAGTATAGCATAGCCAAAAAGAAAATTAGTAGAAAAGAACTTTACTAGACAATTATTTACGAAGTAAATCAAATAACTTACATTTTTTCAATAAATTTAATGTATTCTCATCACTTTTTCCTTCATAAAACTTTTCTAAAACATCTTGAAATACAGAAGTAGATGGATCAGCAACAGCAAACAAAGTCATGGAAGATTGCAATTTAAAACAATCTGGATATCCAAAAATATCAATAACATTTCCATCCAATTCCAGTAGTGCACTAGATATTTCAAGTAATCGACTTCTTAAGAGTTCATGCTTCAAATAAGCTTGTGCTTCTTCTAATCCAGAAATACCATAATAATTTGCATAGTAACTATATCCTAGTCCTACAAGCTGAGGAAAAATAAACCACATCCAATGTGTTTCCTTCTGGCCATTTTGAATTTCTTTTAATGCATTATCATAAGTATTGTCTTGTGCTTTTACAAATCTTTCTAAATCAAACATAATCTACCTCTTTAAACTTTTCAAAAAAAATTACTCTATACAGTAATTTTTTTGACATTTTTTAAATTTATTACTCTAAGAAGAAAAACTAAAACTTTCATAATTTAGTAATCTCATCTAATTTATTTTTTATAATTTCTTTCTCATTACTTCTAATTGAGATTCTTTATCATTACCCCAAATTTGTCCTTCCGACAATAAAGTTAAATCTTGATTATTCATTTTTATCATCACCACAACTATATTTTACCATATAAATTCTTTTTTTCTTATTATTTTTGCGAATTTTATATTTTTTTATCTAAATTGGATAATAATTTATCCATACTCTTTTCATTAGAACATTTTAAATGTGCTTTAAAAGAGTTAATTCTCATACTGATATATTCTTCATCAATAATGGACTTGTCTTTCAATTTTTTCATTGTTTTAATATGTTTTTTCATTCTCTGTTTAGAAGAAAATCTAAGTTTTCTAATAACTTTCCCACTACTAGTGAGAATATGATTAAAGCCAAGAAAATCTATGCCATTGTAAGCAATCCCAATCTGCGTTTTTTGATTGAGTTTTAAATTTAATTCCTCATTACATACTTTATTTATTTCTTTTAAACAATGTTGCAAGTATTGTTTATTACGGTGAATTAATATAAAATCATCCATATATCTAACATAACCTTTTATCCTTAATTGTTCTTTAACTAATCTATCAATTCTATCAAGATAATACAAAGCAAACCATTGGCTAGATTGATTACCTAATGCTAACCCTTTTCCTAAATTATTTGGTTGTTCATTTATAATTTTATTAATAAACCAAAATTCATCATCGGAAAAATCAACTTTTTTTAGTCTGTTTATTAAAATATCATGATCAATACTAGGAAAATATTTATGAATATCACATTTTAAATAATAAACTTTATTGTCTTTGTTTCTAAAAAATTCTTTTTGCAAAAAATATTTTAATCTATCCATACCATATTTTGTTCCCTTACTTTTTCTACATGCAACATTATCATTAATTAGTTTTTTTTCAATCTTTGGAATTAAAACATTATCGCAAAAACATCTTAATACAATTCTATCTCTATATGGAAGAGCTTGTATTAATCTTTCTTTTGGTTCATATATTATAAATTCCTTATATTTTCCTACTTTATATTTCCTTGATATTATTTCTTTTTGTAATTTATAAATATTCTCTGAAATGTTTACTTCAAATCTTATAACTTCACCTTTATGTTGTTTTGATTTTCTACATTTTTTATGTGCATCATATAAGTTTTCAAAGCTAAATATATTTTCTAAATTCATATAATCACCACCAAAAAAGTGCCCCTTTTTAACCTTCAAAAATACATACATATCGTTGTTGGTGTGAGCACTAAAATTTATCCACCGCACTATTATAGCGGTTAGAAAAGTAAATAATTCCTTTGCTTTAAAGTTCTGATATATCTTACTTAAAATATATTTCTCTGACCTGTTTTTTAGATTCTAAAATCTCTTCAAAAGCAAATCTGGGCGAACAGCACCATTGCGTTTATACCTATATTTGTTGTTCCTATTACCATTCTTATTAACCGCGCGGACAAAGACAAAGCCCTGCGCCCAAGGCGCAAAACTAGCAATGCCGCTAGAATAAATTATTTACTTAATTAAAAACCTTTCAGTTTAAAATCCATTAATTATTTGTACGACTGTTCCATCTAGAATCGTCGCTTTTCTTCCATGCAGCTATTAAGTTAATAGATTCACCAATTTGAATAGAGATTTGTTTAAATTGCCTAGATAAAATACAAGTTGAATTTTCTGCTACCATTGAAATATATCCTAGCATTTTTAACTTTACTATTGCATCCTTTTGATATTCTTCTCTCTTTTTTTTATTATCTAAGCAATCAATTCTAACAAAATTACCTTGTAAAAGCAATTCTAATATCTCTAAAGATAAATTTTGCATACGATTAACGAATACACCTCTATATTTTGCTGGAGATTTTTCGGTAACTGCAATTATATAAGCTCCTAATTTTTTTACAACTGTAATAACCATTAAATCATTTGCATTAAATGGAATCTTTTCAATTCTTTCTAATTCACCATCTTTTTCAATATTTTCTTTTACTTTATTCTTATTAAATTTTTGATTATTTGCTGTTGCCAGAGCTTGTTTTACTGCAACTTTGTCATCAACACTATTTAAATTATCAATAGTATTTTCTAATGTTTTTGGAACTTTAAGATTGTTGGTTCTACTAACTTGTAACATCAAATCACGCCCTTTTCTATATAAATATAACTTAATTACAATATAAAGCACTTCCATAGTATTAGAAGCGTCTTAAAAAGGTAGATTTAGGTACTGCTAACTACTACTTATATATTTTATTTTTAATTGTTTAAAAAATAACTTACAACTGATAGTTCTAAAACTATCCACAATAATGTTTTTCTAATATTTTTTTCCTCAATCAAATTACTTATACAATATTCTTTTACATATGAAATTTTTACAGGTAATTTAATCTTTCTACCATTTATACCAATTACTTTTAAAATCAAATCAGACGCTATACAACTGCCTTCTTCAAAAATAGCCCCATTTTCTTCTTTATTATCATAAAAAAATTCAGTTACATCATCAACTAATCTATTATTTTCTCTAAATTTATCTACCTTACTACTTTTCTGTATTTCTTCTAATTTTGCATTAATTAATTGTTCTAATACATTTTCTACTTCTTCATTAGATAAGTTATTTAATGAAGAAGTAAGTTCTTCTAAATCATAATAATATTTGATTGAGGTAATAATTTTAATTTTGTCATCTAAAATTTCTGATATTTTTTTTACATATTCATTTAAATTTTCTTTTTTCATATCTAGCTCCTTTTTCTTTACTTTATTATTATAACATATTTTCAACGAATAGTATTCGGTTTTTTAGTTAAATTAATATTTAATGGGAAAATATTATTGGTGATAACTATGTTTGATAATAATATAAGATATTGTAGAGAAGAATTAGAGATGACACAAGCTGAACTTGGTTATATATTTGGAGTATCAGATTCAGCTGTTCGCTCTTGGGAAACTGCCCATGACTCTATACCATTACCAAAACTTATTAAATTTTGTAATATGTATGATTATTCATTGGATTTCGTATGTGGTTTAATAAGAAATAATATTAAATATGGGAAATTTACAACTGACAAAATTAAAATAAGTAAAAAACTAAAAGAATTAAGAAACAAATTAGGAATTTCCCAACAAAAATTATCTGATGATTGCAAAATTTCACAAACTACTTATAGTGGTTATGAAACGGGTAACTATTTAATTAACACAACGAATTTATACTATATATGTAAAACCTATAATGTATCAATGGATTGGGTAGTTGGTAGAACGAATAATTCTAAAATTAATAGATAAAAAGCGAGAGTATGCTATAAAAATAACATATTCTCGCTTTTATAGTATATTTAATGAATAATAATAGTCATATACATTTAATTGATTATTAACTTTAATATTAATTTCATTATTATTAAAATCATATTGAAAAATATTAAATAACATTTCAACAGAAAACTTTTGTTTTTCCAATAATGATAATTCCATATACTTTGCTGAAATAAATAGTAGATTATTATATTTAGCAGAGTTGGTGATTAACTTTTTAGAGTTAGGATCAAGTATTGATAATACTTCTTGAAATAACTTAATAAAATTATCAATATTATAGTTTGATACAAATCCTAAATTTTCAAATAAATTTATTGCTAATCTAACTTTATCAATACCACTTAACTTATCTACCATATTAACTAATGTTATAACATTTTCAGTATTATTACTTAATAACATAATATCATCCTTTCTTTTTTTGTCATTTAAGGCAATTTATTTTAAGATACAGATAAGATATTAAGCCTTACATTAAAACTCCAATATAGGCGATTTAATAGGGTTAAATATCATTTTTCTGTACTTATATTTATCACTCTAAAAAGTAAAAAAATCAATACTATTTTTTATCTTTTTTATCTACTTAAATCAAAATTATCAGATTTATCATAATCCTTTTCTAATTCATCTATATCCTTAACTCTTGTTTTTAAATAATCTGGTGCCTCTACATATTCAAATAACTCATCTTGTTTAGTTGTTCCTCTTGATATTTTAATTACATCATTCATATCAAAATCATTATTATCATAATAATCTTTAACTTCGATAGTTGTTTCATCTTTCGTCTTTTCATTACCAAATTGTAATATTTTTCTAAAAAATTTCTTAATTGCTTCTAATATTGCTTCAATATAGTTTCTTAATTTGTTATTTTCTTCAGTCAAGTTTTGATTTCTAGTAGTAAGAGATTTAACTTCTTTTTTAAGGTTTGTATTTTCTTTTTCTAGTATTTGATGGCTTTTAGTAAATGTTTTTACTTCATTAAATAATTGTTCTATTTTAGGTTGAAATTCTAATACTTTTTTAGTTTCTTTAATAACATTATTCATAGATTCAAAGGTTTCATTTTTAACTTTAATATATTCATTACCAAAAATAGTATTTTTACTAGATTTCATTTTATCATTTAAATCACTTATGGTTTGTTCTAAATTTTTATTAATAGTTTCAACTTTATTTTCATAATATCTAGTTGTTTTCTTTAATTCTTTTGTTTTTAAATGTTCTCTACTACTTCCTTTAATACCTCTTTCTAAATCAAATCCTTTTTCAGTTAATCTTTCGTGATATTTATCTTGCAGTTGTGATAAGTGTATTTTATCTTTTATAAATTGCTTTTTAGATATTGTCCATCTTTCAGTATTAGTTCTTTTATCTAATTTTTTAACAAGTGGTACTACTACACAATGAATATGTGGTGATTTTTCATCTAAATGAATAGTTGCATGAAGTATTTGTTCTTTTTTATAACCTAAATCATTATAAACAAACTCCATACAAGTATTTGCCCAATTCATTAAATCATCATTACTCATATTTTCAAAGAATTTAGGTGAAGCAGTAAATAATAATTCATCTGCTACACAATTTTTTGATTGATTAAGCATTTGTGTATAACTTCTTTGTCTTTCTTTTCTTTCAATTTTTTGTTTTTCATTATGTTGTTTTTCATACTCTTTTGTTATCTCTTTAAATCTTTTAACATATTTATAATTTAATGGTACTAATTCTAAATTTTTATAGCTATCTTCAATCCTTATATCAGGATTAGAATTATATGCTTTCTTTTCTCTTTGATTATGAGAACCAATTTGTGCTAAATCGTGTGTAGTCATAATAGGTTCACTTCTAAATATTGCATAATTCATTATATCAATCTCCTCTCTTTTTTAGCAAAATAAAAAGAATATGCATTCAACATATTCTAGTGTTTATAAGATACTAATTAAATTGATATAACCTCAAACTTACTTATTTAAAAAAGTTGTGTACTTTTGTGTGTCATAACATAAACACCATCGGCATTTTTCAAAATGATTTGTTCATGGTCATTTGTTTGATTTTTAAGTGAAACTCTAAACTTATCCGTTTTTGCATAAGAAACATCGACATCGTACTTATAAACATCATCGTTGTTGACAATCTCCATCTCACCAGTTAGCTTATAACTTTGCACATCCTCGATTTTCTTTTCCAAATCCTTTTGGGCATCTCCACTTGTATACTTACCACATCCACTAAGCAATATACATAAACATAAAACAAAACAAATTTTTTTCATTTTCTCACCATCTTCCAATCTCTAGTTTATTATATTTATAAAAAAAACAAAATATGAATGAATATTATTTCTTTTTTCTGCCAAACTAACAGTAGAAAAGGATAGGTGAAAATATGGAAACATTACAAAAAATTTGTTTAGTCTTAACCATTATTGGCGCGATCAATTGGGGTCTAATTGGAATTTTAGACTTAAACGTTGTAAGTTTACTCTTTGGTGAAAAAACCGTTATCTCTAACATTGTTTATACCCTCGTTGGTATCGCTGGTATTATTAATATTGGTATTCTATTTAACCATATCGAAAGTCATTAAAAAAATCTTCAAAACGAAGATTTTTATTTTTCTATAACTTTAGAATAACTATAAACCGCAAATATATTTGAAATAGATAAAGCAATCAAAATGCCACCTATAACCATAATACTTACCTTAACCGCTCCAAAAGGATTCATTATTAAAACTAAACCACAAGCCAAAATGATAAATGCAACTATCATCATTTGCCACCAATCTTTATATTCGCTTTTACGCAAATCAAAGGCCACTGACAACTTGCTTACCGAATCAACAAGTAAAAAGATTCCGACAACTAAAGGAATAAATGAAGCTAAAAGTTTTGGATTTAAAACGATATAAACACCAAAAGCTCCAAACAAAATTCCAAAAACTAAAGTAAAACTAGTAAATGCTGTCTTCATATCTTCCTTCACATACATGACAACTGCCGAAACACCTAAGAAAATAAACATAAGTCCAACTAAATAACAGATAAAATCACTGACTTGTGCGGGAAAAATAAGCATAATAATACCTAAAAGTAAATATAAAACCGACATTGCAGTTAAAGTGTTTCTCATCTTTTTTAACATAATACACCGCCTCTAAAATAATGATATCGTTTTTTATCTTCAAAGTCAATCAAAAAAGATAGTCTTAAACTATCTTTCGACAACTCTAATCTTAACCTTCTTAGTCATTGAAACATACTGAACTCTTACATCCGTTCCTTCAACCTTAACCGGAACTTCATATTCGCCAGGTTCATAACCCTTAAGGTTAATATAAGCTGTAATATCATCACTAGTAAGTTGACTGATAACCGAGTCGACACCCTTAACATTGACTGTAACCATTATATCGCTCTCGGATAAACCTTGAACACTATATCTACTATCCAAATTACGAACATCGATATTTACATTTTCGATATCCCTATCAGTTGAATTACCAAGCGTTACATTAGCTGTAATATTATTAACTGACATTGATCTAACACCTCTAGGTTTATCTAGATTAATCTTATACTCTCTATCTTCAGTCAACCCATCGACATCTATTTTAGCTGGAACATACTCTAAATCATCCAAAACATCTTGTGGTCCATAAACTGTTACATTAGACTCACTAGTCGTAATTGAACTAATTGCTTTTCCAAATCCAACCTCACCATCTGGAACTACTCTAATCGGTACTTCTTTACTTGGTGAAGAAATTTCAACATCGACATCGATTTTTGATGGAACAATTTCTACATTCATCGATTTTCCATTTTCATCGTAAGCTTTTAATGGAACGTCTTTAAGCGTAACTGTTCCCGCCTCATCTGTATCAATATTAGCCAAATTAACTAAAGCTTTAACCGTTGCCACTTTATCCAAATTATTAATTGCCTTATCGTCAGAAGCCCCTTTGATAACTACACTATCGACCTCTGGATCGACATTATCAACTACAAGTTTTGAGTCTAAATCATCTTGATTAAGTAAATCGACACTTAAAGTTTTAGTTTCAGAAACCTTTGGATAAATATTAACCGTTGCAACAGCTGGATTAACACTATAACTAATTGAACTCATAGGCTGTGTATATTCGATATTTACCCTATGTGTCCCTGGTCTCAAACCAGTCAAATCGACAGTTACTTTAGAAGCCGTAGATTGCTTAGCAATAAACAAATCAGATCTGCTTCCCATTAAAGTGATATCTACACTACTAGGCAAACCTTCAACCACATAAGCCTCTTCGTTATAAATGGCCTCAACACTTTGACCTTTTAAAACCTCGGCCGATTTATTACTGAAAACTACAATCTGCTGATCGATAATAATAAATATTCCAACTGCTAAAACTAATGATACAAATAATAATGTATTAGATTTAGAAAGCCAAGTTTCGATTGACTTATTAGAAATTCCAAGTTTTTTTCCAATTCTAACGACACATCGCGTAATTGGCATAAATATCTTTTTATCGAAAAACGTTAAAATTCGTTTAAAAATACCTTTTTTCTTATTCATTTCCCATCTTCTCCTTAGCTTCATTTAAAATCTTGTGTGAAGGAGCAAGCGCCTCTAACAAACGAATTCTAACTTCATCAAGTGATAAATTATACATAAGCTCTCCACCAATAGCAATTGAAATTCTACCAGTCTCTTCTGAAACAACTAAAGATATACAATCAGTCTGTTCAGAAATTCCTAAAGCAGCTCTATGTCTTGTTCCGAGTCTCTTACTGATAGTTAAACTATCACTAGTTGGGAACACAGCTCCAGCACATATAATCTTATCGCCTCTAATAATTACCCCACCATCGTGAAGTGGATTATTAGTATAGAAAATTGAAGAAAGAAGAGGTCCTGAAACATCCGCATATATCTTTTGCGCTTTATTGCTGTATTCAGCTAGACTATTATCTCTCTCAATAACGATTAATGCCCCTATTCTCATTCGGCACATATAATCAACCGCACTTGTAATTTCATAAATAGTCTTTTCAAGCTCATTTATCGATAAAGTCTTATGCTTACCAAGTAACTGCGTCCTTCCTAAATTTTCTAAAGCATCTCTTATCTCTGGTTGGAAAATTACAATCAAAGCCAGTGGTGCCCATTCGATAACATAATCGATTAAATATCCAATTGTCACTAAATCAAGTACATCTGATAATATCTTTGTAAAAACAATAATAAGTATTCCCTTAAATAACATTATCATTTTTACATTTTTTCTCAAACTTCGCAAAATATAGTATAACAGACACCACACTAAAGCGACATCTAATACTTTTCTTAATATCTCAACTATCGTTTCTACTGTCATTTTAGCCTCCTAATACAACATTTAAATTATATCATATTTACAAATTATATTAAACCTTCTGACAAACAATTGACAACAAAAAAAGATGAATTTCATCTTTATTTCATCTTACATATTCCAAATATCTGTACCATTTTCTGGGGTACTTGGCGTTTGATTAACTTCCTCATTCTGGTTATTCTCAGAAACACTTGTCTGTAAATTATCGTCAAGTGTTTCGATCTTTACTTCCTGAAGAGTATCTGGAACTTCGTTAAAAATATCTTCTGAAGATTGATGAACATTCTCCGTATTTTCGTCATTTAAATTGTTATCAGTTACTGGTGTATTTACTGGACTGACATCTAATGTTTCTGCTGCTGGCGCACTTACTGGATTCACATCTAATGTTTCTGCTGCCGGCGTATTTACTGGATTAACATCTAATGTTTCTGCTGCCGGTGTATTTACTGGATTAACATCTAATGTTTCTGCTGCTGGCGCACTTACTGGACTGACATTTAATGTCTCTGCTGCTGGCGCACTTACTGGATTAACATCTAATGTCTCTGCTGCCGGTGTATTTAATGGACTGACATCTAATGTTTCTG